>Ga0316191_10002555_pt1 | contig 13261 bp, 14 predicted proteins | sample Eddworburr2cm_MG_FD_204928 | JGI IMG/M metagenome (GOLD analysis project Ga0316191, IMG submission 204928) | Coastal sediment microbial communities from Maine, United States - Eddy worm burrow 2 cm | ecosystem: Environmental > Aquatic > Marine > Coastal > Sediment | place: USA: Maine...
GGCATCGCCTGGCTGTGCATCGACAAGGCCGATGGCGGGGCCAACGTGCTGTCCGGCGACGTCCTCGAAGAGCTTCACCAGCTCATCGAGCCGATGGCGAAACAACCGCCGAAAGGTGTCGTGATCCACTCGGGCAAGAGCAACGGCTTCGTGATGGGCGCGGATATCAACGAATTCACGAAGATCGAGAACCCGGAACAGGCCTATGACCTGATCCGGCTCGGGCAACAGGTCCTGGACGAGCTGGAGGCCCTGCCCTGTCCCACCGTGGCGGCCATCAACGGCTTCGCGCTGGGCGGCGGGCTCGAGCTGGCAATGGCGTGTGACTATCGCGTTGCCCTCGAAAGCGACAAGCGCATCCTCGGCCTGCCCGAGGTTCAGCTCGGTATCCACCCTGGGTTCGGCGGCACGGTTCGCGCCGTCCAGATAGCGGGCGTCCGGCCTGCCATGCAGCTGATGCTGACCGGTAAGCCCATCACCGCCGGCAAGGGACGCAAGATCGGTCTCGTCGACAGGATCACCGATGCAGACGGCTGGCGTGACGCGGCGCGGGAACTGATTGCATCCCGCCCCGCGAAACAAACAGCGCCGCTGGTGGAACGACTCCTGAACCTGCCCATCGCCAGGCCCTTCATCCGCAACGTGCTCAACAAGCAGGTCGCGGGCAAAGCGCGCAAGGAACATTATCCCGCGCCCTACGCGATCATCGACCTCTGGTCCCGCCACGGCGCGTCGACGGGCACGGGCTACGAGGCCGAGGCGCGCTCGATTGCCGACCTCATGTGCACGAGCACGTCGCGCAATCTCGTTCGGGTGTTCTTCCTGCAGAACAAGCTCAAGGGCCAGGGCGGCAAGTCTGCGACCAAAATTTCGCACGTGCACGTCGTCGGTGCGGGCGTCATGGGTGGCGACATTGCGGCGTGGTGCGCACTTCGCGGCCACACCGTGACGCTGCAGGATCGCGAACAAAAGTACATCGACCCCGCCATGGAGCGGGCGGCAAAACTGTTCGAGAAGCGCATCCGTAACGACTCGGACCGAGCGGCCGCCACGGAGCGACTGCAATCGGACGTCGAGGGCGCCGGCGCGGCCAGGGCCGACCTGGTCATCGAAGCAATATTCGAGAATCTCGAGGCCAAGCAGGCCCTGTACAAGGCGTTGCAGGAAAAGATGCCGGCCGGGGCGCTGCTCGCCACGAATACCTCGAGCATCCGTCTCGAGGACCTGCGGGTCGGCCTGGAAGCGCCAAAGCGTTTCATCGGGCTGCACTTTTTCAACCCGGTTGCGCAGTTGCCGCTCGTCGAGGTCATTCGCTGCGAGGACACCGAACAGGAAGCCCTCGACATCGGGTTCAGCTTCGTCAAGGGAATCGGCAAGCTGCCGCTCGAGTGCATGAGTTCGCCGGGTTTCGTCGTCAATCGCATCCTCGCGCCCTACATGGCCGAGGCAATGGAGCTGGCCGAATCCGGAGTGCCGCTCGCCGAGATCGACCGTGCGGCCGAAGCGTTCGGCATGCCGATGGGGCCGGTCGAACTCGTCGACAGCGTCGGCATCGACGTCGCCCTGCACGTGTCGAAAGTACTGGGCGCCGCGATGAACCGGCCGGTGCCGCAAAAACTGGCCGACATGGTCGAGGCCGGCCAGCTGGGCCGCAAGAGCGGCCAGGGTTTTTACCGCTGGGAGAACGGCAAGGCCGTGAAGCCGGCGGCCGAGGGAGGCGCCGCCGCTGAGGGTATCCAGGACAGGTTGATACTGCCGATGGTCAACGAAGCCGTCGCCTGCCTGCACGATGGCGTCGTCAGCGACGACGATCTGCTGGATGCCGGCGTCATCTTCGGGACAGGCTTCGCGCCATTTCGAGGCGGCCCGATCAATTATGCACGCGAACGCGGTGTGGACGAGGTGGTGGCCCGTTTGAACGAATTCACACAACGCTATGGGGAGCGGTTCACACCGCACGAGGGCTTTTCGAAAATCTGATCACACTTTTCAGCCGGTCTGCCGGCAAACTGTGCGCCGCTTCACGCTGCGTGCAGCCGGGTGTATCGGAAGTCATTGAATAGAAGGTAGAATACCGGCGGCCAGACGATTGAACGACGACGCACGCCAACAGGACATCGAATGACACACGAGCCGGTAAGCACCGCGCTACTGCAGCAGTTTTCGCCGCTTGACGGACTCAAGCGGGATAACCTGGCGGCCCTCGCCCGCAAGGTTCAGGTGCGTGAGTTATCGCCCGGGCAGGTTCTGTTCAAGGAAGGCGATACCGAGAAGCGCACGATATACGTCGTTTCGGGCATCCTCGAACTCCTGGACCAGGGCAAGACCGTCGAGACCATCAAGGGCGGCAGCGATTCGGCCCGCAACCCGGTGTCGCCGCTCGTTCCGCGGCGATTGTCGGCCAAGGCGCGCGACCGGGTGCAGTTCATTTCAATCGACAGCGACCTGCTGGACGTCATGCTGACCTGGGACCAGACCGGCACTTACGAGGTCTCCGAGCTGCAGGGCGACTCCGACGGCGGATCCGAAGACTGGATGACGATGCTGTTGCAGACCAAGGCATTTCACAAGATTCCGCCGGCGAACATCCAGGCGATCTTCATGCGCATGCAGCAGATCAATTACAAGGCTGGCGACGTAATCCTCAAACAGGGAGCGGAAGGCGACTATTTCTACGTCCTGACGCGCGGCACCGCGCTCGTTACCCGCGAGACGCCGCTCTCGAAGGACGGCATCAAGCTCGCCGAACTGCGGGTCGGCGACACCTTCGGCGAGGAAGCCCTGATCTCCGACGCCAAGCGAAACGCCACCGTGACCATGCTCACCGAAGGCTGCGTCATGCGGCTCGGCAAGGAAGATTTCAAAAAACTGCTCAATGAGCCGATGCTGGACTGGGTGGAATTCGACGAGGGCCAGCAGATCGTCCAGGGCGGCGGCCAGTGGCTCGACGTGCGCCTGCCGAGCGAGTTCGAAAACCAGCGCCTCGACGGCGCGATCAACATTCCGCTGTACTTCATCCGGCTCAAGCTCAATACGCTCGACCAGAGCAAGCGGTACGTGGTGTGCTGCGATACCGGGCGGCGCAGCTCGGCGGGCGCCTACATTCTCAGCGAACGCGGCTTCCAGGCCTACGTGCTGCGCGGCGGCATCAACAAGGAACAGAGCTGATTCGGGAATAGCAGGAGCGATTGCCTACATCGTGTGGGTCGGCTTGTCGCCGCCCAGGGCGCCGGCGAGATAGGTCTCGATTTTCTTCTGCGTGTTGCCCTGGTCCTGGTCGCTGAACTGTACCCCGATGCCGGCGGTGCGCTTGCCCTGCGCGCCTTTCGGCGTCATCCAGATGACGGTACCCGCAACCGGGATCTTCTCGTCCTCACCCATCAGGTTCAGCAGCATGAATACCTCGTCGCCCAGGCGATAGGAGCTGTTGGTCGGTATGAACAGGCCGCCGTTGATGACGTACGGCATGTACGCAAGGTACAGCGCGCTCTTGTCCTTGATGGTCAGTGTCAGCAATCCCGGTTTGCTCATTTCTCTACCTCTGGGCCGGCATCAGCCGCATTCCGCCCAAGTCTGTGTCCGATCCGGCGTCGGCAAGGCCCCCGGCCCAGTCGATCAACAGCGATTCCAGCGTCAGCTGGACGTTGTATGACCCCTTTGGCTGGCCTCGCAGCCGATTGATCCTGTCTAGATAGCAAAACAGGTTTCGCCTGTCCATGCGCTTCAGCACAGATTCGTCAATTGTCAGTCCCGGCGCCCGGTCGCGGCCGCCGGCGAGCGCCAGCGCACCGTGCCGCAGCTGCCGCGCAAGCCAGTCCAGCACGAAGCCGGGCTCGAGCTTGCTCCAGCGCTCGGCAACCTCGATCGGGGACAGTTCTCCGGTGCCGATTGCCGTGAGCTCGCGGCTCATGGTGGCGAGTGTATCGAGGTTCTCGAGCGCGTCGATTGCCGCGAGCGGGGCGTTGCCGGCGACCCGCAGCGCGTCGGCCCAGCGGGCCGCGGGCTGCAGGCGATCCAGCCAGGAAAGACCCTGGCTCTCGCCCGGCGGGGCGAAGTCGATGCGCTGGCAGCGACTGAAAATGGTCGCCGGGAGCCGCCCGATGCGGTCCGCGACGAGTATCAGCAGGGCGTCGCCCGGGGGCTCTTCGAGGGTTTTCAGGAGGCTGTTGGCCGCGTTGTTAGTCATGGTATTCGCGGGCTCGATGACGGCGACCTTGCCACGTCCCTCGTAGCTCGTGAGCTGCAGCTTGCCGACCAGTTCACGGACCTGGTCGATGAGAATGCCCTGCTTGTCTTCCGGCGGCTCGAGCCAGTGCAGATCGGCGTGTTCGGGCCGTACAAACGGAAATTCCGGCAGCGCGGTCTGTTCGCCGATACCGAGCCGGCCGCGGGCGATCCATGCGGCCGCCGCCCGCTTGCCGACCCCGCGCGGGCCCGCAAGCAGTACGGCGTGCGGAAGCCTGTCGTGCCGGACCCGGTCGAGCCAGGTCTGCGCAAAGTCTTTATGCCAGGTAAGTTCCATTAAAACAATACGTTATATTATTTTAGTAATGTCATTTATTAGATAGCACGGTGGCTGCGATCTCACGTATGGCCGTTTGCACAGTGCCGAGGTCCCGCGAGCAATCGACGACCCTGAACCGTCCCGGGTCCGTGGCCGCGAGGTCCAGGTACGCCTGCCGCACGCGATTGAAAAATTCTCCCTGCTCGACTTCGAAACGGTCACGGTCGCCGCGGCTGTCCGCCCGCTGCATGCCCGTTTCGACGGGTGCATCGAGCAGGATCGTGAGATCGGGCTGCAGGTCGCCGTGCACGAACGTCGCGAGCCACTCGATGTGTTCGCGCGGAAAGCCACGGCCCCCGCCCTGGTAGGCACGCGTCGAATCCGTGAACCGGTCGCTGATGACCCAGGTGCCATCGTCGAGCGCCGGCCGGATGGCGTTGTTCACGTTGATCGACCGCGCCGCGAACAGCAGCAACAACTCCGCAACGTCCGGCAGCGGTTCGTCGCCGTGCTCCTTGAGGATGGAACGGATGTCTTCCGCAATCGGCGTGCCGCCCGGTTCTCGCGTCGTCATGACCGTATAGCCGTGTGCCTCGATGAGGCCGGCGAGGAAATCGATGTTGGTGGATTTGCCGACGCCCTCGATGCCCTCGATTGTGATGAACTTGCCCCGCTCCACGCTACATCCCTTTCTGGCGGTTGCGGCGCAGTTGCTTCAGGTACTCGGCCACGGCCTCATCGTGTTCCGCTTTCGTCTCGGAAAACTTGTGGCTGCCGTCGCCCAGGGCCGTGGCGACGAAGTAGAGCTCCTTGCCGGGCGCCGGGTGCAGCGCGGCGCGAATCGCGTCACGGCCGGGCATCGCGATCGGTGTGGGTGGCAGGCCGCCGCGCGTGTACGTGTTGTAAGGCGTATCGGTCCGCAGGTCGCGGCGCGTGAGATTGCCGTTGAATTCGGGCCCGATGCCGTAAATCACGGTCGGGTCGGTCTGCAGGCGCATGCGTTTCTCGAGCCGCCTCGCAAATACGCCGGATATCCGGTGCCGTTCGTCGGGCCGCGCAGTCTCCTTTTCGACAATCGAGGCGAGAATCAGCGCCTCGTAAGGCGTGCTGACCGGGGCGTCCGGGTCGCGTTTCGGCCATTCCTCGCCGAGCACCGTTTGCATCAGTGCGTACGCCTGCCCGAGAAGCTTGCGATCACTGATGTCGCGCGGAAAATGATAGGTCTCCGGCAGGAACAGGCCCTCGGGGTGGCCCGTGTCGGCGCCCAGCTCCTCGAGCAGCGCCGGCCAGTCTTCTCCGCTCAACTGTGCGTCGATGTGTGGATGTGCATGCAGCGCGCGCAGCAGGTCCCACTGGTTCCAGCCTTCTATGATGGTGAACGAGTAAAGGAGCACGTCGCCGCGCGTGAACTGCTCCAGCAGGGCGGCGGTCGTGGTGCCGGGCTCGATGAGGTACTCGCCGGCGTGCACGGCGTTGGCCTTGCCGGAAACGCGCGCATACAGGCGCAGCAGCGTCGGGTGCGCGACGATACCCTCCTCTGCTAGTCGCTGGCTGACACGCGCGAAAGGCGTGCCCGGCGGTATCTCGAAACTCGCACCGTCGGCGGGAACGTTGACGGGACTGTCGAGAAACCGGTCGACCTGCCAGACCGCCGCGGCGCCGATGACGACCAGTGCCGCTATCAGAATGGCGAGCGCCCTGGCGAGCGGCCTCAAGCCGGTCCCTCCACGATGCCACTTTCCCTGATCAGGCCGGCGATCCGGCGAAACGTCTCGTTGGGCTGCCAGCTATGCGTGCCACAGCATCTCGCGGGCAGCACGCCGAACTGGCTGTTACTGATGAACGCAGCGTCGGCCGCCCACAATTCGTCGGCGTCGACGTCGCGCACGCGGCCCTTGATCCCGGCTTCGTCGAGCAACGCAAGTACGTGACGTCGCATGACGCCGGAAACGCCGCAACGGGAGATTGCTGGTGTTACCAGCGCCTGGCCGGTGATGATGAACACGTTGCTCATGGTACCGCAGATTAGGCGCCCGTCTGTATCCAGGGTGAGGCCTTCGAAAACCGAATCGTCGTTCCATTCGTTGCGTGCCATGACCTGTTCCAGGCGATTCAGTGTCTTCATGCCGGCCAGCTGCGGTTGAGCCGCCAACCGGGTGTGACAGAGCCGCAGGTCGACGCCATCGCGGTAGTGGCTATCAGGTAGCCGGCGAGCCTCCGCAATGCCGGTGAGCAGGGTCGTGGGCGCACCGTCCGCACGGCGATAGCCACGCGGTCCCTCCCCCGCCGTGAACAGGAACTTGGCGACGCACCGGTCCCGGTCCGCCTGCGTCTGGTCCAGCGCGGCCTGCAGCGAGGCGCGCAGAGTCGCGTCAGCGGGGACCGGCAGGCCAAGGCGCGCCGCGCCACTCTGCAGCCGTTCGACATGGTAGTTCCAGAGCCGCGGCGCGCCGTCGCGGATCGCGATCGTTTCGAAAAGCCCGTCGCCGTACTGAACGGCACGATCGTCGGCGGATACCGTGTTGCCGGCCCGTCCGTCGCGGAACCACTCGGTCATACCGCAAGCGACCTCAGCATGCCCTCGGCCTTCGCCCGCGTCTCGGCCAGCTCGGCCTGCGGTTCCGAATCGGCAACGATGCCGGCGCCGGCGCGGAGGCTGAGCGTCCGGCCCCTGAGGACCATGGTGCGTATCAGGATATTGAGGTCCAGGCTGCCGTCGCGATTGAGGTAGCCGAACGAGCCCGTGTAGGCGCCGCGTGCGACGCCTTCGAGTTCGTTGATGATCTGCATGCAGCGAACCTTCGGGCAGCCCGTAATCGTGCCGCCCGGAAACACGGCGCGGATGGCTTCGCCCGGCGCAATGCCCGCCTTGAGCCGGCCCCGGACGTTCGAGACGATATGGTGCACATGGGCATAGCTCTCCAGCGCCATCATCTCGTCGACTTCGACGCTGCCCGCTTCGCAGACCCTGCCGAGGTCGTTGCGTTCGAGATCGATCAGCATCACGTGCTCGGCACGCTCCTTGGCATTCGCGAACAGCTCGACCGAAAGCCGGTCGTCGTCGTCACGATCCGCAGCCCTGGGCCGGGTTCCGGCGATCGGCCGCGTGGACGCGATACCGTCACGGACCTCGAGCAGCCGTTCGGGCGACGAGGAGATGATCGCGCTGTCCTTCCAGCGAGCAAGGCCGGCAAACGGCGCGGGATTGGCGCCGCTCAGTGCGGCATACAGCTGCACCGGGTCGCGCTCGTTCGCGAAGCGCGCGGTCCAGCGACGGGACAGGTTGGCCTGGTAGATGTCGCCGGCGGCGATGTAGTCCTTTGCCCGTGCGACGGCGTGCAGAAAGCGCTCGTCGTCGTCTTCCTGCGTGGTCGCGTCTGCAGCCTGCCGGGTGGGTCCCGGGGATTCGTCGGCCGCGCGCCGGATGTCGCGCATGACCTCGTCCATGTCGATGGGCGTGCCGGTTTCGGCGACAAACCAGGTCTGCCTGTCGACGTGGTCATGGACGATGGCGGCCGGGCAGCGCACGGCAAACGCAGCCGGGAGCGCGTCGTCCGCAGGCAGGTTCAGCACCGGTTCGATTTCCGCGGCGAGTTCGTAGCCGAGATAGAGGAACCAGCCGCCGTGGAAAGGCAGTGCCGGGACGGGACCCTGCCGTTGTTCACTTCGCCACCATTCGTCGAGTGCCGCGAGAAAGCCCGCGGAACCGCTCGCGTGCCTGCCGCGTAACCGTCCGTCTCCCGAAAGTTCGAGCGACTCCCCGGGAAACGCGAACAGGATGTCGTAGCGGCCGAGTGGCGGCCGTGAAACGGTGCTTTGCAGGAGGAACGGGTATCGCTGCGGTGAAAGCCGGTGCAGGCCGAGCAAATCGACAGGCTCTGCGAGTGCAGAGACCAGCAGATCGTCGTAGGAATTCCGCCCGTACACGGCGGCAGGCTCAGTCGAATGCTCGAAAGATCAGGCTGCCGTTGGTACCGCCGAAACCGAACGAGTTCGAAACGGCTATCGTAATTTTCGCGTCACGAGCCTCGTTGGGAACGTAATCGAGATCGCATTCGGGGTCCTGGTTTTCCAGGTTGATTGTCGGCGGTACCACCTGGTCCCTGATGGCTAGGACCGAGAAAATCGCTTCGACGACACCGGCTGCGCCGAGCAGGTGCCCGGTGGTCGACTTCGTCGAACTGACCATCAGCTTGTCCGCCGCGTCGCCGAAGGTCCTGCGGATACCCACGGTTTCGCCAAGGTCGCCGGCCGGCGTCGACGTGCCGTGGGCGTTCAGGTACTGGATATCGGCGGGATCGACGCCGGCGTCGCGAATCGCCGCGCTCATGCACTTGCGGGCGCCTTCGCCGTCCGCCGGCGGCAAGGTGATGTGGTAGGCGTCTCCGCTCATGCCGAACCCGATGAGTTCCGCGTAGATGTTCGCGCCGCGTGCCCTGGCATGCTCGAGTTCCTCCAGCACCACGCAACCGGCGCCGTTGCTGAGCACGAAGCCGTCGCGGTCCGCGTCCCAGGGCCGGCTTGCGGCGGCCGGGTCGTCGTTGCGCGTCGACATCGCGCGCGCCGAACAAAAGCCCGCCATGGCCAGCGGCGTCGTCGCGTATTCGGAGCCGCCGGCGAGCATCACGTCGGCGTCACCGTGGACGATACTGCGGCCGGCGAAACCGATGCAGTGGGTCGAGGTGGCACAGGCCGTGACGATGGAGATATTGGGCCCGGTAATGTGCTGCAGGATGCTGACCTGGCCCGACGTCATGTTGATGATCGAGCCGGGAATGAAAAACGGCGAGACCTTGCGCTGGCCACCGGCCAGCAACTTGTCATGATTGTCTTCGATGAACTTGATGCCGCCGATGCCCGAGCCCATCGCCACGCCGACGCGGTCGCCGTTGTCTTCGGTTATCTCGAGTCCTGAATCCCTGATCGCGTCGATGCTGGCGGCAACGCCATAATGAATGAAGGGATCGTTCTTTCGCTGTTCTTTCGGCGCAAGGTACTGGTCGACGTCGAAGTCCCTGACGCTGCCGGCAATCCGGGTCGGATAAGTGCTCGCATCGAAGTCCTCGATCGGGCCGATGCCGGAGTTGCCCTCACAGACATTTCGCCAGGCATCATCGAGCCGGCTACCCACCGGCGAGACGATGCCCATTCCGGTGATGACGACGCGACGTTTGCTCAATGTTTTACCGTTTGATACTGGCGGAAGCGCCAATGAGGAAACTGGAAGAAAGGCGCGGCGACGCTGCTGGCTGCCGCCGCGCCCGATCGATCAACTCTCGCTGGCGCGAGCGGTTACGAAGTCGATAGCTTGCTGTACCGTGGTGATCTTCTCGGCTTCCTCGTCCGGGATCTCGGTTTCGAACTCTTCCTCGAGGGCCATGACCAATTCGACCGTGTCGAGCGAGTCCGCGCCGAGGTCGTCGACAAATGAAGCATCGTTCGTAACCTCGTCTTCTTTGACACCGAGTTGTTCGGCAACGATGCTCTTAACTTGTTCTTCAATACTGCTCATAGTGGTAGCTTCTCCTGAGAAGACTCATTCAAAATCTCGCCACGGCGCACGCATCATGTGTCACCGAGCCGTTCGTGCCTATCCTGGGCGATCCGTCTGCCGCCCCCCCGATTGCCGGGAAACCCGCCGAATCGTCGATAAGTCCTTGATCTAACAAGGTGCTCCCCGTCCGTGGCCCGGTATTGTATGTGAATCCATAGTGGCAATCTATACGCGCGGCGCCCGAATTCTATCTGGATTCAGTCCATCAGCATGCCGCCGTTCACGTGCAGCGTCTCGCCGGTCACGTAAGCGGCCGCCTTCGATGCCAGAAACAGCACGGCATTGGCGATATCCTGGCCCTCGCCAAGCCTGCCGAGCGGCACCTGCGCGAGCATCGCATCGCGCTGATCTTCGGGCAGTACGCGCGTCATGTCCGTGTCGATAAAGCCGGGCGCAACCACATTCACCGTGATATTGCGCGAGCCGATCTCGCGCGCCAGCGACTTGGAGAAGCCGATGACTCCGGCCTTCGCCGCAGCGTAATTGGACTGCCCCGCGTTGCCCATAACGCCGATGACCGAGGCGATGTTGATGATGCGGCCCGTCTTCGCTTTCATCATCCCGCGCAGGCATCCCTTGCAGAGACGGTAAACGCCGCTGAGGTTGGTCGTGATCACGTCGTTCCACTCGTCGGGCTTCATACGCATGAGCAGGTTGTCCCGCGTTATGCCCGCGTTGTTCACGAGAATCGTCGGCGCCCCTTCCTGTCCCTGGACATCCTTGAGCGCCGCTTCGACCGATTGGTCGTCCGCAATATCGAGCACGATGCCCCTGCCGTGCTCGCCGAGCGCGTCGCCGATTGCTTGCGCGCCGCTCTCGCTCGTCGCCGTACCGATGACGGTGGCGCCTGCGCCGGCCAGCGCGGCCGCGATGGCGGCGCCGATGCCACGGGAAGCTCCGGTAACGAGTGCAATTTCACCGTCGAGTGCCGCGGCGTTGAATAGGCTGCTCATAATCATTCCTTTTTTTCGTTGTCGATTGTTGCCACGGCCGCATAGCGGTCGATGCGGGGCATTATATAGGCGCCCTGCGCCCTGCTCTAATAAGCAGCACGGCGACCAGCGTGCCGCCGATGACCCCGTAAAGGTGCGCATCCACGATGACGGCGCCGCCGGAGGTTCCCTCCGAGCCCGGCAGCGGCCCGGCGAACTGCTCCCAGGCGAGCTTGCCGGCGACCACGACAGCGAGGATCGCCGCTTCGCCGCTGCGTGCGGCGAGGCCCGCCATGATGCCTGCCGCGAGCATGCCGTGCAGCAGCCCGGACAGTCCCACGTACCATTCGAGCGACGGCGCGCCGAACCACAAGCCGAGGTCGATGGCGGCGATCGATCCCGCCATGATCCAGAGCCACTGTTGCCAGGTGTATGCCCGCCCGACGAGAAACCAGACCAGCACGAGGCCCGCAAGGTTGAGGACGGTATGGGAAATGCCGAGATGCACGAGGTGGCCGGTCAGCAGCCGCCAGAGCTCGCCTGCGGCGATGCCGGAGCGGTCGAAGCGCAGCCACTCGCGGCCCGCGTCGCCGGTCAGCAGCAGGATCAGGGCGCCCAGCACGAGGATGCCGGGCACCAGCCATGCGAGCATTGGCAAGGCGCCGAGGCGTGTTTCCTCGCCTTTGCTTAACCCCATGTTTGGTATACTGACGTTTCAACAGACAGCGAGTCAATTTGGGCCGGCCCCGCCGGCCTTCGCGATACGGCGAAATCCTCTGGAGCATACCGTGAGTACAGACACAAGGCAGCGGCGCAGTTTTCAGCGCCAGCGCGGTTTTACCCTGATCGAGATCATGGTTGTCGTGATCATTATCGGTATTCTCGCGGCAATCGTCGCGCCGAACGTCATCGGACGCGTGGACGATGCGCAGATAACGAAGGCCAAGGCAGAGATCTCTAACATCGAAAACGCAATGAAGTTTTATCGTCTCGATAACTTCCAGTACCCGACGTCGGAACAGGGCCTCGAAGCGCTCGTCAACAAGCCAGCCGACCCCTCGGTCACCAACTGGAAACCCGGCGGCTATCTCGACCGCGTGCCCAAGGATCCCTGGGGCAATCCCTACCAGTATTTGAATCCGGGCAACAATGGCGAGATCGACATCTACACCCTCGGGCGCGATGGCAGGCCTGGAGGCGAAGGCATCGATGCCGACATCGGAAACTGGAACATCGAATAAGGCTCTCGAAGGCCGGCCGGCGACAATGCGCTTGCAAGGACGCGACGGCGGTTTCACGCTGATCGAGATCCTCGTCGTTATCGTGATTATCGGCATCGTGATGTCCATCGCCATGCTCTCGATTACGCTTGCGGGCGGCGATAACCAGCTGCGCCAAGAAGCGCAGCGCATGATGTCGCTCGTCGAGGTCGCAAAGGACGAGTCGTTGCTGCAGGGCCGCGAGTTCGGGCTCGAGTTCATGCAGGACGCGTATCGCTTCGTGGAATACGATCCGCTGACGCGGCAATGGAGTGAAATCGTCGGCGACGACACCTTGCGGCAAAGGGGGCTTCCCGAAGAACTCGAACTCGACCTGTACATCGAGGACAGGCGCGTGATGTTGAAAGCCGATCCTGCGAGGATGTCCGACGGTGAAGAGGCCCGGCCCGGCGTCGAGCGCTACGCGCCGCACGTCCTGATCTACTCGAGCGGCGACATGTCGCCCTTCGAAGTGCATTTCCTGCGCCGCATCGACAACAGCGGCATCGCGGTTGAAGGCGATCTGGCCGGAACGCTGGAAATCGTGATGCCGGAGGATTCGATGTGACCGCGCGCCACCCCGGCACCGGGTTCACGCTCATCGAGGTCATGGTCGCGCTGGTTATCGTGTCGCTGGCGCTTGCCGGCGTAGCCGCGAGCATGGGCCAGATGATCGATACCGCCAACACGATGCGCGATCGCACTTTCGCCAGCTGGATTGCCCAGAACCAGATCGCGGAAATGCGGCTGGCCGGTGTCATTCCCGAAGTTGGTGAAAGCAGCGACGAAGTGGATTATGCCAACACCACCTGGTTGTGGACCGCCAACGTATCCGAGACCGGCGTGGAGAATCTGCTGAAAGTCGAGGTCAGCGTATCGTACGCGGGTTCCGACGACCGCATTCGCCAGGTAACGGGCTTTATCGGCGAGCCGGTGGCGCCGGGACAAAGTAACCTCGCGTGGAACGCGGGGCAGCCGGACCGGGGTCAGGAGCAGTGATCGCGCGCCGCAG
>Ga0316191_10002558_pt1 | contig 13259 bp, 7 predicted proteins | sample Eddworburr2cm_MG_FD_204928 | JGI IMG/M metagenome (GOLD analysis project Ga0316191, IMG submission 204928) | Coastal sediment microbial communities from Maine, United States - Eddy worm burrow 2 cm | ecosystem: Environmental > Aquatic > Marine > Coastal > Sediment | place: USA: Maine | collected...
CTTGCAAGCCCTTCGAGACGACGTTCTTCTGCCTGGCACTAAGTGGCGTCTTCGGTGCTGCCGGGACTTTCTCCACCGGCAGTGAGTCACTGCGCCGGTCGCCGGCCGTCCACTGGTCTTCGCGGGCCAGCCCGGTGCTGTCTGCATGGTGCAGCACGCGTTTGTTGAGGCCGGCATCCAGCCACTCATCGCGATGCTCTATAAAGTGCGGATAAATAGTCAGCCGTTCGATCAGCGTATGCCCTGCGACGCTGGTTTCGCTTCTCAGGCGATCAAGATCCGGCCACGGAGATTCAGGGTTTACGTGATCGGGTGTTACCGGCGACACGCCGCCCCAGTCGTTAATACCTGCTGCGATTAATTCTGCGAGTCGGCCTTTGTTCAGATTCGGCGGCACCTGGATGCTCATCTCCGGGCCAAAGATCAGTCGGGCCGCTGCGATGGTCCAGAGTAATTCATCAAAGTCGGGTGCGGGTGATGCATGCATTTTTGTGCCTGGCTTGGGCACGAAGTTCTGGATGATGATTTCCTGGATATGGTTGTAAAGCTGATGTTGAGCTTCGATGGCCAACAGGCTATCCAGGCGTTCTTCGCGGGTCTCACCGATACCGATGAGTATGCCGGTTGTCAGCGGAACTTTCGCTATGCCCGCATCGCCAATGGCCTTGATACGCACGGCCGGATCTTTATCCGGCGAGCCGAAATGCGGCTGATCACGCTCGCACAGGCGTGCAGCGGACGATTCCAGCATAATCCCCATGGAAGGCGCGAAACTGCGCAGCTCCTCATATTCCTCCGGCGTTAACACACCGGGGTTCAGGTGGGGCAGCAGTCCTGTTTCCTCAAGCACCAGTTTTGCCATCGCTTTCAGATAGGCAACCGTGCTGTCATAGCCCAGTTCGGCTAGTGCCTCGCGCGCAGCCTTATAGCGTAATTCGGGTTTGTCGCCGAGTGTGAACAAAGCTTCCTTGCAGCCTTGCTGTTTGCCAGCGCGTGCAATGGCCAGTACCTGGTCTGGGCTAAGATAAACCTGCTGCAGTTTCTTTGGTGTTTTGGCATAGGTGCAGTAGTGGCAGACATCACGGCACAGTTCAGTCAGCGGAATAAAAACCTTGCGCGAATAACTGACCTGGTGTCCCCAGCCCTGATCGCGTAACGACGCGGCTGTCTCCATCAATGCCGGCAAGGGCATGACTTTTAATTGCTGTGGTATACCCGAGCGCGTCATGCAGACGTACTCATGTGGCCGGGGCCAAGCCGGGCAGCGATTCCGGACTGATGGAGGAAGCGCACGGTATTGCCGGAACTATCCTGACGTGCCAGCCAGGCAAGATCATCGGGGGTGTCAATGTCCCGAAAAAAAGCATGCATGGGGAAACGCGCATTGGCCATTCCGCGTTCCGTAGCTTTTTCGAGATGCTTGCGGGCGCTATCACTGCCAAACTGGAAAGGCATGGCATCGGGCGGTGAGCAGATCAGCGCATTGGTACCACCATCGCGAATCGCGGGGCAAATGCTGACGCCACCGGAATGCTTTTCGATAAGTTTGTCTATGTCTTCTGCGGTAACGGTTGGCAGATCACCAGGCATGACCAGAACAGTATCGGCTCCCAGTTTCGCTATCTGCAGGGCCGCCGCATTAAGTCCTGCGCATAATTCGCCTTCTGATTCATCTGCGATAACAAGGTGGCTCAGTCGCGTTGCGAGTTCGGTGGCGTCAACGTCATTCGTTAGCACCGCGATATGGTTTATATGCTGTGCTTTTTCCATGGCATCCAGCACGTCCATAAACATGGCGCGGCTTAGCCTGGCGCATTCCTGTGGCTGCAGTACTGATGCGAGTCTGGTCTTGGATCGTTCCAGTACTTTGACAGGTATCAGGGCCCATACATTGTTCATGTAGTTTTATCCGCCCGCAGGCTTGCCGCGAAACTCACCGTATCTTCGGCCAGCTTTATTTTATCGGACAGGTTCATCATCATTGTGTTGCAGACCTTAACGGTTAATCCCATGGCTTCGATAGCATTCTGCTGATCGGCGTCCTGATTGTCGATGATCAAACCATCGACAACATCGCGATAATGCCGGGCTATATTAAGGACAGATGGCTCAATCCCGAGTTCCCCCATTAGTTTTGCAGTTGGTCCTTTCAGGGCCCGGCCGCCCACAATGGGTGAAATGCCAATCACCGGAGCAGGGCTGGCGTTTATCGCGTTCTTAATGTCGCTCAGGGACATTATAGGGTCAATACTGAGCCAGGGATTAGATGGCGTGATGATGATCGCCCCCGAAGCGGCGTTTTCCAGCGCCGCGAGTGCCGCGTTCGAGGCGCTCGCCTGATCGCTGCCACTGTAGTGGAAAGCACTTGCAGCCGGTTCGGTCTTGCGGCGCACGAAATAGTCCTGAAAGGCCAGCGCACCCTCGTCAGTTTCGATGATAGTCCGCACCGGTTCGTCCGACATCGGGCAGATGGTAACGGCCACATCCAGCGCGCGACTCAATTCGGCGGTAACTTCACTGAGACCGAGGCCGGATGCGAGTAACTGCTGGCGCCGAACATGGGTGGCGAGATCTCCATCACCCAATCTGAACCAGGTCTCCCCACCCAGCTTTTTCATGCCGGCCATGAACTGCCAGGACTCATTTTGCAGTCCCCAGCCGTTGTCTGGATGAGCGATGCCCGCCAGCGTATACATAAGAGTGTCTATGTCAGGGCAGATGGTAAGGCCGAGATGCTCGAAATCATCTCCGGTATTGGCGATAACCTGCAATTGTCCGCTGAGAAGAATCCGCTGCAGGCCGAGCACCAGCTTGGCGCCGCCGACGCCGCCGGAAAGTACTGCGTAACTGGGGAGTGTGGTCTGCATGGCTGCTGTCTATTGAATCCTGATAATATTTTTATTTTTTAACAGTGACTTACAAGCTTTTCTTTCAGCGGAACATATCCTCATGTGCCTTCCTCAGCAGCACTTTGGAGTTTTGTTCAGAATCCCCCTGCCGGAGTCCTCGTACTATAACAACTGGCGTTGCCTCATCACCTTCACCCATCAGGAGTTCTGCAGCCGAGGCGATCGAATCGGCAATGGCATGTTCGCTCACCTGCAGAATGCGGCCAAACATATCCGCCTTGCCGCGCAGGTTAGCCAGTGCCTCTACGCCGGCACAGCCCAGGGTCATACCTGTGGTGCCCATGCGCCAGGCGCGCCCGACACTGTCGGCGATGATAACGCCGAGTTTCACACCCAGTTTGTCAGACAGTTCCCGGCGCAGTTCGGTGGCCGACTGATCAGGGTTTTCGGGCAGCAGCAACACATCGTCCGTGTCTTCGGTGACGTTTGATCGATCGATGCCCGCGTTTGCCAGGACAAAGCCCAGGTGATGTTCGGCAATAAGTACGCCCGGTCTGTGCCGCAGTATTCGGCGGGATTCGTCCAGAATCAATTGAACAACGGCGGGTTCTTTGTCAGTGGCAGCTGCTAATTCAATAGCTTTTTCAGAGGCTTGTACGTCTTTTAAAGAAACTGTACGACCTTCGGCCTTAGAAATGATTTTCTGTGCAATGACGACAACATCCCCGTCAGCCAGTGTCAGGTCAGCCGCCGCGAGCGCGCCGGTAAGCAGCGCAACGAGGTCATCGCCCTGATGAATGAGCGGCAGGCCGGGAACGGCAAACAGGCTGAGCTGACTAATGGCCATTGGGCAACAGTGCGTCTTTATCGGGTGCTGATCAGTCTTTTTTGATGCCGGTGATGCGTATCCCGGTGTGGTCACTGGCGTACTTCTTGTTCATGAAGATCAGCAGTGATGTCAGAGCCTCGGCTGCGGCTGAGTTTTCAAGCGGACCTGCATGCCAGGCGCGAAATCCAGCAGCTTCAGCCAGGCCAATAACCGTTTCACGCGCATCCGGGCTCGCGCCGGTTACCAGTACATCGCATTCCGGTGCGGTTTTGCTTACGAGGGAGCTGGCCGATACATTCTGGAAGGCTGATACAACCTGCACCTCTTCGCCGAGCAGCTGCTGCGCTATGACGGCGGCTGAGCCTTCCTTGGGGAGTTGCACGCGCGCAACCTTGGGCGGGACCAGCGGCACAGTGGTGTCGACCAGGATTTTGCCCGCGAGCGCGGCTTTCAGTTCTGTGAGTGTGGCAGCGTGATGGCTGAATTTTATAGCCAGCACGACTATGTCACCGGCTTTCGCGGCGTCGAGATTGTTCATGCCTTTGGCCAGCGCATTGCCGGCCGCGTCGTTCAGCCTGGCTGCGACTTCGGCGGCCCGTGCCGCATCCCTCGACCCGATAATGACGGGAAGGCCGGCTTTGGCCCAGCGCATGGCGAGTCCGCCACCCAGTTCACCGCTGCCACCAATTACACTGATCGTCTGCATTTCCTGTATTTCCTTAGTTTGCCCGCCATTCAGCAGCCTTATCAGGCGGTTCTGAGCGGTTGTGGTTGGTTCGACGGTGGGGTGCTGGCTTGCGAATATTCCTCGCAGCCTTGGACCTCGTAGCTCCAGTGTCGTCTAGAGTAGCCGTGGAAAAGGCGCGCAGTATAGCATCAGGCCGGCTTTTTGAATGCAGGGTCAGCGATGCGCGAAGAGGAAAAGGCCAGTCTTTGCATATGTGACTGGTTATTGTGTAAAAATCCACTTACTGGGTGCCTGATAGCGCCCGGTGCACCGGACCCTAAGGTCCGGGCTGAAGCGATAAAATAACGAAAATTAATAAAAGCGGATTGATGGCCATCCTGACGCCGCCGGCGACGGGTTACGGGTCAGGTTGACGGAGGCCACATACGCTGGCCCAAAAGATAAGGAACGCAGAGGAAGCATAGGGAATGGGAGTCGCCGCGGATTCGGCTTCTGCTTCGCGGGAGCAATTCATGCGCGTAGCGCTGACTATGGCGGAACGGGGGATGGCCTCCGGCGGTCCGCCCGTAGGCGCGTGCCTGGTGCATGAGGGTGCGGTGGTTGCCAAAAGCCACAATGCCGTGATTGGTGAACTGGATATAACCGCGCACGCTGAAATCGTTGCTATCCGCGAAGCTTGTCGGGCACTGCGCAGCTTAAGCCTGGTTGACTGCAGTTTGTTCGTAACGGTGCAGCCATGCCCCATGTGCCTGTCGGCCTGCTACTACGCCGGGATCAGCGAGATTATCTATGGTGCGGCTATAGAGGCCATGCAGGCCATCACACACAGTGAACTGTGCGTGTCACCCTCCGAACTTTTTGCTGGCCGTGCTGCGCAACCCATGATTACGGGCGGTGTTTTGGCAAACGAGTGCCAGGCTCTTTTGACCGGTTGGGGCGCCAGCAAAGGTGGTACTAGCTAATGCCTGCTCAATACGACGCTATTGCACGGGAATACCAGCGCACCAAAGAGTCGCCCTTGCGTCGGCACGTCGAGGCCTACAGCTTTTTTCAGATGCTGGGAGATGTCTCGGGGCTTGCGGTGCTGGACCTTGCTTGTGGCGAAGGTTTTTATACACGACTTATCAGGCAGGCCGGGGCTGCAAGTGCCGTCGGTGTGGATATTTCATCCGAAATGATTGCCCTTGCGAAAGATAGTGAAAGGCAGTGCCCGCTGGGCATAGAGTATATGTGCAGCGACGTCACAGCCTTACCGGACCTGGGATTATTTGATGTGGTGTCGGCGGCCTATTTACTGCATTACGCGACCGACAGCGAAAAGCTGCAGGCGATGTGCCTGCGTATAGCGAGTCAGCTAAAGCCCGGCGGTCGATTCGTTTGCATCAATGAGAATCCCGACCAGTCGGTCGATGATTACGCCGGCTATGCCCAGTACGGCTTCAACAAATCGGTGCAGGTGCCGCGCCAGGAAGGTTCTGCAATTACTTACGCTATGGTCAGTGGTCGCAAGATGATTCGTTTCGATGCTTATTACTATGCGCGCGACACGTATGAATCGGCGTTGCGGGCAGCAGGGTTTAGCGAGATTGCCTGGCGGCCGCTAGGTTTGGGTCCGGAGGGCAATGCTGAATGTGGCGTGGATTACTGGCAGGAGTACCTGAGTAATCCGCCTGTCGTGGGTCTGGTGTGCCGGTTATGAACGCTGTGCTTTATGAATGCGGGAGTCGCTGATGCCCGCCGGAGCCGATCCACAACGTATGCATGATTCGCCGAAGATCGAAGCGCAAAGTACGGCGCGGGAAGATCAGTTCCTGGTGCGTCGCTTCGAGCATTACGCCGCAACCGCGCCGGAAGCAATGGCCGTTCGTTGTGGTGCTGAAGCGCTAAGCTATAGCCAGTTAAATGCCATGGCCAATCAAGTGGCCGGGCAGTTAATCGATGCGGGCCTGGTGCAGGGCGCGCGCATTGCTGTGTCGCTGACACCGTCAGTCGAGATGATTGCTGCAGTGGCGGGCGTTATGAAGGCCGGTGCAGCGTATGTGCCGCTTGATCCCGGGTATCCGCCTGAGCGTCTGCAATCCATATTTGAGCAGGCGCGGTCTGACCTCCTGATCAGCAGTTCCGCATTGACCAAGCGCATGCACGGTTTCAGTGATCTGCCGTTACTGACAGTGGAGACGTTATTCGCCGCCAAGGCTGCGCCCGGTAATCCGGTTGTCAGTCTGCAGGCCGACGATCTTTGTTACCTGATGTTTACCTCCGGCTCTACGGGTGCGCCCAATGGCGTCATGGTCAGTCATGGCAACGTGGCCGGCCTGTTTGCAAATGTGCAGGCTGATTTCTGTTTCGAGCCGGGTGACTGCTGGTCTGCCATGCATTCTTTTGCTTTTGGTTTTTCTGTCTGGGAAATCTGGGGGGCCCTATCGACCGGTGCCAGCCTGGTTATCGTGCCGGATGCAATGCGTGGCGATCCGGCAGCCTGGTCGCAGCTTGTAATTGATGAATCGGTGTCGGTCCTGAGTGTTACGCCCTCGGCATTCAGGCAGTGGCTGTTAACGGCGAGTTTGCCCGACGTTGCAGCGCTGGCTAGCTTGCGCATGATCGTTTTTAGTGGCGAAGCGGTTCGGCAGGATGACCTGGTCCGCTGGTTTGCGCACTATGGCGATGCGGGCCCGCTTCTGGTCAATACCTATGCGCTGACCGAAACGGCAGGTCGCATCACCGTAAAAGTTTACAGTCCGGCAGGCTGTATTGCAGCCGCGCTTCAGGATACCAACGACGCGCAGGATGCTATTGATGTATCTGCAATGCGGCAGGGTGATATAGGGCGACCGGCCGCTGATGCGGATGTGCTAGTGCTCGATACGGAAACCGGCACAGAAGTTTCCGCCGGCCAAGTCGGTGAATTGGTCATAGGTGGGCCGATGGTGGCGAAGGGCTATTTCGATAACCCGGAACTCACCGCACAACGTTTCGTCTATCTTGATCCTGGCGATGGTTGTGTGCGTCGCTTTTACCGAACCGGTGACCGGGCGCAATGGACCGACGATGGCGCGCTCAGATTTATGGGGCGGGTGGATGACCAGATAAAACTGCGTGGTTACCGCATCGAGCTGGCTGATATTGAACGCACACTGCGCGAGCACCCGGATGTGGCGGATGCTGCCGTTGTTCTTAACGATGATGGCGTGGCACCGCAGCTGGTGGCGTGGGTGGTCCCTGCTGGCAGCCAGGCCGGTGATCAGCAGGATGCTGTTGAATTCTGGCCGTCACTGGGCGAATACCAGATCTATGATGAACTGCTCTATGACTTCATGTCGGCTGACGAAGTCAGGGTGGACAGCTATCGGCGTGCTTTTGCTCGCCATGTAAAAGACAAAGTCGTGCTGGATATCGGTACAGGCAAGGATGCCGTATTGGCGCGCCTCTGTGCCGCGGCAGGGGCACGCAAGGTTTATGCAATCGAGGTGCTGGAGGATGCCTGCAACAGCGCTCGCAGCCTGATCGAAGACCTGGGCTTGTCGGATCGCATCGAAGTTATACACGGTGATATGCAGAGTGTGGCGCTGCCCGAACTCGTGTCCGTATGCACGCAGGGCATCGTCGGCAATATTGGCAGCTCTGACGGTATCCCGGCCATCTGGAATGATGCGCGGCGTTTATTTGCGGACGATTGCGTGGCGATTCCTTCGCTTTGTGAAACGCTGATAGCACCGGCACAGTTGCCCGAATCAACACGGGTTGCGCCAGGTTTCAGCCCGCTTGCAGCAGCCTACGCGGACAAGATTTTCGCCGCCGCAGGCAGCCCGTTTGACGTTCGCCTTTGCGTGCGCAACTTCCCCACAGAAGGTTTGCTGGCAGCGCCGGCGATGTTCGAAAATCTGGATTTTCAGGCTGAGTTGCCAACCGCTTATTCAGGCCAGGCGGATTTTATTGTCGACAAGGCGGGGCTGTTTGACGGCTTTCTGCTCTGGACGCGAATTCGAACAGACGAACACAACACCGTCGATTTTCTGCAACATCAGCAGGCGTGGTTGCCTGTCTGGTTCCCGGTTGCGGATGCGCCAGTAACAGTGGCGGCAGGCGATGTCTTGCGCGCGCGCTGGCGCTGCGCAACGCCACCCGGGCAGATTTTTCCAGACTATTTTGTTGAAGTGGATGTGCAAAGTTCTACTGCAGATAGCCCCTCGCCGACGCTGAGCTACAGCTCGAAGCATTTTGAAGATGCCTACCAGAGCACCGAGTTGCATCGACGTATTTTCGCAGCGGACAACAGTGCTGAAGATTCGGATGGGCTTGCTGGTCTGCGTTCCTGGACGGCCACACAGTTACCCGCTCAAATGGTTCCGGCGCGCTGGGAGGCGATCGAGCATTTGCCACTGAATGCTAATGGCAAACTTGATCGACGGGCATTGCAGCAGTTATCGATGCAGCGTGGTGAGCCAGCGTTGGATGGTGGAGAGCCATACACCGACCCGCTGGAACGGGATATTGCAGCGATCTGGTGCGATGTGCTTGGCCAGGCTTCCATAGGGCGCTCTGCTGACTTTTTCGATGCGGGCGGCGATTCGATACTGGCCGTGCGCTTAACCACCGAAGTGCAGCGCTATCTCGATGATACCGTTTTCCTGGCCGCACTCTTTGATGCGCCAACCGTTGGCGCCTACGCAGCATGGCTGTCCGCTAATCATGCCGCTGCTGTCGCAAAGCGTCTGGCCGCAGGCACTGAAATCGCGGTGCCAGCGTCGGGTATTCAGCGGTCCGAAGTTCATGGTTCAGCGGTATTGTCGTGGCCGCAGCAAAGTCTCTGGTTTTTGCAGCAACTGTATCCAGATAGTACCGGCGCGAATGAACAGTTCCTGATTCGTTTGACCGGCGCTGCGGATGAGGATCAGTTGCGCCTTGCCTGGCATGCGGTTTTGGCCGATCACGACATTCTGCGGACAGCTTTTACGGGGACTGCGGAGCATGCTGAAGTCCTTGTGGCTGAGGTGTCCGAATGCATCGTCCGGGATCCGTCACCTTTTGCAGACCTTACAGCTTTGTCCGGCTCACAGGCGGCAGAGCAACTGCAGACCGACGCGCGTCGGGATATTGTGTTGCCCTTTGATCTGGCGATTGCGCCACTGTTGCGCACGCGTATCTATCGTATGCCTGACAGCACGCTCGTGCTGCTGGTAACCGCACATCACATCGTTGCTGACGGCTTGTGCGTGCCACTCATTCGTGATGCGCTGGCAAACGTGTATTCGGCCCTGCAGTGTAAGCGCCCCGAGTTGCAGTACGCCGATTTCGCGCAGTGGCAGCGACAGATGCTCACCGAGGAAAAGACGCAAGGGGAACTGGTGTGGTGGCGCCAACAGCTTGCCGGGCACACGGGTCAGCCGCTGGCCGATATCAATGCTTCTGGAAGGCCGGGCGCTAAGGTCAATATGCGTGAAGTGCGTCTGCCATTCGCCATCGATGCCCAAGTGGCTGACCAACTGCGTTCGCTTGCTGCGGCAGCAGGGGCAACGCCTTTTATGGCTTTGCTGGCGGCGTGGCGAGTCTGGTTGCAGCGTTGTTACAGCGACTCGGATTTATTGATTGGTTCGCCCGTTACACTGCGCAGAGATGAGTCTACGGCAAAGATGCTCGGTTGCATGGTCAACAATGTCGTGTTCCGTAATCCTTTGCCCGACCATAAGACTTTTTCTACCGTTCTGCAGTCAGAGCGACAGGCGGCCCTCGCGACTTACGATCACTGCGAGTTGCCGTTCGAGAAGATCGTTGAGGCGCTGCAGCCCGAGCGACATTTCGGCCGTCACCCGCTGTTCCAGTTGATGTTCATGTTTGAAGACCGCAGCGTACCGCCGGTCGACGTAAATGGCGTAAGTTTTGCGGTCGATGTGCTGCCCGTGGATCGAGCCAGTTACTGGGACATGGAATTGTCCGTCACCGATTGCGGTGCTGGCCAGCCAATGCAGGCCTTTATCGGTATACGCGAAGATCTGTTTGATGTGCAGGCGCTGGCCTGGTGGCCGGACGGTTTTGTGGCCATGCTCGAAACTATGGTTGCCAACCCTGAGGCGGATATCAGTGCGTTGCCATTGCTGAGTAGAGCTCAGCGGCAAACGGTGCTGCGGGAGTGGAATGATACTGGCATGCCCATAAGTCCGGAGGATACCCTGCACGGCCTGGTCGAGCAGCAATGCTTGCGAACACCCGAAGCCCCTGCTGTAAGTGATGCCGTTGAATCACTCAGCTATGCACAGTTAAACGCAAGGGCGGAAAAATACGCAGCGGTGCTTGCACAGCGCGGCATAGCGCGCGGACAGCGGGTGGGGCTTTGCATCGAGCGCAGCGCCGACAGCATTGCGTGGCTGCTGGCGGTGCTTAAGCGGGCAGCCATCTGGTTGTCACTTGACCCCGGTTATCCGCAAGCCCGACTGGCGCAGATGATCGAAGTTGCGCAACCGGATATTGTGCTTAGCGATGGTCGAGCAGCATTGCCGGATAGTGCAGTCGTGCTCAGTTGCGCGAGTCTGCGGTCTGCCGCGGTTGAGATAAATCCTGTTGCACCCGTCACCTGCAATGCGTCCGGCAGTGCTTACCTGTTGTTCACCTCAGGGTCGACCGGGTTGCCCAAGGGCATGGTATCCATGCATGCGGGTGCAGTCAGTCGGTGTCAATGGATGTGGCGTGAATTTGCGTTCGCCGAGACAGACATTTTTGCGCAGCGTACCAGCCTGAATTTTGTTGATTCGATCTGGGAAATATTTGGCGCGCTTATGCACGGTGCGCAGGTTGCGGTTTTGCCGGCCCGTCTTGAACAGGATCCGGCTGGAATCGCAGGCTGGCTATCCGCGCAGTGTGTCAGTCACCTGGTGACGGTGCCGTCGCTACTTGCTGCGATACTGGATGCCGATAGCAGTGAGACGGCACCTGCTAGCTTGCATACCGTGATATGCAGTGGCGAGGCATTGCCGTTGCCACTGGCCCAGCGTTTGCACAATCAGTGGCCGGGTTGTTGTCTGCTGAACACTTACGGTACATCTGAAACCTGGGATGGCAGTTACTACGTAGTTCCGGAAGATGGCGAAATGCAGAGCGGCAGCATGCCTATTGGCAAGCCGGTCGCAAATGCGATGCTCTACATACTGGATACAAATCTTCAGCCCGTGCCCCCCGGCGTGGCGGGCGAGCTTTATGTGGGTGGTCTGGCACTGTCGCAGGGTTATATCGGTGACTCCGAACTAACGCAGGCATGTTTTCTGCCGAATCCTTTCAGCCCCGACACATCGGCGCGTATTTACCGCACGGGTGACCTCGCCCGTTATCGTGCCAATGGCGATGTCGCCTTGCTCGGGCGGATGGACCGGCAGATTAAGTTGCGGGGGTTGCGCATCGAGGCGGGTGATGTAGAAAGTGTCGCGTTGAGCTGGCCTGGGGTCGAGGCGTGTGCACTTGTTTTGCGCGAGCTTGAAAGTGCCGGCCAGTGGCTTGCTTTGTTTGTGGTCGCCAGTCCCGAAACTGATTCTGAATCAGGTGGAATATCCAGTGCGGATGCCGGTTTCGATATCGAAGCGCTGCGCATGCATTTGCAGGCGAATCTACCTCGCACGATGGTGCCGGCCGACATCGTCGTGCTGGAAAAATTGCCACTTACTTCAAGCGGCAAACTGGATGTGCTGGCTTTGCCGGCACCGGATGTCTCCGGCAGTGCGGGCAGCGACTATGTAGAAGCGCGTAGTCAGACCGAACAGCAGCTGGTGGAAATCTGGGAAGCCGCGTTGGGTATAGACCGTGTTGGTATCTATGATGATTTTTTTGCCTTGCGTGGACACTCTTTACTGGCGACCAAGGTAATCGCACGCATCTGCGATGTTTGTGGCGTTGAGCTGCCGTTGCAGAGCCTGTTTGAGACGCCGACGGTTGCAGGTCTGGCACGCGGCGTAGAAGCCCTGCGCTGGACCCGCGCCGGCGTTACTGTTGATGCGAAACGCGGCGATGAGAGCGATGACGACCGTGAGGTCCTGCGGTTGTGACAGCACTTGAACTCATAGCGCGCCTGCGTGATAAAGGCATCCGTATTGCGGCGCGTGACGGCGAGCTTGAACTGGATGCGCCCCGTGGCGCACTGGACGCTGAACTGCGCGCAGAACTGGTGCAGCGTAAACCAGAGCTGTTGCGTTTGTTGTCGTGGTCGCGTCGTTCTGCACGAGACTTGCCGCTGGTCCCGGCCGACAGGGAGCAAACGCTGCCGTTGTCGTGGTCGCAGCAGCGATTATGGTTCCTCGATCAACTGGAGCCGAACAGTTCTGCTTACAATATTTCCTGGACAGTGCGTCTTAAGGGCGAGCTCATCGTCGACGCTTTGCAGGCGGCCTTCGATCATCTGGTTGCACGGCACGAGACACTGCGCACGACGTTCCCCGATAAGAATGGCGAACCCTGGCAGCGTGTCGCGAAGTCCCTGCCTGTAACGATAGGGCAAGAGGATTTGACCGGCGTATCGGACGAGCAGTTGCGTGTTCGTTTGGGAAAACTGGCCGCCGGTTCCTTTGATCTGGCGGCCGGCCCGCTGGTGCGTGTAATGCTCGTGCGTCTTGCGGCAGAAGAGCACATTCTGCTTGTGGTGATTCACCACATCGTGGCTGACGGCGCATCCATGCGTGTGTTGTTCCGCGAACTGGCCGCGCTTTACGACGCAGAGATAAATGCTACGCAAGCCGAGTTGCCGCCATTGGCTGTTCAGTATGCCGACTTCGCCGTCTGGCAGCGGCAGTGGCTGGATAGCGAAGAGCTGCAGCGGCAGACCGATTATTGGCTGGAGCAGTTGCACGGTTTGCCACCGTTGCTTGAACTGCCCGCGGATCGGCCGCGGTCGGCCGCTATGCGTTACCGGGGCGCA
>Ga0316191_10002559_pt1 | contig 13258 bp, 9 predicted proteins | sample Eddworburr2cm_MG_FD_204928 | JGI IMG/M metagenome (GOLD analysis project Ga0316191, IMG submission 204928) | Coastal sediment microbial communities from Maine, United States - Eddy worm burrow 2 cm | ecosystem: Environmental > Aquatic > Marine > Coastal > Sediment | place: USA: Maine | collected...
ATAGAACCGCACCGGCACACTCGCCCTTCTTGTTACCCTTGGTGTTAAAGGCTTCGTTCTCACTCCAGTCGTAGATCAGGCCTTCAACTTCTCCGGCATCAGCCGCAAAAGGTGCCAGAATCTCTGAAATCCCCTCTTTGCCCAGACGTGTCGCCCAATCGTGCATGGACTCATCACCACTACGGTCCGCTTTATAGGCATTGAGCACTGTAATCCCTGCTTCCGGAGCATATTTGGCAGGCACCGGATCGGTAGCATATGCCAACGGAGAACCGGCAACACCTGAACCACCGATATGCAACTGATAGTGCGGGACAGCCTGACCAGCCACTTTCTTGGCCATACCGTGAAATCCAAGGTCAGCAATATGGTGGCGGGCACATGAGTGCTGACAACCAGATGCTTTCACAGTGATGCCTGCTAGAGTGCCATCCTTCTTCAGATCAGCCATGAGAGGCTGAAGGGCCGCAGCAAGACCACGACTTGAGGTAATACCCAGACGACAGGTCTCTGTACCCGGACATGCCACAACATCGGCAATACCACGTGCGTATTCACTGGTTAGTCCAGCCTCATTCAAAACCTTCTGAGCCGCTTCAACCTTGTCACCATCAACATCGGCAATCACCATGCCCTGCTCAGTGGTTACACGAAGCTCTTCGGTCCCAGCAGCACGCGCAGCATTGGCAACGGCACGACACTGAGTTGGTGTCATATCACCACGGAACAGATTAAGAAGAATCGCAGATTTCCCATTGTGCTGATCAACCACACCAGAATCAGAAAATGGCAGCGCTGCAGTCGGCGTGCGCCAGTTTGCCTGCTCATAACCTGAATCATCGGCATGCGTCTTCTCGATCACAGCACGCTGTTTTCTATACTCTTCGATAAAACCTTCAGCGCCTAGCTTCTGCGCCACATATTTTAAACGGGCACGTGCACGACGTTTACGGTCGGAAAATTTGAAATGCATACGCATCAACGCTTCACCAACAACAAAGAGCTCTGACTCTTCAATAAACTCTTCCAGCAGTAGCGCGCCCATCGGTTGAGATGAGAGGCCACCAGCTGCCCACACCTGGAAACCGGATTTACCATCTTTATGGGTGGCGATGAACCCAGCATCATGCATACCAGAGAGGCCGCAATCAGTCGCGCAACCGGAGAAGGTTACTTTGAATTTACGCGGAAACTGCTGACCCAGCGGATGACGCAGGAAGAATTCGGCGAACTTTCGGGCATGAACCGTTACATCGGCATGCTCGGCCGGGCAACGGCCAGCAAGGAAACAGGTGGTCACGTTACGTACGGTATTACCACACGCTTCGCGCGTCGTCAGCCCGGCTGCATCCAACTTACGCAGGAATGGCAGCACATCTTCCAACTTGACGAAATTCGCCTGAATATCCTGACGGGTGGTGACATGTGCTACCTTTTCAGGTGCCTCGGTCAGGGTACCATCAGTAGGCATAGCTCCAGCATAAGATTCCACACATTCAGCAATCACATCCAGTTGATCTGGTGTCAGAACGCCACCGGGAAGCTTGGCGCGCACCATCTGAACACCTTCCTGACGCTGGCCGTAAACACCCATCTGCAGACGGAACGGAGTGAAGCGCTCTTCCGGCATCTCTCCTGCCAGAAAGGCTCTGTAGCCGGCCTCAAACTCATCGACGTCCGATGTCTGTGTAAATTTATATTCTGTTGTCATTCAACCAACTCCTGTTTCAGCCAACACGGCCATGACACATGGATGTGCCATCAAAATTGGAAGTCTCTCTTTCAATTTTGTGAGGTGCGTAAAACCGCGTTTTTACGCACCGTTAAAGTAAAATGACAGGGAAGTCATTTTACGTATCACTCAACTATGTCCCAGCTGCAACTCACACGCCTGTTCGTAAGTCACCAGATCAGTAATAGTCGCGTTCTCACCACAGAGCGGGCAACCCGGGTCCTTGCGCAGCTTCAACTTCTTCCACTCCATACGCAGAGCATCGAAGGTCATCAGCTTACCGGATAGAGAATCACCGATACCAAGCAGCTCTTTCACCGCTTCAACAGCCTGAATGGTACCAACAGCACCGGCCAGAGCGCCTAAAATGCCTGCTTCTGAACATGATGGGACCAGACCTGCTGGTGGTGGTTCCGGATAGAGACAACGGTAGCAAGGCCCTTCCTTATCGACATGCGGCTTATAGGTGGCCACCTGCCCTTCAAAACGGAACATAGCACCGGAGATCAGTGTCTTCTTCTCGAAATAGCATGCATCGTTAACCAGAAAACGGGTCGGGAAGTTGTCACAACCATCAATGATCAGATCGTACTCGCGGATGATTTCGCGAATATTGTCTTCGGTCACAAAGTAGTTGTAGGTGTTGACCTTCACATCCGGATTAAGTGCCTGCATGGTTTCGCGCGCACTCTCCACCTTCGGCATACCGACACGATCCTCATTATGGATGATCTGGCGCTGCAGGTTGGAAGAATCCACCACATCCGCATCAGCAATACCGATGGTACCAACACCAGCGGCAGCCAGATAGTAGGCGACAGGTGAACCCAAGCCACCAGCACCAATCATGAACACTTTGGACTCGAGCAGCTTGCTCTGACCCTCGGCACCCACCTCCGGCAGGATAATATGACGCGAATAGCGTTCAATCTGTTTCTCTGTAAAATCAATCACTTAACTACTCCTACTGGTCTTTCGCCAGCGTAAAACTTTTAAACTTTAGGCTTCAATTCCTTTGAACAGGTCGGTGGACATGTAGCGCTCTGCCATTGAAGGAATGATCACCACAATACGCTTACCCTTCATCTCAGGCTTGGCTGCAACTCTCAATGCCGCAGTCACCGCAGCACCGGATGAGATGCCACCGGGAAGCCCCTCTTCATCAGACAGACGGCGAGCCATGGCGAATGCCTCATCGTTGGTCACCTGCTCAACACCATCAATGATATCAACATTGAGATTCTTCGGAATGAAGCCTGCACCGATGCCCTGAATCTTGTGTGGGCCTGGAGAACCACCGGAGATAACTGGTGAGTCAGCAGGCTCAACAGCAAACGCTTTGAACTCGGGATTGCGCTCTTTAAGTACTTCCGCCGTTCCAGTGATGGTACCACCGGTTCCGACACCCGCGACAAGCGCATCAACTTTGCCATCGGTGTCTTTCCAGATCTCTTCAGCTGTGGTCTGACGATGAATCTCAGGATTGGCAGGATTTTCGAACTGTCTCGCCAAAAATGCTCCGTCTGTTGTGCTTACAATCTCTTCAGCTTTGGCAATCGCACCTTTCATACCCAGTTCAGCGGGCGTAAGCACCAGTTCAGCGCCAAGCAACTTAAGCAGCTTACGACGTTCCATACTCATTGATTCCGGCATGGTCAGAATACAACGATACCCCTTGGAGCGAGCCACAAATGCCAGAGCAATGCCCGTATTTCCAGAGGTCGACTCGACAATAACGCCCCCCTCTTTCAGCGAACCATCGGCTTCAGCCGCTTCAATCATCGCTTTACCGATTCTATCCTTCACTGAATTCAGCGGATTGAAATACTCCAGTTTTGCTACGATTTCAGCGTCCAGACCAGCGCTCACGCGGTTCAGACGAACCAGCGGCGTATTGCCAACCGCTTCTGCTACATTGTTATAAATCGCCATACCTATTCTCCTTTACCAGCACCGTGACACAGGGATGTGTCACCAAAATCGGATGTGTTAACATCTAATTTTGTAAGCTAAGGGGAAATGACATTTTTCCCTTAGCGTTTAAGCATTAAGCCACGGACGGCTTAATGCGTATCAAACAATCATCCCTCAATTACATTCTGCTCAATTGGGTCAACGTGAACGCCCTGCTTCTCAAGCCACTTCACACTCGCCTCAACCACGTCCGATTTCCCTTCAATCTCAAGCCCTACAAGACCCATATGATCTTTCACTTCGGCTGTACGGATATTGGTGATGACATCAAACTCTTTCGCCAATTTCCAAATCGTTGGTTCACGAACACTTGATTCATCAAATGTCAGATAGACACGCAACTTCATTTAGCAACCGCCTGCGATAGCAGGGACGATAGATACTTCGTCGCCATCTTTCAGCGCAGTGTTGCGGCCATCAAGGAAACGCACATCTTCATCGTTCACATAAACATTTACGAAACGACGGATTTCGCCGGCTTCGTCACACAAACGCTCTTTCAGACCTGCGTGTGCAGCTTCCAGATTGTCGATCAACTCACCGATATTTGCTGCTTCAATTGCCACTTCATCAGAACCGCCTGTCAATTTACGCAGCGGGGTTGGAATACGTACACTTACACTCATTTTATTCTCCTGTAACAAATATAACTTTCTCTATCAGCCCATGGAGGGGCTGCAAAATGATGGCCTTGGCCGGTCATTTTGTAAGTCGGAACAAAATCACATTTTTGGCCCGGCGTGCTAATCAAAGGCAGGAAGCGCTTTGATTAGCCTCAAACAAACTTACTTTACGCCGTCGGCTGCTGCCAACGCGTCAAACTCTTTCAGGCTCGCTTCGATGATGCGAGGCTTGGTGATCTTATCGGCCACGGCCTCCTGTGTCTTCAAGCCGTTACCGGTAATACAAAGCACAATCGACTCATCGCGTGGCAACTTGCCGGACTCAATCATCTTCTTGGCACAACCCAGTGTCACACCACCAGCTGTCTCAGCGAAGATTCCTTCGGTCTCGGCCAGTAGTTTCATCGCTGCTACCACCTCATCATCAGAGATGTCTTCTGCCCAGCCGCCGGACTCCTTGATCACACGGTTGGCATAGTAGCCATCTGCCGGATTGCCAATGGCCAGAGACTTGGCGATGGTGTCGGCATGAACCGGATGGATCATGTCAGTACCATCTTTCACAGACTTGGAGATTGGCGAGCAGCCAGTTGCCTGAGCGCCATATACCGCCGTGCCATTGTCCTCAATAAGTCCAAGCTTGATGAACTCCTTGATCGACTTGTCCACCTTGGTGCAGAGCGACCCGGATGCCATTGGCACCACCACATGCTTCGGCGCTTTCCAGCCCAGCTGCTCCATAACTTCATATCCAAGCGACTTGGAACCTTCCGCATAAAACGGACGCACATTCACATTCACAAATGCCCAACCGTACTTACCGGCCACTTCCGAGCAGAGACGGTTCACATCATCGTACTTGCCCTTAATGCCGATAATCTTGGTGCCGAAGATGCCAGCGCCAAGTACCTTGCCCTGCTCCAGGTCATGCGGGATAAAGACGTAGGACTCAAGCCCTGCAGCCGCAGCATTAGCCGCTACCGAACCCGCAAGGTTGCCGGTCGATGCACAGGCCACGGTCTTGAAACCAAACTCAACTGCTTTGGAGAGAGCGACTGAAACCACGCGATCCTTGAAGGAGAGTGTCGGATAGCAGACGGAATCATTCTTGATATAGAGCTCTTTCACACCCAGCGCTTTTTCAAGACGCTTTGCGCGCACCAGCGGCGTAAAACCATTCTGGGCACCGACAGTCGGTTCACCATCAATCGGCAACAGCTCTTTATAACGCCACATGGTCTGCGGACGCGACTCGATCAACTCACGGGTGAACTTACCTTTGATTTTGTCATAATCGTATACCACTTCCAGTGGCCCGAAGCAGAACTCACAAACATGAGTCGGCTCAATCGGATACTCCTGACCACACTCACGACATTTCAGTGCACGTACGATGCTCTCAGACATTTTATCTCCTAACGCGAAACAGCTTTCTGCCTATCGCTTAAAAACTTTTATGGTCCGAAAACAAAAAAACCTCCGCGTTGAGGCGAAGGTTGAACTTAGAAAAATACATCAGCATTGACGCATTTAAAAAATGATCAACCCGAACATCATCGCTCCTAGAAATACTATCTAGGCAGGCATTGGCACCAGTCACTGAACCTTGTCAGTCGGTTGCCGCGGTTTCTCAGGGCCTGTAACCCTCCACCGCTCTGGATAAATTCGGATCCATATGTAAGACGGCGCATTATTCGCAATTGAAGGCAAAAGGCAAGCACCCATTAACCTTACAGATTTTAAGAAGACGCAGAAAAGAGCCTGTTCGCGTTTCATACTTGATAACAATGAATTACAGTTCACGCTTTCCAGTCCGCTTGCATCCGGAGTACACCACATTGAATCAGGTCAAAATCGCCCCCTCTTCCATAGAGAAGATCTATCAGGGATTAAACCGGATTGGTGCGCTTGATGACAGTCCCGAAGCGGGATTCAACCGCCCTGCTTACTCTCCGACTGAAACCGAAGCAATGGAGTACATCGAATCGCTAGCCAAGTCAGCCAGTTTAGAATCCCACTGGGATGATGTTGGCAACCTCATCGTTGAAACTCCCGAAGATTTCAATGAATGGATCGAGACAGGTTCGCATATCGACACCGTTTCCGGTGGCGGCAACTATGATGGTACTGCCGGAGTCGTGGCCGGACTGGCTGTACTGCAAGAGGCTCAACGTTCGGACATCCCGCTGACAAAAGGACTGCGCCTGAGAGTCTGGCGCGGTGAGGAGTCAGCAGCCTTCGGTGTGGTCTCTATCGGCTCGCGTGCCGCCTTTGGTCAGCTCCCCTCCGTTGCACTCAAGTCTAAATATCTCGGACAGACGCTAGCTGAGGCGATGAAATCTCAGGGCATCGATCCTGAACTGATTAAGCGCGGAGGCGCAACCATCGAGGAAAATGAACGTGACAACATCGCTGCCCACATCGAACTGCATATCGAGCAGGGCTCTGTTCTGGAAACAGAACGTGCAGAGATCGGTATCGTCACAGGCATTCGTGGTTCCATCCGTAGCTGGGTGAAACTGTGTGGCGCATTCGACCATTCTGGTGCCACGCCGATGGGTCGCCCTTACCGCTGCGATGTAAACCTCGCCATGGCATATATGCAGGTGGAGCTGGATAAGATAGCTCATGAGGCCATCGCAGAGGGGCAGGATGTCGTGCAGACCATCGGCATCATCAATGGCTCCGAGCTGAACGATGACGAATTATCGGCCAACGCCGTCACCAAGGTAAGCGGTTATGGGCATTTTTCTCATGAAGTGCGCAGCGCATCACCTGAGCAGGCCGAAGCGTTTGTTGAAGTAGCGTACAACGCGATCAGAAAGATTGCCGCGGAACATGGTGTGACGGTGGAGATTGATACCTTCTCCCGCTCATCAGGTATTGAAGCACTGGATGACAACCTGCAAAAAGTTGCCGAAACAAGCTGCAAAGAACTTAACCTGAGCTACCGACATCTGCCCAGCGGGGCCTGGCACGATGCGGCTGTGCTTTGCGGTGTTAAGCGAGGTGATGGCTCAACCATTCCGGTCGGCATGCTCTTCATCCCCTGCCGGAACGGCATCAGCCACTCAGCCGATGAATTCAGTTCACCAGAACAGATCGCTGCCGGAGCAACGGTTCTTGCTAATATGATGGTGAAGCTCGCTTCGTAAGGTTTTAAAAATAGAGCCGAATCAGGATTTCTCGACGCTGTAGCGAACCCAAAGATGATGACTATCGCCGGGAGCCAACTCAACCGCATCATCCGCGGCATTGGCACTCTCAACACAGACCATACCGAGATAACCATCATCTGAACCAAAATCACCCATCGCTTTGCACTTCTCAATCCACGGATTCCAGACGATCGTTGAATGGCTTCCACGCTTCTCAATACGGATGTTTCGGTTCATCACTTGATCTTCAATCACCACATCCTGACCCTGATCAAAATAGATGCGATCCACTTCTGATCCAATCGTAATATTGCCCTTCTGGGTTTTACGCGCTGAATCGTTCACCTTGTCCAGATAGTCGCAGCCATCGAGTCCACTCACCGCGATCTTGCTGACATCTCCAACGGTGAAATAGGTATGCAACGCATCACCCACGGTAATAGTTTCGTCACTCTGGTTGTCGGTACTGAGGGTCATCTCCAGAGAACTTCCGATAGTCATATGCATCTCGGCTGGTGCCGGATAGGGCCACTGATTCTCATCAATCTCGGTGATGCGGAATTTGAGCTGAGTACTGCCATCATCCAGCGCAGCCGTTCCTATCAATTCCCACGGCACCGTACGGGCAAAGCCATGACCGGGAAACATGGGGGCGTAGGAGTGCGCGCCAAACCAAGGCCAGCAGATCGGTACACCACCACGAATCGACTTCCCTTTCACAAGCTTGGCCACAGGAGACATCCAGATCACCGGCTCTTCGCCTTTTGGCTGCCAAGTCATCAGGTGTGCACCTTGCAGAGCAACACTTGCGGTACAGTGGCTGTTTTCAATATCGGCGACAAAGAATCCATCACCAGCATCGCGAAAAGTAAGCTGTCCGGGAATGCCTAAACCATCATTGAGCAAAGTAACCAACATATTCATATGAACCCCTCTGTATTAACAAGGTCTTACTGTGAGCCTTACAGGCTGTTTCAGCAAGCCGAATTGATTAAGAATTTATTCAGGACGAGTTTCCTAAACTCACAACCTGATTGCGCCCTCGCTCTTTGGCTTTGTACATGGCTTTATCAGCATCGTTTATCAGTGTTTCTATCGAATCGATTTCACTTGATGGGGTGGAAACGCCAATACTTACTGTGAATGCAAGTGATGAGCCTACCCGTAAGCATATGCGAGCAGCGACCTCCATAGCATGATGTTCTCCCGTTGCAGGCAGAAGAACGGCAAACTCATCGCCTCCGGTTCGACCGATCACATCCACATTTCTCAATTCGGCCCTGAGCACCTCCACGAAAGAGACCAGAGCCTGATCGCCAGCGGCATGGCCATACTTATCGTTAACCTCTTTGAAGTTATCGGCATCAATAAAGAGAATGGCCATCTCTCCTCCGTAGCGCTTGAACCTTTGAAACTCCCGTGTGGTCTGCAGCATAAAGAAGCGCCGATTTAGCACATTTGTCAAAGGGTCTGTTGAGGCCATCTCCTTCAGTTTTTTGTTGGCTGCAAGCATTACATTTTCAGCCTCGACACTTTCGGTGATATCCTGAATTGCCCCGATGGAACGAACCGGCTTTCCATTATCGTTGAAATAAGAGTGGCAGTGCTCCCTCACCCATTTGACCCTGCCATCCTTCATCAGCAATCGGTGTTCAATATCATACGGTGATTTATTCTCCAGCGAATCGACATAGGCCTTGTCGACCCTTACACGATCATCCGGATGGATCACATCCAGAAATGCCTCGTAGGATGCACCGAACTGCTTCGGGTCAATTTCAAATATGCGATAGATTTCATCACTCCATTGTAACCTGCCCGTAATCAGATCAAGCTCCCAGCTTCCAACACCGGAAAGCCTCTGGGCCTCATTCAGGCCTGCTTCACTGTTACGCAGTGATATGAGATCCAGCCTGTGCTGAACCCTGGCCTTCGCCAGCAACCATGAACCAACAGACAGAAGAAAGAGCGTCAAAAAAACAACATGCCGCACACCTGTACTCACAGCCCGGCCGCTGGCAGCGATTTCATCCTCCGGCACAATGGAGACAATCTTCCAGTGATATTCGCGGGGATAGATGGCGACCATATTCTCCTTCGGCAAGGGATATAGTGTGACGAATGTGAACAGGCCATTGGCAGTTCTGAACTGGCCTTCTTCGCCTGCATCGATCTGCCGCCACTCCTCAGGGAAAGCGAGGGAGAAGCTCTTCTGCTCTCTCTCAGGAAACATAAATGACCATTCGGATTCATCACTTCCACCATGCAACCAGTATCCATCTGCATTGAGCAGGTGGCTGCGGTTAGGATGATCAGTGTGAATCCGGACAAAATGATCAATGAGCTTCGCCCCGAGGTAGTTGAGCACAATTACGCCGCGCTTGTTTCCCTCAAAGTCAAATACAGGTGTTGCAAAGCGGATCATCGGTCTGAATGGCTTCTCGACCTCTCCATGTTCGACATTCAGATCAAGGGGTGAGACGAAAATCTCATGATCGGAGAGTTTGATAGCCTCCTGAAAATAGTAACGATGCCCCTTCTGCTGCAGTTCATGCTCGTCCACGGTAGCAGGCTTGCCACCATTGTAATCAATCCTGATTTTCTCCATGCCATCCACATCGATAAACCGGACCTGATCGTAGATCTTTTTAGCAGCAGAGAATGCGAGGTAGTCCATGGCAAGGTGGGGCCAGTCGTCGTGCTTATCTGGTTTTTGCGCCAGAGCTTCAAGCAGCTCGATTTGTCGGCTCAAAAAGATTAAATCGGATATCACCAGACTAACATCGTTGGCAATGCTCTCTTTTTGGAGTTCTACCATGCTGTCATCGTGGGTCTTTATAATTTTCAGGTTAGATTCAACGTTAGTGCTGTAGACTGTCCACCCGACAAGGGAAATCACCACTGCTGTAGGAAAGAAAATCAAACAGAACGTTTTGAATAGCATCTTCCTCTGATCCATGTTAAACAACTCCAGCAGTTACAGTCTGGTCAGCGCGGTCCCGGCCACTCCCTGTAACATAGCATAATCGACCTGATGTTGCTTTTAGCGCTGTTCCCAGCCCATGTTACCAACACACGTGCATGCGCCCTGCATGGCAATACTTGCGGTGCAGAAACCGTTCTTAACACCGATAACGATGAAGCCATCGCCCGCATCTCGGAACCTCAGCACCCCGTTTGTATTAAGTCATCACCTCAACTAAGATAGTTTCACCGTGAGGTTAAATCACCTCCTAAGATAGGAGTAAAAAAACGAATGAAGACGATCAGTCTCAAGAAACGTATTCTCATACCACTCTTTATTGTCGGCTGGGCTATCTTTGCCATCGGCGGCTACTTCTTAAACAACATTGAAACGCGACAGCGGCATGAAGCAGTTCAGCAGCAGGCCATAGCCATGCAGAGTCACCTGCAAGTAGCATTGAAAAACAAGGCTGAGGCAATGGAAGCAAGTCTTGAGTTTATTTCCCAGAATCGCCAACTCATCACAGCGTTGAAATCCGGCAATCGGCAACAACTATTAAAGATTGCGGCTCCTATTTATAAAAGGCAAAACAAGCAGTACAACATCACCCACTTCTATTTCCACGATTCAAATCGAGTCAACCTACTAAGGGTGCATAAGCCTGAAAAACATGGTGATAAGATCGATCGGTTTACTGCACTTGGTGCCGAAAAAAGTGCAGCAACATTCTCAGGGATAGAGCTCGGACCTCTGGGCACTTTCACTCTGCGCTCTGTACTTCCGGTTTATGACGCAGACCAACTCATTGGTTACATGGAGCTCGGACAGGAGATTGATAACGTGCTTGAACAAGCTCACAGCATGTTCAATGTGGAGCTATTTCTGTTAATCGATAAGCAGTTTCTGGCCCAAAGTGCATGGGAGGCAGGCATGCAGATGCTTAAGCGCCCCCACGACTGGCAGATGTTTTCCAACTGGGTTCTGGTTTCCCAGACCATAGCCGATACTCCTGTCGCATTACTTCATGCCGTGGACCAAGAAGTTGCAGCAGACTACATTCAAATCCGGGATAACGTGGGATTGGATGAGCAGAATTACTGGTCTGCAGTCATCCCTCTTCAAGATGCGGGGAATCGCAGAGTCGCCTCACTGGTTATGCTGCATGACATGACATCGATCATCGATAGTTCAACCCATGAAATGCTATGGTTCGCAGCTCTTTCTGCGGTCATCAGTTGGTCTCTTTTTATTCTTTTCTGGATTATTCTGGGTGGGGCTGAGCGCGAGCTAGCCAGCGCAAGACAACAGCTGATTGCGATTGGCGAGGAGCGTACCCGGCAGGTTGAACAGGCTCTCAACATTCAGCGTGTATTGGATGAAATGCTGAACATTTCACTGCCTCCACTGACCATGAAAGAGGTTATTCTCAAATCTCTGGATGCGGTGCTCTCCATGCCGATTTTTTCTCTGCAAAACAAAGGATCAATTTTTCTAGTAATTGAAGGCGAACAGAAATTAGAAATGGTAGCACAACGCAATCTTCCAGATTCACTCCTGCAATCCTGCGCAATGCTGCCATTCGGTAAGTGCCTGTGTGGCAAAGCAGCATCAACACGCGAGGTAGTATTTTACAACCATCTAAACGAACAGCATGAGATCAGATATGATGGCATTCAACCTCATGGCCACTACTGCATTCCTATTACCTCAGAAGGTCACCTGCTCGGTGTGCTTAATGCTTATATTGAGAATGACCACGTCAGGGATGAAACGGAGGAGGGCTTCCTGAAAAACGTGGCTGCCACGCTGGCTGTCGTCATTGAACGAAAGCTCGCTGAAGAGAAGCTCGAACAACTGGCCCATAACGACACATTAACCGGCCTGCCTAATCGCGCCCTGTTTTATGATCGCCTAGATCAGACACTCGCACTTGCTCAACGCCATGAGAGTAAGTTCGCTGTATTTTTCCTGGATCTCGATCACTTCAAGGAGATCAACGACACCCTCGGTCACGACATGGGAGACTTGCTACTGCGTCAAACAGCAACCAGGTTGATAAACTGTGTTCGGAAATCCGATACCGTAGCTCGTATGGGCGGAGATGAATTTACCGTGATTATTAACGACGCAACCGAACAGGGTAGTATTGAAATCGTGGCAAAAAATATTCTTAAATCCCTGCTGGATCCGTTTGAACTGAACGGCTCAACATGCAGTGTCGGCTGCAGTATCGGCATTGCCCTCTATCCAAAGGATGGACTGGATAGTGAAACACTTCTCAAACATGCAGACAGCGCCATGTATCATGCCAAAAGAGAGCGCAATTCGTTTGCATTCTTCAAAACCAGACCCGAATAAATACCAGTATCGCGAAAGGTAGCACTCGGACTTACGCCTTTTCGCTTTCCAGATAAGCGGTAGTGATATGCGCTGTCTCCTCCAATGTGCGATGAACAGGACAACGATCTGCAATCTCCAATAACCGCTTTCGCTGGGTATCATCCAGATCACCTACCACATCAATAAGACGTTCAATGCGATCAATTTTTCCGGTCGTTCCCTCTGCACAATCCTCACAGTCTTCTGCATGGATTTTATCGTGGTTGAGATAAACATTGATCTCCTCAACCGGCCATCCCTTTCGATCGGCGTACATGCGCAGTGTCATGCCGGTACAGGCGCCGAGGGAAGAGAGAAGCAGGCCGTACGGGGTTGGGCCACGATCGGTGCCCCCTACCCTGATCGGCTCATCAGCCAACAGGCCATGACCGCCGGACTTGATCTCGGTGTAGTAGGTTGAACCGGT
>Ga0316191_10002561_pt1 | contig 13254 bp, 9 predicted proteins | sample Eddworburr2cm_MG_FD_204928 | JGI IMG/M metagenome (GOLD analysis project Ga0316191, IMG submission 204928) | Coastal sediment microbial communities from Maine, United States - Eddy worm burrow 2 cm | ecosystem: Environmental > Aquatic > Marine > Coastal > Sediment | place: USA: Maine | collected...
ATATCGGCCTAACACGAACAGGGCAAAGGGGTTGGCGGCTCCAAAAAAGCCGTCCTGCCTGAGCTGCTCGAAACGTGCTGCTTCGGCTGCGGAGTAAAGAATGTATTGGGGCCAAACATCCATTTCGGCGAGTTCACGAAAGAACTTTCCAGCATCATCCTCAGCATCAGCGTCCGGGCAAAGCTCGCGCAGTGCGAGTGAGACGGCTTCAGGCCGCAGCTCGCGGACCAGGGCCATCTGTTGCTGACGATTGTACTGGCCAACGGCCTCGGTAGTTACCTGCAGCACCAGGCGGTCCGCCACTCGGTCACGGATTGCGTCCATCGCCGCGCGATAACGGGTCGCGTCGAGCACATGGCCGCCGCGCTCGTCGCGCACGTGCAGGTGCAGGACGGAAACGCCCACGGCCGCCAGGTTCACCGCGCAGTCAGCAATTTCCGTGGCGCTCAGAGGTACGGCCGGGTGGCCGGCCTTGTCCAACCTTGCGCCGTTCGGGGCCGCAATAACGACGAGGGGTTCGCCCCCGTGGTCAAGCATTGAGCATGTTGTCCAGCACGGCGGTGAGCTTGTCGGCGGCCTCCAGCATATGGGATTCCTCCAGGATCATCGGTGGCGCCAGCATGATATGCGGTACGCAGGCGCCGTCAATCTCGATGCCGCCGGGGTAGCAGATGAGGCCGGTCTCCATGGCCGTTCGCATCAGGCGTGCCGGCAAGGCGTTGCCGTCGGGCAAGGGGAAGCCACGTTGGCTGGCGCGGTCGGCTACCAGCTCCATTGCCCAGAACAGGCCGCGGCCGCGAACTTCGCTCACGTTGGGATGCTCGCAGAAACGCTCTGCCAGCAGTCGCCCGAAACGCTGGCCGCAGGTTTGCGTGACGGCCAGGAGCTTGTCCCGGTCGAGCACGTCCTGCACGGCACAGCCTGCTGCGCAGCTTACCGGATGACCAATGTAGGTGTGGCCATGGGCGAAACCTGAATGCCGCAGGGTATCGGCGATACTGCCGGACATTACCGTGGCGGCCAGCGGTTGGTAGCCGCCGCCGATTCCCTTGGCCAGTGTCGCGATATCAGGCCGGGTACCATCGTGTTCGAAGGCGAAAAAGGTCCCGGTACGTCCGCTGCCGCACATGATCTCGTCCGCGATCCAGAGGATGTCGTAGCGGTCACAAATGGCGCGGATGCGCTGCAGGTATCCTGCTTCGGCAGCCACTACACCCAGCGATGAGCCCACCACGGGCTCGCAGATGAAGGCGGCGACCCGGTCGGCGCCAACCTTCAGGATGGCCGATTCGAGCTCGCCGCTCACGCGCTCGACATATTGCTCCATGGATTCGTCGACCGTGCGGTTGCGATGTGCGTAGCAGGGCGCGATCCGCGGCCAGTCCAGCAGCGGTGCGGCAGAGGCACGCCGTCGGGCGCTGTTGCCGCTGACCGAGAGCACGCCGAAAGTGTTGCCGTGGTAACTGTGTTCGCGGCTGATGATGATCTTTTTGTCCGGCTTGCCACGGGCGGCCCAGTATTGCCACGTGATTTTGAGCGCTGTTTCGTTGGCTTCCGAACCGCCCGAGGTGAAGTAGGCCCGCGCTGCCGGGTCGCCGAACCGCTCGGTGAGCCGCCGGGCCAGCTGCTCCTGTGGTTCATTGGTGAAAAAGGCCGTGTGGGCGAAGGCCAGTTTCCCAACCTGGTCCCGCACTGCCTCCACTATCTTGGGGTGAGCGTGGCCAAGGCAACTGACGGCGGCGCCGCCGCTCATGTCCAGGTAGCGCTTGCCGCTGTCGTCCTGGATGTACATCCCCTGCGCCATGACGGCTTTCGGATAGGGCGCCGCAGGTACGCGATAAAGCACCGATGTCATGTGACTGCTGCCTCGTTGTTCTTCAGCGCCCCGGGCATGGTTTTTCATTTAGCGGTGGCGTGGCGATATAAGTCAAATTAAATTTTTTTCCCATGGTATAACTCAGAATTATAATTGGCCTGGTATCCAATGAGGGTGGGAAGGATGAATTTTCGCCATGTCGAGGTTTTTTTCGCAGTCATGACCTGTGGCACCGTCACGGAGGCCGCGCGCCAGCTTGGCGTTTCCCAACCGTCGGTGACAACCACGATCCAGCAGGCGGAGGCCCGCCTGGGCATACAGCTGTTTGAACGCGAGAGTGGGCGCCTGGTGCCGACCGCGGAGGCGCGCATCCTGTTTGAAGAGGCCGAGCGGGCGCACGATGCGCTGTTCTCCTTTCGCGCGCTGGCCAGACGGCTGCAGACAGGCCAGGGCGGCCACGTGAGAGTCGCCGCCGTTCCGTCCATCTCGCTGGAACTGCTGCCGGACGCCATCGCGCGCTTTCAGCAACTCCACAGCGGCTTCAATTACTCGGTCTCCACGCTCAATACCGAAGAAATCCTGCAGCAACTCGACTCCCGCGTGGGCGCTTTCAACCTCGGGTTTTCATTCGGACATCTCGACGATTCCGGATTTGTCACTCAGAGGATCGGCGACGCCGACTTGATGGTGGTCTGTCCTGCCGCATGGAGCCTGTCCGGAGATGCAGTTGTCGATCTCAGAGACCTCGCGGAGTTGCCCTACATTTCCGGATTCGACTCCACTCCGGCCGGCCAGGTATGCCGGAATCTGTTCGCCGAAGCCGGCGTGGAGCCCAGGGTTGTCGCCACGATTCACACTCATCATCTGGCCGGAAGACTGGTCCAGCGTGGCATGGGCTATGCCATTCTCGACTCGGTGACGGTACGGGCACTGCTGCATGAGCGAACGTCTGATGCAACCACCGTGCGCCGTATTGCCGGGGAACCCACGATACCGTTGACCGCGATCTTTCGCGCCCGGCGTGCGCAGGAAAATCAGACCCGGCTGTTCGTCGAGTGCTTTGAGCAGGCATACCTGGCTTTGGTTAACACGGTCGAAGAACGTCTTCCCTGAGACTTGGTTTGTGCTATGGAAGCATAACTACAGATTATGGAATGGGATTTGGCATTTACTCACTTGATTTTTGTCGTTAAGCTTCCGTTAAGCGGGCGCCGGCAGACCCATAAATACACGACTGACCCGTGAACACCCCGCGCAGATGCGTCTTCAATTCAAGCAGGTGACAGCCATGCCCAATGTGATAAGCAGTACTCCCCTGAACCGTTTGTTGCTGCTGCTGGCAGCATCACTTTTCCTCGCGGCTCATGCGCAAGCGCAAGACTCCGATACTGAAGAGGAAGCCAACGAAACCTTGCTCGAAGAAGTGATCGTCACGGGTACCCACATCGCCGGTCTCGACGAAACGGTACTGCCGGTAACGGTGATGGGCGCCGAGCAGATCGAAGCCCTGGGCGCCGTCAACATGGGCGAAATTCTGAGTTACATCCCCTCGATCAGCGACCTCGAGTTCGAGGACAACAGCAATGGCACCAACGCCGCCCGCGGTGACGTCGCCAGCGTCTCCATGCGCGGCCTGGATTCCGCCAACACGTTGACCCTGATCAATGGTCGCCGCATGGTGACCTGGCCGACCTTCCAGGCGCAAAACAGCGTTCCGTCCACCTTCTATAACGTAAACACCATCCCGTCCTCCGCCATTCAGCGGATCGAGGTGCTGCGGGACGGCGCGGCGCCGCTCTACGGTGCCGATGCGATTGCAGGCGTGGTGAACTTCGTTACCTATGACAGCTATGACGGCATCCGTTTTGCCGGCAAGTACGGCTTCAGCGACGACACCAACTTCGATGAAACCGAGATCACAGCGGCCGGCGGCTGGGAGTTCAACGAAGGCCGCTCGAACTTCAGCCTGTTTGCGACCTGGTATGACCGCAGCAAGGTGCATATGAACGAACTGGATGATCTGTATTACGACCTGGATCGGCGCCAGAATGAACGCATTCCCGAGTCCTGGCAGGGCGACAGCCAGCTGCGCAATACCTCGACTCTGACGCCTTACGCACGCTTCCGCGTAGGTTCGCTGAGGGACGATGGGATCTTTGTCGGCCCGACCTATCACGTCGACGGCGACACCGGCGAAATCCAGACCGGCAGTGGCTCCGAGCGCTACAACTTCAACGAGGACGCCTGGGTCACGCCGGAAACCGAGCGCTTCAACGTCATGGCGACCTATCAGCAGGAGCTGGGCGCCACGCTGGATCTGTTCGCGGACGCCTACTATTACAAATCCGATTCCCGGATCATTCGCGCCGCCAGCCCGCTGGACGACAGCCTGGCTTTCCTGATCGTTCCGGCCGATGCGTACCACAACCCCTTCGATGAGGACGTGCTTCTGCTCGGCTGGCGACCGATCGACCTGGGGCCGCGCATCGTCGACACCGAGCACGAGGCCTGGGGCCTGACCGCCGGCTTGCGGGGTGACTGGGCCGGCTGGGACTGGGAGGCCGCAGTGTTGTATTCCGACGCCGAGAACAAGGATACCGAAGGCAATCGCCAGGCCAAGTCGCTGTTCACCCAGCAACTCATGGTCGATGGCCCGGATGCGCTGAACCCCTTCGTCGGCCCGGGCGGCAACAGCCAGGCGGCACTGGACGGCATCCGCATTGCGGCAACCGATGTCCGCAGTGCTTCAATCACCATGGCCGATCTGCGCGTCAATCGCGGGGACCTGTTCTCGGTCCTCGGCAATGACGTTGGCGCCGCTTTCGGCCTCGAGTGGCGCCAGGAAGATTATTATGACGACCGCGACCCGCGGCTGGACGGTTCCATGCCGTTCGATAGTGGCGCGATTTTCGACGAAAGCGACGTGATCGGCACATCGGCCACGTTCGATTCCGGCGCGTCACGCGATACGTACTCGGCTTATGGCGAGTTCAATATCCCGCTGATCGGGGCGGCCAACGAGAACATGATGGCCCGTTCCTTCGAGATACAATTGGCGGCGCGTTATGAGAGCCCCAGCGACTTCGACGATACCTTGAAGCCGAAGATCGGCTTGCGCTGGGAACCCACCGAGGGCTTGCTGTTCCGCGCCTCCTATACCGAGGGCTTCAAGGCGCCGAACCTGCCACAGATGAACCAGGGTGACATCGTGCGCCGTATTGACGGCATCCAGGACCCGATGCGTGGCGACGTGACCGGGCGGCCGATCGACACCGGCGACACCTATCGCCGCACCACACGGTTGGGCAATCCCGACCTGGAGCCGCAGGACTCCGAGACCTGGCTGGTGGGCTTCACCTTCAGCCCGACCTGGGCCGGCGATTGGACGTCAGGCCTGCGCATCAGTGCGGATTGGTGGCGCATCAATCTCGAAGGCGTGGTCGGACTGATCGACGAGGAACAGCAGCTGGCGCTCGACCAACAGTTGCGCGAAACCGGCGCCGGGTTCAATCCGAACGTCGTTCGCGCCGAAATCACACCCGGTGACCAGGCGGCATTCGACGCCTGGAACGCAGCCAACCCCGGCGACCAGCGCATCCCGGTCGGCGAAGCCATCGATATCATCGGCCAGTATCAGAACCTCGATACGCGCGAGGTCGAGGGCTGGGACGGCAGCCTGGTCTACGCCATGCCCGAAACGCGCGCCGGCCAGTTCACCTTCCGCACCGACGTGACGAAAATAACCCGCTTCGTACAGGAAGGTCTGGCAAATCCGGATCTGCTGCGCCGCAACGGCAACCCGGAAACACGATACACCGTGGCACTCGACTGGAATTTCCGCGGCTTCCGCGCCAACGGTACGATGCGTTATGTCAGCGAGGTCTACGACACGTCGCTGACCCAGTCCGCCTCGATCGTAGGCCCGGGCATCGTGATCGGCAACACGAAGTACTGGCAGGTCGATGACTGGACGGTGTACAACGTGTCGCTGAGCTATGATTTTGCCGAGTTGAGCGAAAGCACACGGGGTCTGCTGGTCAGCGCCGGCATCCGCAACCTGACCAACGAAGAGCCGCCCTTCGCGGACGAATCGTTCGGCTATTTCACGCGCCTGCACAATACCTACGGTCGAGTCTACTGGGCGCAGGTGGGGTACCGGTTCTGATCGCGGAACGCGTGTAAAGGTAGAATGGAGCCGTGAAATTTCACGGCTCCTTTTTTTAAGCGGTGGTCATGCCGAACAAAGTTCTTTCCGTCTGCCTGCTGTGCGCTCTGATCTCCGCATGTGCGTCGACGGATAAAGCGGCAACGGAGGTCGAACCCTTCTGCCGAGTTGGCAATCTGACGTTTCACACCGACTTCGAGGCTGCGGCGCTGCATGGATGCGCACCGGATACGCTCGGGCCGGTCCTGACCATCGCTCCCGAATATGCGCCCATCAACCCCAGCCCATGGTATGCCTGGCGCGTCACCGCAGGACCGAATTCATTCGGGAACTCTGGCGAGAGAAGCATCACACAACGCTATCTGCACGGCTGGCATCGCTATCCCCCCTGGACCAGCCCGGACGGCGAGCACTGGGAGCGTCTGCCGGACTCCCGTGTCAGCGTAGCCGGCGACGGTTCCGTGACGCTGCAACTGGACATTCCGCCTGATGGCCTCTATGTCGCTGCCCAGCCGCCGCTGACGAGCACCGCAATGGAGCGCTGGGTGAGTGATCTGGCTGCAGCGAATGGCCTGCAATCGAGCCAGGCAGCGCAGTCAGTGGGGGGCAGGCCGGTGACTGCGTATGAATCGGATGTGTCCGGGCGGAGGGGATCACTGGTCCTGGTCAGTCGTCAGCATCCGCCGGAGGTCACCGGGGGCCTGGCCTACCAGGATTTTGTTGAACGGTTGTTTGTCGATGATGACCTGGGGATGCGCTTCCGCGGGCGTTTCGTCATCGGTCTCGTTCCCGAGATCAACCCGGACGGCGTGAACCGTGGGCATTGGCGCACCAACCGGCGCGGGGTGGACCTCAACCGGGATTGGGGTCCGTTCACCCAGCCGGAAACGCGCGGCGTGGCGGAATGGATAAATAGGCTGAATGAACGGGTGCCTATTCAACTGTTCATGGACTTCCATTCCACATCGTATGATGTATTTTACATGCCGCATGCCAGCGACGATCCGGCTCCACCGGGTTTTGCCGGTGCCTGGCTTGCAAACCTGAACGCCCGGCTTGGTGACGACATGCCGGCCTGGTCAGGTCAGCACAACCCGGGTCTGCCGACAGCGAAGTCCTGGGCGCGTAAACAATTTGGCGTGGTTGGCATGACCTACGAGGTCGGCGACACGACGCCGCGTGAGCGTATTCGCCGCGTCGCGCAGGCCGCGGCCGAGGAAATGATGAAATTGATGCTGCAAATCGAGGATAAGCCGCGATGAGACTGCGCCGCAAAATTAGTCGACCGTTGGCTCTGTGTTTGTTGGCCGTGGTCCTGCTGACGGCGGGCATGGCCCAGGCCGGCGAGCGCCTCTTCGCCGGCGCCGTGTCCAGCGCATCGCCGGAAGCGACCGCGGCGGGAGTGGAAATTCTGGAGCGTGGCGGTAACGCGATCGACGCTGCAGTGGCGGTTTCGCTGGCGCTCGGAGCCAGCGAACCGGCCGGCTCCGGCATCGCCGGTCAAACCGTCATGCTGCTGCGTCCGCCCGGCGGCGATGCATTCGTCATTAACGGCACGACCTGGTCACCTCGCACGATCCCGGATCAGGTAAGCGCAGAGCAACTGAAATACGGGCACACGGCCGCAGCCGTCCCCTCGACTCTGCGCGTGCTCGACCTGGCCTGGCGTCGCTACGGCAGCGGCCAATTGTCCTGGGCGGCGTTGCTGGGGCCGGCCATTCGCATCGCCGAAGATGGCTGGGTGGTTGGCCCGTTTCGCGCCCGTGCCTTTCGTTTCTACCACGAGAGCCTGTTGAAACAACCCGCGGCCGCCGCGTTGTTCACGCATGCCGATGGCACACCCTACCAGGAGGGAGAGGTGTTTCGCCAACCACAATTGGCGCAGACCCTGCGCCGCCTGGCAGCAGCGGGCGCAGCTGATTTCTACAGCGGGGCGATGGCTGCCGAGATCGTCGCCGACATGGAGGCCAATGGCGGCTGGATAACAGCTCGCGACCTCGCCGAGTTCCCGGAACCGGCCTTGGTGCCGGCGCTGGCCGGCAGCTATCGCGGGCATGACGTCTTCACGCTACCACCGCCGTTCGGCGGCTGGGTGGTGCTGCAAATCCTGAACCTGTTGGAACAAAGTGACGCAGAGGAACTCGGCAGCGACGACACGGAACGCCGCCTGCTGTTGCTCGACGCTCTGCGCATTGGCCACGACAGTCGCCGGCAGCGGCCGGTTGGGGACTATGTGGACTACCAGGACGAAGTGGCCGTGAATATTTCCAAGGCCGAGGCACAGCGGCTGTTGCTCGAATATCGATCGGGGTTGGGCGAAGCAGGGCCTGGCGAACCCGGCGGCGAAACCACGCATTTCTCGGTGGTGGATGGCGACGGCATGGCAGTAGCAGTCACGCAGAGCATCGATTCCTATTTCGGCGCGGGCGTAGCGCATCCGCAACTGGGTTTTCTCTATAACAATTACATGCAAGGCTTCAGGATAGACGATCCAGCCGCGCCTTATGCGCTGGAGCCCCTGCAGATGCCGAAGTCTTCAATGAGCGCCACCATCGTGTCGAGGGGAGGCCGGACCGAACTGGCGCTGGGCAGTCCCGGCAGCGCCCGGATCATCTCGGCTGTGGCCCAGACGATCAGCTACTGGGTGGACGTGGAGCGGGACGTAAGCTCCGCAGTCGCTGCATTCCGGGTCCACGTCGTTCCGCCTGATCGGGCCTACGTGGAAGGACCGGAACTGCCACCGGAACTGCTGGCGGGCATGGCCCGGCGCGGTCTTACACTCGCGCGGCCCACCTATGGCGTGTCGGACAGCCAACTGGATCCCTATTTCGGCGGCGTGCACGCCCTGGCGTTCGAACAGGGCAGCTGGACGGGAGCCCCGGATCCGCGCCGCGACGGGCGCGTTGGCTTTGCCTGGAAGGTGGAATGATGAGCAGGCACCTGCTGTCACTGCTGCTGTTCCTCCTGTTCTTGCCGGCAGCCGACGCCGGCGCCGCCAAGATTCGCATCGTGGTGGAAACGCCGGCCGGTCTGCAGCAGAAGGTTTACCTGACCCGGCCGGTTAACCTGGCGCCGGATCGCCCCATCGTGTTCGTGATGCATGGCGTTGGTCGCAACGCGGACGAATACCGTGACCAGTGGCATGAGCTGGCGATTGAACACGAATTCCTGCTGGTCGTGCCGGAGTTCAGCAAGCGCCAGTTTCCCGGATCAGAAGCCTACAACCTGGGCAACGTGTTCGACGCGGCGGGCAAAGTCCGGCCTGCGGCCGAATGGTCATTTTCCGCCATCGAGCCCATTTTCGACGAAGTGCGCCGGCGTTTCCGTATGACCGCCAAAGGCTATGCGATGTATGGTCATTCGGCGGGCGCCCAGTTCGTGCACCGGTTCCTCTTCCATGTGCCCAATGCCCGCGTGACGCGCGTGGTGGCGGCCAACGCAGGCTGGTACACGATGCCGGTCTACAACGTGGACTTCCCGTATGGATTGCGCAACAGCGTGGTCAGTTCAGCCGACCTGGCCGCGGCGCTCAGAAAGCCGGTAACCGTCCTGCTGGGTGAGCAGGACATCGATCCCCAACATCCCAGCCTCAACCGGGAGCCCGGAGCCCTGCTGCAGGGCCTGCACCGCTTCGCGCGCGGGCAGGTATTCTTCGATGCGGCCGCGGCCGCGGCCACCCGGCTCGGCGTGCCGTTTGGCTGGCAACTGGCGACCGTTCCCGGCGCCGATCACGACAACCGCCTGATGGCGCCGGCCGCGATTCCCTACCTGCTGGATGAGAAAGGAAAGAATGCCCCGGATTCGGAACAGGCGCCGGAACCGCTACCCGAAGTGTTGCCCGTGACAGGCCCGTAGGAGCGGATTGATCCGCGATCGTTTCCCGAGTGAATTCGCTACCGCCGCCGTAATATACTGGCCTGATGAGCGGGATTTACAGCGCGTTCCACGAACCTCGGGGCCTCTGGTACCACGGCGGCGCCTTGCTATACGGCCTGGGGGGCTACATTCTGGGCCTCTTCGGCCTGTTCAGCCCCAACTCCTGGGTCAACTTCGGCGCCGTACTGCTGCTGGGCCACGCGATGACCATCTGCGCCTACATGATCCACGAGTGCGGCCACAACACCGTGTTCCGCAGCAACGAGGCCAACGCCCGCCTGGGCCGTTTCCTGAACTGGATCTGCGGCACCTCCTACGGCACCTTCGAGGACATCCGCTACAAGCACTTCCGGCACCACATGGATAACGACGACGCCGTGTGGTTCGTGCACGAAGAATTCATTGCCCGACATCCGCAGCTGGCTGAGCTGATCAAGCTGCTGGAGTGGTTCTATATCCCCGCCTACGACATGATCATGCACTTCATCACGATGTTCGGGGCGTTCATCATCCCGCAACGGCGCGACCAGAGGTTGCGCAACGCCGTGGTTCTGCTGCTGCGCGGCGGCGCCTGGTTCACGCTGCTTTTCTATTATCCCAAAGCGGCCCTGCTGTACCTCGTGTCCTACATGATCATGATGCACATCCTGCGCTTCAAGGACGGCGTGCAGCACGATTACGACGGCAACCCGACGCTGTTCGAGGAAGACCCTGCCTCGCGCTTCGGCGGCCGCGCTACGGAGCAGGCGCACACCTTCAGCAACCCCGAATGCCTCAAGTGGGACTGGCCGAACTACTTCACGCTGTGTTTTGGTTTCCACAACGCGCATCACAAGCGGCCCACGGTGCCCTGGTACCGGCTGCCGGCCTACCATCGCGAAACCTTCGGCACCGACCCGGCACGAGTCATACCCTTTGCGACCACGCTGAAGATGTACCATTCATACCGTGTAGCTCGCGTGACTCATTCCGGTGGGCCGCTTGACGATTTGCCGACGCCCTGGGAAGGGGAGTACCTGAGGCGCGCCCGTGCCGGTCGGATTTACGGCGGCAACGCGGTTTCCTTCCTGAACTCCTTCTAGTCGTGCCGCCATGAGAACTTTCCGTGAAGCCGTGCAGGGCGAGAAATTCACCCTGACCGCCGAATTGACCTTGACGCGGAGTTCAACGGCGGACGAGGTGCGGCGCCAGGCGGACGTGCTGGCCCGCTATGTCGACGCCATCCAGGTGACCGACAATCCCTATGCCTGGGTGCAGATGTCCGCTGTTTCCGCCGTCGCCATTCTGCTCGGGCACGGCATTGATCCGCTACCCATCCTGACTTGCCGCGACCGCAACCGCATTGCGATCGAGAGCGATTTGCTGGGGCTGCGGGCGCTGGGCGTCGGCAGCCTGATCCTGACGCGCGGCCATAAGGTGCCGAAGAAGCATGCGGTGCAGGCGGCGAACGTGTTCGACATGAGCGGGCGGGACCTGATCGCGCTGGCGGCCTCGTTCGACGACGAGGATTCACCCGCACGAGGCTTTTTCATCGGCACGGGGGCGCGCGTGTTCCGGCCCAACCCTGGCTGGAAGGCAGACTCGCTGAGCGCCCGGGCGGCTGCCGGGGCCCGCTTCCTGCAGACCCAGCTATGCTTCAACCTGGATATTCTGCGGCAGTACATGGCCGCCATGGTCGAAGCAAAACTGACCTGGCGCTACTCTGTGATCGTTTCCCTGGCGGTGCTGCCGTCGGCGGTCACCGCGCAGTGGGTGAAGAAGAACATGAGTGACTCGCGGATTCCCAAGCCCATCATCCAGCGCCTGCAGCAGGCCACTGACCCCGAGCAGGAGGGCGTCCGGATCTGCGCAGAACTGATGCAGGAAATCTCGGAGATCCCCGGCGTTTCGGGCATCAACCTGATGACCACCGGCGATGCGGCGGCCATTCCGGCAGCGATCGAGGCTTCCGGGCTGAGAAGCCGGTCATGACGCAACGGCTCGAGGTATTCCAGTCGCTGTGGGCCATGGAGCAGCGCCGGCCGGGCGTTGCGGAGCGGCCGATGGAGGAGAACTTCCGCATGGCGGCTGCGGCGGGTTACCACGGCCTGTGCATCGATCCCGCGGTGCACGAGATCGATGACTGCCGCAAGTTGAAACCGCTATACCGGGACTATGGCCTCAGGTGCATGGTGAATGCCTTCCCCGGAACCGTGGAAGAACTGGCGCCCTTGCTGGATCTGGCCGGTGAAATGGACGCCTGCCTGGTGAATGTGATCGGCCAGGTCATGCCGCTGACGGTGGCCGAGGGCGCGCCGGTCATCCGGCGCTGGATGCGTGATGCCGAGCAGGCCGGTCTGCCGCTGCTGTTCGAGACACACCGCGACTGCACCCTGAATGACCTGCATTACACCCTGCAGTTGATCGAGGCGGTGCCGGAAATGCGGCTGTGCGCCGACCTGTCGCACTACGTGATCGACCGGGAAATGCGCCTGCCGCTGAGCGCCAGGGACTATGAGTACATGCATTGCATCCTGGAGCGTTCCGACTGTTTCCAGGGTCGCATCGCCAACCGCGAACAGATCCAGGTGCAAATCGACTTTCCACAGCACCAGGTTTGGGTAGAGCAGTTCAAGGCCTGGTGGCGGGAGGGGATTGGCATGTGGCGCGAGCGAAGCGAAGACGACGCCGCGCTCACTTTCCTGTGTGAGTTGGGTCCTCCGCCTTACGCAATGACCGATGCTAGCCAGCAAGAGTTGTCCGACCGCTGGCGGGAGGCGCTGCAGATCAGGGCGTGGGTAGAGGAAATCTGGGCCGAGTCTGAGCCATCCTGATGGTGGGTTTCTTGCCGCAGTTTTTGACCTGGATCAAACAGCAATGAGAATCATTTGCAGTTAGGAATCGCTCTCATTTAGAATTCTCCCGTCCGCTACAAGCATACGCTGGGGAAACAACAATGAGAGCCTTCCTGATGGTCGTTCTGCTGGCCATAACCGCAACCGGATTGAGTGCCGCACCACAGACAGAGGACACGCGCTCCCTGATCGAAGCACAACAGGAACAAATCCGACTTTTGCAGGAACAACTGACCGCCACGCAGGCGTCGCTGGATGCGCTGCGGCAGCAGGTGGAAGCCAATGTCCGGGCCACCGAAGCGGCCAACGAGAAGGCCGAGATCCTGGCCGAAAACCTCGAAAGCCAGCCTGTCGTGGCGGAATCGCCCAACTCCCTCGGTGGATACGGTGAACTGCATCTGAACATGCTCGAGAACCAGGCCACGGGCGAGGAAACCAATATGCTGGATTTCCATCGCTTCGTGCTGTTTTACGGTCACCGTTTCAACGACCGCCTGCGCTTCACCAGCGAAGTGGAGATCGAGCACGCCGTTTCCGGCGGCGACGAACCGGGCGAGGTGGAA
>Ga0316191_10002563_pt1 | contig 13253 bp, 13 predicted proteins | sample Eddworburr2cm_MG_FD_204928 | JGI IMG/M metagenome (GOLD analysis project Ga0316191, IMG submission 204928) | Coastal sediment microbial communities from Maine, United States - Eddy worm burrow 2 cm | ecosystem: Environmental > Aquatic > Marine > Coastal > Sediment | place: USA: Maine...
CGGCATCTCGGCGATATGCTCGTTGCCCGCGGGCATGAGGTGAAATCCATAGTCCACGTGGTAGCGGCCGCCGGCCTGCTCGAGCATGTCCTTGAAGAACTCGAGATAGGGTCCGCCCTTGTTGAGGTAGTACTGGCCGGTGCGGAAATAGGTCAGCGAGGTGGTGACACCGCCCATGGCGGCACACTTGGACTCGGTCGGTGCGTCCTCGGCGAGGTTTCGGTAGATGCCGATGTGCATGTGGGCATCGACAACTCCCGGAAAGGCGATCAGACCTTTTCCGTCGACAACGTCCTTGGCCGAAGCGGGATCGATCTCGGGCGCAACCCGTGCGAACTTGCCGTCCTCGAAGGCGACATCGGCCTGTTGAAGACCCGTCCTGTTCGGCCGTGCGATTTTCAGATTCTTGATCACCTTGTCATACATCACGTCGGTCACGGTGCCACCTCCGGGCCCTCAATATTTGTCTTAAGTATAGTACAATCGGACCGCGCTCGTCCACGGACGAATGACGATTTTTGACTTCAGAACACCCAAGGAGTTCACGATGCGCAACCGACTGATTCCACTGTTTTTAGTCGCCCTCTTCATGTTCGTCGCACCCCTGGGAGCGGCCGATGAAACCTACGACGGCGCCAACTTCAAACGCGTCACGCTGGTGGTTTCCGACCTCGAGCGCTCGCTCGGGATCTACCGCGACATCCTCGGGTTCCAGCTCGATGGGATCATGGACTCGTCGGAGGCATCGTACTCCTATCCGGTTTTCAAGATCGACCCCTCGGCGAAGATACGCTTCGCGACCCTCAGCGCCGGACCCGCGCAGGTCCGCACCATGGCCCTGACCGAGGTCACCGGCATGGAGCTGCCGAAACCCGGCCGGGCCCACATGACGGCGTCGGTCATCCGCGTCGATGATCTCGAGGGCACCTTCAAGAAACTCGAAGCACTGGGGCTCGAAACCGTCCCACCGAAGATCGCCGAGCGCCCGGGCGAGTTCAAGTTCATCGAACAGGCCTTCGTCGATTTTGACGGCCATTTGATCGTGTTGTATCAGATGCTGCCGCTCGACTGAGCGGCGGATGCTGGATGCTGGATGCTGGATCATCGCAGGCATCGCACGCTACACCCACAGATCACACAGATGAACACAGATTCCATCGCACTCATCGCAGGAACCGCAGATAGCGCATATCAGCGCAGATAGATCCGTCGCATCATCGCATCGGTTGCCCGCAGATCACGCAGATGGACGCAGATTGATCCATCGCAAAGGGTCGCAAGGCCATCGCATTTGAAAGTGGGCGGTGCCGAACCTGGACGTTGTCTGACTTCGCGGTGGCGCGCTCTCGACTGGAAGGAGCCTGAAGGGCGGGCGAGACGCCCGCCCCACAACAGCCGCCGGTCATGGATTTGGGTGGAGCAGGCGCCAGGTCATGGCTCTGACCTCGTCGAAGAGTCGGATGACGGAGTTCGCACGTTCGGAGTCCACCGCACGCGCTCGTGCAAGAAGACGGAGATGGCAGTCGACCTCTTTGGCTGAGCCGTAGGCGATCCGCCAGTGGTGCATCCGGTCTCTGCCGAAGCGTCCATGACCTTCCGCGAGGTTGGCGGGTACCGAGGACGCCGAGCGAATCACCTGATCTGCCAGGCTCTTCAAAGGAGCCGGGACCCGAATGACGAGTTCAATTGCGGTACCAGCGGCCTCGACGGCCTTGTGGTAGGCGATGAGGTTGCTGTTCGGGAGCACGTTGGACATGGTTACCTTCGGGTTGTTCATGCCCCCCTTCCAGCCGCCGGAGAATCCGAAGTCAAGGGTCGCCTCCGAGGCGACTTGTCTTGCCCTTGACTTCGGGTTTTCCGGCGGCTATTCGGCTCTCCCAAAGAACGACCCGGAGGTAACCGTGAACGACGGGCCCGACACTGATGTCAGTCGCTGGTTTCTGGCCCTGGTCTCTGTCGCCGATTGCTGTCCCTGATGGCTGACGCTGAATTCTGCCGCCGAAAGCGTCGCTGTCCTCTGTGACTGATCGCTGCCCCTGATTGCCGTACGTCGGGATCGGGAGCGGGAGCGGGAGCGGGAGCGGGATAGAGGACATACCGTGATGCGGACGCTGTTAGCTTCCACTCTTCATGGTCCCTGATCGCTGCCAAAAAAAAAAGACCGCGGGGAACGACCCCGCGGCTCAACAACCATTCGAAGGCGAGGAGAGTCTTCCTTCGAATCACTCGTCGTGATGGTGGTGGTCGTGAGGCCCGTCCAGAGGGTGCCGGTGCGGGCTGTCGTGGTCTTCGTGATGGTGCCCGTGCCAGTGATCGTGGCGATGACCGTCCGACTTGTGCTCCGTGTCGTGGCCCTCCTCGTCGCCGCGCCGCTGCATGGTCTGCTCGAAGTCCTCGGGGCCGTGCGGGTGGTTGTGGATCTCGCTGAACGCCCATTTGTACAGCAGCGGATCGCGCTGGTAGATCCGCGCAAAGGAGCGGTCGGCGTTCTCGACCGGTTTGCTCCAGGGGTTGTAGTGAAAGTGGTTGAACAGCTTGGAGTCGGTCCGTCCCAGGGCGACGCAACCGAACTCGGAGGCGAAGGCGCCGTGGTTGATGTAAGCCGGGCGCCAGAAGTAGCCGCCGGTCGGGATGTCGCCGAACTGCATCATCCAGGACGTCCCCCAAAGGTGGTAGGACTCCTCGGCGCAGTCGTGGTAGGAAATGTTGTCCTGGTAGAAACCCGGTGTCATGCAATAGAGGAACGTCATGGCATGGGAGATCGGGTTGTAGTTGAGCAGCTTGATCAGGCAACCGGACGCCACCGCCGGGCTGACGACGTTGCCCATCGCCCAGGGGATGTCCATGTAGGAGTCGACGTCGTGATAGAGCCCGACCTCCGCCTGCGGGTGGTGCTCGGTGGACTCCTCGTGGCTCGGCTCACCGGTGTTGTGCATCTCCAGCACCAGGCAGCCCTGCTCGCTGCGCACCTCCGGCAGGGCATAGCCGGCCGGCAGGAAGAAGTAGTGTCCCTTGCGGCAAATGCGATCACCGACCTGAAGCTCGCCTGAGATGATGATCAGCTCGCGCTCTCCCCAGGAGAAGCCCGGCGGCTGGTAATAACCGGCCTCGAGCTGTACGGACATGGTGCAGCCACCGGTCTCCGGGTCGAAGCTGAGCATCTTGTACCCCATGCCTGAAGCGAATCCCGGCAGGCGCATGTTCTTGAAGGTAACGTCCCGGTCACAGAAGGGCTCGATGTGTGGGCGCATAATCCGTCTCCCTCGCCTGGCGTCGCAGGCTCACGGTGGTCGTTGGCTACTCGTCGTCCACGCCGTACTTGAAGATCACCTGGTTGGTCCGGCCTGCGGGCTTCACCGGCAGGTTTTCAGGCGCGATCTTCACTTTGAGGTCACCGTCCTGGTTGAAGCCGATCGCGGTTATGCGGTCGAAGAACTCCTGGTACCACTTCTCGCGCTCGGGGTCGAGCTCCTCCATCTGATTGACGATGGTTCGGAAGCGCTCCTCCTGCTCGGCCCTCTCTTCTTCGATCCAGGCCGTGACCTCGCGGCTCCGGTCGTGACTGATGAACGTGTTTTTGAAGGAGATGGTAATTTAGCCTCCGTGGTACTAATGTAATAAACTTATGACCAATCCGCAAGAGCCGTCTTGACGGATTTTTCAGACCCCGCATCACGCATCGGGGTCACCGACACGACTAGGAGGAGTCATGATTCATCGCTGGTCCCCGACCCGCGGCCTTCCCGGAATCACCGGTGCGGCCGTCCTCGTACTCACCGTCATCGTCACCGGTTGCGCCGTCGAGCAACCGCAACCCGCGGAGGAGGAGGCCCGTCCCATGAACGCCACAAATCGTCACTTCTTCAACACTCAGTTCGGTGACGTTCACTACATCGACGTCGGCTCCTCCGAGACTCCTCCTCTCGTTCTCCTCCACCAGACCCCACGCTCCATCGACGAGTTCGCCGATGTCATCCCGCTTCTAGCAGTCGAGCACCGAGTGGTCGCCATGGACAATCCCGGCTACGGCTGCTCGGACATCCCGCCACGCCAGCCCACCGTCGAGGAGTACGCCGACACCGTCGTCGAGCTGATGGACCACCTCGAGATTCCCAGCGCCGTGCTTGTCGGCCACCACACCGGCGCCATCCTCGCCGTCGACATCGCCGCCCGCTACCCCGACCGTGTCGACAAGCTCGCCCTTTCGGGCCCGCACTACATGGACGCCGAAATGCGCGAGATGCTGCTCCAGATCTCGAAGCAGTGGACGGTTCAGCCGAACGGCTCGCACATGCAGGAAAAGTGGGACAAGTTCTCCGGCTGGGTCGACGACCCCATGGTGGTCCACCGAGTGGTCACGGATCTCCTCCGCGCCGGTGAGACCTCCGAGTACGGCCATTTCTCGTGCGCCGAGTACCTCATGGAGAACACGCTGCCCAAGGTCAACGTCCCGACCCTGCTCATCGTCGGGCGAGGCGACATCTTCGCCAACACCCCCAAGAACGTCATCTTCGAGGAGACCATCCCCGACAACGAGAAGGTCATGATCGACGGCGGAATCTTCCTGCCCACCGAGTCGCCCGGACCCTTCGCCGAGGTCGTTCTGGAGTTCCTGCGAAAGGACGTTCAAGCGGGAAGTTGAACCGCAAGGGCGCGAAGGACGCAAGGCATCACACATCGCAGGAATTGAAACACAAAGGGCACAAAGAACCACAAAGGTTCCACGAAGCATCGCAGCTCTGACCCGGACTCCCACCGATCCAGAGTGCGAAGGGCAGTCATGAGACCCTGCGATGGGTCAGAGATCCTCTTTGTGGTTTCTTCGTGGTTCTTCGTGTACTTCGTGTTTCAATTGCTCGATCCGAGACAATCGAAGAAGTTACACAACTCGATCATGGATGTACCGGACCCCAGCGATGGATCCAGGTGTTTCGTTAACTCTTAAATGAAAAGGCCTTTGCGTCCCTTGCGTCCTCGCGGTTAGATTCCTTCGCTCTTGAGCTCCTCGACGATCTGTTCGCCGGCGTAGAGCCCGCTGGCGACGACCGGGGCGACGTTGGGCGACACCGTTCCGCTGCACGAACCCGCCGCGAAGACATTCGCAATGGGTTGGTCCGACGCGTTCACCACCCGACAATGATCGTCGATCCGCAGCCCGCCGTTGGTCTTGTAACGCACCGGAACCGCGTAGGCCGCGTAATAGGGCGGACTCAACGGCTCGAGACAGAGCTTGCGCCCGAACTCGGGATCCTCTCCCGCTTTGCACATGGCGTTGTAATCCCTGACGGTCGCCTCGAGCTTGTCGGCGGGGATGTGGGTCAGGGCCGCCAACTCGCCGAGGGTGTGGGCCCGATGCACCCTCCCCAACCGTTTCAGAACCTCCACGCTGTGGCCTCGCTGCGAGTTCACCAACTGATCGTCGAAGATGCAATACCAGTGAAGGTGACCGGTCTCGTGCAGCGCCCCGGCCACATCGTGGCCGTGGTTCTCGTTGACGAAACGGTCCCCCGTGGGGGTCACGTGGATCACCGGATCCCAGTAGCCCCACACCACCACCGCAGCGTTGTCCGAGGTGAGGTTGCTCGGCCGGTCCATGTTCTCCAGCGAGGCGCCCACCGCGAGGGCCATGTCCAGGCCTTCGCCCATGCTGTTGTGGGTCGTGGTCGGCAGCATGCTCCACTGCGGGAGATTCTTCGCCACCTTCTCCTGGTTGGCGATGAAGTCTCCGGTGGCGATGAGAATTTTCTTCGCCCGGATGTCCGTCAGGGTTCCGGCGACCTCGTCGCCGACCCTGATCCCGACCACCCGGTCCTGCTGATCGAGGATGAAGGCCTTGGCGCGGGTGTCGAAAAGGAACTCGGCTCCGGCGTCCCGGACGTGCTTGAACAACGGCGCCAGCAACCGGTTGACATTGCCCATGCCCGGCGCCGGAACGTGGAAGTAATAGGTGTATCCCTTCTCGAAGGGCATCCACTCCACACCCAGCTTCTCGGTCCAGATATCGACGCACTTGGCCGAGTGGGTGAAGCTGATCTCGCGCAATTTGGGGACACGGTCGCCGGTTGAATAAATAGGCGATTTGTCCCACCAGTAGTCCGCGCCCTTGTCTTCGACGCCCTGGGCCCTTTGGACCGCGGTTCCGTGGACCGGAAGCACCCCGCAGGACAGGATGGTGTCACCGCCGTAGGTTGGCGCCTTGTCGACGACGATGGTCGAGACGCCGGCATCGGTCGCCGAGTAGGCCGCCCAGAGCCCGGCGCCTCCGGCGCCGACGATCACGACATCGGTTTCCCGGTCGAAGCTGATCCCGCCGCCGACCAGGTGATCCCCCGTCGGCCCCGGATCATCACCGCACCCGGCCGCGACCCCGGCGCCGAGCGCCGACAAACCCGCCAACCGGAAGAACTCGCGCCGCTCACACCCCTTTGTCTCAGCCATAATCAACGCTCCCCCGTTTGTCCGAATCCGGTGTTGTCATCCGCTCCCACGGCGCCCCCGCCCGCTCCACAATCGGGTCGCCGGTCATCCGTTGGCCGCCGTTGTCGTGGCATCGCCCGCAGTAGTCGATCTGCCGGGCGTGGGCCAGGTGACAGGCGCCGCACCGAAGATCCGGGTAGTGGCCCCGATGGGGATTTCTTTTCAGGCGATCGGTCTTTTCCGCCTGGAAATCGAGCCCCACGTGACATCCGTTGCACATCTCGTCGGAGAACTTGTGGCGGCTGAAGACCTCGTCATAGTCGCCGAGAGCGTAGTTGACCACCGACCGCATCTCGTCGACCAAGGTGTAATCGGCGTGGCAGTCCTTACATCCGACTTTGGCGCGGCGGTGAGCGCTGTCCATGTTGGTGCTGCTCAAATACGAGTCCACGTGAGTCGTCATGTTGTGACAGCTCGAACAGAACTTCGCATCCGACCGGGATCTGCGCTCGACCGCGAAGGCGGCGAGCACCACCACGTTGAGCAAGACCAGGATGATCAGCGCGCGGCCCGCGCTGAAACGTGACCGACGCATTCGCCCACCATCATCGCGACCGGTTTCTCGGGTGGCTTGGTGACCAGAATCCATGGCGGCCTCCCTCGGGTTGAGCGAATTGTACTCTCTTTATAACAATTCAACACCCCCCGGTGGCCCTGGCCGAAACCGTATCCGCAACCGTATCCGAGACCGGGGCGTTACCAGGACACGCGGAAAAGGACCTACACCGGGACGTGCCTGGCACGCTATTGTGCCCCAACGACCTCCCGGCAACGCAACACGCAACGCACAATGGCGCTGCCTGGCACTCCACGGGAAGCGCGTTCCGGGTCGGCTCTCCCGGTTACGAAGGAGGCCGCCGGCGCGCGAGCAGCGTGGTCACAGACTTTCCGGCATCCTCAAATGACCAGGCTGCTCGCGCGACGCTGGGCCGCCGAAGGCGGACCAGAAGGCCGGGGATGAGAGAAACCGACGCCGCCTCAGTCCCCGATCAATAGCCCGCCCACGAATCCGAGACCTTCTCCTCGTCGATCAGGGTTCTCATGTGGATCTTCCCACCCTTGATCCACTGCCAGGTCCGGCAGCGGGAACGGCCGTCGTCGCTGAGCTGAATCATCTCGTAGAGATAGAGGTCCGGCTCGCCTTTGCGTTCCCAGAAAAGCATCATCGACCTGTTGAAATCGTCCAACGCCACTTCCGCAGCCCAGCCGGTGATGAGCTCGTTGTCGAACCAGACCCTGCCGTCCCGGTAGGTCGCCGGAAAATCGCGTACATCGGTGCGGCCGTCCTCCCATGTGTAGTGGTTGGTCTGGTGATACGGGTAGCTGCCGTCCTCGGGAAAACGACAGACCAGGCGCGACCGATGCTCATCGATCTTGTCGCCCGCGGGGTTGTAGTACCGATACCACCCGTCCCACACACCTTCGTTTCGAGCCAGCAGCGGCATCATCTTCTTGATCTCGCTCACCATCGCCTCCCGCGGCTGCAACGTCCTCCGCCCGACTGAAATTTCAGATCGACGTCGGCGACCTCAAGGATCGATGACGAACCTGCAGCCGATCCAGACTCGCCTGCCCGGCAGGGGATAACCCGGTTCGATCTCCACCGCCGCATCGAAGACGTTGTCGACCTGGGGGGAGAGCTCGGCTTCGTCGAGGATGTCGGTGGTTCCGGAAGAGGGCTCCTCCAAGCCGGGAGGCCGCCGCGTTTCCGCATCGACCCTTGGGGCTCCGGGATCACAGATCCCGCCCACCGTTCGACGGGCCATGGGAGCAATTCCGGTAGGCCCGCCGAATCGGAGACTCGCCTCGTTTGTACCCCGCGGACGCAACGAATGCAAATCTCCCGTCCGGTGATCACCGAGAGAGGTCGTCGAATTCCTCCGGGGTGTTGATGTTCTTCCAACACGCGGCCAACTCGGCCGGCGGTTCGGGACTCGCGACTTTTTCGTGTCCGGCGATCCGCCAGGGTCCGAAAGCGCCCGACCGCGCCAGTTTTTCCAGGAGGCCCAGAGCCTGGGGTTCGTACACCGCGAGGAATGGCTCCACCGGGCCATCCCCCAACCTCGGCAGAACGGCCCAACGACCGGGGCGACGCTGAGCCATGAGCCAGTCGACGGCCTCGCGGGTGATCAGAGGCTGGTCGCACGCGACCATGAGCCAGGCGTCGGCCGGCGCCCATCGGAGGGCCGCCACGAGGCCACCCAGGGGTCCGGCGATTCCGGGAACGTCGGCGAGCCGGTGGCTGTCGGCGAGATCCTCCGGCACCGGTCCCGAGCCGAGGAGCACCGGGGCCACAGCGGTCGGGCCGAGTCCGTCGACGGCACGACGAATCAGCGTGCGCCCCTCGTGATTGAGGAGCTGTTTCGGCGAACCCATTCGCCGTGACTCGCCACCCATCAGAATCCCACTCCGGATCGGCCGCGCTCTCCACCTCTCGTCGATGAAGGCCTCGATGACCTCCACTGCCGCCCCCACCCGCTCGTCGTCTCGCCCCAGCACCCGGACGATGCCGGAAACATCCTCCGGGGGATCGCCCCCGTCATCGCCGAGCAACCACAACTTCGGTAGATCGGTACGTTTGTGACCTTCCACCAGCACCAGATCGTGATTCGCACCCATGAGGCGGATCGCGTCTTCCAGATCCGGCTCGTTCGCCGAATGCCACCGCACGGCCGACTCGTTGGCGCCCCGCAGAAGAACATCGGCCCCCGCCATGAACAACCGGTCCGAGTCCTTGCCGGGTCGATCGAGCTGCACACCATGGGCATCGTGCTTGACAACCGCAATCGAGAGCCCGCGCTCTCGCAGCAGCGGGATCACCCCTTCGATCAGGGTGGTCTTCCCCGAGTTCTTGAACCCGCAACACGCGAGAACCGCCACACCGTCAGCCATCAGTTTCACCGGAAGAGTCTACCTGCAACCTGAAACCTCCTTGTTGACAGCCGTTCTTATTCGTGAATAATCAGGAGATCATGGCTGGATGCACCGCCTCCCGCGCTTTCAACTTCGAGCACCTCGCCGGTGCTGCGGATGCGGCTGCTCCGTCGAACCTGAACCTCCTCCTTCTCGCTCTTATTTGCGACATACCGGGGGTCCAGACTTAAGCACTTTTTTTGCTGATCGTCACAAGCCCCCGAGAAATCGGGGGCTTTTTATTTGTGAAACTGGAGGAACGAACACAATGGCAACGCAGAACGACAACCGGGTCACGATCTTCGACACAACGCTGCGCGACGGTGAGCAGTCACCCGGCGCCAGCCTCACCAGCTCGGAGAAGTTGGAGATCGCCCGCCAGCTCGCCCGCCTCGGAGTCGATGTCATCGAGGCCGGGTTTCCGGCTGCCAGCCCCGACGATCTCGAAGCCGTGCGACAGATCGCGACCGAGATCGGAACCGAAGACGGACCGGCGGTCGCCGGTCTCGCCCGCGCCCACCCACGCGACATCGACAAGGTGTGGGAAGCTGTCGAGCCGGCCGCCAGGCCCAGGATCCACACATTCATCGCCACGTCTGATCTCCACCTCCAGCACAAGCTCAAGATGAGCCGGCAGGAGGTGATCGACCGAACACGGAAGATGGTCGCGCACGCCAAGTCCTACTGTCGGGACGTGGAGTTCAGCTGCGAGGATGCCTGCCGATCGGAGCCGGCATTTCTGGTCGAAGTCTGCGCCCAGGCGATCGAATCAGGAGCGACCACCCTCAACATCCCCGACACGGTGGGCTACACATCCCCGGAAGAGTATTTCGCGCTCATCACCCATCTCCGCGAGAAGACCCCGGGAGCCGACAACGTGACATGGTCCACCCACTGTCACGACGATCTCGGGATGGCCACCGCCAACAGCCTGGCCGGGATCAGGGCCGGAGCGCGGCAGGTGGAGGTGACCATCAACGGGATCGGCGAGCGGGCGGGCAACACCAGTCTCGAAGAGGTGGTGATGGCCCTGCGGACCCGGCACCAGTACTTCGGGATGGAGACCGGCATCGACACCACCCAGATCATCCGCGCCAGCCACATGGTGGCCAGCTACACCGGCATCTCGGTGCCGCCCAACAAGGCCGTCGTCGGCTCCAACGCATTCGCCCACGAGGCCGGTATCCACCAGGATGGAATCCTCAAACACCAGGGCACCTACGAGATCATGACCCCGGAGACCGTGGGGCTCGATCGATCGCGCCTGGTGCTCGGCAAGCACAGCGGCCGCCACGCCTTCCGCGTTCGGCTCGAGCAGCTCGGTTTTGAACTTGATGATGAAGCCGTCGCGACCGCCTTCAAAAGCTTCAAAGAACTTGCCGACAAAAAGAAGATCATCTCCGACGCCGATCTCGAGGCCCTGGTGGCGGACGAGTTCTTCCAACCCGAAGAGATCTTCAAGCTCGTCGATCTCCAGGTGACCTGCGGCAGCCCGGGCATGCCGACCGCCACCGTGAGAATGACCAACCCCGACGATGAGGAGAACATCGGCGTCGCAGTGGGAACCGGTCCTGTCGATGCGGTCTTCCGATCCATCGATCAGATCATCGGCCGACCCACCACCCTCATCGAGTATGCCGTTCACAGCATCACCGAGGGCATCGACGCTCTGGGCAACGTCACCGTCCGAATCCACGACGGCGGTGCCCAGTCGCCGACCATCAGCGGCCACGGCGCCGACGTCGACATCATCGTCGCCAGTGCAAAGGCCTACATTTCCGCCAAGAACCGGATGATCTCTCGAACCGGCAGCGCTCGAGTGGCGGCCACCGAGACCGAGGACATCGGCTCGAACTGGGAGTCGCTCCGAATGGGCGGGAACGGTTTCTGAGGTCGAACAATGACACAAGAAAGGCTCACGCTCTTCGACACGATCTGGGACGACCATCGGGTGAATCCCGACCCGGCGCCCGACGGTGGTCCCGACACGCTCTACATCGATCTCCACCTGATCCATGAGGTCACCTCGCCGCAGGCGTTTTCGATTCTCAGAGACCGGGACATGAAGCTCCGTCACCCGAACCAGACCATGGCCACCATGGACCACTCGACCCCATCCACTCCCCCGGGACCGGACGGAAAATATGTGATCGAAAATCCCGACGCCGAAATCCAACTCGCCGCCCTCGAGTCAAACTGCGCCGACTTCGGTGTGCCGCTCTACCCCATGGGTCACGAAAACCAGGGAATCGTCCACGTCACCGCCCCCGAATTGGGTCTCGTTCAACCGGGGATGACCATCGTCTGCGGCGACAGCCACACCGCAACACACGGAGCGTTCGGGGCGTTGGCATTCGGGATCGGCACCAGCCAGGTGGCGCACGTCTTCGCCACCCAGTGTCTGCTCGCAAAGCGACCCAAGACGCTCGAGATCGGCATCGATGGGGCCCTTCAACGGGGGGTCACCGCCAAAGACGTCATCCTCTGGGTGATCGCTCAGATCGGCACCGAGGCGGGGACAGGCCACGTCTTCGAATACACCGGCAGCGCCATCCGAGCGATGTCGATGGAAGAGCGCATGACCGTGACCAACATGTCCATCGAAGGCGGGGCCACCGCAGGGCTCATCAAACCCGACGACACGACCTTCGATTACCTCGAGGGCCGGGACTTCGCGCCACAAGGAGCCGCCTTCGATGAGGCTGTCGCAGACTGGCGACAAGAGTTCACGCCCGAATCCGACGCCTACGATCGGCGGGTTGCATTCAACGCCGACGAGATCGAACCCATGATCACCTACGGCACCAATCCGGGAATGGGGATGCCGGTGCGGAACGCGGTGCCGGACCCCGCAGGGATGGAGAACAAATCGGACCGCGTGTCGTTCCAGCGGGCACTCGACTACATGCAGGTGGAACCTGGCAGACCCCTTCTCGGCCAACCGGTGGACGTGGTATTCGTCGGCAGCTGCACCAACTCGCGTCTGAGTGATCTCCGCGACGCGGCACGGATCATGGACGGCCGGAAGGTCGATGAGCGGGTGCGGATGCTGGTCGTCCCCGGCTCGCGCAAAGTCAAGGCAGCCGCCGAGCGCGAAGGTCTCGACGAAATCTTCAAACGCGCCGGGGCCGAGTGGCGCGAGCCCGGATGCTCCATGTGTCTGGCCATGAACGGCGACAAGATCGAGCCCGGCCAGCTCTCGGTCAGCACCTCCAACCGGAACTTCGAGGGTCGTCAGGGGAAGCGCGGACGCACCGTGCTGGCGAGCCCACTCACCGCCGCCGCCTGTGCGGTGACCGGTGAGATCACCGATGTCAGGGAGATGCTCTGATGGACACGCTCGCCAGCCACGTCATGCTGCTGCCCATCGATAATATCGACACCGACCGGATCATCCCGGCGCGCTTTCTCATCACGACCAGGATCAAAGGGCTCGGCCGCCACTTCTTCAACGATTGGGCGCACGGGTCGAAGACCGATGAGAACGCCAAGATCCTGGTGGCCGGCCACAACTTCGGCTGCGGAAGCTCCCGCGAGCACGCGGTCTGGGCGCTCGCCGACTACGGCATCGAAGCGGTCGTCTCCACGAAGTTCGCCGACATCTTCCACGCCAACGCCCTTCGAAACCGGCTCGTTCCGGTTGTGGTCCAACCCGAGGACCACGACCGTCTGGTGACGGCCCTCGAGGCCGATCCGGAATCGACCGTCACCATCGACTACGACACCCGGCGACTGACCTGCGGCCCCATGGACATCCCCTTCGCAGCCGCCATCAGCGACATCGGCTCGGAGGATCCGGAGACCCCCGGCATCGGGGAGCTCGAGACCCTGCTGGGACAGAGCCGGTTCATCGACGAGCACGA
>Ga0316191_10002565_pt1 | contig 13251 bp, 9 predicted proteins | sample Eddworburr2cm_MG_FD_204928 | JGI IMG/M metagenome (GOLD analysis project Ga0316191, IMG submission 204928) | Coastal sediment microbial communities from Maine, United States - Eddy worm burrow 2 cm | ecosystem: Environmental > Aquatic > Marine > Coastal > Sediment | place: USA: Maine | collected...
AGCTTATCAGGGTCCCAGCTTTTTTTTACTTCATCCCGCAGTTCCAATTTCGAATTCCCGCCGAGGCGTAGGCGCTGGCCCCTATGGGCCGGAGGCCGAATTCCAAATTCCTCATTCGGCAGCCCATCTTTTCTTTCCGCATTCGATAGCCCCTGTCTTTCGATATCCACATCTTTAGCCACCTCGAAAGTCTTCCGATCACCATATTCAGCCTGCTTGCCGCTGTTCCACTGCTTAATCGGTCTCAGGTAACCCACGACCCGGGAATAGACTTCGGTTTCCTGATGGCAGATCGAACAGGTTATCTGCTCCCCGTCAAGGTAACCGTGAGATGGACAAATGCTGAAGGTGGGTGAAAGGGTAAAATACGGCAGCCGGTAATTGTCGGCAACCTTTCTGATCAATCCCTTGACGGCGGCTGTGTCGCTGACTTGTTCACCAAGGAAGATATGCAGAACAGTTCCGCCCGTGTATTTTGTCTGCAGGGTGTCCTGCAGCCTCAATGTTTCGAAAATATCATCGCTGTAATTGACGGGCAGTTGGCTGGAATTGGTGTAATAGGGTGCCGCACCGCGTCGAACATCGACTTCATTGGCACTGATGATATCGGGATATTTCTTCTTGTCCAGCATGGAAAGCCGATGAGAGGTGCCTTCGGCCGGTGTGGCCTCCAGATTGTAGATCTCTCCGGTGTCTTCCTGGATTTCAGCAATCAGATCGCGCATGAAATCCATAACTTCGATGGCAAACTCCTGCCCTCTATCCGTAGCAAGATCTTCGCCCAGAAAATTTAAGCAGGCCTCGTTCATGCCGATAATGCCGATGGTTGAAAAATGATTCTTCCAGTAATGTCCGCTGTTGTTTTTAATTTCTCTAAGATAGAATTTGGAGTATGGATAAAGATTGTTCCGTGTAAATTTTTCAAGAACCTTGCGTTTAATGGATAAACTTTCCACCGCAATTTGAATTTTCTCCTTCAAGTCGGCATAAAACTCGCTCGCGTTTGTACTCAAATATCCTATTCGTGGCAGGTTGATTGTCACCACGCCGATGGAGCCGGTCAGCGGGTTGGCGCCGAACAACCCGCCGCCGCGTTTGAGCAACTCACGGTTGTCCAAACGCAGCCGGCAGCACATGGAGCGGGCATCATCGGGAGACATATCCGAATTGACAAAATTGGAAAAATAAGGAATGCCGTACCGGCCGGTCATCTTCCAGACAGGCTCGAGGTTCGGATTTTCCCAATCAAAATCCTTCGTTATATTATAAGTCGGGATCGGAAAGGTAAACACGCGTCCCCTGGCATCTCCTTCCATCATGACCTCGGCAAAAGCCCGGTTGATCAGATCCATTTCCGGCTGAAAATCCGCATATGTTTCCTCACGTTCGACACCCCCCGTTATCACAGGTTGATCTTTTAGGATGGTAGGGACGTAAAGATCCAGGGTGATATTGGTAAAGGGGGTCTGAAAGCCGACCCGCGTGGGGATGTTTATATTGAAAATAAACTCCTGCAGGGCCTGCTTTACCTCCTCGTAATCCAGCCGGTCAAAACGAATAAAGGGTGCCAGCAGCGTATCAAAATTGGATAGGGCCTGGGCTCCGGCGGCTTCCCCTTGCAGGGTATAGAAAAAATTGACAATCTGCCCCAAAGCTGAACGAAGATGTTTGGGCGGTGCGCTTTCCACCTTACCTTCGACGCCTCTGAAACCCTGCCTGAGCAAATCCTGCAAATCCCAGCCCACGCAATACACCGCTAGCAGACTGAGGTCGTGAATGTGAAGATCGCCGTCTTTGTGGGCGCGACGGATTTCCCGGGGATAAATAGAGTTGAGCCAGTATTCCGCTGTCACATCCGATGAAATGTAGTTGTTCAGCCCCTGCAGCGAATAGCACATATTGCTGTTTTCTTTAATCTTCCAGTCCAGTTTCTGGATATAGTGGTTTACCAGATCCACATGCGCCCGGGTAGTCATCGTTCTGATCTGAGCATGCTGCTCGCGGTATAAAATGTACGCTTTGGCGGTTTTGTAAAAGGGAGAATCCAGCAGCACCCGTTCAACGATATCCTGGATCTCCTCCACTTCAGGTACGGGACCCGGACGCAGCTCGTGGGCCAGGGTTAAGACGCGCAGGGTCAGTTTCCTGGCTTCTCGTTCCTCGAACTCTCCGGTGGCCTTTCCGGCCTTGGCTATGGCAGCGGTGATTTTGGGTGAATCGAACTCGACAATTCTTCCGTCTCTTTTCTTAATTTTCTCAAACACGTCAGCATATCTCCCAATTATTCGAATAGATTAAAATATAGCCGCAATTCGTTGGCCAGAAAAACTACTCCCGGCCAAAGACCCTAAAAATCCATCCTTATTGCCGCTTCGATAACACCACCTGGAACAGATGAGTGTATTTAAAATGAAATCGGTCGGAAATTAATACCGAAAAAAAGAAGGCGTTGCGCCGGTTCTAAAACTAAACCCCCGTAGACATGAAGGCAGGTAGCCTCGTTTGTGGGTCATCCGGAAAATTCGAATGATAAGTTGTTTATACCACAATATATTGAGGGATGCAAATATTTATATTCAATATGTTGAAATAGGTTCGATTATTCGATATGAAATAAAAATGTCGACACGCGCCATCCAATTTCTGAAACAAAAAAAGATTCCGTTTGAAATTATTAAATATGACCACGGGGAAAAGGGGGCCGAGTTTGCAGCCGATGCCACCGGGTTTCGCCTGGAAGCAACTGTTAAAACGCTGGTGGTGGATCTGGGAGAAAAAACATACACCCTGGTTTTGATGCCCGGCGACCGTCAACTTTCCATGAAAAGCCTGGCAAAAGTCTGTGGTGTAAAACGCGCGGCCATGGGAGACAGCCGCACCGCCGAGCGCATCACCGGCTATCTTGTCGGCGGCATCAGCCCATTTGCAACCAAACAAAAATTGCAGGTAGTTATGGAAGCGGATATTTTGTCATTTGATAAAATTTTAATCAACGCCGGTCAAAGAGGTACCATGCTGCTAATGGCGCCGGCGGATGTGCGGACAACGCTCACCTGTGAGGTGGCCCGGGTGGCTGAATCTTGATCACGATACGATTGGGGGCATGACTTGCAAATAGGGTCTTTATCGGCTTTTTTGTTTCAAGGAGCTGAAATATTGAGGGGTCGGGTTTCAGCGCCGCTGGCCTGAAAAGCAGCCGGTCCAATCAAAAAAGAAACATAGGAGTTCACCGCGGAGATCGCAGAGAACGCCGAGAAAAAAAATTCCAATAATCTCTGCGTTCTCAGCGATCTCTGCGGTGAGATACTTCTTCAAGAATTGCGACCCTTTTGTATAACTGCCTCAGGTCAATGGTTGGAACCAATCCATGAAACGCTCATCTTTAAACTCAATAATATCATTCATCAATTGCATCACCTGGCCGGTTACCGGGCCGGGCGTTTCAAATTCCCGATCCTCCAAACGGGCGATCGGTTCGACTTTTATTCCCGTATGGCAGGTGAAGATTTCATCGGCTTCAGATAATTCCTCAGCGCTGATGGGTCCTTCCCGGGCGGGGATTCCGATACTGGCAACCGCTTCAAGAATGGACATTCGTGTGATACTCGACAGAATCCTTCCCAGGGGGGGGGTTTTAAGAATGCCGTCTTTGACGATAAACACCGACTCGATGGACCCTTCGGCCAGAAATCCATCCGTATCCAGTGCTATGCCAATATCAAAACCGCGATTGTTCGCATCTTTACGCACCAGGTAACCGTTCAAATAATTGGAGCATGCCTTGGCGGCCACGGGCACGGTTGCCGGGTGGATCTTGCGCCACTTTGACACGCAGGCGGATATCGAGCTGGCCCGGTCTAATTTCAAATCATCACTTTGCGGAATAGCAAAGACAGCCAGGTCCAGTTTGGAGTCCAATACCAGATTAATAATCGCCTCTTCGCCCCAGTAGGCCAGCATTTTGATCAATCCGCGCCCGAGGTTGTTGGCAGCGACCGTGGTTTTTACCGCCGCAACGATCTCTTCAGTAGAATAGGCCAACTCCATCTCCAACAACTCGGCACTTCCCATGAGGCGCTTGAGGTGCTGATTCATCCTGAATGCCATCGGCCCTTCAGGTCCCACATGAATCCCAAATACTTCAAAAAAAGCCGAGCCCCGTGAAAAGCCATGGGACAGAAGCGGTGCGGTGGCCTCCGACCAGGGGATCAGGTTTCCGTTTAACCAGACTTTGGAATCGTTATTCATCTGTACCTCCATAAGATATATAGGCCCTTATCGGGTTTTGCCTGACAACATGTTTTAAGGAACCTATGGTTAGGAAAGCCGTTGGAGGTTTGAGGCAACGGATTTCTTGGCCTCAGCCTCAATTCTAAGACAACCATCGTCCTATCGCTTTGAGCTTTTCGGTCCCCCTCTTTTCCTGCTTCCCCGCTTCCCAACTTCTGCTTCTCTTTGCCCCAAGCCCTATGCACCATGACCTTTCTTTCCGCATTTCGCATTCCAACTTCCGCATTCACCAGCCTCTGTCATCTGCTTTCTGTCTTCCGTCATCCGTCATCTGCCATCAGCCTTCTGTCATCAGTCTAGGGCGTCACCCAGATATAGTCAGCGATAGCCAATTTAACCACATCGCCCGCCGGTGCCGTATAAATGGTTCGGAAGGAGGTGCCGGTTCGGTTATAGGCCCGATCCGGTATACCGTATTTAAATTGAATATGACCGTTTCCGGCCAGCACGACCATAACATCATTTTTTAGATGTTGGGAAATCATCTCCGCCATGGCGTCCTCCCACACGGACTGGGCGGTATAGAAATTTTCAAATTCAACCTCGCCCCTGAGATGGTGTTTATGGCCATCAAAAACATTTTGAAGGTAGTCACGGTGAGCCGTCTTGGAGGTGTCTATTTGCTGCGGGAGGTGTTCTTTTTCGTCTTCTCTTAAATTTTCGATACCTCCTTCGCGAATCTTGGGGGGAATATGGTTGGGAATGTTCAATGCCACCAGACGAATGCGATTTTCTTTGATAAATTCCAAAATTTCACGGTACAGGGAAAAGTCAAAGCGCCAATTGGCATACCAGTGGGATTTTTTTAAGAAATCCTTTTGATCCAATTCACCGGCCGACCACAAATCAAGTACATCCTGATAGGTATGATCAAACATTTCCATGCCCACGGCCAGGTTTGAATGTTTTTTAAAGAGGGCCTGTATGACTTCCAACTGGATTCGGTGGTGTGAGACATTGGTATGTTTTTCCCCGATATAAACAATTCGACAGCTGTTCAAATCGGCTAAAAGTTCTTTAAACGTTACCGGCTTTCCAAGCTTCGTAGAAATAATCATACCTTCTTCAAAAGACTGATCCGTATCTTGAATCGTAAGTTTTTTCGTTGGTGTCACCGCACAACCCCACAGGAAAATCATTACGGCCAGACCGGCCAAAAAACATCCCGGCCTTTTGGTAAACCAATCTATCGCCTGCTTTGCATTTATAGGTTTCATAACTTGATTTTTTTCTCTGGTCGGCATAAGATTTAAGGAAACCGTTCACAGGTTCAGGGTTCAACGTTCAAGGTAAAGGACATAAATGGGACCTTTAACCCGGAACGTTGAACTCTGAACCGCTCAACCTATAATTTATTATGCCATCCAACAAGATCCCCGTATTCAGGAAAGCCGCCAATCACTGGTATCAGTCCAAGATGGTATATGGCCTTACCATTACCTCCATGGTGTTTGTGCTCCTGTTCGGATTGGTGGGTATCTCGGTGACCCGCGAAATTAAGCAGTACCAGGACTACGTCTGGGTACCCGTTGTCCTCGTCGTATTGAGCGCAGGAGTCATGATATCCGCCATAATCCGTTTAATCAGGCAACATTACCTCAAGTAAAAGCTCAATGAAATGATGGAGGATACGGGCGGTGGCCCCCCAAATGACGACATCTTCAAAGGGGTATCTTAGCTCATCGATATCAGGTATGCGACCATGAAATTTTTTGGTGTTGTGGGTCTGGACAAGAACTCGCATGGGGATTTTAAGGATTCTTGAAATTTCTGCCGGATCGTGTCGCACCGGCTCTGCTGCCCGCCACAACCCGGTGAACACTTCGATATCTCTGTTGTTGATGGTTTGAAAATGTCCCATGGAACCGAGAAATTCAACCTGGTCCCGGCTGATGCTCATTTCTTCTTCCAACTCGCGGAAGGCACCCTCAAGCGGGCTGGCGTCTTCAGCATCAAGATGGCCGCCCGGCAAGGCGACCTGATTGCGCCAGGGGTAACCTTCGCTGTCCGCTTTCTGAATAGCCAGAATATAAGGTTCTTCAAGACAAAACATAAGGAGAAAAACACAGGCCGGCCTATAGCGCCGGTCAGCGGGAGGTCCAGGTGACGGATCATTGCTGATGATCTCTTTTAATTCGTCAATATCGATCCCCAGGGTACCGTCATGTTTAAATTGCGACTGAGGTTTCATTCCGGCTGTAAATTGCATATCTGATATCACATCTTTTTTTATCTATTTAATATTTCAGCCACTAAGGGTCTAAGCTTTTTGCGAGACGATGCTCAGAAAAAGTGACCCATTAAGGGCAGCAAACACGCTGATTATTTTTATAGGTTTCAGGTGTCGGGTGTCAGGTGTCAGTATATAGAATCTCCTTTCCCTGACACCCGACACCTGAAACCTCAATTTTCTCACAACATGGTGTCAGAAAAATGCCATTAAGGGCCTAAGCCACGAAGGTTACCAGTTAAATTAATTCTATATTTTTTTGTGCCTTCGTGTCTGGTTGAACTTTTACCAGTCATCTTCACTGTCCGGCATTGTCATCCAGGAGGGACTTCAAAATTTTTCTTAATTGCTCAAGTGAAATATAGCCGGGTTGATGCCCGATGATGCCGGCATTTTCAGCGATGAACCATGTATCGGGAAGCAATTTGACTCGGTACAAGGCTGATGTTTGCTTATCTCTGTCGACATCCACCTTGATGGGGATGAAATCTTTGTTCAGAGAAGCAATCACGGCGGGATCCTTGAAGGTATTGTCCTCCATCGTCTTGCAAGCAGCACACCATTCGGCATAAAAATGGAGAAAGACTTTCTTTTTTTCAAATTTTCCGCGGGCCATCCCGTCGGCATAAGATTGCCATTCAATTCCTTTGGAAAATGCGGCCTTATGTAACAACCCAATCGATAACGCGTTTAAAACCAGGGCAAAAAGCACAATATTTTTTATTTTCATCTGTTGATTCTTCCATTCCTCGAACGATATGTGACCCAAACTGATCTGGAATTCTAGCATTTATTCAGATGAATTGCAAATATGGGGCCATCTTTCGCAGGGTAACGTGAAAGTCAACTCCAGCTGATCCAGAAAGAGTCGATTTTTTTCCGGATACGATATTAATCACTTTTATGCGAGTTGGCTGCGGTAAAGTTTTTTATCATCATAGCGCCCAGTTCTTTGGATCGATTCGTGGCGGCCTCGACAGCATTGATCAAGGTGGTGCGCAGACCACCACTTTCAAGGGTCGCCAGTCCTGCTATCGCCGTACCCCCGGGAGAGGTCACCTTATCTTTCAGCTGGCCGGGATGTTCCTGGGTCTCGATTAACAATTTTGCAGCACCCAACACCGTCTGGGATGCCAGAAACAAGGAATCCCGCCGCGAGAGCCCCACCTTAACGCCGGCATCAGCCAAAGCATCCACGATTAAAAATATATAGGCCGGCCCGCTGCCGCTTAATCCGGTGGTAGCATCCATCAATTCATTCTCTTTCAGAAAAATGCATTTACCAATGGAGCTGAAAATCTCAATGGCCAGGTTAATATCCTCTTGGGTGGCATGGGCACCGGCGGCGATGGCAGTCGCGGCCTCTTTCACTGCGGCTGCAATGTTGGGCATCACCCGGATGAGCCGTAAATCTTTCTGAATACACGTTTCCATGGCAGCCAGTGGGACACCGGCAGCTATGGAGATCACAAGTTTGGACATATCCAGTTTGGGTGCGGTTTCGATTAAAACCGTCGCCAGGATCTGTGGCTTAACCGCATAAATAATAATGTCGGCTTCACCTACCGCCTTGAGATTGTCGCTGGTGGTGCGAACTTTGTATTTTGATTTGATTTCATCAAGCTTACCTTGTCTCACATCGGTGCAGATAATATTTTTTGGCGCGGATGATTCGGAACCGATCAGACCACTGACCAGCGCATCTCCCATATTCCCTGCTCCGAGAATGGCAATCTTTTTTTTGTTTAACATAAACGTCGTACTCCTTAAACCGCAATAGTTCAGCCATTAAGGACCTAACCTAAGTTGCAGTAAATACTAAATTTGAATTAATATCAATAATTTAAATTACAATACACAAATTCCAAATCCCAAACAATTGGCGTTTGATCTTCTTTGAGATTTGGATATTGTAATTTGGTGCTTGTATTTTGTTATTTCCGGTTTATCCGGGCTTAGGGCCTAAAGTACCAATCACTATAGCTGCCTTATCCGGCTGGCCCACTTCCGGTCCCCAAGCTTATCGGCAAGACTTTTGGCCAGTTCATACCCATAAGCCTGGATATCCATCGCTTGTTCAGCCTTGCTGTAAACCTGGGTTGCCCATCCCCTATCGGAAAAATTATTTAAAATGCTTTCGGCTAAATAAACGAGGTCATGGGTCGTATTCAGTTTATCCTCCGCGCTGCGGTGCATTTGTCTGAGCAGTTCCGTGTCATGGGTCTGGCTCCAAACGGACGTAATGAGCTTATGGTAGTCGTCGCGATCACTGCAGCCGGCATCGGCCCTGGTGTAAATGGATTTGGCCCGATCGCTGTCGGATAAGAGGGTCAGTACCGAACCGGCCACAAAAATATGGCCGGAAAGGTCGCTGGCCTTATCTTCAGCAGAAGCAAGCAGTTGTTGCACCCACTCCTTGTCACCGAATTTCTCATTCACGATCGTGGCAAGTTTACCAAAGTCGGTCTCTTTGACACACCGTGTTTCCAGGTCGGAATATATTTTGCGCGCCCAATCTTCATCTTTCAGGGTGGCTAATATGCCGTCCACAAGGTCGTTGTATTTGTGGTAATCATCGCACTTGCTCAGCATGCTTTCATAAATCTTACGAATCCAGTCTGCGTCCTGCAGGTCATCATGAATCCGTCGGGATAGATCCATATATTCCGGAAAATAGGTACATAACCTTTCCGCCTTTGTGTAAAGCTTTCTGGTATACGGGATGTCGCCGGTTTGCTCCATCACATCGTGTGCCAGACGACCCATGGTTGTGCTGATAATGCACTCCTGTTCCCGTTTGACAAATTCGGCATAAAGGTCTTTGTGGGCCTCTCTTTTTTCAAGTTGAAGCTTGGTGTCGGACAGCCATTTTTCATCGTCGGCATATTTGAGGACGGCATCCGCGGTCTTTTTAAAATCGCCGGGTGTTTTCACAGCGATCTCCGCCTGTTTCAACACATCCAGGGCCGCATTTTTATCTTCGATGTCGTCCACCAGAGCGGCAGCAACTGCCGTCAGCTGGCTGCAATCCGGATTTGTCCCGACTGCTTTGCGATAGAGTTCGCCGGCGAACCCGCGATCCCCCGTATCCTTTAAAACCGCTTTGGCCAGGTTGACAAACTCGTTATAAGCGCTGAATTTGGCTTGCGCGCTCTTGTAAACGTCCAGGATCAGGTCTTTATCATCGATCTTAGCCGCGATAGACCCGGCCAGCTTCATCAACTCATCACCGCTTTCCATCTTTTCCCGAGCCTTTTGGTAAAGTGCCCGTCCATATTCTTTATCCTCTAGATTCTCAAACGCGGACTCAGCCAGCTTCATCAGTTCTGGGCCCGAATCGAGTGACGCTTGTGCTTTGGCGAAAATAGCCTCGGCCAGTGCCGTGTCGGAAAGATTCTCTACAGCACCTTTGGCCAACAGCGCATAATCGTCAGCCTTCTTGCAACTTTCAAGCGCTGAGCTATACACCTCTTTGGCCCGCGCTGAATCGTCAAATACCTGCTGGATGCTTTTGGCATAATCATTGTAATCCGCGACGGTGTTGCATTTTTCCAATGCTTTGTCGGAAATTTCTTTGGCAAGTTCCGCGTCCGACAGCATCTCGAGGACGTTTTTGCTGAGATCCAGAAAATCTTTTATCTTAATGCATTTACCCTGGGCCGCCAAACATAATTCCTTGGCAGTCTCCGAGTCACCCATGTCATTAGCGGCTTTGGCAAGATTCATAAACTCCTGGATATTGGTACAATAATCCTTGCCCTGGGTCAGAAAAGCCTTGGCTTTGGCTTTGTCGTCCAATGCCTCAGAGCTAGCGCCCGCCAGCAGCATAAAATCATCGGCATATTCCGCCCAGTCGGCACCTTCGTCTATCAGACGCGCAGCCCATTCCTTATCGGATAGTTTTTCTACCACCTCTTTGGCCAATTCCACGTAGGTTTCCGTTGAATCGCAGCCCTCTTCCTTTTCTTCCAATTCTTCTTTTATTCCCATTTTTCCCCCTTTATATTATCGGTTTAAGCATTCATCGCAAAATGTTAAACCGCTTCATAATATTTTTTCCGCAATCATGCAACTATGGATTTCAATCATCCGTTGTTCTAAGGGGTTTCGCTAGATTGACAACGTCCCACAACAGCATTATTCTTGGGCTGTATTTTGAGAAGCCACCCTCGATAGCCAATTTCCTGAAAGGAAAGATCATACATGTGGTTAAGTGAGATGAAAGAAGGACAGTCCGCCACGGTAGTTCACGTCGGCGGGAACGGAATGTTAAGACGCAGGATACTGGAAATGGGCATCCTCAAGGGCGCCGAGGTCTACATCGAAAAATATGCCCCGCTAAGAGATCCCCTGGAATTGATCGTCAAAGGATATCATGTTTCTCTGAGAGTGGCCGAGGCTGCCAAGGTTGAGGTGGATAACGTCAGATAGGCCTTTTCGCATGCATCCCAAAAACCTCACCATTGCCCTTGCAGGCAACCCGAATTCAGGTAAAACCACCACATTTAATAATATTACCGGCACCCGTCAGAAGGTGGGCAACTGGCCAGGGGTAACCGTCGCTAAAAAAGAGGGACGCGTTCATAAATACGGTTATGATCTTAAAATCATCGATCTGCCCGGGACCTATAGCCTGACCCCTTTTTCCATCGAAGAAATCGTTGCTCGAAATTACGTTTTGGACGAACGGCCGGATGTGGTCGTTGACATCATCGATGCCTCCAATCTGGAGCGCAGTCTTTATCTGGCAACCCAGCTGCGTGAGCTTGATTGTAAGGTCTTGTTCGCCCTGAACATGGCAGACGTTGCCCGAACCCGTGGAATGAAGATCGACGCTGATAAGCTTTCCCAGCTACTCGACGTCCCTGTAGTATTTACCGTCGGTAATAAAAACGAAGGAATTGAGGCCTTGTTGAAACAGGCCGTTAAGCTGGCGGAAACCGATACAAAAACCCCTAAAAGGCGCAATGTTAAATACAGCAAGGATATCGAAAGCGCCATCACCCGGCTCCAGCAATTTATTGAAGAAAAAACCGATGGCACAACGCCCTATAATACTCGCTGGACCTCGATTAAGCTCCTGGAAGATGACAAAATTATAAAGGAGCGTATTTTACAAAGTGCCGATAAAATCGGCCTTGAAATCCTGCAGACCAGCCAGGCACTGCGCAAGCACCTTGAGCAACGCTTCGATGACGACCCCCAGATCGTCATGACCGATGAACGCTATGGGTTTATCGCCGGAATAGTTAAGGAAATCCAAACCACCTCAACCAAACAGCGCGTTGATGTATCGCGCAATATCGACCTGGTGCTGACCAATCGCTTTATCGGCTTCCCAATATTTTTGTTTTTTATCTGGGCCATGTTTCAGCTGACCTTCACCTTGGGGACCTATCCGATGGATTGGATCGATGCCGGAGTCGGCTGGCTTTCGGCAACCCTGGCCGGGCTGTTGCCGGACAATCTCTTCAAAGCGCTCCTTGTGGACGGGATCATTGCCGGAGTGGGAAGTGTTATTGTTTTTCTGCCGAACATTCTGATCCTTTTTTTCTGTATCGCCCTCTTTGAGGATACGGGCTATATGTCGCGATCCGCCTTTCTGATGGACAAAATCATGCACCTGATTGGACTTCACGGAAAATCCTTTATTCCCATGCTCATGGGATTCGGTTGCAATGTCCCGGCAATTATGGCTGCTCGCACTCTTGAAAGTGAGAAGGACCGCATTCTCACTATTCTGATTACCCCTTTTATGTCCTGTTCAGCCAAATTACCGGTATATATTATCCTGACCGGTGCCTTCTTTGGTACCAGGGCCGGAACGGTCATTTTCGCGATTTATCTTTTAGGAATCACCCTTTCAATTATCACCGGCCGACTGTTTCGTTCCACCCTGCTCAGGGGTGTTGATGCGCCCTTTGTTATGGAACTGCCGCCTTACCGGTTTCCGATGTTAAAAAGCCTGCTCATCCACATGTGGGACCGCAGCAAGTTATTCCTGAAAAAAATGGGCAAGGTGATTCTCATCGGGTCAATCATCATATGGGCGCTATCCGCTTTTCCCAGGAATGTATCGTACTCGGTTGATTACGATTCTAAAATGAATAGTGTAATTACATCATACACGGCTCAATTGGACACTGCCGCTGAATCCGCCAAGCCCCGGATAGAAAAGGAGAAGGAAGCCGCACTCTTTGCCGTGGAAAAAGCCCGGCAAGCCGAACATGCCGAAAAGTCGTACATCGGCCGTATCGGGAAAATATCCGCACCATTGTTTGCACCATTGGGCATTGACTGGCGCGGCGGTGTGGCCCTGCTGACCGGGTTTGTGGCCAAAGAGATTGTGGTCAGCACCCTGGGGGTGCTTCATGCTGTCGGAGACAAAGATGCATCGGACGCGCTGACAAACGCACTGCGTGCATCCGGTATGACGCCGCTGTCCGCCTTGTCGATGATGGTCTTTGTCTTGCTGTATTTGCCATGTCTGGCCTCCATAGCTGCCATCAGACGCGAGACCGGTTCCTATAAATGGATGTCTTTCAGCATTGCTTACAGCACAACAGTCGCATGGATAATGGCCTTTATTGTATATCAAGGCGGCATATTGCTGGGTTACAGCTAAAGGCTATCCGAATAAATTTAAAATCAGTGTCAAGCACTTACTAGATGGGTCCGGGGGACAAAATATCTATGCCGCCCTCGGCAATTCTTTCAACTCAGCTTTAACG
>Ga0316191_10002567_pt1 | contig 13251 bp, 11 predicted proteins | sample Eddworburr2cm_MG_FD_204928 | JGI IMG/M metagenome (GOLD analysis project Ga0316191, IMG submission 204928) | Coastal sediment microbial communities from Maine, United States - Eddy worm burrow 2 cm | ecosystem: Environmental > Aquatic > Marine > Coastal > Sediment | place: USA: Maine...
TCCAGACGGATTCTTTCAAGGGCGTAGTTGATACGATTGAACTCGCCGCGTTCGATAGTGTGCAGTTGCTCCCGCAGCTCGTCAGCGCGGTCCAGCCGGTTCAGAAATTCCTGCCATTGGACGGCCTTCGGAGCATCTATTGATACGCCGTTTTCCTGGATTCCTGTCAGGAATCCATAAGCATTTCCCCACTCGGTTCTTTCGATGACAACAACCTCCTCGGGATAGTCGGTGGCTGTTATGTTGTGGGTGAAAATCCATTCAAAATCCGGCGGATTAATTCTTCTGTTGCCGGTTTTAATCAACCAGCGGGTGACAAACTCCTGATCCGCACTGATGTCAGTATCACCTGATGATTCCCGATACTGTTCGACAGACAAGTCTTCAGCTTTGACAAACTCACCAATTACTGCGTGGACGCTGGTATCTTCCAGAGTGATTCGAGACACATTGGTGGGCCAAAATTGTTCAAGCCCGCGCACTGCAATCAGGATCAGCAGGCCGCTGACTGCGGCGATACTCAAGCCCACAGCCGCCGCATTCATCCAGATCCATAACTCACCCGAGGAGATCCAGGTGGACATGGTATGGCGTTTCTGATTAAGCATGGTGTTTATAAACTCCCGTAGCGTTCGCGCAGGCGCTGCCGGACCAGTTCAGCGATGGTGTTCAGGAAGAATGTCAGCATGAACAACACCAGCGCGGCCAGGAACAGTATTCGGTAGTGGGTGCTGTCAACTTCTGACTCGGGTAGTTCGACGGCAATGTTGGCGGCAAAAGTGCGCATGCCCTCGAATATGTTCCAGTCCATAACGGGAGTATTGCCAGTCGCCATCAGCACAATCATGGTTTCCCCAACGGCACGACCGAGGCCAATCATGACTGCGGAAAAAATGCCCGGGCTGGCGGTAAGAATTACCACGCGGGTCATCGTCTGCCAGCGGGTAGCCCCCAGTGCCAGAGAGCCGTTAATCAGGTGGGTTGGAACCCCATATATGGCATCTTCAGAAATGGAGAAAATAGTCGGGATAACCGCAAGTCCCATCGCCAGCCCAACTACCAGTGCGTTACGCTGGTCGTAGTCGAGTCCCAGCGTCTCCTTAAACCAGGTTTGTGAACTGCCGCCGAAGAGCGTGTCTTCCAGCAGAGGCCCGAGCGCGAAAGCACAGAAAATAGTGCCGAGAATGACAGGGATAACCATAAGTGCATACCAGCCATCAAAGCGATTGGCGATTCGGTCTGGCACGCGCAGCCACAAGAAGGATACGACGGCGATCCCAAGTGGTACCGCGAACAGCATTGTCAGTATGGCCGCGAGGTTGTCCTCAATCAGCGGTGCCAACCAAAGACCAGCTAGAAACCCCAGAATAACAGTGGGCAGAGCGGCCATTATCTCGATGCCCGGTTTGACGATACTGCGCATCACCGGCGCCATGAAATAGGCTGTGTATAGAGCGCCCATGATGGCCACCGGAACTGCCACCAGCATCGCGTAAAATGCAGCTTTAATAGTGCCGAACAACAGTGGTGTCAGCGAAAACTTTGCTTCGGAGTCGTTGTCGGCTGAAGACGACTGCCAGCTGTATACAGGTTCTTCGTAACCTTCATACCAGACTTTGGACCAGAGTGCGGACCAGGAAATTTCCGGGTGTTCGTTGTCGATTCTGTAGCTGTTGATAACGCCATCAGAGCTGGCGGTCAGGAGCAGGTCCGCGCGGGGTGCATAGGTTGCGATCTGGAATTCTTCGGCGTCCATCGCCATGTCTGCCAGCAGGCGCTCGGAAGTTGTGTAGAGCAGGCTCAGCCTTGCCGTATTGTCGACCACCGCAAAACCTTTGCGGCGCTGTTCCGGAATGATCGTAGTTGCGGCGGCATCGAGCTGGAAGCTGCGGACCTTGTTAAGGGTTCGGCCCAGTTCATTGCGGGCGAGGAACCATTGGCCTACCTCGCCCTGAGCGTCGGCCACCAGCAGGGAGTATCGGCCTAACAGCGGTTCGACCGCGTTCAGCCGCTCGCCCTCAGGCACCAGGCGTCCGCGGTAAAGTTGTGACGGCGAACGGATCCTGGACAGATCGAGGATTTCGATGGTTCCGTCATAGCTGACCAGATACAGCCAGGACAGACTGGGTCCGAAAAGCACACGGTCGTAGGAGTAATCGAGGTCGATTTCCGTGACGCGTGGAAATTCCAGTTCGAAGCCAGGTTCAGCATCGCGGTATTGCTTGAGGGTCAGGACCTGACCATCGAGGATCGCCAGAGTCACCGTGAAATCCCGGTAGTTGATGTCGAAGTCATCGAATTCACCGATGTCGAGCCAGTCTTCGCCGAATAACGGCTCAAAGCGGGTAGCAATGCTGCGGTCATCGCCAACGAATGAAATCGGATAGCTGGCCTGAAAGACTGCCATGGCATTGTTTGCATCGACCAGAGCGTAGAGGTCGCCGTGTGGATCGACCCTCTTTACCGTCCTAACCGCATCTGTCACCTGCATATTGCTGACGATTTCGCCATCCGCCAGGGTCATGAAATCGATTGCGCCCGCGGCGCTGATGCGAAACACCAGTTCGTCACTTTCATTTACTTCGAGGAACACGGGTTCAGCAGCAGACATCTGATACTGCCTGCCTTGCTCTATCTCGGCACCGCTCAGAATCGGGGCCACAACCCACAGCAGATAGATGAAGATCAATGCTATAGCCGCAATCACTGCGGCGCCGCCAACGGCCACAACACCTTGGGTGATGGAATTCACCCAGCGTCTGCGCCGTGGAAGCGTCGACAGCTCAGAAGGTGTCGTCATTATTTCTCCCGGGAATCGGCGCGCGACCGCGGTACAATTGCTCAGACATTTGCGGTCTTTCGGTTACTTGAGGATTACTGGATTTTTTTCAGTTCGCGGCTGGCTATCCGCGCAGACACGGGAATATACCCGTCTTTATTAACAATTTCCTGACCCTGTTTCGACAGTACCAGCTTGATGAATTCCTGCTCCAGTGGCGCTAACGGCTGGCCGGGCTTTTTGTTCACATAGACATAAAGGTAACGGGACAGCGGATAGTCACCGCTGGCTACGTTGTCCGCCGTTGCTGCGATCGCCTCATCACCATCGGCCTCTGACAAAGCCACTGCCTTGACGTCGGAAGTGACATAACCCATCCCCGAATAGCCGATCCCGTTCAATGAGGACGCGACTGACTGCACCACCGATGCCGATCCAGGCTGCTCATTCACCGTGTTCTTGAAATCGCCTTTGCACAGCGCTTTTTGTTTGAAGTAGCCATATGTACCGGAAACAGAGTTGCGTCCATACAGCTGAACAGGACGAGTCTGCCAGGGGCCACCCATGCCGACGTCACCCCATGTTGTGACAACTTTGTCGCCACCGCAGCGGCGGGTTATGGAGAAGATGGCGTCCACCTGCGGAATCGATAGAGATTCCAGGGGATTGTCTTTGTGGACATAGACCGCAAGAGCGTCGATGGCTACCCGAATCGCGGTCGGTTTGTAGCCATAGCGGGACTCGAAGGACTCGATCTCTTTGTCTTTCATCTCCCGGCTCATTGGGCCGAAATTCGAAGTACCTTCAGTAAGGGCGGGCGGAGCGGTCGATGAGCCGGCAGCCTGCACCTGAATATTGACGTTAGGGTATTCCTTCTTGAACGACTCGGTCCACAAGGTCATCAGGTTGGCGAGCGTGTCGGAACCGGCACTGGAAAGGTTTCCAGAGACACCGCTGACCCTTTGGTAGTCCGCGAGTTCAGCACTGACGACACTGGCTGGCAGCAGCGTCAGCAGTACCGCGAAAATCAGAGAGCTTCTCATGTATTGATCTCCTGTGAGATGTCAGAGGTTCTATTAAGTTGGGATTCAGGAATGTCGCAATAGAAAGTGCTGCCGTTGTTCAGCTCACTGACAATTTGCAGTTCCGAGTTGTGGCGTTTGAGCACATGTTTAACTATTGCCAGGCCGAGACCGGTGCCGCCCCTGACTCTGGATTTCGCCAGGTCGACGCGGTAAAAGCGCTCGGTAATACGAGACAGATGCTCGGCTGGAATGCCGATACCCTGATCAGAAATCGAGAATCTGGCACCACCATCTATGTCTGTCCAGCGCACTTCAATTTCGCCACCATCCGGGCTATAGCGAACCGCGTTGGTCAGCAGATTAAGGAACGCGGATAACAGTTCATGTTCGATTCCGATGACCATCGCGTCTGATTCGATTGAGGAGATAATCCTGTGCCGACCAGCACTCAGAGCATTGCCGTCGTTGGCGATGGCCTTAATCAGAGTCCGGAGATCTACAAACGACAGCTCGTCCCGGCCTGGATTCGGGCTTGATTCCAAACGGGTCAGCAACAGCAGGTCATCGACCAGCGCCCGCATTCGAGTGGTGGGTGAGCGTAGCTTCTCGATCAGCTCAAGCGTTGTTGCCCGGTCCAGGTCTTCGCTGAGCAGCGTTTCTATGTAACCGACAATCACCGTCAGGGGTGTGCGCAGTTCGTGTGACACATTAGCGATGAAATCCTGACGCATGCTCAGCAGGCGATTCAGCTCGGTCACGTCTCGAACCAGCAGCAGAGATCTGCCCTCGGCCATTTGCACCCGCCGAGCTTCCAGACGAACCGATTCGTTTAACGGACTGGTGAATTCGACCAGGTCATCATCGATTTTTGCCCTTGCCAGAGCGATGAACTCTGGTTGCCTCACCAGTGCTGCCAGGCTTTGTCCACGGTCCTTGTGCTGCAGGTTGAGCACTCGACCGGCGGCTTCATTCAGATCGTCGATGTCACCGTTGGCCCTCAGGACAATAGCCGCATCCGGCAGCGTCTCTGTCACCATACGTAGTGCCTGCAGTCCGTCGATCGCGTTGTGGGTTCGATTGCGGGCCTGTTTCAAGCTCCGGAACAGGCGATTGCTGATCGCCTGCCAGCTGAGCAGATCATTATCAGGGCGGCGCAGCGGGTGTCTCGACCAGATGTCCAGACGGCGTTGTTCCCGGAACTGCATACCCGTCCAGACCGCCAGCGCCAGGAAGAAACTCCAGCCAAATTCATCCGTCAGCCAGCCAAAGAACAGCGCAGTGATGGCAAGAGCCAGGGCTAGCAGCAGATCCTGACCGTTGAACATGGTTATTCCGGCGCGAACCGGTAACCCACGCCACGCACGGTTTCGATGTGCTGGGACATGCCGAATGGTTTCAGGGCCTTGCGAAGGCGGAGTACATGTACATCGACGGTACGCTCTTCGACATAAACACTGCGCCCCCAGACTCGATCGAGCAGCTGGGCACGATCGAACGCACGCTCCGGATGATTCATGAACAGTTCCAGAAGTCTGAATTCGGTAGGCCCCAGCTTCGTGGGCTCACCGTTTATCGTGACCTGATGTGCGTTCAGATCCATGCGGATACCGCTGTTTTCCAGGAGACCGTCTTCGGGCGTGCCAACACGGCGCAGGAGGGCTCGAACCCTGGCAATGAGTTCCCGCGGAGAGAATGGTTTGACGACATAGTCGTCAACGCCGGAATCGAAGCTCTTCAGTTTGTCGGCTTCTTCGCCGCGCGCGGTCAGCATGATGATCGGCAGGCTGGCAGTATGGGTGTCCAGGCGCAGGCGCCTGGCCAGTTCTACGCCGCTCATTCCCGGCAGCATCCAATCGATAATGAGCAGGTTCGGCAACAGTCCGTCCAGCTTGCGCATCGCATCCTCTGCGGTGTCAGACTCCCAGACCTGAAACCCGGCTCTGCTCAATGCAAAGTTGAGCATGTCGCGGATGTCGGGTTCGTCTTCAATCAGGAGAACTGTATTTGTCATATTGGTGCGCAATGCATCTCGATTCAGCGCCATTACACTGGATGAATGTGACAAAACCATGACTGGGCCACTGACAAAAACTCTGTAATGGCCATTCCAGGGTTGCCGGTGCCTATCTTCCAGCTCGGCCGGTGCGCCTCTGGAATGGCCTCTGACGCGCATTGTCCCTGGCCAATGTTACAGATATGTGACAACTATGCGGAGATGATTTCGATATATGACATAGCTTGGTGTTTACCGATTGCAGCTCGTTCTCAGTGCACCCTGGAGCGGCTTTGATGCGGTCATCAAATCCGCTAACTTGTCCGACCTGCATGCTGCTCTCAAAATGGCAGCTGACAATCATTAACGATACAGCTGCTTCAGGCAGTTGGGAGGGAGAATTCATGACAACAACAAGCAAAATGAGCCAGATTCGATCGCATGACGGGTTTAACCTGGGTGCCTACCAAGCGCAGCCAGAGGGCGAAGTGAAAGGCGCGGTGGTGGTGATTCAGGAGATTTTCGGTGTCAATGGCCATATCCGGGAAGTCGTTGATGGTTACGCGGCCGCTGGATATTTTGCGATAGCGCCGCAGATCTTCGATCGGATCGAAAGAGATATCGAACTGGGTTACGAAGCTGAAGATATGGGTCGAGGTATCGAATTGGCCTTCCAGAAGCTGGATCGCAAGCTCACTCTGCAGGATCTGCAGGCAACGATCGAGGTCGCTTCCAGCTACGGTAAGGTTGGCGTTGTCGGCTACTGTTTTGGCGGTCTGCTGACCTGGCTCAGCGCGTGCGAACTCACGGGTGTCAGTGCTGCATCTGCATACTACGGCGGGGGTGTTGCCGGTGAAGTCGAGCGCAGCGCGAAGTGCCCGGTGATGATGCACTTCGGCGAGCTTGATGCGCACATTCCATTATCAGACGTTGAGCAGGTGAGAGCCGCTCAGCCTGGAGTGCAGGTTTTCGTCTACCCAGCGGATCATGGCTTCAATTGTGATCATCGGGCAAGTTACGACGCGCAAGCTGCTGCGCTCGCAAAAGAGCGGACGCTGGCGCTGTTCGCCGAACACTTGAGCTAGCGGGCGATGGCTCGATTCGATCAACACTTTAGCGACAGTAAACTTAAGATGCAGACAAATTTACCGGAACACCGCGTCAAGCTTGACTTCCGGAAGGCGATTCTTCATCTTTCGAACCAGTAATGGGGCGGGGCGCACGTCACCTGCCGGAGAGCCAATGCGGCTTGTTCCGGTCACGTTTGCCCTCTAAGACTGCCGGAGTCGCCCGCTTTCGAGAAGGGGAGCAGGAGATGGAAGCAGTCTGACTGGAAGGACGGTCAATAAAGCTGAGTCACAGCGTCGGAGAGCGTGGTGGGACGCAGTGGTGTTGTTCGATTGACTTCCTGCTGTTGATCAGTAAGACCGTTATTCGCGGACGTGCATCCAGTTGGGGTGCCGACTGCATTGAATACCGGTGTCTGACTGGTGAAAGACAGCAAAGCGCAGAGTGCAGCGACGCAGAGTGCAGCGACGCAGAGTGCAAAGAACTGCAGACTGCAAAAACTGCAAAAAATATATGAACGAGAAAAACTAACGATCAGAGCAAACGGAAACCGGCGGCCCCACCGTCACACTGTCTGCTATTGACGAAACAACCTAACAATCCCGTAGGAAGTCGTATGAAAAATCATCGAATTCACAGGCTCATGGCGTCTACGCTGGTGGCCTTGCTTGCAGCGGTCAGCTTGCCCGCTAGCGCTGCCTCCCTCGACGACGTTTTTGCCGTCGCCGAGGACCTGAATGTTCAGGCAAGACAATCACAAGCCAAAATTGACGCGTTGACTGATGAAACGCGCGAGCTGCTCGGTGAATACAAGACCGTGCTGAAGGAGATTGAAGGGTTGCGAGTCTACAACCGCCAGCTCGAGAAGCAGATTTCCAACCAGGAAGCTGAAATGACCACGCTGTCCGCGTCGATTGACAAGGTCACAGTCATCGAGCGCCAGATTACACCGCTGATGCTGAGAATGATTGATGGATTGGAGCAGTTTATTGCCCTGGATCTGCCGTTTCTGCAGGACGAACGACAGGATCGTCTGGAGAACCTCAAAGACATGATGGATCGGGCTGACGTCGCAGTCTCTGAGAAGCTGAGCCAGATTCTTCGTGCCTATCAGATCGAAAACGAGTATGGCCGCACCATGGAAGCCTACTCGGACACCATCAACATTGGCGGTACCGATCGCAAAGTTGACGTCTTCAAAGTTGGCCGGGTGTCGCTGGTCTATCAGACCCAGGATGGCGAGGAAACAGGTGTCTACAATGCCTCCACCGGACAGTGGGAGGCACTTGATGATTCCTACAAAACGCCGATTCAGAACGGCATTCGTATGGCTCGCCAGCAGTTGACCGTCGACATGTTATCCCTGCCGGTTTCGGGCCCGGAGGCAGCGCAATGAGAATGGAGAATAGAATGATTCGAAACGCCGCGGCGCTGTTGGCGCTGGCATTCGCACTGGTCACAGGCACTGCCTCTGCTCAGGAAGCCGCTGCTGCAGCTACTGCAGGCAGCGCTGATGATCTGGAGGTGGTTCAAGCCGATACCCTGGGTGAACTGCTCCAGAACGTGCAGGATCGTCGAGTTGTTGAGTCGAAGACCAATCGTGAGCGGGAACAGCGCTTTGCCCGCGAGAAAGCTCAGCAAGCCAAAATGCTGGGTGACGCCAAAGCTGAACGCACTCGTGAAGAGCAGCGCTCTGATCGTCTCGAAACGGCGTTTGATGAAAATGAAATTCGCATCGGCGATCTCCAGGAGCAGCTCGATAACCGGCTCGGCTCACTGCGTGAGCTGTTTGGTGTTCTGCAGCAGGTTGCCGGTGATACCCGCGGTCTGTTTGAAGGCTCTCTGATCAGCACACAGCTGCCCAATCGTGGCGAGTGGCTGAGTGAGCTGGCCCGCAAAATGGGCACCTCCAGTGAGCTGGCTTCAATCGAAGAAATTGAAACTCTGTGGTTTGAACTGCAGCGGGAAATGACCGAGTCCGGGAGGGTGGTTACCTTTCCTGGGGCAATCACCATGCTCAATGGTGAAATCGTAGAAACAGACGTTACCCGGGTTGGAGCCTTTGCTCTCGTAGCCGACGGTGAATACGTCCGCTTTGACCCTGATGATGGTCAGATTGTTGAGCTGCCACGTCAGCCATCCGCCAGATTCACCGGTACCGTTAGCGATCTCGAAGCAGCATCTCCGGGTGACATTGTTGAGTTCGGCCTTGACCCGACCCGTGGTTCGTTGCTGGCGATGTTGATCCAGAAATCCACCTGGGGTGATCGAATCGGTTCTGCGATGGGTGGTATCTCCAAAGGCGAATGCTGGCTGCCGTTCTGTGATGGTCAAGGCGGAATGCCTGGTGCTGTCATCATCCTGGTTGGCATCATTGGGGTGTTGCTGGCGGTTGAACGCCTGATCACGCTGTCTCTGATTGGCGCTAAAGTCAGGGCGCAAAGGAAGACCAAAACCGCCAACGAAGGCAACCCTCTGGGTCGCGTGCTCAAAGTTTACGACGACAATAAAGATGTGGATGTCGAGACACTCGAACTCAAGTTGAGCGAGGCGATCCTCGGGGAGACTCCAAAGCTGACCCGCAACATCACGCTGATTCAGGTGATATCGGTGGTGGCACCGCTGCTGGGTCTGCTTGGTACGGTGATTGGTATGATCACCACCTTCCAGGCGATTACGCTGTTTGGCGCGGGCGATCCGAAAACGATGGCCGGCGGTATATCCCAGGCGCTGGTTACCACGGTACTGGGTCTAGTAGTCGCAATCCCGACCACCTTGCTGCACTCGATCGTTGCATCGCAGAGCCGCTCGGTGATTCATATTCTGGAAGAGCAAAGTGCCGGCATCATCGCGGATCACGCGGAACAGGCCGGGCAGGCTCTGGGCTAGGCCGGGGATATGTTGTACGACTCATATCTGGCGATCATCACGTTCATCGAGCTGGGCGGCAATGTGCTTTATCTCATTGCCGCGCTGACTTTCCTGATGTGGACGCTCATATTCGAACGTGTGTGGTACTTCCAGGCCGAGCATAAGTCGGTCATCCGGGAGTCGACAGTACAGTGGGAGAGTCGCGCCGAGCGACGTTCCTGGAGTGCCCGACAGATACGCGAGGGCATCATCTCTGAAGCTTCCGACCGAATCACGGGCAGTCTGCCGCTGATCCAGACCTGCGTGGCACTTTGTCCGCTACTCGGATTGTTAGGCACCGTGACAGGCATGATTTCGGTGTTTGACGCGCTGGCAACACAGGGTGGCAACGCCAGATCCATGGCAGCCGGGGTTTCCCAGGCAACCATCCCGACCATGTCAGGAATGATTGCTTCAATTTCCGGACTGTTGGGCGCGACGCTGATTAAGCGAAAGGTCGACTTCGAAGTCGAGTTGTTCGAAGATCATCTGACGATGGACCATTGATCAAGCTGGGATCCGCTGCTTGTAACGACGGCGCCTAAGGAGAAGAAGTATGGCTGGACATAAAATGGGGCGGTTTTCCAGGACGGACGAAGAGTCCGATATCAACCTGACCCCGATGCTCGATGTGGTCTTCATCATGTTGATTTTCTTCATCGTGACTGCGACTTTCATTAAGCAGGCGGGTATTGAAGTCTATCGCCCAGAGGCATTGACTGCGGTGCAGAAGCCAACCGTCAGCGTTTTGATCGCTATTGGTGAGAATGGTGATATCTGGATCGACAAGAAGAAAGTTGATGTGGCCACTGTGCGAGCGCACATTGAACGACTGCATGCCGAGAATCCCAAAGGTGGCTTGGTTATACAGGCAGACAAAGAGTCGAAAACAGAGAAGGTGATGGCTGTCCTTGCGGCTGCCAGAGCTGCCGGACTAACAGAAGTTGCAATTGCAACAGAATCTTAAAGGTTAGCTTATGGCAATTCGCTTTATTATTGGAGTTGTGCTCGGAGCAGTCGCTACCTTTGTGCTGTTCATGATCATGCAATCCGTGATCAAAAGTGATCGGAATCCCTTCACGGATGCATTTGACGGCAAGATCGTCGATTTCGTTCGTCTGGAAGACGATCAGGAACTGGAGATCAAGAAACGTAAACCCGATCCGCCTCCGCCACCGGATGAGCCACCACCGGATATGCCGAAGCCGGAGTTCGATTCCAGTGATGTTTCTCAGGGAGTCGACATTGGTGCGGTTGATGTCAACGTTGACCTGAACGTCGGCGGTATAGGGGGCTTCAGTTCTGATGGTGAATATCTGCCCATCGTTAAAGTGGCTCCTGTTTATCCGCGGCGTGCGCAGACTCGTGGCATTGAAGGATATGTTCTGCTTGAGTTTATCGTCACCAGGACTGGAGCCGTGACTGATCCGGTCGTACTCGAATCTAAACCACCCGGCATCTTCGACCGGGCTGCCATGAACGCGGCTCTTAAGTTCAAATACAAGCCGAAGGTAGTTAATGGCGAAGCGATTGATGTGGCTGGTGTACGTAACAGAATAACGTTCGAGCTAGAGAAATAGCGGGACTCAGGATAGCGGGACTAGGATATACAGACATGATGAAGCGAGTTCTCGGATTGACAATTGCTGGTCTGCTGACCGCATTGGCGCCAGTCGCTGGTGAATTGGGCCTGCCAGTCTCCAGCGCTTATGCGGCGGAAGAAGAAGCCCCTAAACAAAAGACTCGTCGCGTGCCTTCGATCAGTGAGTCAACTTACAAGAAGCTCTCTGAAGTGCAGGAGCTGATTGATGCCAAAGACATGCAGGGCGCGCGGTCGACGGTCAAGGGCATGCTTGAGCGAACCAAGCGGATGAATGGCAACGAAATTGGCCAGGTCTACAACATGCTGGGATTCGTAGAGTTTTCACTTGAAAACTATCCGGCAGCGATCAAAGCCTACGAACAGGTTATCGGCCAGGGTGAAGATATTTCGGAAGGGCTGGAAGTCGGTACTCTCTACACGCTCGCTCAACTCAGTTTTGTCGAAAATCAGTATGACGATGCTTTGAAGTACATGCGGATCTGGTTGGGTAAAGCCAACAATCCGGGCCCGGATCCCCATATTTTCATGGGCCAGGTCTACTACCAGATGAAAGACTATCCAGATGCGGTAGAGCAGATCGAAAAGGGCATTAAGATTGCCCAGGATCGCGGTACTGCGGTCAAAGAGAACTGGTGGGCGCTTTTGAACTACCTTTACTTCGAACAGGAAAACTGGCCGAAGGTGCTGGAGATTCTGGAAATCCTGGTTCAGGAGTTTCCAAAGCGGGAATACTGGATACGCCTTGCAGGCATTCTGGGTCAACAGGGTGATGAGAAGGGTCAGGTACACGCAATGGAAGCCGCTTACCACCTCGGTTTCCTGGATCGCGAACGTGATCTGATGAGCTTGGCAGGTCTCCTGATGCAGGAATCGGTACCGTACCGGGCTGCTGAGGTGATGAAGGAAGGCATTGCCGATGGCAAAATCGAAGAGACCGCCAAGAATCTGCAGAGTTATGGTCAGGCGTTGCAGCTATCTCAGGAGGTCGAGAGAGCAATCCCGGTTTTTCAGAGTGCAGCGAAGCTGTCTGACGACGGCAAGATTGATGACCGTCTATCGCAGCTCTACCTCGAGGATGACCAGTTCTCGAATTGTGTCACTGCCGCAGAAAGTGCGATCAACAAAGGTGGACTACGCCGGGTTCAACAGACCTACGTGGTCAAAGGCATGTGCCAGTTCAATCTGGATCGCCTGACCGCTGCCAGAAATTCGTTTGTCTCCTGCCGCAACGAGTCACGGCGGGATGAAGACTCAACCAACGAGCGTGTCTGCCAGCAGTGGATTACCTACATCGACAACGAGGCTAAACGCCGCGAGGCGCTCGAAGCCGCGATCTAAAGGCGTCCGCCTTGTTTACCGGAATCGTGCAAGGGCTATGCGAAGTCATAGCCCTTGAAGACGAACCCAACCTCAGACGCATCCAGATAGACGTCGGATCACTCGCTGCTGAAGCTTCACTGGGAGCTTCAGTTGCGGTAAACGGCACCTGTCTGACTTTGACCGCTGTGAACAGCAATGGCAGTGTGCTGTCCTTCGATATCATCCGTGAGACGCTGGATCTGACAAACCTCGGCAAGCTTGAGGTGGGCGATCTGGTTAACGTCGAGCGCTCGTACAAGGTCGGTGATGAAGTTGGCGGGCATATTGTTTCGGGGCACATCAGTGCATCTGTGCCCGTTGCAAGAATCGAAGAGGCTGAAAACACTCGGGATGTCTACCTGCAGGTGACATCTGAACTGATGAAATACCTGCCCTACAAGGGGTTTGCGGCGCTCGATGGCGCCAGTCTGACGATTGCCAGCGTCGATGCTGAGCAGCAGATAATCAGTATCAGCTTGATTCCGGAGACGATAGCGCGAACCACGTTGGGCAG
>Ga0316191_10002570_pt1 | contig 13243 bp, 12 predicted proteins | sample Eddworburr2cm_MG_FD_204928 | JGI IMG/M metagenome (GOLD analysis project Ga0316191, IMG submission 204928) | Coastal sediment microbial communities from Maine, United States - Eddy worm burrow 2 cm | ecosystem: Environmental > Aquatic > Marine > Coastal > Sediment | place: USA: Maine...
AGGCACCGTTAGATTTGAACCTTTTATTAACCTTAGGAGAAATTGACCATGATGATTAAAGACCTGGAAATGAGCAAAGACCTGGACCGCGACGCCCTGTCTGCAGTGCGCGGCGGTAACTCCATTGTACAGAACGGCATCATTGCTCCTGTGAGCAATGCTTCTGGTAACGGCTTCAGCTTTGCCAGCCCGACCACTATCGTTAGCACGCCTGTCAGTGTGCAGACGGCCACCCTGAACGACAACGACCTGGATCTGGATTTGTCAAGCTACACTGCGAACGTACTTGGTTCCGCTTTCACAGCGATCGGCCAGTAAGCACGTACCTGGTTGTTATCCAGCCAATAGAACGGGGGTCTTCGGACCCCCGTTTTTTTATGCGTGTTACATAGTCCCGGCTAGCCTTGCTGCCGGCTTGCAGAGATACCGTTTGTGATTGCAGCGACCATTCGTGGCGATATACAGTTGTTGTTCGTTTACAAACTACGTTAATCCTATGTGTTAGCCAACTTCAAACGATACACTCCGTATCGTACCGTAGTGAAAGCTGTGATATCAGTGACGTAAAGCTATATTACTTAATAAAAACAGCAAGATGAAAATTTTATCATCCGGTTCGGTACGGGTTGGCACGGTCGCTGCAATAAGGGAATCATGAACCTGAAAAGTTCATATAACGCCAACCAAGGCACCGTTAGATTTGAACCTTTTATTAACCTTAGGAGAAATTGACCATGATGATTAAAGACCTGGAAATGAGCAAAGACCTGGACCGCGACGCCCTGTCTGCAGTGCGCGGCGGTAACGCTATCGTACAGAATGGCATCATTGCTCCTGTGAGCAATACTTCTGGTAACGGCTTCAGCTTTGCCAGCCCGACCAGCATCACTAGCGCACCTGTCAGTGTGCAGACGGCCACCCTGAACGACAACGACCTGGACCTGGACATCGCCACCAAGACTGCGAACGTGGTTGGGTCATTGGGCACGTTTGTTTGGCAGTAAGCCTGAACGCGGTAGTTACACCGCAACTAAAACGGGGGCCGTACGGCCCCCGTTTTTTTGCATCTGGTTTTATCTGGTCGAATGATCTGCGCTTTTACTTTGTCCTGAAATTGAGTGGAACCGGGTTCAGCGCACTGAATGACAGTGGATTCTGGAAAAAGCTCGAACGGTAAGCGGTGCTACTGTGCGCCCCGGCTTTACCGCCACTGATTTTACGCATGGCTTTCCGGTCAAGTTCAACATTTTCTGTCAGGTCTTTTACAACAATGTTCGCCATCACTTTTCTCCCGGCCTGGTTGTTTCACATGCCCCGCAGCAGCCGCTAAGAACTCTATAGGCCTTTCCGCTGGCTCAGGGTGGTTCTGATTATAGTCCAGTTCTGGTAAAGTGAAAAAAAGGGATGTTGATTCTGGTTAGAGTAGAAATCAGCTATTAGTAATTAATAAATAGATGAAATTCCGATATACCCGGTGTATCAAGGGTTTGCAATAATAACTCCACCGGGAATTTTACTCTCCTGCCTCAACAAACCAACAAAACAGGCCGGTTTGTACTACATTAAGAGCAGTATCCGGGCATACTGGTACAGATGGCCTCGGGGAGAACAGAACGATGAGCTATCGCTGGTGGTCATGCTGTCGCACTGATACAGGAAGAAAGCGCCGTATCAATGAAGACGCTTACCTGGATATGGATGACATCGGGTTGTGGGTCGTCGCCGACGGTATGGGCGGGCACAGCAAGGGTGATGTCGCCAGCCGCATAATAGTCGAATCATTCAACGGTCTTGGCAAACCCGCTTCAATGAACGAATTCGCGTATATCGTGAAGAGCCGTCTGAAACAGGCAAACAACCGTATCATAGCGTCAGTTGGCCCCGACCAGATAATGGGAAGCACAGTAGTCGCATTCCTGGTTTATAAACGCGAGTGGCGATGCATCTGGGCGGGTGACAGCAGGGCCTATCTGTTGCGCGACGGCCGACTGATACAAATCAGTCACGATCACAATGTTGCCCAGGAAATGGTTGACCGCGGGGAGCTGCGACAGGAAGAGGCCGCTTTCCATCCGTTTGCAAACAGGATAACCCGCGCCATTGGAACCCGGAATGACCTGATTCTGGATGAATACTGTTCTTTTCTCCGTGACGGTGACACCGTTCTTCTTTGCAGTGACGGGCTGAACAAGGAAGTCAGTGACTCTGAAGTTGCCGATATCCTGGAAAATCACGATTGTGGTGATGCCAGCAGCGAACTCATCGAGCTTACTCTTGAACGCGGTGCGCGGGATAATGTAACTGTCGCAGTGATCAAGTTTGAGGCGACGACAGGATTCCGTGCTCAAATGCCGGACGATACGGCTATCAATTACGGCAAGCTTTCCAGAAACGACCAATTGGCCGGTAACATGTTGCTGGACACTGCAGGTAGTCTCGGGCGCAGGTTTAAACTGGCATGACAAGTCTTATACATGCACTCAAGTCTTTTCAGAATGGCGCCTGTTCCAAGGAGGAGTTGTTTGACGAGGTCGACCAGATACTGAAAAGCGGGCGCGCAAACGAGGCCTGGTTGCTTAAAACGCTCAATGAAGAAAATACCAAGATACCACTCCCGGAAGATGTTCACGGCGAAGTGCAGGGCAAGATAAAAAAAGCGGCAGAAGTAAAGAATCATCCACTGGATGGCGACCCGGCAGAGGTTGGGGGGCTTCCGGGCGTTGACCAGGATGAAAGCCGTACACGCCTGGCTACCAGTCTGTTCCTGAATTCATCCAGTTCCAACGAAGTGGGCGATGCCAAGGCATGGCCAGCCGAAGCAGCTGAATTAGCGTCCGGAGCCCCCTGTTCTGTCGAGTCCGAGCACTTGAAGGGTACGGGCGATGTTCTGAATGATCGCTTCGTTCTGGAAGAGTGTATTGGCACCGGTGGCATGAGTACCGTCTACAAGGCATTGGACCGGCGTAAACTCGAAGCCGATGACCGTAACCCCTATGTTGCAGTCAAGGTCTTGAACCTGGAGTTTCGAGCGCACCCCGATTCATTAATTGCACTGCAGCGGGAGGCAAAAAAATCCCAGAGCCTGGCTCACCCCAACATTGTAAGAGTGTATGACTTCGACAGGGATGGCCCCACAGTTTACATGACAATGGAGTACCTGACGGGTCAACCACTGGCAAAGGTGCTGAGGGCGCCGGGTTTCAAGGGGTTTTCCGCGAATGAGGCGATGCGCATTCTGGAGGGCATCGCAAGCGCACTGGTTTTTGCGCATGAGAATGGGATTATCCACGCAGACTTCAAACCCGCCAATGTAATTCTTACGGATGATGGCAAGGTCAAGGTGATTGATTTCGGAATCGCAAGGGCGTTCCAGCGACCGGATGACACGGACATGGAGGCTACTCGCTTCGATGCTGGTACGCTGGGCGCATTGACTCCTACGTACGCAAGTCCGGAAATGCTCGAGCATCAGGAACCGGATCCCAGGGATGACGTCTATGCGCTCGCATGTATCACTTATGAAATGCTCACGGGCCTGCATCCGTTTGGCCGGATGCAGGCGACAGAAGCCAGAGATGGCGGTCTTGAAGTGGAGCGCAGGAAACAGCTGTCGCGCAGGCAGTGGAAGACACTGAAATCAGCGCTGGAATTTAATCGCGAAAAAAGGACGCCCGATATCGGAAAGTTTCTTTCTGATATGAAGCCGGAGCAAGCGGTATCCGTGCCAACCCCTGTGTATGCGGCGGGGAAGGTGGCACTTGTTGCTGTGGCTGGATTTTCAGCCTACTTCTACTTGATCGCGGATGTGGTAGAGCAAAATTCTACAGAACGCTCCGTTGCTATGGCACCGCATGATGGCGACCCTGACAATAGTATAGAAATTGCCAGTCTGAGTGTTCCACGTTCCGGAAAAACCGGGGAGGCTGAGGCTGTACTCGCTGTGTCCGGGCCGGAACCTCGGGAAGAAGGGAAAGGAAGCGGGGTTGAACAGTTGGCAAAGGTAACGGAGCCGGAGCCCGTCAAACCGAAAATATCCGAGGTGCAGAATCTGTCCATGGCGTCAGTTGCCGGTATTCTGGATGAACTCCCGTGCGCGGCATTAAATTCCTCGGTCAAGGACGGCAAAGTGAATTTGCAAGGTTACGTTTCCAGGAAGCTCAATGTAAAACAGCTGGAAAAAGATTTGCTTGCGTTACCGGGTGCCCGGGATGTCAACTTGAAATTGGTAAAAGTTGATAATAATAAATGTGCTGTTATTGAAACGTTAGCGCCTTACTGGGTGCCCGGACAGGGCGCACAGCGTAGTGCATTGATCCAGACAGGCAGGAAAGATAATTTGTTTACAGAGGGTGATCCACTGGTTGTCAAAGTGACAACACCTGATTATGCATCCTATGTGAATATTGATTATTACTCTCTGGATGGTGGTGTTGTACATATGGTACCCGGGCCCAGGGCCCGCAATAACCAGGCTCCAGCCAATTATACTGCGACCATCGGGGATCTCGGTGAATGGACCATCGCGGAGCCATTCGGCACCGAGATGGTGACGGTCGTGCTGACGCCTCAGCCGCTGTTTGAAAAACAGCGGGATGAATATGAAACGGGCTCCGACTATCTCGCGGCTGTTCGGGCGCAGCTGGACCGCATCACAAAAAAACTGGGCAAAGACAAGGTCGCAGTTGATTTCGTGATGATTGACACGAAACCAAAATCACTGCTGCAGGGCTTGCGCGATCGTGCACCAGGGAGCCGCTGACGTCTATTGAAGCGTCTTCGCTACCCGAAAGCCATTCAGCAGGTAACGAACATTAGAGTCATATTTGAACCGGCTCGATGAGTGGATGTAACTTGTATCATTGCGCCAGGCGCCGCCGCGGATAACATTTTCCCGGCAGTCGAACCCACTCCAGCTGGAGCCGTCCTTCGGCGCACCCTGGTAGGATTTATGCCAGCAATCCGCTACCCACTCCCACACACCACCACTTGTACCGTAAAGCCCGAATGGGTTGGGCGGGTAGGCATCGATTTCCGCAGGCGCAGCGTGGTCCCATTTTCCACCGCAATTCTTGCAGTTTGCCTGCCCTGTTCCCGGCTCGTCTCCCCACCAAAAACGGGATTGGGTGCCGGCCCGCGCAGCGTATTCCCATTCCGCCTCGCTAGGTAGCCGGTATTGCTGTTTGGTTACCCGGCTTAGCCAGCGTACATATTCCTGGGCATCTTTCCAGCTGATGTCCGTTATTGGTGAACTATCGGTGGAGCTGGTTTTCGCGGGTTTATGACTGCACCCGCCGGCTTCCACGCACTCACCCCACTGTCCTATTGTGACTTCATACTTGCCGATGGCAAACGGGCGTTTGATTGAAACCCTGTGCGCGGGCCTTTCGCTCCTGTCACCATGATTATTGCCCATGGTGAATGTGGCTGGCTGCAGGACGAGCATTTCAGGGCAGGTAGGGCAGTCGCGTATAGTTTCGATTTCCCCTGCCTTAACTGCAGCAGGAGCAACTGCCGGCGCAGCGGGCTTGCGCTTCGGCTCGGGTGCTGGTTTGGGTTTTGGCGCTGGCTTGCGCAGCAGGTCAGTGGAAACAAAGCCCGTTATACCGGTAGCGGATTTCACCTGGTACCATTTATTGTCGCTTAAGCGTCCCGTGACATGAACGGTGCTGCCGGGTTTCAGTTTGCCGATACGGGCTGCTTCCACGGATGGAGCCTGCCGGATATTTGCACTGTCTGTTACCTCATATTCAGCATCCATCTTTGTGATTACCGGCGCTGGCGGCTGCGGCTTTGGTTTCTGCGGGGCTGATTTCTTGTAGCGTTCCAACCTCGATCTGGCAAGCGGAGCAAATTTCCCGTCTGGATAGGCTTCAAGATACGCTTCGTAGTCTGCTGCATCAGTACTGTCTTTTACAGACTGCCAGAATTCGAGTTCGTACTGCGCTTCGCCGTCTTTTGGAAGAATACCGCGAGTCAGCATGTTTGACAGCGTGGACTCCGGAAGAGGCAAGCGGTTCACGGGCTGTGCAGAGTTACTTCCGGTTGCATAGGGCGCGAAGTGCAAACCCGGATCCAGCGCCGATAGTGTCCACGGGTTCTGGTGCTGGTTAGTTTGCTGGCTAACTACTGTACGTACTCGCGCGAAAATTTCGTTAATAGCCAGACCCGGGATCGACATTGCCTCGATCAGTTCCTGAGTATAGATACTGTGTTTGCCATGCCCGTCGAATGCGACTGACCCTGCTGAGGTTGCGAAAGCAATGAGTGTTTGATCAGGAGGAGAAATCACTGTCGCCGGCTTTTTCGCATCGAAGGGGTTGTTCAGGCAGGCGTCAACAATCAGCAGATTTGTGCGGCTGGGGTGCCGGAACGACATCTGCCGGGCAATGTAGTCGATGTCGATGCCGGTCCTGTGCACGGACTCGGCAGACCCGGATCGCGCATCGACCGGCAATATAAGGTGTGAATCCTCAAGCTGTAGCCCGTGTCCGGCAAAATAGAACAGGCCCATCCCGGTTTCGCCAAGACGGGTATCGAGCTCAACCAGCGCCTGCTCCATTTCCCTGCGTGAGGCGTCCTCGAGGGTAATGACTTCAAAACCCATGCTACGCAGCAGGCCAGCCATCGCGCGCGCATCTCTCCCGGGGGTGCGTAATAAAGGCTGATTACTGTAGTTGGCATTGCCTACCACCAGTGCCATACGTGGTAGCGAGGCTGTTTCGGTAGTTTCGCTGGTCTTTGTCTCTGCAGCGCCCCTGATGTGAGTACCGGCAAACACTGTAGATGTGTGAGCACTAAGATCAATGAGCAGACTAAACAGGCACACAACGAGCATATTTTTCATCATAGTCTCGGGTCCATGGCTGATGTGCGATACCCTAATGGCACCGCTGCTTATTCGCGCAAGGCTATCCCAGCCCATAAACTTGTGCAACTGTCAGCAATTGGTCTGGTCCGGGAACGGGCAGAGCCGGTAATCCAGTGGTCTTGATTTCCCTCGCTGGTCATCTATGATTGGTTCCATGCCAGTACTATATCAATACCAAACTGAGTGCTGCGTACCGATGGTATTTCACAGACGAGCACCCGGGAGGATCCAGAGATGATGATCAGGGTAGTATCAATTGTGGCAATGTTTGCTGTGTTTGGCGCTGCGCCGGTCTGGGCTGCAAGTACCCCGGCACCGAAAAATGCGTCCGTGTACATTATCTGGCCACCTGACGGGGCAGTTATCAGGGGCGGGAAATTGTGGGTACGCATGGGATTACGAAATGCCGGCGTCGCGCCCAAGGGTGTAGAGCTGCCTAACGTAGGCCACCATCATGTGCTGCTGGATACCGATTTGCCACCACTGGATGAAGAAATCCCCTCGGATCGCAATCATCTGCATTTTGGTGGGGGGCAGACGGAGGCCCGCCTGGAAGATCTGGCGCCAGGCAAACATACCTTGCAGCTGTTATTGGGAGATCACGATCATACGCCGCATGATCCTCCAATCTACTCCAGGAAAATAACAATTACCGTTCCACCGTACTAGCCTTCGATGTCATGAAGTACTGGCGAATCACGGCAAGATTAACGTTGAGCTGATGTCTCTTTCATGGTCTCAGAGACACGTCAAAAGGGAGTCATAATTATGATCAGACAAATCGCTGCCTTCATGGCCATATTGATATTTTCGGGCGTAGCACTCGCAGAGAGAACGCCGGCGCCCAATAATGCCTATGTCTATGTTGGCTGGCCCAATGACGGCGAGGTGTTATATGCAGACCGTCCGTTCCGGGTGTGGTTTGGTCTGCGGCATATGGGAGTGGCACCCAAGGGTGTGGATCGTCCGAATACCGGACATCATCATTTGCTGATTGATACGGACCTGCCTCCCATGGATGAGGAGATTCCCTCGGACCGGAATTATATTCATTTTGGCGCCGGGCAGACCGAGACCATGATCGAGTTGCCTCCCGGGCAACACACCTTGCAGTTACTGATGGGGGATGCGGATCATATGCCCCATGATCCACCGGTTTACTCCAGGAAGATAACCATTACGGTTAGGTGATGCCGGTTTTAAACGCCAGGCCCGGCGTCCTGCGGAAGTCAGGTTAGGACCGTTGGTGGGCTGCGATACCACTGCCTGATCTTGGACAGCGACAGCTCTCTCTTGCTCATATGACGCAACAGAGTTGTATTGATGATCGAGGCCTGTAGTTCGGGATAAGCAGTAAGAGCTGCAAGTGTCGTGCGGATCTCAGGTCCGTAAGAATAGAACGCTGCCTTTGCATCGATCGTTTCCCCGCCGGTTGCACTGCTGTTTGCAAATTTTACATCGATGCCTGGAGTTGCAGCCTCATTCCTGGCCGGGTGAGCAAGGCAGATTGTGATCACCACGAACCACAGAAAGTGCGCTGTTTGGTTTATACAAAGTCCCTTGGCAGGATGTCTTCAAAGTCCTTCAGGGACCAGGACTCAGGCTGCTCGGGGATATCAGTGTCATTGATGCTGTAAGTGGCAATACGGATGTCGTTGCTTTCGTGATGCTCAAACATGGTTTAGACCTCTTTCCAGTGACAGGGATGATTGATGTTGGTTATCGCACTATCTGTGCCAGGTCTTGGTGCGACGCTTTGAATTTCCCATAACAAATTGATTATAAAAAATATGTATGTTTTCAGGCTGTGGCGCTAAGAGCGCAGGAAAGGCGATTCTGGAAAACAGAGTTGGCTGTCTACAAACAAAAATCCACAGTTTGTCTGGTATTTATCAACAGGGATGGAATGCTGTGCGCGTGGGCAGAATAGCGCTTACCAGGCGGTTGATGAATTTCAGGGGCATTTGATACAGGGTGTTACTCCTGCCGGATAGCTGTCAGCATGTTTATAGCTCTGTGGTCAGGTGTTCAACCAGCTATTTGGTACAATAGTTATGCTATAATCAGCCCGCGGAACACCATAATTAAAACTCAAAAACAAGAGTGTCCAGCGGGGATAGCATTATGTTTGAAGCTTTCTACAATTTGAGCGACAACCCCTTCAGGCTGACACCGGATCCCAAGTTCTGTTTTCGCCACGCCAGTCACGACCAGGCTCACGCTTACCTTCAATACGCGCTCAGACTGGGTGAGGGTTTCATTATGGTTACCGGCCGGCCGGGCATTGGAAAAACCACCCTGGCCGAGGTATTCCTTGGTGAACTCGAACTTGCCGAGGTGGTCGCAGCGCGGGTAGCGGCCGCTAACGTGGAGACGACAGATCTGATGCGCGTAGTAGCGTATTCCTACGGTATCGATGTCGAAGGTGTGGACAAGGCAACCATCCTTGTGCGTCTCAAACAATTCTTTGTCGAGGAGACGCGCTCGGGAAAGCGGGTACTGCTTATTATCGATGAAGCCCAGGGCCTTCCCTACCCGGCGCTCGAGGAGCTGCGGCTGCTGGCAGACCTGCAGATGGATGCGCGCCCACTGGTGCAGCTGTTCCTTGTCGGACAGGAAAAACTGCATGAACTGATGCAAGAGCCGGCGATGGAACAGTTCCAGCAGCGGGTGATCGGTGTCTGCCACCTCGAGCCCTTGAGTCTGGCTGATACCAGGGCCTATATGGAACACCGATTGCGCAAAGCGGACTGGAAGGGTGACCCGGAACTGACCGGGGAAGCGCTGCTCGCCATCTACCAGTTCAGTAAAGGAGTGCCCCGGCATATTAACAAGATATGCACGCGCTTGTTGCTGGATGGGTTCATGAAGAAAAAACATGTGCTGGACCAGGATAATGTCCGGGAAGTTGCTGATGCGCTCCGCGCGGAACGGTTGGCACCAATGGGTAGTGATCAGTTAGCCGCTGCAGGTGCAGGTAAAACAGAATTGGTTCCGGAGCTGGAAAATGGAACACTGACTGTTGCTGATCTGGCACTGCGTGCCGACCCGCAACGGCCACCACTTTCTGCTCCACTCGTGACCCCGGAGGCTTCGGCGAGGGTGGAGGAAAGAAAAGGGACAGGGCATACCAAACAGACAACTGCACATCCGCGGCAGGAGCCAGCCAGGGTTGCGCAAGCAGGTTCCCGGGTGGTGTTCGGATCTGGCAACGGCGCATCGCCGCATCAACGCAGGACTCGACTGTCACCTGCTGCAGCTAGACCTAAAAGCGGGCAGCGTCAGCACCCCGAACGGGCGACGATACCTGCGTGGAAATCGGCGCGAGCGCCGCGGTCGACTACGTGGAAGCGTCGCCTCGGCAATGCTGTAACCCGGGTGAAAGCCCATGCGACAGAGTGGGGCGGGCAGCTTGATGTGCCGGCGATGGTTGCATGGTTTCGACTTTACAGGAACGAAGTCGTACGCATGTTCGAGAATCAAACTGTGTTTAGAGGCAGGCCCGGTGTTTGGGTCGGCATGATGGCTGCGCTGGCATTGGCAATATCAGTATTGCTGGATTCTGAGGAGGAGGGAGTTAACAGTCACAACGTAGTGTTAGAGGAATACCCGGAAACCGCTGAAGTAACAGTGACAACAGATGAGGACATGCTGCTGGCTGCGCGTGCAGAGGACTACAAAGGGTTCGAGCCAGCAAGTCCTGAACCCTCAAGATATAAACCAGTAGAGCCCCGGGCTGAGGAGCATAGTAACGATAGCCAGCTTGTGAATAGCGATGAGCTTTCGCCGCATGATGACACGGTCGCCAGTCCACTTGCACAAGGTCCTGTGGTTGCCATGTCAGCGTTTGACGCGGGCATTAATCAGCCGAATGGCAGGGAAGAGTTGCGAGGGGGCGAGATGAGCACAGAGCCCGATGTGGCAGTAACAGCCCAGAGCAGCCCTGAAAAGCCGTCTGCTACGGACTCAACGCCGAACATTACAATCGCGATGTCGCAGGGTAACGAGGCTCCAGCCGGTGTGCTTCAGCCGCCAGTGCCTCCTGTTGAGCAGGAAGACACTGTGGAGTCAGATCAGGCAGTTGCAACTGACATTCCAGTACAAGTAGCAGTTGTCGATGCAAGCAGCGTACCCGAGCCTGTTTCCCGCGAGGATAGAATTATCGAGCTTCTTTCCCAGGCCCAGCGGGCTCTGCGCAGCGATCGCCTGCTGATCCCGTCAGGTGACAATGCCTACCAGTACTACCAGCAAGTCCTCGAGCTGGAACCCGGTAACAGTGTGGCCTTGTTCGGGATGGACCAAATTGTGGAGCGCTACGTCTCGCTGGGCAAAAATGCGCTTGCCCGGCAGGACAGGGTAAAGGCCAGAAGGTATATCGCCAGGGGATCCCGGGTTCTGCCCGGGGACAGTCGTCTTATAGCACTGCAGGAAAGTGTGAACGCCCCCGAGGAACCAGAGATACAGGTTGTAGCGAAGCCACCGGTGACAGAAACAGAACCGACAGAAACAGAACCGACAGAAAAAAAGAACCTGCTGTCCTGGATCAAGGCAATTCTTGGCAAAAGCCAAACCACCGGGCAGAAGGGCGATGTACCAGTCGAAGACTACTCGAACTGAATTTCTACCTGTTGGCCGGTTTCTTTATGTAGGCGTAGTGTTTCTGAACGATTTTATCGTAGCTGCCGTCTTTCTTCATATCTGCAATTGCTTTGTCAAAAGCGGCAACAATCTTTGCGTGATTGGGGTTTTCGCGACTGACCCCGATGTGGACTCCCCGTACCGCTAACGGTTTGGGGAGGAACTCGAACTCTCCCATGCTGTTTGGCATGTACTGGTTGATTTCGTACTGCAGGACCAGTTCATCATCCAGCGCAAGATCAAGACGTCCCTGTTTCAGTTTGAGCAGATTCTGTATAAGGTTGCGCTCGACGATCTTGATCAACTTGCGTGACTCGTTGAATTCTTCGTCGTAGGCATAGTCCTGCACGATGCCGATCATCATTCCATCCAGATCGTTGAAGTCGTTGAACTCGAAATCTGAACCTTTTTTCTTGATAAAGCGAATGTAGGACTGGAGATAAGGTTTACTGTAGTCCAGGTACTGGTTGCGCGTGTCGCTATACCAGGGCGTCGCGAATACGTCATAAACGCCGAGTTTGCCACCTTCCAGGATCCGGTCCAGCGAGTCGATCTGTAAAAAAGTCTCGTAGCCGGCTCTTTGCAACGCGGTTGTTACCAGGTCGACACCGAGACCCTGTTGCGGCAGGTTGGCGTCCGAATAGGGCGGCCATTTACCGCTATAGACGACGTTCAGGCTTTCTGCAAAAACCGTCTGGGAATACAGTCCCAGCACCAGTAGCAATGTGGTAAGCAAGCGAACAGGATGTTTCATTCTTCCTCCGGCGATAGGCGCGTCAATTCAATCGAACTATACCGCTTCGATTGAAAATTATCAGGCCCCTTCGGGGCTGGCGGGCAGCCTGTAAACAATGGATAATCGGCGCCTTATGAGCGTGCCAGAGTCCGCGGGAACTGTCGTTGCTGAAATTACTGCCTGCCACGAATGCGATGAATTGCACCGTGTTCGCGAGCTGGCGCCCGGCGCGACAGCGCGCTGCCACGTGTGCGGTGCGGTGATGGCGCGTAATCCGAAAGGTGGCCTGGACCGCCCGATTGCACTGTACATCACAGCACTGATACTGTTGCTGCTGGCCAATACCTTCCCCTTTCTGACACTGGAGATCGGTGGGCGGCAGGAAATTTGCACGCTGTTCGGTGCATCGCAGGCTATGTATGACGCGGGTATGGGTGAACTGGCTGTGGTGGTTTTCCTGACCAGCATCCTGGCACCGGCGTTGATGATGGTCAGCGGCCTGTATGTTCTGCTGGCTGCCCGTTTCCGGAAATCACCGCCCGCAGTGCGGTTATTGCTGTCCTGGATTGGTCACCTTGAGCCCTGGGTGATGCTGGATGTGTTTATGCTGGGGGTGCTGGTGGCCTTTGTGAAGCTGGGGAATATGGCAACCATGCATACCGGTAACTCCCTGTATGCTTTCGTGGCCCTGATCCTGGTGTTTGCGGCTGCGTCTTCGTCATTTGACAAGCATCTGCTATGGCACAGGCTGGGTATCCCGGAAAGGAAGAAGAAATGAGGGCCAGGGACGCTGGTCTCGCGAGCTGTCACACCTGTGGGTTGGTGTTGCATCTGACGGCGTCTGGACATACGCACTGCCCGCGTTGCAAATCACCCATGCACCTGCGCAAGCCCAACAGCCTCAGTCAGACCTGGGCGCTGTTGATTGCGGCCATGGTGGCCTATCTGCCAGCCAACCTGTACCCGGTGATGACGGTTGTGTCTTTCGGCAAGTCCCAGTC
>Ga0316191_10002571_pt1 | contig 13240 bp, 9 predicted proteins | sample Eddworburr2cm_MG_FD_204928 | JGI IMG/M metagenome (GOLD analysis project Ga0316191, IMG submission 204928) | Coastal sediment microbial communities from Maine, United States - Eddy worm burrow 2 cm | ecosystem: Environmental > Aquatic > Marine > Coastal > Sediment | place: USA: Maine | collected...
GTGGTTCGGCCTTTGCGTTCGCCACACGCGTAGCGGATTCATTCGCGAAGTATCGTTGGTGCCCCAACATCATCGGCCCCAATGCCGGCGGGGCCGTCGAAGGGCTTCCGCTGCATCAATACGAGGCTATGGGCGAGCTCCAGACCAAGATTCCGACAGAGGTTCAGCTCACGCTACGCCGCGAGTTTGAATTGTCGGAGCAGGGTTTCATCGGCCTCACCTATCGCAAAGACTCGGATAACGCAGCGTTCTTCAGCGCGAACTCGGCGCAGAAGCCAAAGCGGTTTCCGGACACGCCCGAAGGCAAGAAGGCGGAGACCAACTACCGACTCGGAACGATGCTCCCTTACATGTTCATCGTGGCTCGTCTGGCGCACTACGTAAAGGTGCTCCAAACCGAGCAAATCGGGACGTGGAAGGAGCGCTCCGATCTTGAACGCGAGCTCAACAAATGGATTTCGCAATACGTCACCGAGATGGACAATCCGTCCCCGGGGGTTCGCGCCAGGAAGCCTCTGCGCGAGGCGAGAGTCGCTGTGGAGGATGTCGAGGGTCAGCCGGGTTGGTACCGGTGCAAGCTCGAGGTCAGGCCCTTTTTCAAGTACATGGGCGCCGACTTCACCCTTTCCCTGGTTGGCAAGCTCGACAAGGAGTAGCCGCGAGTCAGTTCTTCGGCTCGGCAGGGTACACAAGCAGCTTGGTGTCGGTCTCGGGTCCCTCGGGCCAGTGGATGGTGCGGGTTCGCTCGATCACGAGAGGCTGATACCGTGAGTCGAGGGTCCCCTGCGCGATTCGCGTCGCGAGCTCGACCTTTGGCGACTTCTGGCCCGACCACAGTCCGACGCTGAGGTCGCCGGAACCGGCGTCGCCCCGAATCCGAACGTAGTCGCCATAGGGGTTGCGGATGCGCAGGTCCTTCAGACCCCAGGCCACCGCGCTGTCCACTCCGCGGCCCGCGTATCTCGGACGCTTAGAGTGCACGTAGTGCTCTAGAATTTCGAAGCCGGCTTCCAGCGCTGCCGCATGAAGCGCGGTGGCCACTTGGCAGACGCCGCCGCCGATCCCATCCACGACTCGGCCGCGTGCGATCTCGTTGGCAGGCATGAAGCCGCGCTGGAAGCTCCTGTTGCCGACCACCTCGTTGAAGGACAGCTCTCCGTGAGGCTCGATGATGACGCCATCGAGAGCCTTGGCGGCCTGTTCGATGTTGTGGCCTCGGCTCCAGGCACGACCCACTTTGCGGTAGGTGGACGCATGACGCGCCAGAAGTTGTGAAAATGTCCCAGGCCGTGCGCCTTCGGCGAGCCCTCTCATCACGGGTTTGCGAGTGGGCAGCGCGACGATGAGCTGCGATGTCGGAAGCGCCCGCTTCAGAAGCTTCAGCGCCCCGTGAAGATCGAGCCTTCTCCGGCCCGCCCCGGAGTTCTCCTCGGCATCGGCGGGCCTGACCCTTTCGCCCAGCGCGAAGGTGGAGGCAAGGAGTTGAGCGTGGTCCACGTCGGCTGACCAATACACGGTCGGCCGCTCGGCTGCCGACGCCTCATGGATCGCGCGCTCTAGTGCAGCCATGAGCTCGTCGATGGACAACGTGGCTCCGAGCTCGGCCCGGGTCATTCGATACGCGTGGCGATCGACGACGAGGGTGACCTCTGCAGCTTGCCAACGATCGCGATACGTCTCACCCCATTGGTTGACACGGGAAAGTGGGATTTGCAGATCGTTAACGCGAATCACGTCAACCGACAGCGCCTCACTGACCGCCATCGAGCCACCGATGAGCAAGGCCAGAGTCGTTAGGCCTAGAGTGCGGCCCACGAAGGCGGACTTCCGTCTTTGACGAGTGAAGCGAGTCTGGGTCTTTCGAAGCACCTCAGTGCACGATATAACAAAGTGTGGGCCAGTACGACGTCAGCCGTGTAATCGACCAGCTGCTACGCCAACACGAAGCCGGGATCAAGATGTACATCGTCTGCCGTCTCGGTGGTGCTCGTGACCTACCGGATGTATACGCGCGGCTCCGAGACGAGCTGGCGCGCGGTTCTTCGAGCGCACTACACAGTGCCCCGAGCCTCCCTGCTTACGCATATGCAACCGCGAAGAGGTTGTCGGTGGGAGAGGGGCCCGACGCCGGCGGCTTGGAATCGATCCCTTGGATGCAGACGCCGGAGCACGATTCGCCGGACTACGGCGGGCTACTCGACCGTATCCGAAGCGAGCTCGACCCGGTCATCGCCGAGGCGCTCGAGCTTCATCACGCGCGGGGTTTGGCGATCGAGGACATCGCATACGTGATGGGCCTTGCGTCGCCGGATGCCGCGCGCGCCGTCGCCGACGGCGGTGAGCAAGTCCGGGATTTCGCGAGCTCCCTCGATTCTGAGCCCGCGGTCGATGTGCTGATACGGGACGCTTTTCGACCCCAAACCCTGGTGGATCCAGCGACGACCGAGCGGCTGCCTAGGCGTGTGCCGCGGTTGTCGGAGGGCACCCTGATCGGCGGCCGTTTCGAGATCTCGTCTGTGGCCCAGACGACCGCCTCGCAGTCGATTTATCTGGCCAACGATACGAGCGTCACGGGGCAGTCCATTGTCCTCCATCTTCTCCATCGTTCCGCGTCCACGACGTCCGCGCGTACGGGGATGCTTCGCACGCTTCGCCTGCTCGATTGGGTGGCTCATCCGTCGATCGGAAGAATCCTCGGATATGGATGGCACGCGGACCGCCTTTGGTACGCCACGCCGTGGTACGAGGGTCATACCCTCGAACAGTTGGTCGAAAGGGGCGCGCTTTCCTCGGGCGAGGCCATCGACATCTTCGTTCCTCTGGCACGGGGACTGGCGGCGCTTCATCAAAGCGGTGTCGTCCACCGGGACATCTCGCTCGACAAAATCCTGCTCCTCCAGATTGGCACCAAGGGCGCGTACGAAACACTCGCCGTCCTGAGCGGGTTTGATGCTTGGCTGACCGGTGAGGTACTGGTGGCTGAGGAATCCCGCGTCCTCGCCCCGGAGGTCGCACGGAGGCTTTCGGAAGGAGGCCAAGTCGGCGCAGGCGCGAACAGTGAGGACGTATTCTCCCTTGGCCTTGCACTCCTCTGCGCGCTCGAACCTGGCGCCCGGCCGGGCAGTGGAGAACCATGGCCGGCGTTCCTCACCCGGAGAGCGACGGCTCCGGTCGAGGTCCCTGCTTCCAGTCGTGTAGGCCCATTCTCAGAACTGCTCACGCGCGCACTGTCCGTCGATCCTCACGTGCGCCCCACAGCGGCCGAGTTCGCGTCCGAGCTCGAACGGCTAGCTCCAAGCGTCTCCGCCAAGCAGAATCGCCGACGGCTATTCATTCCAATGTCCATCGTGGCGGCGGCCGCAGCCTTGCTTCTAGTTGCCGTGTTCGTTCGTCAGTCACGGCTTAGGCTCATCGAAGAGACTCAACGAGGCGCGGATGCGCTGATGCTCAGCGAGGAGCTCGAAGCGGAGAAGGCACGATCCAAGCAACTCGAGGCGGAGCTAGAAGGGAGTGCTGCAGAGTGAGAGGGCGCTCACCTGTCGGTGCTCTGTGATGCTGGACGCACGTCGCCGCGAACCTCGCGCATGCCATCCCACAGCGATTCTTTCTGATACACGAAGTACGCGCCGCTGAAATTCAGGTCGCGTGTCGCGTCGGAGGAGCGGAACAACCGTGAGTTGTCTTCGTCGCCGTTCGCGAGGCGGTCCAGTGCCACCAGTTGCTCGTTGACCACCAAACCGTCGTTGGTCACCTCGTACGTCGACGTGAGCTCGAACCGGCGAATCCAGCCTGTCTCGAGACTAACCTCCTGTGACTTCGTCAGCGCGACCTGTGTCTCTCCATGGCAGCTGTTGTCCTGGTCGCGCAGCTCCAGAGGCGTGAAGCGTCCTTGGTGAAGCAGCATGAGCTTGAGGGTGCGCTCGCACTTCTTCGAGGCCCCTCCGGGGACGCAGCCGGCGCCTGAAGCAAACAGCAGCTCCTCGCCCTTCAACGCCTGGAGCTCCATGTTGGCCTGCTCCGGAGGCAGGCGCACAGCTCCGATTCCCGCCACCGACAACGCGCGCTTGGACGTATGCACGAGCGCGACGAGCAAGGTGCGGTCCCCGTTGGTGAACTCTTCGACCGGCACCCAGAAGAGCCCAAAGCCTCCCGGCAGCGCCCGGACCTTCGCTCGGTCGGTGCGAATCGGCAGGTTGCTGGGCGTTCCGGGACGAGCCGCTGTCGCACAGCGTAGGGGAAGCTCCGCCGGCTCGAACGGCTTGCCGGTGCAATCGACTCGCTGCTGCTCGTCATCGACGACGAGGCGCAGCCATTCTTCGATTGGAACTTGCTCTGCGGTGGCGTCGCTCGACCACGGCGCTTGCGTGCAGATCGCTTGGTGAGACCCTAGTGAGTTCCCCGCGCATGATCCTGCGATGAGGGCTCCGCCCATCAGGAGTGCCGTTGCAATTAGTCGTGTCACTTGCCGTCCTGACTTCCTATGAGGGCCAAGTATGCGCGAATGAACTTCCGCCCAAAAAGCTTTCGGGTGAAGCGGTCTTCCTCCGTCGTGGACTCGTACCGGTGCTTATACCTCGACCAGGATGCAAGTGGGGCAATGGGCCATACCTTCATGAGCAGGGAAAGGAGCTCTTGCCCTCGAACTGCGATGGAGTTTGACCCCGCCGGCGCTGCCTCGCTGGTCTGGCTGATCGAGCTCGGCGACAGCGACTCCAGCAGCTCCCTGGCCCCTTCGACCGAGGCACCGATCAACGCGACTTGGTGGAGCGCAAAGCTAGCGAACGCGCGTCTCAGGTCATTGAGGCGCTCGGAAGGGTCCGCGTTGGGATCCAGCAGGTGGCTTATGACTTCGTCGAGATTGGACGCCCGGTCGAGTGGGGACTCGTCGTACTGGATCTGCAAGCCCATTTCCTTCTCGAACTGCCCGTAGCCCTTGCGTAACTCGACGAACGAATCGGCGAACACTTCGAGGATGGCGCCGACGTGTTCCATGGCGATCGCAGGGCTGACCTTCTTTGCCGAGGAAGTGTCGGGGCTATGGGTGAGTCGATCGAGCCATTCTTCGATATCGAAGCAACCGGCCATCATTCGGTCGACCCCCATGTCAGTCAGCATCTGTGCGAACTCTGGCTCTCGGGTGACCTGCGGAAACTCGCTCGCCATGAAGAATGCGGTCATCTCACGAAGGGCGGGCGGCGATGAATCGATCTTGGAGCGGAGCTCTGCGAGGAATCGGCTCCAACCCTGGCGGTACGCATCATACGAGCCCTGGACCTGCTGGACGGCCATCAGCGGTTCGGCGAGCGTTGGTGCGCCACGCTCGGTCGCATCTGTAGCGCCGCCGAGTGGTTCGGGCACGGCTCCAGGTGTTCCAATCGGACCGGGCGGAACTGCCGAGGGAAGGGCTGTTCCTGGTGAGCCGCCGGACAGGGGCAGGCTAGTCGCGAACTGGGTCTTGATCCTCGGCTTGAGGGCCATGCCTCCTTCCGCCGCATCCGCCCACCGTAGCGTGATCTCGAGGGGGCCAATCGAAAGTTTGGCGTTGGCGTCGATGAGTCGGACTGGCGTCCTCTCTTGAACTTTCAGCCCGTCGAGCAGGGTTCCGTTGGTCGAGCCCAGATCGACGTAAATGATCTCACTGCGATCGAATTTGATGACGCCGTGCCACTGGGAAACGAACCCGTAGTCGAGTGCCAGGTCATTGAGCGGGTTTCGACCGATGCGTACGGGAGTCGTGGGAAACAACCGGGTTTCGTCAGAGCCTTGCGAGCCGTCGTGGACGCGAACGAGTAATGCCATGCTGAGAACTCGAGCTTACCCCGAGACGACGTCAACGCGAAAGGAACCATCGTCCCCGAGGGAGATGTCCACGCTGCCGACCTTGTCGCCGCGGGACATTAGAGAGAGCAGCTCCATCGCGATCAATGGGGTGAGACTTCCTCTCATGATGTGGTCCACGTTGCGCGCACCGGTCTCCACCTCGGTGCAACGTTTCGTGATTTCCTCGAGGACCGCGTCGGACACAGTTGGCCGGACGCCATGAGATTCCTCGATGCGATCTCCGAGCTTGTTGAGCTTGAGCTCTGTGATGGAGCGCAGGATGACAGGATCGAGTGGCCGGTACGGAACCACCGTCATGCGACCGACGAGCGCCGGCTTGAAGTGTTGGCTCAGCTCGGGCCGAATCATTTTGACGACATCCTCCGGGCTCGCGTTCGCGTTGGAGTCGTAAATCTGCATGATGCTATTCGTCGCAAGGTTGCTGGTCATGATGATCAGCGTATTTCGGAAATTGATTTGGCGACCTTCGCCATCGTTGCAGATGCCCTTGTCGAAGATCTGGTAGAACACATTCATCACTTGAGGGTCGGCTTTTTCGCACTCGTCGAGGAGAACGACCGAGTAGGGGCGCTGCCGAACAGCTTCGGTGAGCAAACCACCCTCGCCGTAGCCGACATAGCCCGGTGGGGAGCCGATGAGCCGAGAGACCGTGTGCTTCTCCGTGAACTCCGTCATGTTGAGCGTCGTGACGAAACGCTCGTGACCATAGAGCAAATCGGTTAGCGCCAGAGCTGTCTCCGTCTTTCCGACACCGCTTGGCCCGACGAACAGCATCACGCCGATGGGACTGTTCGGGTCGCGGATCCCAGCATAGGAGGAGCGAACCGCTTCAGCGACGGCGGCTAGCGCGTGGTCCTGCCCCTTCACGCGCGCTCGGAGCCTATCCTCCAGCTCGACGACAACGGGAAGGTTCCCACGTTGCATCTTGCCGAGCGGCACCCCCGTCCACGAAGACACGGTGCGCGCGACGGCCTCCGCACTCACATCGACATGGATGAGGCGGTCATCCTCTCGTTTTTCTTCTTGCGGGGGCGCAGCCGTGGCTTCGCCACTGGCCTTCCCGCCCTCTTCGTCCTTTCGCCGCTGGAGTAGCGCGGTCACCTGCTCCTTTTCCGCCTTCCAACGCTGGGTCAGCACATCGCACTCGGTTTGTAGGGTGCCGAGTCGCTTTTCAGTGGCGGCGATGTCGTCTTCTAGACCTGAATAGCCGTGCCCTTGATCGCGTTGAAGGGCGGACAGCTTTCGGTGGAGCGCGGCGAGATCTTCGTCCAGCTCGACCAGCTCCTCCGGCCTCGCCTCGTACTCGACGCGAACGCGTGCCGACGTCGTGTCCATGAGGTCGACCGCTTTGTCAGGAAGCTGCCTGCCGGAGATGTAACGATGGGAGAGCTCGGCAGCCGCGACGATTGCCTCGTCGAGGATTCGAACGCCGTGCGCAGCCTCGTAGATGCTTTTGAGCCCGCGAAGCATGACTTTAGTATCGTCGGCCGATGGCTCATCGACCTTGACGGGTTGGAAACGACGTTCTAACGCCGCATCCTTTTCGAAGTACTTCTTGTATTCAGACCACGTCGTTGCCGCGACCGTCCGAAGCTCCCCCCGTGCGAGGGCCGGCTTGAGCAAGTTCGCGGCGTCCGAGCCCCCTTGCTGCCCTCCCGCGCCGATTAGCGTGTGTGCTTCATCGATGAACAGGATCGTGGGCTTTTCCGAGCCCTTGATCTCCTCGAGAACGCCCTTGAGGCGGTTTTCGAACTCGCCCCTGACGCTGGCTCCGGCTTGCAGGAGACCCAAGTCGAGCCCGTAGATGTCTGAGTTCTTCAGGCTCTCGGGGACCTCACCACTGACGATTTGAAGGGCAAGGCCCTCGACCAGCGCTGTCTTTCCGACGCCCGGCTCGCCTACGATGATCGGATTGTTCTTCCGGCGCCGGCACAGGATGTCGACGGCCTGCCGAATCTCCCGGTGCCTTCCGAAAATCGGGTCGATCTTCCCTGCCCGTGCTTTCTCCGTGAAGTTCTCGCAGAAGCGCTCGAGTGCTCCGCCACCCGTGGGGGCCTTTCTCGCACCTGGCTTCGCCTGTGCAATGGGCTCGGCCTCGCGGGCTTCTTTCGAGTTGGATAGGATCTCGACGATCTCCTTGCCGAGGGCCTCACTCGAAATCGCTCGAAGCTCGGGAACCGCGATCGCGACGTAGCGGTCCGGCTCGCGGATCAACTGGTAGAGAAGCATGCCCGTACGAATGGCCGTTTCCCCGTGCTCCACGCTCGCAGTGACCCAGGTGTCTTCGAACCATCGAAACAGGATCGGCGAAAAGACCGGACGCGCTGTGGAGCCAGCGGGCGCCCGACCGAGCGCGTCTTCCACGCGCTTGAGCAGTGATTCTCGGTTTTGTGAGCATTGGTGCAGGATGCCCGAAGGCTCACTCTCCGGATCAGCCAGCAACTGCTCCAACATGTGCTCCGCTGTGGCCTCTGCATGCTGCGCGGAAGCTGCCCGTCCTACCGCAGCGTTGAGCGCTCGCTGCGCGGTCGGTGTCATGAGTTGAACGAGTCTGCTTGGATCGGTTCGCACGGCTGCCTCCAAATTCTGTTCACACTAAAGATCGGTTGACCCCGAGCTCCTTGCCTACGTTGCGCATGATCAGCACCTCATTGCCGCGGAAGCCCGCCAGACGGGCCGTCCCGATGCGCGAAAAACCAATTCTCATGGTCTCGGCGGCGTCCGCTTCGAGCACGAGCTCCAAGTCGTACTCGAGCGGGTCCCGGAGCACGAGACTGACCGTTGCGCGGAGCCGATCCAGAAGCACCTCGCCTTCAGCGAAAAGCTCGGATTCTCGTCTCGTCAGTGTTCCGACGCGAATCGCGAACCGGCCACGCTGGTCGTACACTCGGCGACCCAACATGGCCTGTTCCCCCAGGGCGTGGTTGCGCGCGCCGAGAAGGGTGCATTGGTCCTCATCGATTTCGATCCAGTTTCCAACGAACTCGCGAACCTGAACGTCGACTTCGGGAATCTCATCCCGGAGAATTACTCCGACGGCGGTCCTCAGTGCGACGGCTCCGCGAGCGCGTTTTGTCAGGATGGGGATCAGGACCATCAGGTGACGCGCATCGAGCGCCAGGCCGGGCTCCTGTTGTACGCCCGCCAAGCCGAGGAGTCGGGTAAGCCACCGGTCCGAACCGTCTGAGCGGTGTTCCCGAGCCGGGTCGAGTCGGGTGGTGGCCCGATACAGCAGCGAGATCGCGCGATGGTGGAAGAGGTCGAGAAAATCTCTCTGCGTGCCTTGCTCAAAGGTGTCGAAGAGCACTCCCTCGGGGATGTGCGGAGGGAGTGGGGAGGCCGTGCCGGAGAGTCCTAGGAACGTTGTTACCAGCTCGAAGCGCGCCGGTGCCTGGCCGACAATTTCCACCTTGCTGACGTCGGCGGCGTGGAAGCCGAGGTCGGGGTCATGCCGAAATCGAATCGCTTCGCGCTCGATCGGCCCCGTCCCGCCCACTCGGCTCGCTCCCTCGGTCACGCGTTCGAGGAAGGACACGAGCCCGAAGAACGAGCGCGGCGCGGCATCGCGATACTCCTCCCACGTTAGAGGAGCGGCTGTGTCCCGGTCTCTGGCTTCCATGAGAAACTTTGGTTCGAGGGGTAGAGGTTGAGCGAAAGTCTATGAAAGCAGTTGATGGGGCTCTCCGACACCATCAGTCGCTGCAGCGCGCAGCCAAGCAGATAGGCATCGCCCATCCCAGTGAATCCGGTTTCGTCGATCTGGACGACGGTGTGGAGGCCGAACATGGGGATTCGCTCGAAGACCCGGCGCTCGCGGGTGGCCACCACGCTTCGTATCGCTTCAATCCTCAACCGGTTGGATTCGAACACCTGTTGATCGGTCTCCTCATGGACGTTGTAGAGCGCTAGCAACGAGCTGAGAACGCCAGCGTCCGCGAGTGCCCGCGTGTTCAGAGCCATATGCGACACCAGACGCCAATGCTTTTCCGACCCTACCGCGGGCCTAGTCGGTCTCGTGACCCGGGTCATGTTGCGGAACCCCGCTACGGTCGGCGAACCGGACGTCGGGTGGCTGATGTCGCCCGGCCGTAGCTCGTTTGGCAACTGACGGTTGGTACAGGTGAGCTCGAGCGACAGGACTCGCTCTGACAAGTCCGGCGCCACGTCGGCTGGCGTGAGGATGGATAGGTACGTGTCGACCGCGTTGTCGAGGGGAGAACGCGCTCTGCGAACGCTGTAGTAGCGTTGGTCGTCCCGCGCGTTGTTGAGGTGGGCGAATGCGAAGAACGGGTCGTAGGTGATTCGTTTCGAGCCTCGAGATTCGACAGCGGTCACCGAGTCGACGCTGTAGATCTCGGTGTGGTGCGGATCGCGGCTGAGCGCCCTCAACAAGTACTCGTGTTCCCTGGAGTTCTGCTTCACCGGAGATGCGTCTGCCTTGAACAGGTTCACCACGGGCACGCAGTGAAGCTGAAACAACTCCGACGTGAGGCGCTCCGGCAGCTTGGGAGGGTCGTCGAAGTGCAAGACGACATCGAAGGTTTCGGAAAGCGCGCCTTCTGGCAGGTCCGCAAAGCCGCCCAGGTCCACGAAAAGCAGCTTCGCTGGCATCGTGAAGTACTCTTGAAGGAGAGCGAGGCCTTCGGGGACCGTGTCTGGCCAGGGCAGAAGCCTCAGAGTCTGATCCACGCCGGGCAGCCCAACGTGATTCGATAGCGGATGCGTCCGACCGTTCGATTCGAGCTCGGCTCCTCGGAGATGCTCAGCCAGCCAGAGAAACACCGTGGATGAGAGCCCGAGAGGCCCGTCGAGAAGAAGTCGCATGCGGCCGTGGGCTGGCCACTTCGGCTCAGAGCTGGCGCGGAACCGAAGACGGATGATCGGCCGGCTCTCGGTCGACGGATCCATCGAGCAGCCCTCTAACCTGATGGGCAAAAGATCCGTCGGAGCCACAGTCCGAAACGTGCATCGCGATCCTTCGACCGCTCGGGTTGCCAACTCCGTGCCGGCTTCGACCTCGTAGTGACCGCGAATCGCCGAAGGGCTGGGCGAAAACTGAACGATAGAGCTCGCCGGAATCTGCCGAAACAGTTGAGGGACGATTAGCTCTCCCAAGGAATCGATCACCTCGGGTAGGGCGTTGTCGACGCGCTCTCGGATCCGAGCTGTCAGGAAAGCGAATCCCTCGAGAAGCCGTTCGACCTCGGGGTCGCCCTCGCGATCCGCCAGCGCTCTCGTCAAGGACGGGTTGGCTCGCGCGAACTCTTGGCCGAGCTCTCGCAAATAGGTCAGCTCGCTCTGGTAGTACTTGCTAAACATCGGCTCCGTTGACCTCGAACCGGTGGCCGGGGACCATCTTCGTTCGGACGCAAAACGGTGTCTTCGCGGCGTCGCTCTGGCGCCCCGAGATGTCGAAGTAGAGAACGAATGCGTCGTCGGAAGGAACGAATCGCACGTTGACCTTCGAGAGCCGAGGTTCGTACTTGAGAATCACGTCACGAATCGCGTTCTGAAGTGCGTGGGCCCCGTCCGGAAGCATGTGGACGATGTCGGTGAGGTCGGGAAGCCCGAAGTCCGGGTTCGTGGCCGAGAGCCCCTCCCGCGAGTTCAACAGTGTCTGCAGATGCTCCGCGATCGACCGGGTTGCATCGATGGTGCGTCGCTCGGACCCGAGCCTGGTAAGAAACCGCTCGCTCATGTCGCGCTCTCTGCCTCAGCCTTTGCCGCCGCCGCTTGGACCTCCAGGGTAGCCATTCGACTGATCAGTCCCGTCCGCGACACCGACAACGCTCTGGCGGCCTTGGCTACGACGCCCTCGTGCTTGACGAGGACGTCTTGAATGATTTGGCGTTCGATGGCGTCGAGCTCCTCCCGCCGATCCGCCAGTTGTTCCCAACGTTGCTTGACCTCTTGCCCTGGGATTGCTTCGATCGTCGGATGCACGGATTCCGGAATCGTACGGAAAGACGCGCCGGGTCTCGGTAGGTCGAGATGACGTGCCTCGATGGCGTTCGCCTGTTCGTTCGCGGCAAGGGCGCGATTCTTCGCCCGTTCCATCGTAGATTCGAGCTCACGGATGTTGCCTGCCCACTCCAGGTGCTGTGCCGTCAGGGCCTTCCGAACTTGCGGCTCTAGAAACCACCGCCTGTCGGGGTCGGTTTGCTCCAAGTAACGAATCGCCATCTGCGGAATGTCGGCCCTTCTATCTCGGAGAGGTGGGAGACTAAGAGGCACGGTCGCCACCCGGAAGTACAGGTCCTGGCGAAAGCGGGTATCCGCGACCGCTCGTGCGATGTTCCCGTTGGTCACCGAGATGAGACGAACCTCCGCTTTCTTGGGCTCGCCGCCTTGATACCCGAGCGGCCGGTACGTTCCGAACTGCGTGAAGTCGAGAAGCAGTTGCTGGGCATGGGCCGGGAGGTTGAGCACCTCATCGAGAATGAGCGTGCCCTTGTCTGCATACTCCACCAGACCCTTGCGCTTTGAGACAGCGCCCGAAAACGCCCCCCGCTCGTGCCCGAAGAGCTCGGAGGTAATCGTGTTCATATCGTCGCTGAACCCGAGCGTTGCTCGCACGATCGGCGTTCGCTTGCTTGCTCGCGCGATCGCAGTTGCGAGCTGTGTCTTGCCCGTTCCAGACTCGCCGAGAATCAGGATCGAGGCGTTGCTCCGGATCGCGGCCCGGACTTCCTCTCGAGTGGCTCGCATGCTGTCCGGCCCCAGTAGCTCATCGAGCTCCAGATACCGCGAGGGCTCGTGCACGGCTTTTTGCTCACGCAGGTTCTCTCGGGCCTTCTCGACGAGCGCTTGTTGAGCAGTGACCGCTCCAAGCAATCCGGCCACGCACTCCACGAATTCCACCACGCTATCCTCTGTTCCCTGATGGTTTGGAAAATCCAGGTAGATCGCTCCGACCAGGCGCGGGTTGGCGCGAGGAGTCGCGGGCTGTGACCAGAGTGGGACAGCGACGAATGATCCCGTTGGAGCATACGGGACCGGTCCCGCCATCGTTCGTCGTCGTTGCTGGACGTCGCTCAACACCGTGGTGACATGTTCAGCAACGAGCGCAGGGGCGACGCTGTGGAAGCTGCTGGTGCGGGAGCGATGGACGGGACCGATCGCTTTGGATTCGAGGGTGCTCCACGCCGATGTCGCGCCGAGTGTCAGACACAGCGCGTCCAGCGTTTCCTCGATGAAGCGGCCGTTCCGCAGCCCCATGACGACCGCGGTCACTACCGCTCGTAATCGCGGCCAAGGGTTTCTGTCTTCCACGATCGGCATCGGCCGTACACGAGATTACATGGTCGCGGCCGTCCCGACTATAGATTCCGTAAAACCAGATGTTTCTCATTCAACCCGTCGGAAGTGCTTGATTTTTAGATAAAGCGCCGGTCCGTGC
>Ga0316191_10002575_pt1 | contig 13219 bp, 13 predicted proteins | sample Eddworburr2cm_MG_FD_204928 | JGI IMG/M metagenome (GOLD analysis project Ga0316191, IMG submission 204928) | Coastal sediment microbial communities from Maine, United States - Eddy worm burrow 2 cm | ecosystem: Environmental > Aquatic > Marine > Coastal > Sediment | place: USA: Maine...
TTTAACCAGTCGGCCGTCAAGCCCGCCGGCCTTGATCGGTTTTTTCCATGATGCTTTCAGCCCGATTTTTTTGATATACTCCCGTTCTCCGAAATAAACAAAAGCGGCCGTGCCTTTGCATTTCTGTTTCAGAAAATCACCGAGATTTTTATAAAACATTTCAAGGTTTTCGTCGCCCCCCATCCGAATGCCATACGGCGGATTGGTTACAATGACATGGGCCTCAAGGGCGGGCAGATCTCTGAAGTCCGTCCTTTCAACGCTTACGTTATTGCCGTAGTGGAGTCCCATCAGGTTTGTGCGCGCCGCGCTGACAGCTGCCGCGGACACATCACTGCCCGCAATCAGCCCTTGCGGTAGTTCACGGATGCATCCGTCAGCCTCTTTTTTTACCTGCTTCCAGACAGCGCCGTCAAAATCGGGCAGCGATTCAAAGCCGAAGCGGTTTCTGAAAACCCCCGCAGGGATGTTGCTGTGCGCCATGAGCGCTTCACACAAAAGAGTTCCCGAACCGCACAAAGGATCGTATAAAGGAACAGACCCATCCCATTCGCTGAATCGGATAATCGCAGCGGCGACGGTTTCCTGCATCGGTGCGGCAACGGTCTCCTCCCGGTACCCTCTGCGGTGAAGCGCGCCGCCTGAAGTGTCGAGGCTTATGACGGCCATATCGTTTCTGATATGAAGGTTCAGCAGGATATCCGGGTTCCTCACCGACACATCCGGACGCTGACCGGTTTTTTCTTTGAAATAGTCGGCGACCGCATCTTTAAGGCGCAGGGCAGCGTACTTTGAATGCGAAATTGCACTGTTGGAAACATTGGCCGACACGGCAAAGGTGTTGCCTTGGGCAAAAAAATCTTCCCACTCGATCTGTTTGGCATTTTGATACAGCGTATCGGTATCCGGACAGGCGTAGGAAACTAACGGCGCCAGGCAGCGCGAAAGAATCCGGGTCATATAATTAATTCGATACAGGGTTGATTTGTCCGCCCTGAAATGAACGCCGGCGAATTCCGGCCCGATATCTTCGGCGCCGAGTTCAGCTAGCTCCATGGCGCCGGCTTCTTTTAAGCTGTCGGCTGTCTGGGCAAAATAGCGGCAATCCGTCTGATACTGATATGCCGTTGCTGGCCGTTTTTTTCTTCTACGGCGTTTAACCCTATCGGCTGAACCCATTTTTCACCGCTTTCGTTTCAATCGGAGCCGGATAAACCGGTTGAGATATTGCTTGATCATTTTAAACCTTTTGCAGTATTAGCTATTACGCGCCTGAATGAACCTCAAGGTCCGAGGCATCAAGGAGAAGACCGGCAAAATGGATACGGAAAAGAAAAGCAGAACCCAAAAAAAAAATGAAGACCGGGCCTTGCAGCGCCTGGGCGAACAGTTGGTCGCCCTGCCGTCCGGCCAGCTTGAAACCATGGAACTGCCGGATGAGCTTCTGACGGCCATCGAATTCGCACATAAAATAAGGAGCCATGGCGCCCGGCGCAGGCAGATTCAGTACATCGGAACCCTCATGCGGCATATCGACCCACAGCCCATCGAAACCGCCCTCGAACGCATCCGGTCTGGAAACTTACGGAAATAACCCGGCGACCGCCGGAAACGCGAGATTTCAATCCCCGAGTTTCTTCTATCCCCCGGTAACAGCTTGCGGGTTTCCGACGAATTATTCTGAGCCTGAATCTGATCCTCCGGTATTCTCGCTAACGGGTAATAGCGGTTTGTAAAGAAAGATCGATATCACCCCGGCCAGGTACATGATCAACCCGAACAGCCCGGACGTTACAAACATGGAACTGTAGAAATCCCCCATGGCATCCTGGAGCAGCAGGGCAATCGTCATGGCCAGCGCGCTGTTGCGCAGGCCGGTCTCAAGTGAGATGGCCCGGGTCTGGTAATTTTCAATCCGAAACAGCTTGGAAAAGAGAATCCCGAAAAGCATGCCCAACATGGTCAGAGAGAAAATGGTCATATAGAATTTGAATCCATAGCGGGCGGTGTCGGCAAAGGCATGCAGGTTGCTTAATACACCGGCGATGATCAGAAATAGCAGGGCGATAATTCCGAGGGCTGAAAAAAAGGGGGTGGCTTTTTCCGCGAAGGCCTGCCATTTGCCCCGGATCGCCATACCGGCAATCAGGGGAATAATCACGAGTATTAAAATGGTCTGGACAACGATCTTTACCGGGATGGTGATCTCAGGCATATCAGCACAGTACAGGGCCAGCAGGAGCGGTGTAAAGACAATAGACATGACCGTTGAAAAAGAAGTTAACGAGATGGAAAGGGCCAGATCACCTTTGGCAAAATAGGTCATCAGGTTGGATGTGACCCCGCCGGGAATCGCCGTTATCAGGATCATTCCGACGAAGATAAACGGGTACTGCTCGTAAAAGCCCAGCAGACGGCCCAGGCACATGGCCAGGAAAGGCATAAGGCCAAACTGCAGTATCTCCCCGAGGATGATTCCGCGCGGTTTTATGAAAACCAGCGCGAACTCTTTGAAGGTCAGGGTCATGCCCATCCCGACCATGACAAAAAACAGCATCAAGATGATACAGATCTTGAATAGGCGGTCGAGTTGCATCTGCTCGGGCCTGGCGGTGAGTCTGGCGAATTTATAGGCTTGACCGTCCACCGTCGCGTGCATGGTTTTAACGTTGAAAACCATTTTGTCACCCGAAATTCCGTCCAGGCCGGCATACGGTGAATCCGCGTCTTGCGCCCGCGCTAAGGGATCCGCGGGCAGGGCCAGGATATAGATTTCGCCGCTCAATTTGCGCAGAAGGTAGATGGGGGTTTCACCCCCGGCGGTCTCTTTACGGGCGCCTTTTAAAATCCGCAGGTTCCCCACGAATTTCGTTTCAGCGGCCGGGTCCCAGTCCCCATTTCTTGCATTGTTGTTCAGGCTGTCAAACAGGGAGCTGTCACCCTTGCCGATGGCAATCCCGGAAAGCTTCCGGTAAAGCGCCTCGTCGGTGCCATCATTGGCGAAACCCGCGGCAGGCAGCGATATCGATAGAATCATAACGGAAAAAACCATCCACTGAACCGGTTGAAAACTGAATTTTCGTCTCATTTTTTTCCCTATTGAAAACGTTAACCCTGCGGCTCGCAGGCCAAGGGGTTATGCCAGGCTTTTCACCAATCGGTTGGTTGGCCAGTGGACCAGCCAGTCAGTCAACTCAGTCAACAACACGTTTCCCTGGTTGGATTACCCGGAAGGTATGAAAAATCGATGAAAATGTCAAAAAGTATATAAACCGGGTCAAACTTTTAAATCTGCTGCCGAAGCCTGATTTGTGATTAATCGATTTGTTTGGGATACAAATCATGCTTTGACACCTTGGCCTGCCAAAACTACATACCCGAGCATGACAGTGAAATGGTAAAACGATTTAAGAATGCCAGGCGCGTCGTTCTGGGGAAAACGAACACGCCGGAATTTGGGCTGTTGGGGTATACCGGACCGCAATTGCACGGGCCAACCCGCAATCCCTGGAATACCGACCATACACCCGGTGGGTCCAGCGGTGGGTCCGCGGCCGCCGGTGACCGCCGGTTAAAAAGATTCAGGACGGGGTTGCGGTCTATCTTGGCGCGGGAACGGCCATGTTTTTATGCACATACAATAATTAGATCGCAAAGGTTGACATTTCAACATCCTTTCTTAACTTTCCAACTTGGTGCTTTTGAAGTGGACCTGTTATAAGCGGATCTGATGCTCTGCACCATCCGGGGTGGCCCTTAGGGGCCACCCCTTTTTTATTGTGGTATTCCTTTTGGGAACCCATTCGGTTCACCCTTACAGATCTTCAGGTATTTTAGTCTTGCATGCCGAATGAAGTTCATTGTAGGCTGTCCTTGAGCGTTCAACCGGGAACGGAAAGGGGAAAGGCATGAAAGATCTGATATCTGAAATTGTACAAGCCCTGGTAGATCAACCAGATCAGGTTTCGGTTACAGAAATTGAAGGTTCCCACACAGTCGTTTTGGAACTCAGTGTTGCTAAAAGTGATATGGGAAAGGTCATCGGCAAACAGGGCCGGAATGCTCTGGCATTAAGGACGATTTTGAGTGCAGCTGCCGGCAAGGTCCGGAAAAGGTATGTTCTCGAGATTATTGAGTGATAATCTTTAAAAATTCCGGTAAGTTATGGGGAGATCAATATATCCTCCTGTTATTAATTTTTATATCGGCATTTTTGAGGAAGGCTTAAAAAAAGGGATAGGATTATTATTAAATATGCGCAAATTAGCTTTTGGATACTCAACCAGATGCAACATCAGGTGCGAGCACTGTGTGGCCACGGAAGATCTTCCTGCGGGCCAGAAAATGGATCATGATAAGGCCAAGGAGATCATTGTCGCGATGGCCCAGGCAGGTGTTGGCGGAATTAGTTTTTCCGCGGGAGAACCATTTCTGTATTTCAGTCAAATTGCAGAGCTTGTGGAACTGTGCAGGCAAAACGGAATATATACGAGAATTGTTACCAACAGTTTTTGGGCGAAGACCGCAGCGTCTTCCGACCACCATATTAAAGAGCTGAAAAAAAACGGGCTTTGCCAGTTGAGGTTGAGTTACTCAAGGTGGCACCAGAAAAATGTAAACGGGAACTATGTGTTGAATGCAGCCCGCAGCTGCCAAAAGATCGGGTTAAATTATTTTATTTCATTTGTTACCGATTTTTCCAAAGAGGATGATCCGCAGGAACAGTTTCTGCGCAATCATGGCCTCACGTTTTTCCCCGAACCCGTCATCTATGCCGGTCGTGCGGCGTCTTTCAAGCGCCGGCCGATTCTGACCGATTACCAGGCGAACTGCTGCGACTTGAACCCCTATCTTACGCCGGACCTGGACATGTACGCCTGTTGCGATGCGGGCAGCCATTTCGCGGAGACAAACTTTTTTTACCTTGGGAACCTGAACGACCATACGATCGAACAGCTTTTTACTAAAAGTGAAACAGACCGGTTGCACAACCTCATTAGAACCATGGGGATAACCAATATCGCATCCTTTACCGGTATGAAGGCCCGCGAGATCATAACCTATAGTAAATGCGAACTGTGCCGGAAACTGTTCAACTCCCCGGAAACGTTAACCAGGCTGCGGACTGAAGTGTCGCAACTGGCAGCCTGGAGCCGATAGTGATGTGGGGTTTTCGACCGGCCCGGGCGGGCCCCGCTTTTCAGGTTCCGCCGGCATGAGAGCTGGAGGTTTTCCTGGCAATATAAACCACATGTCTGCGCCCGCCCCGGCCCGGGCGTTGCCGGTTAACGGAGAACCCGGCAGCTTTCAAACGCTTTTCAAAGGCTTTGTCCGGATCTTCGGACCAGACAGCAAACACTCCGCCCGCCTTCAAGGCGGAACTGCTTAACGCTATCGCCATATCGCCGTACAGATACTCTCCCCGGCCCGGGGCCCCCCCATGCGGACCATCGTAGAGGTCGAGAATTATGGCATCAAAGCGATTTCCCTGGCCCTTGATTGCCGCAAAACGAATGACCGCGGCCACATCATCAATTACGATCTTGACCCGCGGGTCGTCCACTGCCCCGCCGGTGAAGTGGGCGATGGGCCCCCGGCACCATTTGACCATTATCGGGTTCAGTTCAGCCACCACGACCTCGGCATCAGCCGGGAGATTGTCAAGGGCCGCCTCCAGGGTGAAACCCATGCCCAGGCCACCCACCAGCACCCTGGGATTTTTTTTATTTGTCAGGGACTCACAGGCCAGGTGCGCCAAAACCATCTCGGACATGTTGGCCGAGGAGTTCATCAGCACCCGATTATCAATGGTGATAATAAAATCCGTCTCGCCCCTTTGCCGAAGATCGAGAAGCCCCTCATCGGTATCAACACTGTCAACTATCCGCCATGGCTTGGCCATTGAATATCCTCTATCTTTTTTTGCTGGCAATCTTCTCAAGATACGCCGGTGCCTTGGCCCTGGTTATTTTGGATAATTTTCGCATCAGGTCGAATGGCACCCGGGTGATGCCAAACCTGTCTTTTATTTTATCAATCATTGAAATCCAGAGTCGGCCGGTCATTTCAGCATCGGCAAGCGCCCTGTGAAATGTCCCATCGGTATGAATTGAACAGTGGCGTACCAGGGTTGCCAGCTGATGATTTGGCGAATTTGGGTACACCCTGCGTGCCACCAGCATGGAGCAGGCCATGTTGCTAGTTCTTGATCTGCCGATAAACCCGAGTTCTGAATCAAGAAATTTCCTGTCAAAAGAGGCGTTATGGGCCACAAGAGGAAGAGCACCCATAAATTCTGCAAAGCGTTCCATCACCTCTTCACAGGGCGGGGCTGCCGCTACCATGCCGTTATTGATACCCGTGTATGATTCGATAAAGGAACTGATCCTGAATCCCGGATTCATCAAGCTTTGAAAGCGGTCAGTGACCCTGTTGTTTTCTAGGAGGACGGCACCGATTTCGATGGCCCGGTCACCGTATTGGGGTGAGAGACCGGTTGTCTCGAAATCAAGAACTATGACCGGAAAGTTGTCCATAGGGTTGATAAAATTATTATTATAATGGATCTCGATCAGCGGGTCAGGCGGCGATACTTGATGCGGTGGGGCCGCTCGGCCGCTTCGCCCAGGCGCTTTTTACGGTCGGCTTCGTATTCCGACCAGTTGCCCAGAAAGAAAACAACCTGACTGTTGCCTTCAAAGGCCAGGATATGGGTGGCAATGCGGTCCAGGAACCAGCGGTCGTGGCTGATCACCACGGCACAACCACCGAAATTTTCCAAGCCTTCCTCCAGCGCTCGCAGGGTGTTGACATCCAGGTCGTTGGTGGGCTCATCCAGGAGGATGACGTTGCCTCCTTCCTTGAGCATCTTGGCCAGATGCACCCGGTTGCGCTGCCCGCCGGAAAGGGTTGCAATTTTTTTCTGCTGGTCGGATCCGGATAAATTATAGCGGGCCACATAGGCCCGCGAGTTGACCAGGCGATTGCCGAGTTCAATCTGGTCGTTGCCTCCGGAGATCTCTTGCCAGACCGTCTTGTTGGGGTCCAATTCGCGGTCCTGGTCGATGGAAGCCAGTTGCACCGTTTCGCCCAGCCGGAAGGAACCACTGTCGGGCTTTTCCTGAGCCGTGATCATTTTGAACAGGGTGGTCTTGCCGGCGCCGTTGGGACCGATGACCCCCACAATCCCGCCGGGGGGCAAACTGAAATTCATGTTTTCGACCAACAGGCTATCCCCATAGGCCTTGCTGACATTTTGAGCCTCAATGACCATATCGCCCAGGCGGGGTCCCGGCGGTATATAAAGCTCCAGGTCTTTTTCGCTGCGCTCGACTTCCTGGGAAAGCAGCTTATCGTAGGCGTTGATACGAGCCTGGCTCTTGGCGTGACGGCCCTTGGGGGACATGCGGATCCATTCCAGCTCGCGCTGGAGGGTTTTCTGACGGGACCCTTCGGATTTCTCCTCGCGGCGCAGGCGTTCCTGCTTCTGCTCCAGCCAGCTGGAGTAATTTCCCTTCCAGGGGATCCCTTCCCCCCGGTCAAGCTCGAGAATCCAGCCGGCGACATTGTCTAGAAAATAGCGGTCATGGGTGACGGCAATGACGGTCCCCGAATATTTTTGCAGATGCTGCTCGAGCCAGGCGACGCTTTCGGCATCCAGATGGTTGGTGGGTTCATCCAGCAGCAGAATGTCCGGTTTTTGCAGCAGCAGGCGGCAGAGCGCCACCCGGCGTTTTTCGCCGCCGGAAAGAACGGTGACCGGCGTGTCGTCGGGGGAACAGCGCAGGGCATCCATGGCCATTTCCAGGCGCGAGTCGACTTCCCAGGCATCCAGGGCATCCAGCTTTTCCTGGACCTGGCCCTGACGTTCGATCAGAGCGTCCATTTCATCATCGTGCATGGGTTCGGCAAACTTGGCGTTAATCTCTTCAAATTCTTTGAGGAGATCCATTGTTTCCTGGACGCCTTCTTCAACCACCTGCCGCACGGTTTTATCAACGTTCACCAGCGGTTCCTGCTCGAGGTAACCGATGGTGTATCCTTGGGAAAGGATGGTTTCGCCATTGAAGTTTGGATCGACACCGGCAAGAATCCGCAGCAAAGAAGTCTTGCCGGAACCGTTCAAGCCGAGCACGCCAATTTTGGCGCCGTAGAAATAGGACAGCGAAATATCCTTTAATACCGGTTTTTTGTCATAATGTTTGCTGACGCTGATCATCGAATAGATGACCTTGTTGCCTTCGTTACTCACGTTGACCTCCTTCGGGGATCATCGGTTTTCCTGCCTGAAAAAAACGCACCGATAATCATATAAAAAATTTTTGTGGAAAACAGCTGTTTTTTTAAATAAGCAGTAAATACGCAATTTGGTATGGGGGTGGTTATCATAGTGCGGACAAGGGATCAATCAGAATTAACCCGTTTATGGGGATGCCTGTACAACTTTGATATTGCATTTTCAGGTATATATAGTAAGCTGATAACAGCGTAATTAATTGATATTATGTAAATTTGTCGGAGGTAAATCCTATGTCAAAAGGAAGAGACACTAAAAAAGTCGAAAAGAAAAAGCCCCAGAAAACTGCCAAAGAGAAGAAACAGGAAAAGCGAGAAAAAAAGAAAAAATGAAAACGGTATCAAATAGGGATTGTGGACAAAAAAACCGATACATCATTGGCAGCTGATGGGGACCTGGTGGCGATACCGGTCTGGGACCTTCCCAGCCGGCTGTTTCACTGGCTGCTTGTGATCCTGGTAGCCGTGTCTTTTACGACCGGTAACATCGGCGGCAATGCCATGCAATACCATGAGTGGAGCGGGTTTGCGATCCTGATTCTGCTGGTTTTTCGAATAACCTGGGGATTTGTCGGCAGCCGGACGACACGCTTTAGCGACTTTGTGAAGGGCCCCGCCGCGGTGTGGCGCTATGCAAACGCCCTGGTCAGGGGGCACTCGGAGTGTTATCTCGGGCACAACCCCCTTGGCGGGTGGTCGGTTCTTGCCATGCTGCTGGCCCTGTTAATCCAAGCCGCAACCGGCTTGTTCGCCAATGACGACATCATCACCGCTGGCCCTCTTTACCTGTGGGTGAGCAAACCTGTCAGCGACTGGCTTACCGGTGTTCACAGGCTAAACCGGTATCTGGTCATAGTGCTGGCCGCCACGCATGTATTTGCCGTGCTGTTTTATCTTTTGGTCAAGCACGAAAATTTGATCAGGCCGATGATTACCGGGATCAAACACTGGGTGGGCGGCAACACTACGCCCCCTGCCGCGCCCACATGGCTGGCGGCCGTTATTGCCGCGATTATAGGCTTTTTGCTATATCTTCTAGTTTATTGATGACCTTCCGGCAACCCCCCCGCTGCCCGGTTTCGGGCTCGACCCAGATCGTCACTACTTACGGGTTTTGCTGTGGCAGTTCTTGCAGCTCTGGGCGACGGCACCAAACTGGGTCTTGATGGCATTGAGGTCGTTGCCTTTTGCGGTGGCAGACAGCTTGCCGACCTCAAATTGAAATTGTTGGGCTAAACTTTTGAATCCGTCCGGATCCTTGAGTACGCTGGATTTCGTGGTCGTTTTGCCCCTGTCGCTGCCGGGGACCAAAAACGCTTCCCAGGGAAGCCCCGAAAGCGTTTCGATGACGGCTGTGTTGCTCGCAAAGGTCATTTGATCATAGGGCTGTATGCCTTTGACCATGGCGCCCAGACGACCGAAATGCTGGGCGATGACAAACATCACGGATTGACGGTATTTGATTGCATCCTCCGGTTTCGAAAATTGTGCCAGGGCTGCCCCGATTAAAATCCCAAAGATTACGAGTACTGCTATTGTTTTTAAGAGCGCTTTCATATTTCCTCCATTTTAGATTACCAGCCAGACGTTCAGAAACATCGACCCCAAAATAATTCACAAGGCAAGTGTCACCCATTAAGAGGCCCTAAGTCAAGTCAAAAAGCTCTCTCGAGCTTTCAAACTGGATGTCATTGGAACAGCCATCTCTCTTCGAAATTTATCCTAGCACAACAAAAGAAATGCCGAATTTGGATGACCCTCCCCATTTGCGTCCACAAAACTATAATTCTCCATCCAGGGTTGCACATCTTGGTCAGTGTGCTTAGTATTTTTTGTATCGGATATGACCTTTAGTGTGATTCGTCATTGAATACAATCTACAGATAGCGACCCAATGTTTAACCTTTGTAACACCTGATCGCCCTTATGGGGGCTTGAAGATGGAGGATGCTGATATGAATAAAAGGATTTATGCCAAAACCACAATGTTGATTGTTATAGCCGTCTTTGGCTTGCGCGGACCTGTATTCGCGGATACGAGTAAACTGATCGGCCAATTGGTGGATCTGCTCGGTGTATCCCAATCACAAGCCGAGGGAGGAGCTGGAGCGATTTTCAAAGCAGCCAAAAACAACATGAACACCGGGGACTACTCTCAGCTGCTTGGCGCTGTTCCGGGTATTGATTCGCTGATTAATTCCGCACCGGAAAGCAGCGGCCTGGCCGGAAAAGCGTCTTCCCTGTTCAGCAGTTCCTCCGAATCCACGAAGGGAACCGCGGCCCTGGCAGACAGTTTTTCCAGCCTGGGGTTGTCGCCGGATATGGTCGGAAAGTACACAGACGTCATTTTGGATTATGTGCAATCCGAGGGCGGTCAGCAGGCAATGGCACTTTTGAAAAATGCCTTGCTGTAGGTTATTGATCGATCCCAACAGCGTTGATCAGAAAAAGAATTGAGGGGTAGCAATGAGCCTGAAAGATGAATTCAAAAAGATGATTTCAGAATTAGCGACAAAATTTACCCTTCCGCCAATAGCAAATATTTTTCTTCCGCCTTTCCATAAAGGCGGCCAACCCAAAGATGCCCAGTTTATGGCTATCGGTCTTGAAGGCGGGGCAGTCGGCGTCAGCTATGTTCTCCTGCCTGATAAAAAAATGGAAGAATACACTGCTTTGCAGTTGTCGGATTTTGTCGAAAAACCCCCGCATAGATTTGCGCTTGAATTTGGCAATGACGACCCCCTTAAAGAGATGATCGGTCTGGCGGCCATTAACGCAATTTGCCAGCATGTGATGCGGGAGACAAAATTCGAGGTTGATTCTGCTACGGATTCACTGGGGCTGCTGTCGGTCTCCGAAGGAGACAGGGTCGGCATGGTCGGATTGTTCTATGGGTTGATTAAGACCATCAAGACGGCCAACGCTGAACTGGTTGTCATTGAAAAAAATGAACAATTGATTCAAAAATATCCCGATTTGCCAATTAGCATGGATCCATCGAAATTGAGCACATGCAATAAGATCCTATGCACCGGCACGACCATATTGAACAATTCATTGGATGAGATTCTGGCCCATTGTTCATCCGATGCATTTGTCTCAATTATCGGTCCTACGGCGGGATATTTCCCGGACCCACTTTTTGTCCGCGGTGTCGATGTCGTCGGTGGAAGGTTGGTAAATAACGGCGAATTGTTTCTGCAGCGGATCGCAGAAGGAAAACGCTGGGGAGACGCCACCATAAGGACCTGTTTCCAGAAAAAGACCTACGGCGGGAAAACCAGGGGCAAAGCTTGAAAAGTGAATCAAGCCTTTATAATTTCAGATGCAAATGAGGGCCTTTCTTTATTTTGGTTTTCGCAAAACCTCGTATTTTCACTACTAAATTGCGAGGTAAATAAAAACGAATTGCCCCTCGTTGATATCAATGGTTAGGTCGCCACCTCTTGATTCTGCATAGGTAATCCATGCCGGTTTATCACCGGGGCCGCATTCCAGATTCGGATACGACTCGCCGGTTTTGCCCTGGTACCAGGACAGTAGCATCGGATCGGCACCGGTTTCTTGAGCCTTCTGCTTTGCAAGATCCTTTGCTTCTTCAAAATCAAGGTCCGCATTATCGATCTTAAGCGTAATATGCCGACCCGGATAATCTTTAATCTTCGGTTTTATAAACTCCATCGTTATTAAATTTCCATTAAACAGCTGCACTTCATTAATTGAAATAGAAAAATTAATAGACTCTGATAAGTATTTGGCTTTACCCTATTTGGATATAAAATATATATTTATGGAATGCAAATTATTTATCTGCTGGCCGCCACTTCCACGGCGAAATATATTTCTCACCATCCATTCGATCGCCGACAATGACGGTTTCCTCCCTTTTCAGTCGATAAAAATATGAAAAATATGATTCCAGTTCTATCTGATCGAATTCGAATTCTCTGTCAAGTTTCTGATTTTGAAATAAAACACTTGGTACAAAATTTTAAGGGCGGCCGAACCTAAATATATGCGCAAGGCTATTGAATTTTGAGTATTTAAGATCCACTCGGAAATGCTGTTGCCGGTTTTTTTGGGGATAGGGCTATAGGATTGGCTTCAATAAAACGGAACGGGTATAGGTCTCTGGGCGTTGTGCCAGAATAATGCTTTAAAGGAGGTGGAATATGAAAACCTGTCCTGCCTGCAATCATCAAAACCCTGATGATACCAGAATCTGCAAATTCTGTGGCAATCGCCTGGAAAACAGTGCGGGCTGGGGGAAGACCAGAATTCGTGATGCTGATATTGAGGCATTTGCCGCCGGGTATTTAGTGGCCGATCGTTATGAGATCGTCAGCGAGATCGGTATAGGCGGCATGGGGGTAGTGTACCGGGTGCGGGACACACGGCTTCAGAGCCGCGAAATGGCCTTGAAGATGATCCACCCTCAGCTAATTGAGCTTCCAGAAGCCAAGCAGCGCTTTGAGCAGGAAGTAAATACCTGTCTGGATCTTTTGCACCCCAACATCGTGCGGGTCCATAACCTTGAAGAATGGCAGGGGCAGCAGTTTTTTACCATGGAATACATTCCCGGACGCAGCCTGCAGGCGGTAATTGCGGAGCGGAAATCTCGAAAACCGCCCTTTACCCTGTCCGAGGCAGCCTCCGTTTTCAGCCCATTGCTTGACGCCCTCACCTACGCCCATCAGTACACCATCCACCGCGATATCAAGCCCGATAATATTATTGTCCTGGGTGATTTTCCGGATGTTAGCATCAAGGTACTGGATTTCGGGATTGCTAAGACCCTTTCGGTTTCCAGTTTTACCCAGACCGCCCAGGTACTGGGCACGGCCTATTATATGGCGCCTGAGCAGATGAGGGGAGCTCAAATCGACCACCGCGCGGACCTGTATTCGGCGGGAATGATTCTCAA
>Ga0316191_10002576_pt1 | contig 13218 bp, 17 predicted proteins | sample Eddworburr2cm_MG_FD_204928 | JGI IMG/M metagenome (GOLD analysis project Ga0316191, IMG submission 204928) | Coastal sediment microbial communities from Maine, United States - Eddy worm burrow 2 cm | ecosystem: Environmental > Aquatic > Marine > Coastal > Sediment | place: USA: Maine...
CGGCGCCAGTGTAACCCGGATATTTGGGGGCAGGATATTTGGGGGCAGGGGATATATTTGGGGATATATTTGGGGTCAGAGTAAAAACACCCGAGAGAATTTCGGGTATTTTTACTCTGACCCCAAATATACGGGTATTTTTACTCTGACCCCAAATATACTGACCCCAAATATAATTCCCCGAACCAGTCCAGGATCCTCTTATTGACGGTTTCGGCATGGGTCTCCATGAACCAGTGTCCCGCGCCGGGGATACCCTCGGCGTGTCCGCCGCTGTCGGCCACGATCTGCAGCCACCTGGCCGAGTGGAACATCATTGGTTTGCGCTCGCCGAACAGGAACAGCACGGGGCACTGTGGTCGGTACCTGCCCAGCAGATGGGTGCGTTTCCACGGCAGCAGCAGGTTCCGCCACAGGTAGAAATACGGATAACCGTAGCGCGAGCGGAGCGCGGCGCGTTGGCGCGACGGCACGCCGATCACCTTGCCCACGCCCTGCGCCAGCAGCCCGCCCAGCGGCGGGATGACGCCGCCGACCAGCCAAGCGGCGATCAGCGCCCACTGGTAGGCCGTGATCATCAGGGCTTGCTTGAGGTCCGGCGACAGGTGGCCACCAATATCCAGGGCGGCCATCTTGACGAACAGCTCGGGATGCTGCTGCTCCAGCAGGTAGCCGAGGTAGGCGCCCCAGTCGTGCGTGACCAGGCCGACCTGGCCCTCCGGATGCACCTGCCGGATGGTGGCGACGATCCGCCTCGTCAGCTCGGGAAAATCGAAGCCGCCCGCCCGCACGCTCTGCTCCCCGAAGTTCGGCAGGGTCAGCAGCACGCAGCGGAAATCCGCGCCCAACGCAGCGACCTGCTTGCGCCACAGGCTTGCGTTGTCCGGCCAGCCGTGGATGAACACCAGGGTCGGGCCATCGGGTTTGCCCTCGATGCGGTATTCACAAACCGCGTAATGGGCGTCAGTCATCGGCTTTACCTCTGCACGGGCGACCAGGCCACGCCGTCGGGGCTCGATTGAACCTGCACCCGGGCCAGGGTTTCCCCGCTGTCGAGGTTCACCACCAGCATCGAGTTGTCGTTGCGCACCGTGACGAAAGCGTGGACGTTGTCGGGGTGCGGGAATACGCCGGCGGTGGACGGCTCATCAACCTGGGTCATTCCGAGTGGAATGTGCCGAATAACGCGCTGCCCGGCGACGTCGCCCATCATCAGGGTGCCGCTGGTGGCGTGTGGCACGAGCGCGTACCGGCCGTTTGGCGTGAACTCCACGCGGTAGGGGAAGCCCGGGGACGGGAGGGTCTTGACCACTTCGAGGCTGCCGGTGTCGATGATCGAAACCGTATCCTCGGCCCGGTTGCCGGCCCAGACCCAGCGGCCGTCGGGTGATACACCGACGCCTTCGCACTCCTGGCCGGTGTCGATGTCCTTGATCTTGGATCCGCTCTGGAAATCGAAGACGCTGACGCTGCCGGCACCGGACATGTTCGAGGAATAGAGCCGCTGCCGGTCGGGCGACAGCGCCAGCATGTGCGAGCCGTCCAGGCCGGTCTTGAAGACGCGCTCGACGGCGCCGCTCTCCACGTTGACCAGCAGCAGCGCCTGGCTGTCCTCGACGGTACACACCACCTCGCTGTCGTTCACCCACTGCACGTCGTGCGGCGCCCTGAACTCACCGAGGTCGATGGTCTTGAGGGTGTCGCCACCGGGCAGCGAGATCAGGCTCAGGGTCTTCTGCACGGCGCCGCCACGCTTGCGGTAATTGGTGACGATGGCGCGCTCGCCATCCGGCGACACGGCCACCTCGTGCGGCCCGCCGACTACCGGGACGTGTTTGTAGGCCTCCATGTTGGCCAGGTCGATCAGCGTGACGGTATCGGAGGCCTGGTTGACGACAATAACCGTGCCGCTTAACGAGACGGCCCCGTCGCTCGTGGCGCCGGCGGCCGCATTCAGCGGGCCAAAGACAGCGCCCGCCAGCAGGGCCACCCGAGCGGCCCGGCGCCAAAACGAGCCCGGACGGTAATGCGTAAAGTGGGTTGAATTCATTTGGGTCCTCTCATCTCGAATAGTCCTGGTGCCCGAACATCCGCCGGTAGGCTACCGGCGTCAGGCCGGCCAGTCGCTTGAACAGGCGGCGGAAGAACGAAGTATCGGCATAACCGACCGCGGCGCTGATCTCCTCTACCGGCAAGTCACTGGTTTCCAGCAAGTGCTTGCCCTGCTCGATGCGCAGGTTCTGCAGGTAGTCTATCAGCGGCACGCCAGTGGCGGCCTTGAAGCGTCGCTTGAAGGTGCGTTCGGGAACGTTGTCGTGCTGCAGGGCCCGCGCGACCACCTGGCCCACGGCGTCATGCGCGCGGAAGTGCTCCTGCAGCCACTCCTCTGCGCGGCGCACCACGGCATCACCGTGCGGCAGTGGCCGCACCAGCGACGTGTAAGGCAGTTCGCCCTCGTCGTGCCATTTCAGCAGGTAGACCTTGGCGATCCTCAGCGCCTCGCCGGGATTGGCGTGGCGGGCAATGATGTGCAGCGCGAGGTCGTGCCAGGAGGTGGTGCCGCCAGCGGTGACGATACGGCCCTTGGGGTCTGCGTAGACGAGATTGGGGGCGGGATCGAAGCGCACATCGGGATAGTTGCGGCGGAACAGGTCCTGGTAACCCCAGTGCGAGGTAGCCGGGCAACCGTCCAGCAACCCGGTTTCGGCGAGCAGCACGGCCCCGGAGCAGGCCGAGTAGATGTGGGAGCCGGTGGCATGCCGGCGGCGGATCCACTCGACCAGTTCCGGGTAGCGGCCGGCCAGCGATTCGTCCGGACCCAGCCACAGTTCGGGCAGGATCACGATCGGCGCCGCCGGGTCGTCGCTGGCCGCGCAGTCCGGGTTCACCGGGATGCCGTTGCCGCAGGTAAAGAGGCGACCGTCCGGAGAGACGATGCGCACCCGGAAATAGCGTGTCTCGTCGGCTGAACGCAGCAGGGTCTGCCAGATGCTGCCGGTGGCTGCGAGGACGTCCAGCATGCCGTAGAGGGCCGATCCGGCGGATTCCGGGATGGCCACAATCAGCACGTCAATTGGATATTCTTCGTTCGTTTTCACGTTCATTTGTCAAATAATGGCACAAAAAGCCTGTTTATGACAAATCTGCATCTTACGGCTGGGTCTGGCAGGCGTCATTCTGTAGTCAAGCCGCGACCGACCGCGGTACGACCACACAATCGATGGAGGAAAGATCATGAAACAAGCGAAGCAAAACGAGCAAATGAACAATGGCCGGCAGATCAACGGCGTCGATCTCGACACGCTGATGGCAACCGTCGCTGCGATCCAGGCCGACCCGGAGCTGGGCGCCTCGAAGTTCCGCGCCCGCAACGCCTGGCTGGGCGGCAACCACAACCGCAGCACGGTGAGCGGATTCTACGGCGCGAAGCAGGAAATCGCGCACCAGCAGACGTTCACGATGGACGCCGACGAGCCCGCGATACTGGCCGGGCATGACCAGGGCGCCAACCCGGTCGAGCACCTGCTGCACGCACTGGCTTCCTGCCTGACCACCAGCATGGTGGCGCATGCGGCCGTGCGCGGCATCGAGATCAAGGAACTGGAGTCCGAGCTGGAAGGCGACATCGACCTGCGCGGCTTCCTCGGGCTGGCGCCCGATGTGCCCAAGGGCTATACCGAAATCCGCGCGAAGTTCCGCGTCAAGGCCAGTCCCGAAGACCTGCCGCGGATCAGGGAGCTGGCCGCGTTCTCGCCGGTGTTCAATACCATCACTCAAGGTGCCAGGGTGGTGGTGGACGTCAAGCTGAAATGAGCCTTGCGTATCTCCACGCAGAACAGCGGCCTCCCGGTGAGGCCGTTGTTTTGTGCCCGGGGCCTGCTTTTCGGCTCCACCTCTATATACTCTGCAAATATGTCTGGCGAATCCGTATTCGATGGAGGTTGCACCTGCCGGCAGGTGCGTTACCGCATGCAGCGGGCGCCGCTGTTCGTGCATTGCTGCCACTGCCGCTGGTGCCAGCGCGAGACTGGTGCGGCGTTCGCGCTGAACGGCCTGGTAGAGGCTGCTGAAGTAAGCCTGCTCCACGGTGAGGTGGAGATGGTCGATACGCCTTCCAACAGCGGCCGCGGCCAGCGCATTGCCCGCTGCCCCATCTGCAAGGTCGCGGTGTGGAGCAACTACAGTGGCGCGAAAGACGCCATTCATTTCGTACGGATCGGAACATTGGACAATCCCGACATGTTTCCGCCGGATATTCATATCTTCACGTCTTCGAAACAGCCGTGGGTGAACCTCGAGGGTGGCGCGCCGGTGGTGCCGGAGTATTACGACTGGCGGAAATCCTGGCCTGAAGAGAGCGTTGCCCGGTACCGCAAGGCGCTGGGAAAATCATGAGCCTCGATTCCCGCGGCAATTGCTCCTGCATTGCTCCAATACCGTCCATGGCCCAGGCCAGCTTCTCGACCTCTGTCAGGCCAGGAGTGGACGAATGGCGGTTTGCCCACAGGGCAAGAAGCCTTGGGGCAACGACGGCGGGTCGTGGGTTGTCTGCGGCTCCGAAGGCGGGGGCCGCGGCCCCCGCCTTCAAGGCTCAATGGGTCAGCCCTTGGGTGTGCGCTGGATAGGGCATTTGAAATCGGCTTCCATGGCCCGCGTGATGGTGATGTCACCTGCATCGTAGGCATCCATGATTTCGTGCTCGGAGGTCAGCAGGTAAGGCTCGACGTCCATCAGGAACGTGACCAGGTGCACGGCCCACTTGCCGCCGTGATAGTGCTTGTCGCCCGGGCCAACTCCCGCGACCGGCAGCTGGTTGTCGACACCATTGGTAATCGGGTAAATGGGATCCTTGCCCGTCATCGGCGCGGCGGCTGGCGGCACGATCGTGCCGACCACGTCGCCATCGTAGTACAGGGCGCCGAAGCCGGCCTGGGCGGCGACGTTGGTGGAAAACAGGACAAGTAAGAATGCAATCGTGGAAATGAATTTCATGTGAATCTCCTGAATATGCTCTGGGTTGCCTTGTGGCGCGGGAGCCATTCCCGGCCTGCCATCAGAAGCTACAGACCAGATATCCGGAAAGTGTCACGAAACTCTCACTTTTTTGACTCGGGGTGCAACGTGGGTGAATAAAGTCTGGCGGAGCGTTTGAAAACAGGCTGCACAAGGTAGAATAGCGCGGCCGCGTATTTGTCACTGAGCGCTCCGCTGCCAACTACGATCAGAACAATGGCAATCACGACGCCAACTATCAGGTCATTGAACCCACACTCGCAGGCTCCGCCATGCCCAATGCAACTGTAAGCCCCCGCGTCCGCACCTTCCTCGGCCACCCCGTCGGCCTCGGCTACCTGGCCTTTACCGAGGCGTGGGAGCGCTTTTCGTTCTACGGCATGCAGACCTTGCTGGTGCTCTACATGACCAAGTTCCTGCTGCTGCCGGGCCACGTGGAAAATGTCGCGCTGTTCGAGCCGTTCCAGGCGCTGTACGGGCTCGACGGCCAGGCGCTGGCCTCGGCGATTTTCGGCACCTACGCGGCCAGTGTTTACCTGACGCCGATCCTGGGCGGCTTTCTAGCCGATCGCGTGCTGGGCAAGCGCCGCACCGTGTTGCTGGGCGCGATCACCATGGCCATCGGCCATTTCCTGATGGCGTTCGAGCTGACCTTTCTGTTCGCGCTGCTTTGCCTGGTGCTGGGCAGCGGCATGTTCAAAGGTAATCTCTCGAGCCAGGTCGGGTCGCTTTACGCACCGGATGATCTGCGCCGCGCCGATGCCTTCCAGATTTTCTACCTCGGCATCAATGCCGGGGTCATCGCCTCGCCGCTGATCGTCGGCACCCTGGGCGAGGTTTATGGCTGGCACTACGGCTTCGGCGCGGCCGGCGTCGGCATGCTGATCGGCCTGGGCATCTACCTGGCCGGGCAGAAGCATCTGCCCAGGGAGCACTTCGCGCCCAAGGCAAAAGCCAGGATCGCGGCGCCGAAGCTCGAGCGGCACGAGTGGCCCGCGGTGATCGCCTTGCTGCTGCTGATCCCGGTGCTGGCGATTGCCATCGTGCCCAATAACCAGATCTTCAACGCCTACCTGGTGTGGGGCGACCAACAGTTCGACCTGGTCTGGCGCGGAACTCGGCTGCCCACCACCTGGCTGGTCACGCTGGACGCCGTCGTCAGCGTCAGCTTCCTGGCGCTGGTCGCGCTGTTCTATCGCTGGTACGGCAAGCACTGGCGCGAGCCCGACGAAATCAGCAAGCTGATCATCGGCTCGGTGATCTCGGTCGCCGGCGTATTGTGCCTGTACATGGCGGCGGCGACGCAGGGGCCCGGCGAGAAGATCGGTCTGGCCTGGCCGGTGGCCTTCCATGTCATCAACAGCATCGCCTTCGCCCACATCTTCCCGATCAGCCTGGCGCTGTTTTCCAAGGTGGCGCCCAAGGCGGTCAATGCGACCATGCTCGGCATGTACTTCCTGGCGTTCTTCATCGGCAACAGCCTGGTCGGCTGGGTCGGCGGCTTCTACGAAACCATGCCGGCCGATCGATTCTGGCTGATGCACGCCGGCTTCGCGGCGTTCTCACTGGCGGTGTTCGTGCTGTTCAAGGTATTCATAGGAAAGCGCTTCGACGGCCCGCAGTAACGGGGGTCACAGCGACGGTTGCCGCGTGGGTGACCTGATGATATGAGTCAATGATTTACGGAAGCTGGTTCTGACCGGCTGGCTTTCTCTCCGTTCAAGGTGCGAAGGCATCAGAGCGGTGCACGGCCTGGCCGCCGACCACGGTCAGCAGCACGTCAATGTCGGCAATCTCCTCCGCGGGGATCTCGAACAGGTTGCGGTCCAACACGATGAAGTCGGCGAGTTTGCCTACCTCCAGCGAGCCGGTCTCGGCCTCCTGGTGCAGCGAATAGGAGGCGTTGATCGTGATTGAGCGAACCGCGGTCTCCCGGTCGAGCCCGGGATCGTCGCCGAGCCGACCGCCGTACTGCGGCCCGGCGCCGGGGGCGTTGGTGCGGGTGACGCCGACTTTCAGTCCGAACCACTCATTCAGCGGATCCACCGGCCAGTCGCTGCCATAGGCGACTCGTGCGCCCGCCTCGTGGAGGTATCCCAGGGGCTCGATGTACTTGAAACGCGCGGGGCCGAGATAGTCCCTGGCGCCTTCGATGGTATCGGAAGCGGGCTTGGCCCACTGGAACGAAGGGACCGGAATCACACCCAGTTGGCCAAAGCGCGGAAAATCCGCCGGATCGACGATCTCGACGTGCGCGATGGCCGCGCGGATGCGCTCGGGCGGAAACTTTTCGCGCATCGCTTCGAAGCCGTCCAGCGCATAGCGGGTCGCCCCGTCGCCGTCCGCGTGAATGTGCGGGTCGATGCCGGCGGCGGCCAGCTTCAACAACAGGGTCTTCAGGACGTCAGCGGCAAAGTAGGGATCCGGGCCCCGGTTGCCGCTCGAAACCCAGTTCGGGTTCTCAGCCGTACCCTGGTTCACCAGGTAAGGCTCCAGCATCACCCCGGTAAAGGCAGGCGCCGTGATGACGCCGTCCATGTAGAGCTTGGCGCTGCGCACCGTGATGGCGGGCCGGACGCCGATCGGGCCCTGGTCGTACTGCTCCCTCACTCGCAGGAGTGCGCTGACCGCCTGGTCCGGATTGCGCCCTTCCTGCGGCTCGATTTCCATCGCGAAGTGGGCGCGGGCGGTCAATTTACCGCCCTGCTGCAGCGCCGCATAGGCGGCGACCGTCTCGGGGTCGGCGGAAGCGTCGAGAAACGTCGTGACGCCCTGTGCCGCCATCGCCTCCAGCGAGGCTTGCGCTGCGGACAGCCGCTCCGCCTCCGTTATTTCCGGCAGCAGCTCGTTGAACAGTGCCTGGGCCGACTCCTCGAAGATGCCGGTCGGGTGGCCGGCCACATCGCGCGCGATAGAGCCCGCTTCGGGGTCGGGCGTAGCCGCGGTAATGCCGGCCCGTTCCATGGCGCGCGTATTGGCCAGGGTCGAGTGACCGAACGACGAGTGCACCAGCACGGGCCGCCGGGTGTCGAGTGCATCGAGATGCTCGTGGGTCAGTTCGGTGCCGGGTGGCAGCATGTTTTGCTGGAACCAGGCCTCGACCTCCAGCCAGCCGTCCGGCTCGTTGTCGCTCGTGGCGTCGAGGCAGGCCTGGATGCGGGCCTGGAACTGCTCGACGGTCAGGGCCTCGTAATTCAGGCTGCAGGCCAGCAGCATCAGGCCACCCGACAGCGGGTGCATGTGCGCATCCACGAGCCCGGGCATCATCATCCGCCCGCCGAGATCGACGACCTCGGTGTGGGTCCCCGCGAACCGCCTGGCGCCGGCGCCATCGCCGACGTACACGATCCTCCCGTCGCGGACAGCCAACGCTTCCTGCGTGCTGCTGTCGGCATCGACGGTGTAGATTCGGCCGTTGTGATAAACCGCATCGGCCGGAGGGTCCGCCGCCAGAGCGGCGCCGCCCCACGCGACCATCCACGTAAGAATGGCCGACCTCATTGGGTGGGTCATAAGTCTCTTGCCCCCGGTTTCCTGCTTGTTGCATTCGCTAGGTCACCCGATTGTATGGTGTCCGCGCCAGGAACTGCTATTCTTTTTGCTGACTCGAGACCCGACGCGGGACCCGGCCGGCCCGGTAGGATTTCGCCGAGGCGCTCCGGAGGAGGTGGACTGCATGAGCATGGCAAGAATGGTGATCTGCCTGTTGGCCGGGCTGCTGCCGCAGGGGCTGCCCGCAGACCAGGCGGCGAGCTGGATCGACCTGACCCACGACTTGTCTTCAGAGTCCGTGTTCTGGCCCACGGCCGAGCCGTTCTCGATGACCACCGACTTCGAAGGCAAAACCGACAAGGGCTATTTCTACTCCGCCTACTCGTTCAAAACCGCGGAACACGGTGGCACGCACATCGACGCACCGGTGCACTTCGCCGAAGGCGCTCACCACGTGGACGAGATTCCGCTGGACCAGCTGATCGGAGATGCGGTGGTCATCGACGTTGGGGTAGCGGTGCTGCAGGACCGTGATCACCGGATCTCGGTGACCGACATCGAAGAATGGGAAGTCCGACACGGCTCGATACCGAATGGATCGATCGTACTACTGAGAACGGGATTCGGTCGATACTGGCCAGACGCTGAGAAATACCTCGGCACCGCGCTGCGTGGCGAAGCCGGTGTCGCTGGTCTGTCCTTTCCGGGGCTGGACCCGGCGGCCGCCGACTGGCTGATGCAAAACCGTCACATCAAGGCCGTGGGTATCGACACCGCCAGTATCGACCATGGCAAATCCACGCATTTCGAGACGCACGTCACGTTGATGACCCATAACGTGCCGGCCTTCGAAAATGTCGCCAATCTCGATCAACTCCCCGCCGTCGGCGTCTATGTAGTCGCACTGCCGGTCAAGATCCGCGGCGGCAGCGGTGGGCCTTTACGCATCATTGCCCGGATCAAGCCGATGGAGTGACACCATGCAAAAACCCAAACAACTCGCACTGGCCTGCCTGACCCTGCTCATGACCTGCAGTGCCGCGGCACAGGAGCCGAACCTCGAACAACTCCGACAGCAGGTGGAAAACACCGAGAGGGCTTTTGCCAAATCGATGGCAGACCGTGACCACGACGCGTTCACGTCGTTCTTGTCCGGAGAGACAGTCTTCTTTTCGGGGGATACGCCACTGCGCGGCAAGCAGCAGGTGGCCGATACCTGGAAACCCTATTTCGACGGGCCGGATGCGCCGTTCTCGTGGGAGCCTGAGCTGGTAGTGGTGCTGGATTCGGGCACGCTGGCCCTGAGCAGCGGCCCGGTGCGCAATCCCTCGGGCCAGCGGGTGGCCACCTTCAATTCCATCTGGCGGCTCGAACCGTCCGGTCAGTGGCGCATCGTTTTCGACAAGGGCAGCCGCGACTGCCCGGACCCGGCCGCGGCGGACGGGGGCTGACGCGCCGCGGCCTCGCCGGGCCTACTGCAGGGTTACACTTTTCTTGTAGGGCATGGTTCTCATGGTGAAGAGCAGGTTCAGCTCCCGTTCGTAGTTCACCGTTATGGTGTAGCGGTTGCCGTTCGACTTCACGTCGAAGTTGTCCTTCATGTCGGTCACGCCGTTGATGTAAAGCTGATTGTCCAGGGCCCTTCGCACGGCGGTCGCATCGCTGAAACGCTCTTTCCCGTGCATGTCCGCGACCGAATCAAGGATGCCTGTCATCGTCCGGGATTCGATTTGTTGCGGAATGTATTGAATCCCCACATAGGCGCCGTAGGCCAGGATCGCCAGGGTGATGACGAGTCCTATGGCGGAGCCGCCATGCTGCCTTTGCTGTATCGACATGAAGTTTCTCCTGTTCCTTGTCATGGGTTGTGTTCAAATCAAATCCTGCTGATTTGATTGTTCTAGTCGGAATGGGCGTCAAAGAAGTTGAGGATCAACGGCCATGCCCACGAAAAACTGTAGGTGTGGCCCATTCTGGCGCGGCAGTCGAGGACCGCGGGCCATTCGCTGCCGCTGGTATCGCAGTATGTTCGGCAATCGGTTTTCCGGTTGCCGTCGTCGAACGGTTTGGCAGGTTTGTCGATACTGCAGTCATGCGCGAGTGCCCAGACCTGGGTAATGGCGCTGGCGCCCGTGTAGTAGTAGCGGTCGCTTCCGTTGGAGGTGGTGGTGAACGAATCATCCTCCCAGTCACCGGGCGGCACCACGGTGTCCCGCGTGCCGGTGATCACGAGGACCGGCATGTCGCTGGTCTTTCCCTGGGCATCGAGGTAACCCCGGTGCGGCAGGCCAATCAATGGCGCAATAGCCCTGAAGGTCCCGGCGCTGTCTGAATTCTGCCCCAGTTCCCAGGTGAACATGCCGCCGTTGGAGCCACCCGTAGCGTAGACCCTGGCGGGATCGACATTCAGGTGGGCCTTGACGTAGTCAACCAGCGCTAAGGCGAATGCAACGTCATTGGACTGGCACTGAGTCCAGGAGCAGGAGTTGTATTTGACGTCCAAACATGAGGGATAGGAATAATCGGGTGTGCCGGGGCCACAGATAGGCCTACCGTTACCATCCAGCCCGGAGTCGGAACCGCTGAAGGTCCAGGAGTTGTATTTGTAGTCGGGATCACCCGAGCCGAGGCCCCTGGGCGCAACCAGGATATACCCGCGTCTGTCGGCCAGGGAGCGCACCGACCTGTTGCCGAGGAACTCGTTTTCGTCGCCGCCCCAGCCGTGGAAAACAAGGACCAGGGGTGCTGCGGTGTTGTTTTTGTAGCCCTTCGGGACATGCACTCTGAAGGTGCGGTCGATACCATCGTAGTTCATCGTGCAGGTGCCGCTGCTCCAGGGAGCACTGCTGCTGTCACAATTTGCAGCCAGGGGTCCGGCCCATGTGGCCAATAGCGCAGTTGCGAATAGAACCATCACGCCGCTGGCTGAACGCGTCGAATATCTCATGCGAAGTTCCCCCGGAGTGATCTCGACCGGAGATGGAAGCCCCCGGGTTTCGAGTGGCGCAAGCGCCGCCCTGTGATGCGACTCGCCTGCTGTGTCTCAGAGTATAGCCGAAAACAGGCGTGGATCACCCGGGCCCCGGGTGCGCGCCGTTCTTTTGGCGCCCGGCGCATGCTGGTAGAGTGCCGGTTGAATTTGCACACGAACCGGGCGGAACTCACCTATGAACCTGACCACGCATGGCTCGGCCATCAGCCTCTGCGCCCTGGCGGCCAAGGCGTCGGCACTGACAGCCGTGGATTACGCCAAGCCATGAAGCCAACGCAAATCTGGGTCGATGCCGATGCCTGTCCGAACGTGATCAAGGAGATCCTGTTCCGTGCGGCGGAACGCGTGGAGCTCCAGGTCACCCTGGTCGCCAACCAGCCCATCGCGGTGCCCCGGTCGCGCTTCGTGCGTTCGGTCCAGGTGGCGTCCGGCTTCGACGTGGCGGACAACTACATCGTGCAGCAGGCGCAGCCGGGGGACCTGGTGATTACCGCAGATATCCCTCTGGCCGCCGAGGCCATCGCCAAGGGTTGCCTGGCCCTGAACCCGCGCGGCGAGCTCTACACCGAGGACAATATCCGACAACGGCTGAACATGCGTGATTTCATGGATACCCTGCGCAGCAGCGGGGTGGACACCGGTGGCCCGCCCGCCCTGAGCAAGGGCGACCGCATGGCGTTTGCCAACCAGCTGGACCGCTTCCTGGCCGGAAATCGGGCGGGTGACTGATTTCGCGGGGTCTTGACCGGGCTTACAGCCTCACGAACCAGGGAATGGCGATCAGCACTGCACCGACGCCGATCAGTGGCAGTGTGTTGGTCACGAAATAGGGGTAGATCATCAGCGCCAGGCCACACAGCATGGGGATGAACGACACCTGCTTTTTGCCGTACATGAAAAAAGCCATGCCGGTTGCGCTGAACAGTATCACCAGGAACAGATAGGTCGTGTCCAACGCCGCCTCGCATGTGCATGCCTGTGGGGATGGCCAATCAGGACCATTGCCTGCTACGACCCTCGGCACGGCTGAAAGGTTCTTGCGCGATCCGGAAGCTGCCCCGCCGGGGTGGCGGGGTAGCTTTGTTCAGAATGCGGTTACGGGGTTGGCTCGAAATGCCACAGGCGGTTTTGCGAGCAATCGATAAGTTCTTTGAACAGGTCGTCGAGGTCGTTGGCCGCGTCGCTCTCCAGGGCCGTCTGCGTGGCTGCCCAGGTAGTGAGGTCCGGATAGGTGTCGGCAAACAGGAACATGTCCTGGTCACCCACGATCTGCCGTCCAAAGGCGCTTTCGATCTTGTCATTCACGTTCGCACGCACCCACTTCAGCCACTTGCTGTTGGCCGCCTGCACTTCTTCCTTGGTTTTGCCGTCCTTCAGCTTGCAGGTATAGGCGTTGATGACGGAATCGGCGAAGACGGAGCTGCTGGCGATGGATATGGCCAGGGCAAAAAGCACGGATGACACGATTTTCTTCATGTTGCTCTCCTCAATTGGGATTGTTGTAAGTGCGGGCTGAGTATAGATGGGAAACAGGGTTCTTGCCGGATTAGCGGTGAAAGAAGACCAGCAGGCGTGACTCCATGCTCTCCCGCGGCGGCGCATCCGTCGGCGCCAGCGGGTTGTCGAAGGCCGTGTGGATCGAACGCCGGGCGCGGCCGTCCCGAGCGGAATCGAAAGTTTTGATCAGTAAGGCCTCGCCAGGATTCATCTCCGGGTAGTAA
>Ga0316191_10002577_pt1 | contig 13218 bp, 15 predicted proteins | sample Eddworburr2cm_MG_FD_204928 | JGI IMG/M metagenome (GOLD analysis project Ga0316191, IMG submission 204928) | Coastal sediment microbial communities from Maine, United States - Eddy worm burrow 2 cm | ecosystem: Environmental > Aquatic > Marine > Coastal > Sediment | place: USA: Maine...
TGTTCTTCTGTCTTCCACTCTCCTTCGCGCCAAAGCGATCAGGAAAGGCGGGCTCCTACATTATTGGAACAGCGCTTCTACTGCTGGTCTACAATGCTCAGATACTGCTTCAGCAACAAGTGCACAGCGGACATCTTCCATGGTGGACAATGTGGCTTGGGCAATTTTGCTTGTTTGCTTTGGCCCTCTGGGCTTTTCGCAGGGCATGCCAGGACCGGCTTCCATCCCTGATTCTGTTTGTTGAAGGTGTGGCGGCAACTGTTCACCAGAAGGTCACGCTATTCATCGGACGCCGTTCAGATATACATCGAACCTAAGCGGGCAGCCTGAACATCGCATACAGCCCTTTTCTCCAGTGTGGAACCATATCCCGCAGATAGGATGCCGTATTGGCAAACCGGGATTTCATCTTCCAGTTACGCGGGGAGTAGTAACCACTGGCAACCATCTCCAATCCAAAATGGGCAGCGATGTCATGGAAATCCTGCATGGCATATTCATGATTGTGGCGATCATAATAGGGGATGCCATCAGTGATGGATGGCTCCTGTTCAAGGTAGTGTTTTTTCAGGTTCCAGTGGATGCTTTTTCCACGCAGCAGGCGGGAGACATTCCTGAAGGCTGCAATATTTGGCGCATCGATCAGAAGGTAGCCACCAGGCTTGGTGATTCGCAGCATCTCTTCCAGCGGTTTGCGTGGTGAGTAGGTGAAGTGTTCAATGGTTTGTGAGAGGACAACAGCATCAAAGGCATTATCCGGAAATGGAGCGGCCTCTGCCTCCAGATGCCATCTTTTATACTCAATTCCGAGCGGTTCGTAGAGTTGATTGCCTTCATAGATATCCGATGCAAAGGTCTGAAATCCGGCCGTTTTCAGCACGGCGGGTTGAATGCCATAGCCGGCACCGGCATCCAGTATGGATGCACCACTGTGAAGGTTGTTGGATAGTAGTTGAAGAAGCATGGCAAAACGATCCCGGCTTCCCCAGAAGTATTTATCGACCTCTTCAACATTGGGGCAGTAACGCTGTACCCAGTCTTCGCCACTCTCCTCAGTTTCATGTGCAAGAAAAGGACGTAGCTTCTCCCATGCTGTATTGGTGATTTCTCTGGCTCTCTTTCTATTCATGTTCTTCATCCCTGTTTATTGCTGCCAAGCCTGTGGCGAGAAACAGAGTTGCGTAAACACTACTGTAATACTCCTCAAGGCTTGGTGCACTGATACCGTGAACTGCCATGCCGATAGCCGATAGTGCAACCAGGCTGCTATAGTTTTCGCGACTCCAGTCTGTACGAATTCCCAGTCTGAACCATTGCCATAGAAACATAATAAGCAGCAGTAGCCCGACCGGGCCCCAGCGAACCAGATCCAGAAGATACATCTGATGTGGGTGTGCCGGAGAGGGGCCACCGAAAAACAGGTCAGGTTTTGATGAGGCTATATTTTGAGCGGTTATTGGGAAGCCACCCGTACCAACACCAAGGACCGGATTGTCCTGCCATCCTTTCCAGGCTGCATACCAGAGCGACCATCGTGCTTCAGCATTCTGAAAGTCCCCATGGTAAACGGCATTGATACTATCTGCGGTCCACTGCAACCGCTCCTTAGCAGGCCCCAGCGCAATGACGGTTACAATGATAGCGATTACTGCAGCAGCAGAGAGAAGAAGCTGCCAGTCAAGTCGATCGAGCCAAAGCTTCCAGGCCATAAGAATGAGCACGGCAAAAGCGACAAGATAACCGCTGCGTCCCTGGGCCATAAAGATCATGGTGAATGCCAGTCCGGCTGTAACCCATGCAAGATAGCGCCAGCCGTCCTTTCTTTGCCATCCCCACTGGATCAGCCATGCACCCCACATTCCATAGAGCAGGCCAAATCCGATACGCCCGATCAGGCCGGTAGGGTCATCACTGCTGGAACCAGCAGGAGCTTGAACAGGAAGAGGAACTCCGAATGATTGAGCCAGACAGAGCAACAGGTGTAGCCCCAGTCCGATTGAGAGGAAAAAGAGAAAACGATCGCGCCATAGTTTGTTGTCGAGTGTGATCATTACCAGGGGCAGTAGAAGCCATGACCACTGCTTGCTGACAATGATAGCTCCACGGGCAACATCAGGGCTCCAGAGCAGTCCAATCAGCATAAGGGCGAAATAGGCAAGAAAGATAACCGAGAATGTTTTCGCTTTGTGGAAAAGGGATTTCAGACCCCGCCACCAGCAACCGGTAATAATTGCAATTACTAGAGATAGTCCAAGCAGAACATTGCTCGCAGCAATAGAGAAAGGGAGGAGCACTGCAGTGGTGCAGAGAAGGTAAGGCAGCAGCGCATCGCCCTTATCTCTCCATGTTTGTGAATCGGCAGTCATCATCAGATGTTGGGCGGTTGATTCCAGTGGTTCTGTTTCATGGTTCGTTTGGCATAGCGATAGAAGGTTCCTTCAAAGTTACCAAGGGCGAGCACAAATCCTGCCCAGCCATCAAGGAATCCCAGCTTGATAAAGTAGATTCGGATAAAGGCCCAGATTCCATGAGCAAGTGCTCTGCCCATGCCGCCAGGCTTGCCGTTGCGCTCCAGTTTCTTAGCCCCCAACGTCGAGTAGCGTTGCATTTTATGCACCACCTGCTCCAGATTCATGAAAGGGATCTGCCAGATATCCTGTTTGAAGTGGGCGACCTTGCCATGAATCTCATATGACTCATGAACCTCTTCCTGATCATCAAAGATGATGGCGCCTTTACGGAATAGCTGTGGCTGGCGATAGTCAGGATACCATCCGCTATGTTTGATCCAGCGCCCCATAAACCAGTTTCTTCTTGGCACAAAGTAGGCATCAGCCTCGGGGTTCTCCAGTTCCTGCTTCATCTCCGCTTCGGATTCCGGCGTGCATCGCTCATCAGCATCAAGGCTGAAAATCCAGTCATATGAGCAGGCGGCAATGGCATCATTACGAATCTGGCCGAATGCTTTGAATGGGATGTTTACCACGGTTGCACCCAGCTTTTCGGCAATTTTAGCAGTGTCATCTGTGCTGAATGAGTCGGCAACAATGATTTCATCAGCCCATTGAACGCTTTTAATGGCAGCTTCAATTTTATCTGCTTCGTTAAAGGTAAGGATGTATGCTGATACTTTCGGTGTCATGATGATTCCTGTAACTGTTTCAGACCTTTCATTGCTTCGATGCGGCCACTTTCCAGGCACTCTTTCAACAGCAGGTCGTTTTTATTCAGTTGTTCGCGTTTTTCTTCTCTGTGCCACAGGTGCAATACTGGCATGCCACGAAGGTCTAGGCGATAGATGCCTGCATGGAATAGGCGGGCAACAAGGTCTGAGTCCTCACGTCCCCAACCCTCGTAGCTCTCATCAAAACCATTGATCCGGTGAAGATCATCCAGCCAACAGGAGATGTGACAGCCACGGATTCCCTTTAGTTTCTGATTTGGGTCTCCCAGATGCGGGGGGATTGCAATTGGAAGAATGCGATTGATATTATTTTTCAGGCGCTGAGAGAACCACTCTATTAGTGATGCTTCACTGTTAAGCATTTTATTGTATTCACAAACCGTTTCAGTCCATGCCTGAGAGAGCAGAACTCGTCCTCCGCTGATCAGGTGTCCCTGCTGCGCAAATTTTCTGTGTGTCTCAATCATTCGGGGCAGTGGTACACAGTCTCCATCGGTCAGGAGAAGATAGGGTTCATCAACCTGTTTGATGGCGATATTGTGAATTCTTGATTTGCGGAACCCGCAGTCTTCGTGCCAGATATGTTTAATTGAAACGGGGTAGTCTGCCTGATAACGAGCAATCAGCGCGCTTGTCTCTTCACCAGAGCCATCATCTGCGATGTAGATCGAAAAACCAAGATCGGTCTGTTTGCGGTATCCCTCAAGTACCAGCTGAAGAAAAGCCGGCGAGTTATAAGTCGAGATTACAACAGCAATCCCGGGTCGATTCACACGCTGTCCGGCTTACGCAGAATGACAAGCATATCGTGACCTTTATTAAGCCATCGGGCAGGCAGTGCCATCAGTTCTGCAAAAAGTTTCTTCAATCGATATGTGATCGCCGGTTCGCTGCTTCGCTCAGCCAGGCAGACACGTTTGGCCTGAATATCTTCAACCAGAAAATTTGTTTTCTTTGCCATAAGACGAAAGCTTGCGGGGGTGAAAAAACTGATATGGCCGCCATGGCTATTGATAGAGAAGTACTCCCACTTCGGCCCGAGTGCAGTAACGGTCCATGAATCCGCATTGCCCGTACCAACCAGAAAGAGACCGCCCGGTTTCAAAATGCGATGAGCTTCACGAACCAGATCCAGAGGGTCGGTCAGGTGCTCGATCACCTCGTAGAGGGTGATAATGTCAAAGCTGTTGTCCGGATACTCAGCTTCATGAAGTAGTCCGTTATAGACATCAAACCCTGCCTCTTTAGCCGTTGAGGCGGCTTGTTTTGCGGGCTCCACGCCTGCAACATTGAATCCCAGATCGGATGCAACATGTAGCAGTGCGCCACTGGAGCAGCCGATATCGAGAAGTTTTAGTTCAGAAGAGGGCTGGCCAAGCAGGGAGGCAGCCTGATTCAGGTTGTTACCGATTCTTTCATGATATCGCTTCACATCACGCTCTGAAGGCAGTGTTCCTTCAGGCACGTCAAACTCCTGCATGGATGCCTCAAAACGGGAGGCAGTGCAGGCACTGAGCAGCTGTCCACAGGATGGGCATAGTTTTAGCTTCCCTTCAGGCAGCTGGATTGATGTGGTTTCAAGTCTGGTTCCGCACTCCAGAGGGCAGGCTTCAAACAGTGGTGATTCATTCATTCGGAGTTTCTCCATCCATGTGGCTCTTCACAATATTCCAGATTCGCTCAAACCCTAAACTATCCAGGCAGGCACTGTAACTTTGCCTGTGCTTCTCACAACCCTCAAACTGGCATGGAACGCAATCCTGAAGCCCCTGAATCAGCGAGATATTACCGGCTTTCTGAATCCCATTAGTTGATGCGGGCTGGTATGGGCTATTACCCTCAAAGCCGTTAACCCATGGCCCCCATACCTGAGGGTTGGTCGGGCCAAAGATCGCGACTGTTGAAACGCCAGTGCTGGCTGCCAGATGTGTGTTGGCGGTATCAAGGCCGACGTAGAGCTTTGCATGGCTGGAAAGGGCAGCCAATTGCCTCCAGTTCAGTTCACCTGTAAAGAGCTGCATGGCATCTTCAGGAACTACCCTCGCAATTTCCTTCGCCTGCTCTTTTTCCCCAGGCGCAGCAGTCATCACAATTTTCATGCCCTGATGGTGAATAGCTCTGATCAGTTGTTGCCATTTCTCTTCTGACCACAGCTTATAGGGCCAGCGCGCAAAAGGGTGCAGGTGAATGTAGGGAGTGTTGAGATCCCACTTCATAACGTCAGAGAGGCCCTGAAGGTCTTCGCTGCTCCAGCTGATTTCAACGCTTCGACAGGGGGATAAGTTTGCCAGTTGTTGGAGTTTTGCGGAGTAACTCACCACATGAGCCTCAGGATCATAGCCGAACCAGCTACTACTCATTATCCGTTTCCAGGCATCCTGGCCACGGGTAGGCAGCAGCGCATGCGTCTTTTTTGCTGCGGCCAGGGAGACAAGCATCGGTCTGTCCGAGCCGGTCAACACACAGGATATATCATATTTTTTCCACAATTTACGTGTTGTGCGCCAGACAGAAGCAATACCTGGCTCAAGAGAATAGACACGTTTGGCGTAGCTCTGCCCTTCGATAATGGAGCCGGTTCCGGGTGCAACCAGCCAGTCTACTTCATAGCCGGACTCTTCAAGTGACTTGGCCAGAGGTGTTGCCAGCAGCACATCGCCCAGATAGCGACAGACAACAACGAGTGCACGCATGAGGTTCTATTTAATTCCGTAGCAGGAAGATCGCAACAAACAGAACTATGCCTGCAACCATCGACACGGCATTGCCAAGTTCACGATGTTTTTTGACCAGGCTCCATGAGAAGGAGCCTTCTGCCGGATAAGATGTCCATTTTGGCCAGAACAGTGGTACAACTTTCGCCCACTTTTCAAAGGTTTCACCGAATAGCTCCTGCATATAGGCCGCCTCGTTTTTCAAAGCAGGCCGATAGATGGCCGTGAATGCCAGGATTCCCAACAACGCAGCCCATGGGTTCGCGGCCATGACACAAAAACCTGCAAAAATGACACTATTAAAGAAGTAGAGAGGATTACGGGTGAATCTGTAGGGGCCGGCAGTTGCCAGTGCTGCGTTTTTATCAATGTAGCCTGATGCCCAGGTTCTGCCCGCTTCACCGAGCAGGACAATAATGCCACCGACGCAGAGCGTGGCTGGCGTAGGTGCTGCAAAAAGCAGTAGCAGGATAATGACAGGGGCTGTTGCCCAGATACGATGGCCAAAGCACCATGTCTCGAATCTGGTATATAAGCTCATCTTTTCAGTTGATTCGGGACTCACATCGGCTCCTTGCGAAATTCGGCAATAATTTCACGGATCGGGAAAAATTTCGAGAACGAACGTTCGAAACGCTCCTGACCCAACAGCGCCTTCAGCAGTCGCGATGGCAGGGTTGAACAGCGAAGATCCAGAGCGACCATGGAGTAACGGCACTTATAGTAAACGGTGCTGTCCCATGTGAATTGACGCAGTGCATGGGAACCGAAATGGTGGTAGTGGGTCGGGTCTCCCCAGCTGGTCCAATGAGTGTAGTGAGGGGTCTTTACTTTCAGCGTTCCGCCGACTTTGAGCACACGCCAGCACTCTTCCATCAGACGGACAGGGGTTCTGACATGTTCGATCACGTGGCTGCACTCCACATGGTCAAAGCTCTCATCAGCAAATGGAAAATGGCCATGTTCAAAGTCAGCCAGTACGTCAGCTTGGGAATCAGGATGATGATCCATGCCGATCGCATCTTTCACTTTGTTTGGTCCGCAACCAATATCAAGTATGCGCATTAAGATTTATCCTCTGTTTGCGTGGTAATTATAAGTCAGAGAACGTAATGCTAATCATGAAGCGGGGACGTAGCCAGTTAAACGGACCATAATGCGGCCAATTTTTATTTTTGCCGTCATTTTTAGCGGTATGCGTCGAGCATCATTGGTAAGCCATACCTGCATGGTGCCTACGCTGGAGAAAATCCCTTCGCTTTTCAGCTTGGGCTCAATCACCAGACACTCCACTCTTTCGCCCCATGGCGCCTTGAGGGTCTCTTTTTTAAGGAGACGAACTTCAATTTCGTAACGTTTGCGGGAATCAAACACCGGCACTTTAAGCACCTCGTTTTTTTTCACTGGCAGGGTACGAGTCAGAAAAAAAGCATCCAACACATTGAGATGGCCGGCAGGAACGTCGAAGCTTTCGGCATTGTCGTTGTGTGTGTAATTGACCTTGTTCTGTTTCCAGAGGTAATCAGTTTTCTTCTTCGCATGATACTTTCGCTCATGTTGTTCGAGATCAAACAGGGTGCTTTGCGGCTGGCCATTTATGCAGATGCCCTCAGATACAATGGTATCCCGAACCTTTTTGAACATATCGAAAAATTTATTGGTGTGGGCATCGGTGTCGATTCGGTAGCCATTTTCCCCTTTGTTGCTGAAACGCATGGTGGCCGTGCCCGCATTGACAAACTCCCAACCCACCGAGAATTGCATGGATTCTCCATGAAATGGAAGGCATGACGAAGCGGCATACGCCGGGGTTGTTGCTATTAAAAGCAAAAGCGCTAGAAAATATTTTTTCATCGTTTCACCTCTCTCCATGCTGCGATGATGTGCTCAGACCTGATTGAAGGCATGCAGACAAACTGATCGCATGCTCTCTTAAAGCATGGCCCGCACGGTACTTGTGCCACAACATGGCGGTGTTCAGCGCCAAGTGCTCCCATGCGCCATGGAGCAGTCGGCCCCCAGAGGCAGACAGTTGGGCATCCTACGGCTGCTGCCAGATGTGTTACACCGGTATCCTGTCCGATATAGGCATCAGCCCTCTCCAGCAGCCCTGCCACAGTGCCGATCGAAAGCATCTGCTTTGTCGTGATTACATTTACGGAGACTGAGCAGGTCATCTCTGCCCGTAACTGCTCTTCCCTGTTTCCCCAGAGAACCAACACCTTTCCATCTTTCGACAGGTTGGATGCAACCGATTGCCAGTGGCTGTCAGGGATGCGTTTGGTGGCAAAACTTGCGCCCACATGAAGTATGGAGAACGCTCCATTGATTCCGTTATCTGACAGGGCCTCTCCTCCCTGCTTCCGCATGCTGTCTGTTACCTCAACAACAGGGGGGGTATATGCCATGGCGTTCGCGCGCTCTGCTGTTTCAACAAATGGGGCGGCTGCAATGCGTCGATAGAGCTGAACGACATGGGTGTCATCCTGATGAAATGGAACGGACTGAACAAACAGGCGGTTGGGCTTTTCAGGACTCTGTCTGGCATCAAAACCAAAAACATTGGAGCCGATGGCGCGGGCCATGATGCCGGATTTGATCAATCCCTGCAGATCGAGGATCAGGTCGAACTGCTCTTTGCGAAGTGTTTTGATCATGTTCCAAGCATCGCGCAGAGGGGCATCCCCCTTCAATGCAACTTTGTGCACCTTGACGGACTCCGGAAAGAGCGCTGCCGCGAATGCAAAGCGGGAATCGAGAAGCCAGTGAATTTCATCAACGCCCGGCTGTTGCATGAGGTCATGCAGTGCCGGCAGGGCATGGATGATGTCGCCAAAGGCTGATAGTTTAACAATCAGGATTTTCATTTAAGCAAGCATTTCCAGACAGGCATCACGTACGATTTCAGGAAGCATATTGGCCATGCAGGGGTGGCCGGGGACAGAGCATTCGCGTTGCAGGCAAGGACTGCACGGTGCAGGGCAATATAGAAGTTGTACATGAGGTCCGGATGGGGCGGTTCTCTCCGGGTCTGTGGCGCCAAAGATACCTACGACGGGTTTGCCCAGGCCGGCAGCAACATGCATTAGACCGGAATCATTGCATAGCAGGAGGCGACAGGCGGACAGGAGCTGAAGCGCCTGTTTAAGCGAAGTCTCTCCACTGCTGTTCCAGCTTGGGGCCGCCACTTCAGAAAGACATTGCTCGGCAATTTCCCGCTCTGCAGCTGTGCCCAGAATCAAAATCTGCCAGCCAGCTTCGGAGAGCCACTTGATAATATGGTGATAGGATTCTGAAGGGTAGCGTTTGGCACCACCAAACTGTGCGCCTGGAGCAATGCAGATGGTTTTCTCCGGATCCAGCTTGTGTGACAGCATCAATCTCTGCCCATCGGCTATGTCAGAGGCGCTTGCTGTCAGTTCAACTTCCCGATGCTCAACAGGGATACCTGCCTGTTCTGCCAGATCGAGAAAATAGTCTCGATGGTGTTCGTGGATCATATCCAGCCTGGGGGTGTAGCCCGGGTTCAACAGCAGGCTTCGCCACTGTCCACGAAAGCCGATACGCCTTGAAACGCCGCTGCGAAAGACCCTCCAGGCAGATCTGAAGCTATTGGGGAACAGTACGGCTCTGTCTGCATTCGTCGGGATCTGTTCTGCATAGGAGACATTTCCGAGTCCAAGAAAGGGGGCGAGGTCGGATAACCATCTCCGGCCGACCAGGGTTATTCGGGCGTTTTTGTGACGGGTGCAAAAGGCGCGCATAGCAGGCTGTGCCATGATCACATCACCCAGCCAGTTGGGTGGCAGTAAAACCAGATGTTCAGTTTTGGTTGTTGTCATCAGATTGCCCGTTTTTATGTCGGCAGAGAAAGATCCACTCCTGCGAAAATGACGGAGGACTGGTCTCCAGAACTTGCTTACTCAGGATATCAAAATGGCGTAGCAGCGTGTTTTCTATACCCCTCTGTGTGTAGCAGTAGAGGCGGTTCTGGTACTCACCCATAGGAAAGAGGCTCATCTTCAGATAGTGAAGACGGGCAAGGAGTTCCGGCCAGAGCGTGATGCTGACGACGAAGCTTCCTTTCGGCTTTAGCAGGCGCCTGACTTCATGCATGATCAGTTCAGGGTTGAGGGAACAGCTTAACATGTTCAGGCAGAGAATCAGATCGTAGCTCGCGTCCGGCTTCGGGAGGTCTTCCGCCATCCTTGTAATGAATTCGCCTTCAGGCAGTTCGCCCGGAAAACTTCTTTTAAAGTTATCAAGCAGTGGATCGAGGTAGGTTGTATGTGAAGAGTTGAACAGCTTGCCAGTGCAGACAGGGCCGCAACCAATATCAAGGATGGATGCATCGGCAGGCAAAGGCTTGGGGAGTGTGTTAATAATGGCATGGTACCGTTTTCCTGCATTGATATGCAGTGCCTCCAGCCCTCCCTCCTGCAGTTTGGCTACGGCAGCTTTCTGGGAGGAGCTCCAGCGCTGCTTGCTGGATGGTTTATGATGTGCCATCAGCTGCCTCGCTTACCATCTCCTGTTCATCAAGGATCAACCAACGTCTGTGAATCCATAGCCACAGCTCCGGGCGCTCGTGGATGGTGCTTTCAAAGCTTTCGTTGATCCGGCTCATAATGCGAAGGGTATCCTTCTCTTTATCTCCCGTCATTTCAGGGTGTGGAATGGGCCAAACTCTCAGCTGGAATCTGAATGCATGACCTATACGCATCAGCGCCACACCAAACAACGGCGTTTTGTTTTTGATAATGAAAGGTGCGGGAAGTTCAGTTGTGTTAGCCATCTGCCCCAGAAAAGGGGCCCGAATACCCTGGCTCATATGTTGATCGATCATAATGCCGATGGCATCACCCTGTTTCAGGGATTTTGGCATCCAGCGTAACCCCTCCTGTCTGGAGTGTAACCGGGCACCAAAACGCTCGCGGCACTGTTTCAGGTATCTATCCAGTCCGGGTTGGTTAATAGGCCGGTAAATCAGACTTGATGCATAACCGAGCAGTGAGAAAGAGAGCGCTCCCAGCTCCCAGTTGCTGTGATGGCAGGCCGTAATAAAAGCACCATTGCCCTGCTGCATGGCAGCCCGGAATTCATCCTCGATACGGGGTTCAATTCTTGAGAGAAGAAAGGCTTCAGACCTGAGATAGACATGTGGCAGCTCAAACATCGTACGGCCAAGCTCGGCAAATGATTCTCTGGCAGTTTTAATATGCCATGAGTGTTCTCTCTTCGGGTAGATGCGCTTAAGATTTTTTACCGTATTATTTCTGTGCCGGGAGAGAATCGAAAAGCTGATTCTGCCAATGCCTGCCCCGATGGCTCCGGCCAGACGGACAGGAAGAATCCGAATGCACCAGAAGAGCAAACGAACACCGAACTCCAGAATTTTATCCATGAACTGTTGTGGTTCAGTCAGCTAAAGATTTGGCCTCATCCACCAGCATGACAGGAATATCATCGCGGATCGGGTATTCAAGCTGACATGCATCGCAAACCAAGCCGCTTTTGCTGTCGTTGTAATGAACATCGCCCTTACATTTCGGGCATGCGAGAATATCCAAAAGTGCCTGATCAATCATAATGAACCTCGTTTGTGTAAAATCTAATAGGTGCATTCCTGCACTTTTAGATATCGCAAAGGCAAAACTGCGATTTCCCCTTTGATTCTGTAACCCGGCTATGGGCTGCAAGGATGCATTCACATCCTTATTGAAATCTTTGGCAAGACTAAACCGAAAGATCGATGAGATCACGGAATTATAACCTATGTTGCTAACTGGCTAGCGAATAAAGTCTTTGATGGCTTCAAAGAGGCCGGGTTCCGCCTCGGCTCTCTGCTCCAGCACCCAGAGTGGTCTGCCAGCAGGCCAGATGCTCTGCAGTTTTACGGCATCCTTGGTGGTGACAATCACTGCTTCATGATGTGCAAGCACTTGCTGAATATCATCTGTTGAAAACAGGTGGTGGTCAGGAAAGGTATAGCTTTTAACAATATCAACGCCCAATTCTTCAAGGCTTTGAAAAAATCGCCCGGGCCGTGCAATGGCCGTGAGTGCAACAGCCTTTTTTGGTTTTTCATGCTGGGGGCCGACGATCTGATTGAGCTGATTATCATGGCACCACCAGCGCCACTCTTTTCCTTGAGTGAGCGGCTCTGTTTGATTGGTTTTTCCTGTGCGGATGACAAGGTCGGCCCGTTTCAGTGCTTCGACAGACTCCCTTAAGGGACCTGCCGGAATGAGGTGTCCGTTGCCGACACCTTCAGCAGGGATGAGAACGATGTCGCATACTCTTTTCAGCTGCAGATATTGGAATCCATCATCAAGTATCATGATGTTTCCATAATCCTGTGCCATTTTGGCTGCTTGAATCCGGCCATGTCCTGAGATGACCGGACAGCCGCTTTTCTGATGCAGTAACACTGCTTCATCACCAACCTGTAGTGGGTTACTACTGTCGGTGAGGAGTTCGGGGTTGCCCCCCTTGCCGCCATCGCCACGGCAGAGGATCACAGGCTTAAAGTCCTCGGCTTTCAACAGTGTCGCAAGCCAGATTACAAAAGGCGTTTTGCCACTTCCGCCAACCGTAATGTTGCCAACGGATATCATGGGAAGAGAAGGGGATATCGATCTCTTTTTGCGGCTATTCAGATTGTGCCGATTGATGATCTTATAAACATGGCTTGCGGCCCTGAGGAGGGCCGAAGGCTGATCATTCGACCACCACATCTGTTCAATTTTCTGATGCAGCCGGCACATCTATTTACCCTCCATCTGCTTGCACTCTAGCGGAGCCAGCCATGGTTGGATTGCATGAAGTACTCTGTCCAGAACACTGCTTTTTTCATTCATGTAGATCGTGGCTTTGGCATGGAGTTGCCGTAGTTCGTCCGGATGTTGAAGCAGACGAAGCACTGCATGTTCAACCTCCAGAGCATCCCTGCACACAATGGCGGCTTGGGCTGCCTGCATTTCGTTCATAATCTCACGGAAATTCTGTACGTGCGGGCCTGTCACTACGCCGCGCCCACAGATGGCGGATTCAAGAGGGTTGTGCCCGCCGGTCGGAACCAGAGAACCACCAATAAAAGCGATGTCTGTAACGGTGTAGAGCTTTTGCAGCAGTCCCATAGCATCAACCAGAATGATGCTTTCCGGGTTCTGCTCTGGCTCGCCGCTCAGTGCACTCCAGCGACTGAAGTTGAGGCCTGTCGATTCAATCTGTTCGGCAACCGAATCAAATCGTTCCGGGTGACGGGGGACCAAAATCAGCATTAGATTCGGTACTATCTCTCTCCATAACGGCCACATG
>Ga0316191_10002578_pt1 | contig 13211 bp, 11 predicted proteins | sample Eddworburr2cm_MG_FD_204928 | JGI IMG/M metagenome (GOLD analysis project Ga0316191, IMG submission 204928) | Coastal sediment microbial communities from Maine, United States - Eddy worm burrow 2 cm | ecosystem: Environmental > Aquatic > Marine > Coastal > Sediment | place: USA: Maine...
TTTCTGCGACCAGATGGATCGAGATGTCGGGTATCTCGCGCGCTTTGGCGCGCCGCATTTGTACCACGGTGCCAGCGGCATTGATCTGCGAGATCGCATTGTCGACAGCACTGTGGATCCGGGTGTAAATTTCATTGGGATACTGAGGTGCCACCGATACAATGCGCAACGAAAGGTCCTGCGCTGCATTATCCGGCCACCTTACATATGGTTTCGCACAGGGCTGTTCCGGCGCAGCCGCGCAGGCCACCACGCGGTAGAAATCGTCGTCACTAAGTGGGTCATCAGGAACGGTGATGAAATCCTGCGCAACTGCCGGACAGGCAAGCCACAGTAGGATCAAGGCCGCATAGCGTATCACAGAATACGACCGGCGACGGCGTCGAGCTTGGCGATGATTGCGGGATCACGTGCGTCGGGTTGGGTCAGGATCGCGTATTCCAGCGCGCGGTCACATCCATGCGGGCAGGATGCGCGCGCGGCGCCAACAAGATCAGGCAGCCGTCGCACCAGATCACGGCCTTTGGCGGCGTTTCCCATAAGCGTTTTTATGATCTCGGTCACGTCGACTTCACCGTGATCGGGGTGCCAGCTGTCGTAGTCCGTAATCATCGCAACCGATGCATAGCAAAGTTCGGCTTCGCGCGCGAGTTTCGCTTCGGGCATATTGGTCATACCGATCACGTCAGCCCCCCAGCTTTCACGGTACATCTTGGATTCAGCCAGCGTTGAAAACTGTGGCCCCTCCATCGCGAGATATGTGCCCCCTTTGTGAACGGTGATGCCAGCATCGTTGGCTGCAGTCTCACATGCGTCGGACAGGCGCGGGCACGTAGGATGCGCCACACTCACATGGGCGACGCAGCCTGTGCCAAAAAAGGATTTTTCGCGTGCAAAAGTGCGATCAATGAATTGATCGACTATGACAAAGTCACCCGGTGCCATTTCTTCACGAAAAGATCCGCACGCCGAAATGGCAATGACATCGGTCACACCAATCCGTTTCAGCGCGTCGATGTTTGCGCGATAGGGTACGGTTGAAGGGCTGTGTACGTGTCCGCGTCCGTGACGCGGCAGAAACGCCATGGGTAAACCGTTCAGAATACCTGTCAGAATTTCGTCAGAAGGCAGGCCCCAAGGGGTGTCGACCGATATCCATTTTGCGTCTTCCAACCCGTCTATGTCGTAGATGCCCGAGCCACCAATGACGGCAATTTTTGTTTGGGTCATGGCGCTTGTCCTTTTCTGTGCAGAACCACTGTGCCCGCAGTTTTAGAGCTTGAAAAGGCACAAATCGCCGCGTTTGATTAAGACACCGTGAACCCGTCGCGCGGGGCTTCTGAGGGCACATTGATAGCTGCATAGCCGTTATTCACACCCGATTAATACCGCCCCGCTACAAAGCGCGGGGTTTTCTTTCGGGCCAAATAGGTCTAGGACGCGGCAAAGCACGCGCCATCGGGCGCGCTTTTTGTTTTCGCACCCGCTTTGCACCCAGATGGGGACCACTACTATGGCGTTTACGTCTTTTCGCACCTTTACCAAGAACCTTGATGTCACCGACCTGCGGTGGATGCCCGATGACGGGTTTTCGCCGGCACGTTTGCGAATAGAACTGCTGTCGGGTTTGACGGTGGCCTTGGCCTTGGTGCCCGAAGCGGTCGCTTTTGCTTTTGTGGCGGGTGTGCACCCGCTGGTTGGCCTTTATGCGGCGTTTCTGGTGGGGCTTATTACGGCCCTGATCGGCGGACGGCCGGGCATGATTTCGGGTGCAACTGGGGCTCTGGCTGTTGTGATGGTTGCGCTGGTGGCGGAACACGGGGTCGAGTATCTGTTTGCCACCGTTGTTTTGATGGGGCTGCTACAGGTTTTTGCCGGCGTTATGCAATGGGGCAAGTTTATCCGGCTGGTACCCCATCCGGTGATGCTGGGCTTCGTGAACGGTTTGGCAATTGTCATTTTCCTCGCACAGATGAGCCAGTTCAAAGTACCCGGTACGATGGAGAATACTGGCCACGGTCTTGGCGGTGGTGAATGGCTGTCGGGCGAGCCACTCCTATTGATGCTAGCGCTGGTTGTTGCAACAATGGGGATCATCTGGGTCATGCCAAAGATTACCCGTGCCATTCCCGCGCCTTTGGCAGGTATCGGTATCATCGCGGGTATTGTGATCTTTTTTGGTTTGGATGTGCCGCGTGTCGGTGATCTAGCCTCTATTCAGGGCGGCCTGCCGAGCTTTCATATCCCCATGGTGCCGCTGACACTGGAAACGTTCGAAATTATACTACCCTACGCGATTATTCTGGCAGCGATCGGTCTGATCGAAAGCTTGCTGACCCTTAACCTTGTTGGTGACATGACCAATAAACGCGGTGGTGCGTCGCAAGAATGCATTGCGCAGGGTGTCGCCAACACGGTCACCGGCTTTTTCGGCGGTATGGGCGGGTGTGCGATGATCGGTCAGTCAATGATCAACGTGAAATCCGGCGGCCGCACCCGCGTGGCTGGAATAGCAGCAGCAGTGTTCCTGCTGCTCTTTATTCTGGTCGGCTCCAGCATTATCGAGCTTATACCGCTGGCCGCACTTGTCGGCGTTATGTTCATGGTCGTGATCGGTACCTTCGCGTGGAACTCGTTGATGATCCTACGCAAAGTGCCGCTGACCGATGCTTTCGTGATCGTCCTTGTGACTGTTGTGACGGTGATGGAAGACTTGGCGGTCGCTGTGGTCGTCGGTGTCATCGTCAGCGCCTTGGCATATGCTTGGAACAACGCGCGCCGTATCCACGCCAAAACCTACAGAACACCGGAAGGTGCCAAAGTGTATCAGGTTCAGGGGCCTTTGTTTTTTGGCTCTGCTGACGGTTTCGCCGAGCTTTTTGACGTCGCTGGTGATCCATCCGAGGTGATCGTGGATTTCGCCGACAGCCGCGTGGTCGACCAGTCTGCGCTGCAAGCCATCGAAGCCATTGCAGGCAAGTATGACGCACAGGGCAAACGTATCCAGTTGCGCCACCTCAGCCACGACTGCCACCGTCTGCTAAACAAGGCAGGCCACCTGATGGTCGATAGCGATGACGATCCCGATTACGCGTTGGCCGTCAATTATTCTGTCAAAACAGACGTATTGGGCGGCCACTAAGCCGCCCTTGATCGTGCGTCAATCGTCGGGGCGGGTCAGTTCAAATATGTCGGTAACGCGGGTGTAGTCGCGGTACCCCATACGGCTGAGCGGGGAGAAGGTGGTGACGTCAAAGCGGCCATCCACCAGCGTGTCGTCGCGCATATGCACCCCGACAACTTCCCCGAAAACGACGAAGTTATGCGCACCCTCGATCTTGACGATTTGTGTCATCCGGCATTCCAGAGATGCAGGGGCGTGGGCCACGCGCGCGCAGTCAATCTCGGAGCAGGGGGCCTGTTCGATGCTTGCGTGGTCAAACTCGTCCACGTCGCGCGGCAAAGCTTGGGAAGATGCGTTCATTACGTCGCGCATCGCATATTCAACGATGTTGACGCAGAACACGCCTGTTTCACGGATGTTTGCGACGGAATCCTTAGTGTCGCCACGATCTTCCTTAGCTGCTGTAGAGGCAAACATTACCTGAGGCGGCACATAGGCGACCGCATTGAAGAACGAATAAGGGGCAAGATTGTTTTGCCCTGATGTGCCTCGTGTGGAAATCCACCCGATAGGGCGTGGCGTGACAATTGCATTAAAGGGATTATGCGGCAGGCCGTGACCCTCGGCTGGGCGATAAAACATAAACGTCTCCTGATAGTTTGCAGGGCACATAGCGCATGTGCTAGGGGCAAACCACCTGAAACCTGTCATCAAAACCGGCGGCCAAAGCCTCGTGTATTCGCTCACCGCAGAAACTGACCAAGACGTATACGAGGTCGAAGCACTTTATGATCTGTGCTTTGCCCCCGGCCGCGAAGCGTTGTCGTCATACCGGTTGCGCGATGATATCCCGCCTGTTGCTGGACTAAGTCATGTCGCAAGGGACGCAGACGGTATTCTAGCCGGTGCGATACGGTATTGGCCCGTGCATGTCGGCGATGTTTCTGCGTTGCTCTTGGGGCCTGTGGCCGTCCACCCGACGCGTCAGGGTGAGGGTCTTGCAGCACTTTTGATCCGTGAAACCTTGGCTATTGCGCGTCAGGCGGGGTGGGCGCGCGTGATGTTGGTGGGTGATGCGCCCTACTACGGTAAGTTCGGGTTTGAGCAGTTGCACGGTGTCACGATGCCACCGCCTACAAACCCGGAACGTGTTCTGGGACATGCCCTGCATGATGCCGCATGGGACGGTGTCCAGGGGGACGTCACACGCTGGTATATGGATTGAATTGCACACAATCGGCCCCATGTTTACCGTAACAGGAGAACATCATGGACCTTATCTCGGTGACCGGGCCAGTGGACGTAGACGCAGAGCTGGATGCGATTGCGCGGCGCTACAAGCGTGCTGGCGGCTTAGGTGTTGATCTGCTCAATCTGGTGGGTGGCAAAGCCGAAGGTCTCTTGGATCAGTTGCCCAAGTCCGTGAGAGGTGGCCTGGAGCAAGCAACGCAACGCGCCCTTGAACAAGCGATGAAAGTTGCAAATGACAGCCGCAGTGTCGTTCCGGATCAGAAGGGATGGCTCAATTCTGCGGTTGGCGCTGCAATGGGAGCAGTGGGTGGTATGGGCGGCCTGCCAACCGCTTTGGCCGAACTGCCGGTCACGACGACGCTGTTGCTGCGTGTAATTCAGGGTGTTGCCAAAGAATACGATTTTGACCCTTCGGCTGAAAATGTGCAGTTTGATTGCGTGCAGGTCTTTTCGTCGGCAGGACCACTCGAGGCGGATGACGGCGCGGATCTGGGGTTTATATCAGCGCGTGTGACCCTGACCGGAGCTGCCGTTCACGGCTTGGTTGCGCGGGTCTCGCCACGGCTGGCGACAGTGCTGGGGCAAAAGCTTGCCGCACAAACCGTGCCAGTTTTAGGCGCTGTGGCAGGTGCGGCGACCAACTATGCCTATACCAGCTATTACCAAGAGATGGCGCATGTTCACTTTGGCTTGCGACGCCTTGCGGTTGACGCGGATGTGCCGGTAGACAGCCTTATCGTGCGTTTGAAAGAACGTATCGGGCGAAATGATCTGGTCTAGGCCCCGGGTCTTGGCTTCACCACATGTGGTATTAACACTTCATTTACTAAGCCTGCTTAGTGGTCGGAACTGGATTTGGTTGGCAATGGCTCTTAAATCGGGCATTGTTTGATGATTGATTAGGCAGGCTTCGGCACTTTTATGAGTTCGCATCAGCGCAACATGATAAAACAACTCCCCATTTCGCTTCCTAATGGCAGCAAAACCGACGTACGGACGCAGTTTGGTGCGCTGTGCTACCGTGTTCGCAAGAAAAAGGTGGAAATCCTGCTTATTACGTCGCGCACGTCAAAACGCTGGATTGTACCCAAAGGGTGGCCGATGGATGGCAAGACACCGGCGGAATGCGCAGCAATCGAAGCTTGGGAAGAAGCGGGTGTCAAAGGTGTGTCTGACGGGCGCTGTATTGGCATTTTCTCATACAGCAAGGCAACGAATGATCTTGGGGAGTTGCCCTGCGTAGCAATGGTATTTGCAATTGATGTGCAGTCGCTGGCCGATAATTACCCCGAAGCGAAAGAGCGCGACCGGATATGGGTGTCGCGCAAAAAAGCGGCCAAGCTGGTCGATGAACCGGAGCTTTCGCGGATCGTCCGTGATTTTGATCCGCGGCTGCCATTATAGCCTGCTTGACGCGGGCGGAACTGCGCCCCATCTTCTGTCGGATTGTTCTTATCAGAGCGTGCGTTACCCTATGATCCAATATGCGTTAAAATGTGAAAACGATCACGTGTTCGACAGCTGGTTCCAGTCGGCTTCGGCATACGAAGCGTTAGAACGGACGGGTCATTTATCTTGTGCGGTATGTGGCAGCACAAAAGTGAAGAAAGCTGTAATGGCGCCGCGTGTTGCCTCAAAAGAAGTTGCAGCCCCTGTTGAAAAACTGTCCGACCCGAAATCCGAACAGGAAAAAGCAATTGCCGCCCTACGTAAGAAAGTTGAAGAAAACGCAGACTATGTGGGCCCGCGTTTTGCCGACGAGGCACGGTCGATGTTTTTAGGGGCCACACCAGAGCGCGCAATATATGGCGAGGCGAACGGCGCAGAGGCCAAAGCACTGATGGAAGATGGCATTCCGGTAGCGCCACTGCCCTTTTTACCCAACCGAAAGGCAAACTGATCTGATGAACATCCTGATTACGGGCACCAGCCGCGGCATTGGTGCCGGTTTAGCCGAAACATATCGTGCCCGTGGTGACGAGGTGATCGGTACAACACGCGCGGGCGATTGGCCTCTGGATGTGACAAACGCTGATAGCCAAAAAGCTTTGGCGGCAAAGCTGGATGGTCGGCCGATTGATTTGCTGGTTTGCAACGCCGGGGTCTATCTGGATAAGCGCGAGCGGCTGGACACTGGCTACGCCAGCCAGCTTTGGGCAGATACATTTGCGGCTAACGTCACGGGCGTTTTCTTGACCGTTCAAGCCTTGCTTCCAAACCTTGAAGCTGCCGCGCAGGGAAAAATTGCCATCATATCCTCGCAGATGGCGTCTAGTGAACGTGCGCCGGGTGGCAGCTACATATATCGCGCGTCCAAAGCCGCCGTTCTGAACCTTGGTCGCAATCTGGCCGCAGATTTGCGCCAGAGTGACATCGCGGTGGGAATTTACCATCCCGGTTGGGTTATTACCGATATGGGGGGAGGCGCGGCTGACATCACGGTCGACGACGCCGTTTCCGGCCTGGTTGAACGCTTTGATGATCTATCCATCGCCACGACAGGGGTATTTGAAACATGGGATGGTCGCGCGCACCCCTATTAGGGTAGGGTCTGGACTTGTTCGTGCCAGAGAATTGGTCGCACCCCGCTTGTGTGTCGTAGTCAGAGCGCGTAAACCCGCCGCGATATCTGCGAGGGACCCGACATGCCAGTTCTGGTGATGAAATTCGGCGGCACTTCTGTTGCCACGTTAGACCGTATTCGACGCGTTGCAAAACGTGTCGGTGTCGAAGTTGCCAATGGCTATGACGTGATTGTCATCGTCTCGGCAATGTCGGGTAAAACCAACGAGTTAGTTGGCTGGGTTAATGAGACTTCGCCTCTTTACGATGCGCGTGAATATGATGCTGTGGTGTCTTCGGGTGAAAACGTGACCGCAGGTTTGATGGCACTAACGCTACAAGAGATGGATGTCCCCGCGCGCAGTTGGCAAGGCTGGCAGGTGCCGGTCAAAACCACCTCGGCCCATTCGTCTGCGCGGATCGAAGAAATTCCGACAGAAAATATCAAGGCAAAATTCGCCGAAGGTATGCGGGTTGCCGTGGTCGCGGGTTTCCAAGGGGTAAGCCCTGAATGCCGTATTACGACGCTGGGGCGCGGTGGTTCCGATACCACGGCGGTGGCTTTTGCAGCGGCTTTCGAAGCAGAACGGTGCGATATCTATACCGATGTCGATGGCGTATACACGACTGACCCAAGGGTGAGTGCGAAGGCGCGCAAGCTTGATAAAATCGCGTTTGAAGAAATGCTTGAACTGGCGTCTCTGGGTGCGAAAGTGTTGCAGACCCGCTCAGTAGAGCTGGCGATGCGATATCATGTTAAACTGCGTGTCCTGAGTAGTTTTGAAGAACAATCTGACGCGGCGGGAACGCTGGTATGTGATGAGGAAGAGATCATGGAAAGCAAAGTTGTGGCAGGCGTGGCATTTAGCCGTGACGAAGCAAAGATGACGCTGATTAGTGTAGCGGACCGGCCTGGTATCGCTGCGCGTATTTTCATGGCGCTTAGTGATGCGGGTGTGAATGTGGATATGATCGTCCAGAATATCGCCGAAGAGGGGCGCACAGATATGACGTGGTCCTGTCCAACCGATCAGGTGCAACGCGCCCAAAAAGCGGTTGAAGAGGCCAAGGCCAACGGCACGATCAACTTTCAGGAAGTTGTTGCTGATGTCGATGTGGCGAAAGTGTCGGTTGTGGGCATCGGCATGCGCAGTCATACAGGTGTCGCGGCAAAAATGTTTCAGGTGTTGAGTGCCGAAGGCATCAACATCAAGGTCATTACAACGTCAGAGATTAAAATATCGGTCCTGATTGACAGGAAATACATGGAACTTGCTGTTCAAGCGCTCCATGATGCTTTCGAGTTAGAAAAGGCAGCCTGACTGCACAAAGCACCAGGCCGGCTTTGGGAGGAATACACTGGTGTCTGAACGGCCAGAGAGTGAATCGCGCAAATTGCTGGGGCGGTTGCGGGATGCGATGGCGGGCAATGTGGCCGGGCAGGCTAGGTTGGACGAGATCACCTCGCTTATCGCCGGCAGCATGGGGTGCGAAGTGTGTTCCATCTATCTGTTCAGAGATGCCGAGACGCTTGAGCTTTGCGCGACAAAGGGCTTGAACCCAGAAGCTGTTCACCAAACACGGATGAAATTGGGGGAAGGTCTTGTCGGGCGGGTCGCAAAGTTGCGTGCGATGGTCAACACCCCTGACGCGCCTACCGAAAAAGGTTTCCGCTATATGCCGGAAACCGGAGAAGAGATTTATTCCAGTTTTCTCGGCGTACCCATTCAACGGTTGGGCGAAGCGCTGGGCGTTTTGGTTGTACAGTCGAAATCCGCGCGTGAATTTTCCGCGGACGAGGTCTATGCCTTGGAAGTTGTCGCGATGGTTTTGGCAGAGATGACAGAGCTTGGCGCTTTTGTTGGGGAGGGGGCAGCTATGTCAGCGCGTCATTCCCAACCCGCAATGTTTCGCGGCACTGTCGGACAGGAAGGTGCTGCTGAAGGACATGTCTGGCTGCATGAACCACGCGTTGTTGTAACCAATCCCATTGCGGATGACCCACATAAGGAACTGGTGCGGCTTAAAGAAGCCGTCGAGCAGTTGCGGGTGGGCGTCGATCAGATGCTGCAGATTGCAGGGCGCCAAGACAAAGAGCAGCTGCAAGTTCTTGAAGCCTATAGAATGTTTGCGAACTCCAAGGGCTGGATGCGGCGGATGGAGGAAGACATCTCCAACGGTCTATCTGCAGAAGCTGCTGTGGAAAAAGAGCAGTCAACCGCGCGCGCGCGCCTGTCGCAAGTTACGGACAGCTATCTACGCGAACGGCTAAGTGATCTTGATGATCTGTCGAACCGTCTGCTGCGGATCCTGACGGGGCAGGGGTCCGATACAGGGGCTGAAATGCCTGCTGATCCGATCCTGATTGCACGAAATATCGGCCCGGCAGAACTTTTGGAGTACGGGCGCAGTCTAAAGGGTATCGTGCTTGAAGAGGGGTCGGTTGGAAGCCATGCCGCGATTGTTGCGCGGGCTTTGGCTATTCCGTTGGTCGTTCATGCAAGTGGTGTGGCGACCGAAGCGCTGAATGGCGACCACATCATGATCGACGGAGAACAAGGTATCGCGCACTTGCGGCCTGATGAAACGGTGGTCTCCGCTTTTCGGGATAAGATCGCGATGCTTGCGGCCGCGCAGGAGCGTTATGCGTCGATCCGCAACAAACCTGCTACAACCAAAGACGATCAAACCGTTGCGCTGCATATGAATGCAGGCTTGATGGCGGACTTGCCATCGCTGCCGTCTTCGGGTGCGGAAGGTGTTGGTTTGTTTCGCACGGAATTGCAGTTTCTCGTTCGCAACCAGATGCCGCGACGGGCGGAATTGGTTGCGCTATACGCCCGGGTTCTGGATGCGGCACAGGGCAAGCGGGTTGTGTTTCGCACGCTGGACATTGGGTCTGATAAAGTTCTGCCGTATATGAAGCCAAATGATGAACCAAACCCCGCTTTGGGGTGGCGCGCGATACGCGTCGGTCTGGATAAGCCAGGCATCATGCGGATGCAGCTGCAGGCGTTAATTCGCGCAGCAAACGGACGTCCGCTGACAGTTATGTTCCCTTTCGTCGCTCAAATGGAGGAGTTCACCGAAGCGCGCCGCCTGATGGACAAAACGCTGGCTGCCGAAGAGCGGCTTGGCCATGTTCTACCAGAGACTGTTGAAGTGGGCGCAATGCTCGAGACGCCAAGCCTCGCCTTTGCGCCGGTCAAGTTTTTTGAAGACGTGGATTTTTTGTCAATTGGCGGTAACGACTTGAAGCAATTCTTTTTTGCGGCAGACCGTGAGAACGAACGCGTTCGTCGTCGATACGATACATTGAATGTATCTTTTTTGAGCTTTGTCGAGCGTATTGTCGAACGGTGTGAGCAAACTGGTACAGCGGTTTCATTTTGCGGTGAAGACGCGGGTCGGCCGATCGAAGCGCTTTGTTTTGCCGCGATCGGTCTTCGCAACCTGTCCATGCGCCCGGCATCCATTGGGCCAGTAAAAAGCCTGCTGCGCAGATGCGATCTGGGCGAGGTCCGCAAGGTGATTGCGGATGCCCGTCACCGTGGTGAAATGTCTGTACGGCCTGCGATAATGGACTGGTTGCGCGAACAAGGATAAATGGGGCCTCACTCAGGTAGCCGCGGTTTGGCGTAGGTTTACAGTTTCAACATGTGCTTGCGCGATACGGTATTAGGTTTTGTTCCGGCGCAGATGGTCTGGATAGAGGCGCGGGGAACCCTAAGCGGGAGGTGGTTTACGAAGCTTGAAGCTTTGCCGCCGCGGCAGTGGCTTTGGCGTTAAGAATAGCCATTGCGTCTTCTTCGCGACCTTCAGGAATAAAAAGGTGATCGTGGAAAAAACCTGCAACTGGATTAACACCCATGCCTGCCAGAGCCAAATCTGAAGCTATGCTCGCGATGAAACCGACAGCATCGAGTGCAGAGTGGACGTTAAGAGTGATCATCCGACACTCAAACTCATAAGGCAGGCGATGTGCTTCCGCTTGTGACCGTTTAACAATTAAAGTAGTGCCTTCTGCCTCTTGGAAAACCATTTTCGGCGTCAGGCCGTCTGGAATCTGTCCATCGGCTCGCGTGACAAAAACAAAAGTTTCAGGAGAAAGGCTGGCCGTCATATCGGCGATCAGCCGGTCCAGATTGGTTTCGCCACTCATTCATCTATCCTGCGCTTACAATTTGTAGCTTAAGGTTTTCCAGAAGGTTGACGGCACCACAAGTTATTTCCGGATCTTTGATAATTTGCTGCTCAAAATTCACTCCATCCACTCAGCTCCTCGGCCCCAGCCGCAAGTGCTGGCCGGTTTGGAGCAAATTGTTTTGTCGCTTTTATCGGTGCTGCCAAGGGCGTGGAAGGTAATTGATTTGATGCGCCTACTTGGAATTGGGACGTGGAGTTTTTCAAGTCACCAGCCTTTGCAGCGAGCAAGTGGCTTGAAGCGGTCAGTTCTTCGAACGCTGCTGCCTGTTTTTGTGTATTTCCATCCACCTGTGCCATCGCTGAAGATATTTCCTGAATTCCTAGGGACTGCTCGGATACGGCTCTGGTGACTTCTTCCACGCTTTCAGAAATACGCACGACACTTGCAGCGATCCCTTCCAACGCACTTTTTGCATTCGATACGTTGGCAACACCTTCGGATACCGCCACGTCGCTTTCATTCAAAACATGCGATATTTCTTTGGCAGCTTCACTTGCGCGCTGCGCTAGGAGCCTGACTTCCGAAGCAACCACCGAAAACCCGCGGCCGGCGTCGCCTGCGCGGGCGGCCTCCACCCCCGCGTTGAGCGCGAGCAGATTGATCTGAAACGCAATGTCGTTGATAACTTCCGTGACCCGCGTAATTTCTTTGGAGCCTTCTGCGATGCGTTCCATTGATGCGGCCGCGACAGCCGCAACAGTTTCGCTGTTAGACGCAGTGGACCTCGCTTTTTGCGCGTTGGCGCTGACGTCCGAGATATTGTTGTTCACCTGTGCCACGCTTGCAGATAGTTCTTCAAGGGCTGCGGATGTTTCCTGCATCGATGCGGCATTCTGTTCTGCTTGGCGTGACAAGACGTCGGCTGTTTGTCGTAATTCCAGTGAAGAACCGCTCAGAACTTCGCCACTATCAGAGATGTCTATCACAAGGTCAGTTAATGATTTTAGCATGCCGTTCACGTTTGTTTGCAAGTCCAGAAATGCCCCTTGAAACGACCCATCCATTTTCTGGGTTAAATCTCCTGCCGCGACCAGTGACAATATAGCACCCGTCTGCGTGAGCCCGTCATCGACTTCTTGCATGAAGGTATTCATGCCCAACGCAAGATCTCTTAGAACCTCATCGTCAAATGACACATCGATCCGGTTGCTGAAATCGCCCTTGGATGCGGCACCGATAACGCTACCGAAGGACGCACGGAGCTGCTCCATCATTCTGAGCCGATCTTGTTCGGCGTCCATGTCTGCTTGTACTTTCTGTGCTGAAAGCTCTGTCTCGCGCTGTGCGGCAGCTTCACGTTCTGCGTTAAGCGTCATCATCTTGTCGTTTGCTTGGCATTGTTCCTCAACCAGCTTTTCAATGCGTAAAGCGCCTTGTCTGAACACTTCCGTTTGGCGCGCAAGCTCGCCGATTTCGTCCCCGCGCTCTGTACAGGGAACCTTGGTGTCCAGCGCGCCGTCGACGACTTTGTTGACCGCTCGGGTAAGGTGTTGGAGAGGCCGCGACACGCCGCGTGAGAAAAACGCGGAAATCGTCAGCGCGCACCCCAAAATAGCAACGGAAATCAAAAATATTTTGACCAATGCAGATGTCAGGCCCGCAAAAAGTTCCCTTTTGTCCTGTTGAACCACAGTGACCCAGCGACTGCCGAGAAACTCCAAAGGTACTGCAAACCCCATGACCTCTTGTCCGTGATGCCCAACTGTCTGAAAACTGCTAGCTATCCCTTCTAGCGCGTCCGCGATTGCGGAATGCTCAACACGGGTGACCAATGTATCATCTGGTTGGGTTTGGCTGGAGTTCGTACGCATTGTGCCGTCACTGCCAACCAAGAAACCGTCAGCCGATTGCCCCAATCCCTGTAAATCACCTGCGGCTGAGTTAAGCTCTGTGATGGGCATCTGGTAGGCGATTACGCCTAGCCTGCTGCCTTGTTCATTGAACACTGGCCGCGCGACAAAAGCTGCAGGGGCACCATAGCTTGGGCCGTATGGTGCAAAGTCAACGAAAACAGAACGTGCATTGGGGTCCAGGTCGGATGCCAAACGATATGCTTCTGCGAGGCCT
>Ga0316191_10002579_pt1 | contig 13208 bp, 11 predicted proteins | sample Eddworburr2cm_MG_FD_204928 | JGI IMG/M metagenome (GOLD analysis project Ga0316191, IMG submission 204928) | Coastal sediment microbial communities from Maine, United States - Eddy worm burrow 2 cm | ecosystem: Environmental > Aquatic > Marine > Coastal > Sediment | place: USA: Maine...
TCACTATTGGAGCAGGCGAACGGGTGGATACGACGACCTCGAAAGACCCCATTGTTGGCTTCGTATTTGATGCCAAAGGTCTCATTGCTGACATCTCCTTAAAGGGCGCAAAATTTAACAAATTAAATAAAGCAAAATAATAAACCCCTTCTATTCATATCCAGTTTATTCGAGGGTCCTTTCGCAGCGGCAGCCGCTGGTATCTCAGCTTGGGATAGCCGACCATCGCAGCCCCGAAGGCCTTGTGTCCGGCAGGTATGCCCAGAGCTTCAAACAGCGGCGGGTAGGAATTGACCGCTGAAAAAAAATAGCCACCCCAGCAGGATCCCAGGCCCAGCGCGGGTGCGTACAATTCCAGATAGCTCAACGCCGTGGCGCTGTCCTGGGGGCCGAGCACATAATCTTTATCGCCGTGAACCACAATAACGTGAGGCGCGCCGCGGCAGATCCGCTCATGACCGCCGTCCCAGGCTTCCACCACCCGGGGCAACCCTATTTCCTCGGCCTGCTGCGGATGTTTTTTAATTATCGAACGCATCCAGTCAATTACCATCCCAGCCATTTTATTTACGTCAGCCGGATTTTCAACCACCGTCCAATGCCAGGGCTGGTTGTTTTTGGCAGAGGGCGCAAAGCAGGCAATTTCCAGCAGCTTTTCCAATTTTTCGCGCTCCACCGTTTTGTCCTTGAAATTACGAATCGAGCGGCGCGACCGCAAAAATTGCTCGGCCTGGTCCCGGCTCAGGACACCCTTCTTGACTATGGAGGGGCATTCCCCGCTTGTAAGCCAATCCAGACTGAAAGCGCCGGTGGGACATACCGCCACACAATGGCCGCAGGCCAGGCAGTATGCTTCAAAATCTTTCACGGGTGCCGGCAGTTCATTCGGTGAAGTCAGCTCGATGACTGCTGCCGGGCAGGCTTTGACACAAACTCCATCCCGATTGCATTTTTCAGGGTCAATCGCAATTGGTTTCATGGGTTCTCCTTTGGATTTTTTTTATTCGCTGGATATCAGGAATCCGCAATGGCGTCAAAGAAATATTACGCGCCCAGCGGTATATAGTGGTTGCCAAAAAAACGTTCCGTTATACAAACGGTTTTTCTTACAACCACTTATACCAGCCGGAATGTTTTTATGAAAAGCGGTATAAACCTTGACTTGAAAAAATAGGCTGTGGTATTGGATTAAGTATAACAACTTAACGTAACACCTGCAAAAAGAGAGAACCAATGATTAATCTTTTGCAAAACCCTGTTTTCATCCAGAAAAGCAGGGTTTTATTTTTTGCAGCGCTTCAATCCGGGTGTTCAACGACAGCTAACCGTGAATCGCCATCAGATCGCAGCATCCACCCACACCACCAAACCCAAAAAAAGCCGAGGACCCATGGCCGATCTTTCACTGGAAAAAGTGTTCTGCCTCTTAGGCACCCAGCACATTAAAGGCTCCGACAAGGAGCTGAAAATGCTGTGCATCCGTATCAATGAACTGGTCGAATTAAACGGAGAAGATTGGGTAAAGGAAAGCAGGCAGAGCCTCCGGGATGAGTGGGAATATATTGTGAGCCAGGGAATTATTGGCGGATCGGGGGGTAGGATAAAATGAAAATCAAAAATGGGGGGCGTACCGATTAATCCTGGAAATAAAAGGAGGTGCCGAATGCATAAATCGCTGGTTTTAATGACTCTGTTTCTGGCATTTTTTGCCTGGGAGGTAACCGCGAGTATGGATTTTGAAAAAGATATCATCACAACATCTAAAGGCGATCTGGAGATCACCTTTATAGGCCATGGATCTTTGATGTTTACTTATAAAAATATTGTGATCCAGGTTGATCCGTTTTCCAAATTAGCCGATTACGCAACTTTTCCGAAAGCGAACCTGATTTTGATAACCCATGAGCACGGAGACCATCTGGACCAGGGGGCCCTGGAAAAGGTCCGCACGGATAGAACCATTCTGATTTTAACCGAAACCTGTGCTGCCAGGGTTTCAGGCGGTATCGTTATGAAAAATGGAGATGTTGAAACGGTTGGCGGATTGACGATTGAAGCCATACCGGCCTACAACCTGGTCCACATGCGCAGTGAAGGGGTGCCCTTTCACCCGCAGGGTACCGGCAACGGCTACGTGATCACCTTTGGCGATATCCGCGTATATGTGGCCGGTGACACGGAAAACATTCCTGAAATGAAAAATTTGAAAAATATCGACTATGCCTTCCTGCCCATGAACCTGCCTTACACCATGACACCGGAGATGGTGGCGGATGCAGCCAAAGCATTCAAGCCGAAAGTTTTATACCCCTATCATTTTGGCAATACGAATACTTCAGATCTTGAGGCGCTGATGAAGGATACACCTGGGGTGGAGGTGCGTGTTCGAAATATGAAATAGTTAATAGTGTCATGCCCTGCAAATAATTTACAAACGCTGGCAGAAATACAATAAAGCCGCTCCCACGGCAACCCCCCTGCTTGCTATTTCTATTAGTCTGATTCCAGAAGAGGCCCGCCGCTTTTCTGTCCTTCCATGCCCCCTCTTTGCAGGCCCCGGCTATTTATAACACTGCCAAAAATATTGCAAAAATATGTAGAATCAATTAGTGTAGCCCGTTCTATTGCAAAATAATCGAGCCCGTCTAACATAACCCATTAAACATTGAGGAGAATAGCATGAGCAAACTGTTCGAAACCGGCGAAATTAACGGAATGAGGCTTGCGAATCGTTTTGTACGGTCGGCCACCTGGGAAGGAATGGCCGCAGACGACGGTGCCTGTACACCCAAGCTAATCGACCTGATGGTAAATCTGGCCCAGGGGGGCGTGGGCCTGATTATCAGCAGCCACACCTATGTCAGCCCGGAGGGACAGGCCTCTCCCTGGCAGATAGGCGTCTATGATGACAAACTTATTCCGGGGCTTGAGGCCATGGCAGCGGCCGTCCATGAAAACGGGGGTAAAATTGTCATGCAGCTGGCCCACGCCGGTTATTTTGCCAACGCCAAACTGACCGGACAAACGCCCATGGCGCCTTCAAATGCCGAAGGCTTTGCCAAAGGTGAGCGCCAGGAGATGAGCGCCGATGACATTCACGGGGTTGTCAAAGCCTATGGCGCAGCGGCCCAAAGAGCTCAAACAGCCGGTTTCGATGGGGTCCAGATCCATTCGGCCCACGGGTATCTTCTCAGCCAGTTTCTATCGCCGGCTTTCAATCACCGTAAAGACGAATATGGGGGCGACATCCAAAATCGAGCCAGGGCGCTGGTTGAGGTGCTCCGGGAAATCCGGCAGGCTGTGGGAAAAGATTATCCCGTCCTGGTAAAAATCAATTGCCAGGATTTTATCGATAACGGACTGCAGCCGGAAGATTCCCTGCAAGCATGCAAAATGCTGGTTGAAAACGGAATCGATGCCATCGAATTAAGCGGTGGCGTGCTGATCAGCCCCAAGCTGAGCCCGAGCCGCATGGGAATTAAATCGGAGGAAAAAGAGGCCTACTTTCAAAGCGAAGCCCGCGCTTTTAAGGAAAATATTCATGTGCCCCTGATTCTGGTGGGTGGCAACCGCTCCTTCCAGGTAGCCGAGCGTCTTGTCAACGAGGGTACCGCCGATTATATTTCCCTGTGCCGCCCCTTGATCCGCGAACCGGATTTGGTCAACCGCTGGAAATCAGGCGATCTCAGCAAAGCGGCATGCTTATCCGACAATATGTGTTTTATGCCCGCAAGGGAAGGAAAGGGCATATACTGTTTGACGGAAGAAAGAGAGAAAAAGAAGAATGCAGAAGGCTGACCTGTCGTCGTCCGATAGGGCGGGACTTTGCCGCGGCTAAAGATGGGGAATGCGGATTAAATTCACCACGGAAACACTGAGAGCACAGAGATAGTTTTTTTGTTGGATCGGGAGACGATGATCCAACAAAAGCCAGCAATGCTGCGGACAGGCCCATAAAAGTTTCAGGCAATAAATTGACAGACCCAAAAAACGACACATTCAACACCCTTCAGCAGGAGATCAGCGGCGATGTCTATTGGGACCCGATCCGGGTCACCATGCTGTCCACCGACGCAAGTATTTACCGCCGGGAGCCTGCCGCCGTGGTTTATCCCCAATCCACCCGGGATGTCATCAGCACGGTAAAATTTGCATCCGACCGGGGGTTGCCGATTCACTCCCGGGGGGCTGGCAGCGGACTTTGCGGTTCCGCCATCGGTACCGGAATCGTTATCGATTTCACCCGCTATATGAACCGCCTTATAAATATCGACGGGGATCAAAGCTGTTTTGAATGTGAACCGGGATATCGATTCGGCGAGCTGGAAGCTGCGCTGGGAGGAACAGGCCTGTTTTTCCCCCCCGCCCCGTCCAGTGGAGAGTATGCCACTTTCGGCGGAATGTACGGTACCAACGCCAGTGGCGCCCAATCGGTTAAATACGGCAATGTTGCCGATTATATCCTGGATGCCGAAGTCGTTCTCAGCAGCGGTTATGTGTTCACCCTTGCGGATATCCTTGAGCGGCCCTTCGACCACCTTCCTGATAACCTGAAAAATCTGTATACGCTTTACGCCGGCCGGACGCAGAAAATCGAAACTGCATATCCCCCCATAAGGTACAACTCCACCGGCTATAACCTCCGGGGGCTGGTAAAAAATGACCGGCTGGATTTAACCCGGCTCTTTGCCGGGTCCGAGGGAACCCTCGGAATCATCACCCGGCTGAAGTTCAAGCTGGCTCAAAAACCCTCCCACGACAGCCTGATCGTCGCCGGATTTGATGATATCGTCAACTCCGCCAGGGCCGTCCAGAAAATCCTGCCGCTGGGACCATCCGGAATTGAGATCCTGGAAAAGTCCCTTTTGAAACTTGTCAGAGAAACCGATCCCGGTCTTAAAGATAAAATTCCCGGTGACGTCGACAATATCCTGTTAATCGAGTTTGACGGGTTTGATTCGAAGGTCTGCTCCCGTCAGGCCCAGGAAGTTCAGCAACTCCTGGAATCAGAAGGGCTGGCGGCCAATATCCGTATGGCCGTATCTGATGACGAAAAGGCCAAACTCTGGCACATTCGCAAAGCGGCCATGCCCATGTTGTATAAGCTAAAAGGGTCCAAAAGGATTTTGCCCCTGATAGAGGATGCCGCGGTGCCCACCGATCAACTGGTACCGTACTTTGAAGGATTGACCGCAATTTTGACCGGCCATAAGCTTGATTTTGTTATATACGGACACATTGCCAAAGGACTGTTGCACACCCGGCCGCTTCTTGATCTCAAGGACCCCGACGATGTCCGCCTGCTGAAACCGCTGGCAGACGAGGTGTTTGAGCTGGTTCATTCCCTGGGAGGCGCCGTATCGGGCGAACATGGTGATGGTCGCAGCCGCAGTGCATATGTCAAAAAGCAATACCCGGATATTTACGGCCTCTTTCTGGAAACCAAACGCCTGCTGGATGAAAAAAATATCTTCAACCCCGAAATCATCACAACCCATGATGCGCATCTGGTAGAAAAACACCTGCGGTTCGGTGATGGCTACGGGGTAAAGGATCTAAAAGACGAGGCCCTCAACTGGCCCGAGGGGTTTTGCCGGGAAATTGAAAAATGCCATGGATGTTCAAAGTGCACCACGATCACCACGGCAACCCGGATGTGCCCGATTTACAAATTCACCCGTGATGAAGCCGCCGCCCCCAAAGCCAAAGCCAACATCTTACGGGGCTTGATCAGCGGCCTTATTGAAGACCGCGCGTTGTATGAAAAGGCCTTCCAGGATGTCATCGAACTATGCGTCAACTGCGGCAGCTGTTTCGCCGAATGCCCCTCAAATGTGAACATCCCCAAAATGGCGGTTGAAGCCCGGGCCCAATATGTCCGCCGCTTTGGGCCGTCGTTTGAAAATCGCCTGATCGTCAATGCCGAACTGGCCGGTCGATCCACCCGCAAGTTTTCCGGTGCAATAAAAACATTGATGGATTTAAAGCCCGTCAAAAAACTGGGGCAATATGTCACCGGCATATCCGCCCGGCGAGATTTTCCGGCTTTTGAATCAAGATCTCTTTTTGAGCGGATAGACCCCCAAGAAGGCCGGGGAGAGCCCAGAGTTTTGTATTTTGCAGGATGCTATGCCTCATATCTCAAACCTCAAATCGGCCAATCCGCGGTGGCGGTATTAAAGAGCATGGGAATGACCGTGGTGACACCGCCCCAGCACTGCTGCGGATTACCCATGTTGTCTAAAGGCATGATAAAAGAGGCCACCGCCAAGGTCCGCCAAAACCTGGAAAAATGGCAGGCCCTGGTTGACGCGGTGGATCACATCGTGGTCACCTGTTCATCCTGTGGGTTTGCACTAATGCAAGAATGGCAGTCGATTCTGGGCAATGCAATCACCGTCAGAGTAAAAGACAAGGTCATCCACATCAGCACCCTGCTGAATAACTACTTTGACCGCCTTAAACTGGGAACCTGCGATCTTAATGTTGGCTATCACGCACCCTGTCATTTGAAAATTCAGAACGATCCCAACAGCTCGATCCAGTTGCTTTCCAGAATAGAAGGTGTTGCGGTGCAGGATTTGAAAAGCCATTGCTGCGGGATGGCCGGCAGCTGGGGGCTGGCCGCAGATCACTACGATCTTAGCAAACAAATCGGAGCGGATATGATTTCCAAACTGAACGACTCCGCTGCTCCAGTGGGGGTCACGGATTGCCCAACCTGCCGGATGCAAATGGAAGATTTCAGTCACAAAGAGATCAAACATCCGGTGGAAATCGTTTGCGACTGCTTGCGCAGTCGGGTTGATTGAGTTGATTAAGTTGGTTAAGTTAATTGAGTTGATTGGGTTGATTGAGTTTATTGAGTTGAGAATTCGGGTATGACAGAAGTCACGGCTGCCATTCTAATAAAAGATAACAAAATCCTGATCGCCCGCAGAAAAGCAACCGACAGCCAGGGCGGGAAATGGGAATTCCCCGGGGGAATGATCAAAGCGGATGAAACTCCCCGACAATGTTTAATCCGGGAAATGAAGGAAGAGTTCGGCATCAATGTATCCGTTGGGGAGTTTTTAGGTGAAAGCACCTACCGCTATGAACACGGAACTATCAGACTTTTAGCCTTTCAAACCTCATGGATAGGCGGACAGTTTACGTTAAATGCCCATGCGGACTTCCGATGGGTTTCTCCGTCACAGCTTGACGGTTTTGATTTTTCCGCCGCAGACATCCCGTTGGTTGAAAAGGTGCAACAATCAGAGACCATGGGCTGAGCAGACTAACATCGCGGCTGGCATAGTCATCAAGTAGGGCGGGCCACCGTGCCCGCCTTTATTGAGTTTATATGCCAAATTTTGACCTATCAGCCTTTTTATTATAGACTTATAGGGTTGTTAAAAAAACGATCCGCTTTTTGAGCGTTTTTTTCTACAACCACTTATACCAACCTTCAGTATTTAGGAACTTATTCTTGAAAAGCGGTATAAATTCGAAATGAGAAAAAAAATTCTGACCATAACCGCAGGGCTTCTAGTATTGTTATTTCTAACCACTTTGGTGATTGGGGAAGACAAGAAACCGCTGACCCAGGAAGAAAAAGCCCGGCAAAAAATGTTGAAGTTAGAGGCTGCCAATGCCTTCTGGCGGCTTAAACATTCGCTGGGAAAAGATGCATTCTACAGTACCCGCATCCGGCTGAATGTCTGGCGCAGCACCTCCATGGAGGCCGGCACCTTTGATCAGACCCAATATGATGAATTTAAACAACAGCTGTATGAAAATTCCGTCCATGATTCCCTGAAATGCTACGAAGAATTTATCCTCGAAAATAATTTTTATGACGCCAACATCTGCCTGCAAACCTGGCGAATGCATTCCAAAGAGCTTGGCACTTATGACAAGGATAAATATGAAGCCCTAAAAGAGAGGTTAAAGCAGGGAAGGATCAAAAAGGCCACCCGGGAGGCGGAAGAAAAAAAAGCGGCCGAAACCGAACCCTAAAATTACACGCTGACTTAAACTCGATCTACAAAATCCCGAAATTAAATATTTCTTCAGCACATTCAACAAATTTTCACTCCTTCCAAATTATATCTTCAAACGCGAAATGTGCGCTCTGGTGAAGTATCAGGTAGCCACAATAGAGAGCGGTCGCACAGATTAATGATTAAAAAATATGGTTCTCGACGAGCATATTTATTGAAAGGAAAATCAAGTGCCCATTTATGAAATCGGAGGCAAAAGCCCTCAAGTCGGCAAAGGAACATGGGTGGCCCCAAGCGCTGAGATCATCGGCGATGTGGAAATCGGTGAAAACTGCTACATCGGCTTCGGTGCCATCATACGGGGTGATTTCGGAAAAATAAAAATCGGTAACGAATCACTGGTCGAGGAGGGCGTCGTCATTCACACCGCCGAACTGACGGAAATCGGCAATAAAGTCATTATCGGACACCTGGCGATGATCCATGACGCCACGATCCACGATAGTGCGCTTATCGGCATGAAGGCCATGATCTGCGAATATGCCACCATTGGCGAGTGGTCCATCATTGCGGAGCAGTCGCTGGTCCGAAAGCAAACCACGATCCCCCCCGGAAAAATTGCCGCAGGCTCACCGGCCAAGGTCGTGGGCGATGTCGGCAAACACCACCGGGAAAGACTGGCAAACGGACTGGAAGCCTATCTTCAACTCATTGGCTCCTATCATCGCAGTTTTAGGCAAATTTAAGGCCAAGTCATTGGGAAGCGGCTGACCAGGCCGGATTATAATGCATCCAAGCGCTACCATACCCGGTGCATATTCTGGGTATTTAGCGATACAGCCGTTCGCGCAGGGTAACAGGAATTATTGGATAAAAGTTTACAGAAATCTTGCACTTCAAATACTATCCCTCCCTTGACAACCTCCATTTTCTTACAAATATTGATAGGAATAAAATTGTAAACCCGTTGATTTTAACCCGTTATTATTTTCTACACTAACGCACTAAATTTATTTATATGAAATGGATAAGCCTATCATGAGAGACGATGATTTATTTTCCCCGTTTAAATTAAACAATTTCACATTAAAAAATCGAATCGGTGTGGCCCCCATGACGCGGATGTCATCGCCGGGTGGCAGCATTCCGCGCCAGGATGTGCTGGACTTTCTGGTGCGGCGGGCTGAAAACGGTTCCGCCATTGTTTATACCGAGGCGATTGTGACCGACTATGAAAGCGCCCAGGGCTATCCGAAGCAGGCGCGCTTGATTACCCAGCGCCAGATCGAGGCCTGGAAACCGGTTGTCGAAGCAATCCGCAAAGAAGGTGCCGTCTCCATCATGCAGATGTTTCACTGCGGACGCATGGCCTGGCCGGAAATTAATCCCGCCAACCGCGTCATCGCGCCCAGTGCGATTAGCCCCCGGCAGAAGAACCCGTTAACCGGCGAACCCTATCCGGCTCCCGATGAGATGAGCCTCTTTGACATTGAGCATGTAATCACCGGCTTTGTGGCAACAGCCCGAGGTGCCGTTGCAGCGGGATTCGACGGCATAGAAATTCATGGCGCCCATGGATATCTGATAAACAATTTCCTGTCTTCTTATTCCAACCAAAGAACCGATGATTACGGCGGCTCGGTTGAGAATCGATACCGTTTTGCCCACGAAATCATCCAGGCCGTACGCCAGGTGGTGCCGCCGGACCGTTTGCTGACCTTCAGAGTTTCTAACTGGGGCGTTGCCGACATGGAGGTTTCGCTGTATGCTGATAAGATGGAATGGCAGCAGATCATAAAGATGCTTTCAGTGGAGCCAATTGATGCTATTTCCGTATCCACCTATGATTACAGCGCTAAAGCATTCGGCACGGATCAAAATATGGCGCAAATTACGCGGGAGGTGACAAATCATCCGATCATGATCTGCGGTAAGATTTATGATCGCGCCACCGCAGAGGATGCACTCAAGGATGCCGACATCATTCTCAGCGCCAAATCGATCCTGTTAAATCCCAACTGGGTTAATGATATTCGCCAGAACAAAGAACTGCCCCTGTATAAATCCGAAGAGGCCCTGGCCGCTTACACCGACGAGCCCCTTCCGTGATAAATGGGGTGAAATGTGAGGAGGTTGGTATGCCCATCTATATGGACCGCCACGAAATGGAGGGAGCGACAGCCAAAGCTGTAGCGGATGCGCACCAGAAGGACCTGAAGCTTCAGGAAAAATATGGTATAAAATTAATGACTTACTGGTTCGATGAAAGCCGCGGTTCAGCCTTTTGCCTGATCGATGCCCCGGCCAAGGAAAAAGTCAGGCAACTGCATGAAGAGGCCCACGGATCGATCCCCCACAAGATTGTGGAAGTCAATCCTGAAACCGTCGAAGCGTTTTTAGGCCGCATCGAAGACCCCGGGCCAACCGCCGCCGGAGCCCAAGCACCGTCGGGCGAAACCCAGGTGGATTCAGCTTTTCGAACGATCATGTTTACCGACATGAAGGATTCCACCGCCATCACAACCCGCCTCGGTGACAGCGAAGCGATCGAGCTGTTTCGCACCCACAATGCCCTGACCCGGGATGTGCTGAAACAATACCACGGAAGGGAGATTCAGCACACCGGTGATGGATTCATGGTTTCCTTTACGGCCGCATCCCAGGGGGTTGAATGTGCCATAGCCATCCAGAAGGCGCTATCGACTCACAATCAAAAGCGCCCGGAAGCCAGCATTAATGTTCGCATCGGTATTTGTGCCGGGGAGCCGGTCGAAGAAGACCAGCGTCTTTTTGGCTCCACGGTTCAGCTGACCTCCCGCATCTGCGATACTGCTGAACCGGACCAAATCTTGGTCGCCCCCGTCATAAGGGACCTTTGCCTGGGAAAGCCGTTTACTTTCGCGGATAAGGGAGAACATGCCCTCAAAGGATTTGATCAGCCACTTCGGATGTATGAAGTTAGCTGGCTGGATTAAATCTATGCATCAAGACGTCGGTTTGGTTTAAAAGAGGGTGTGCACATCGTGGCTGAAAGCCACTCCACTCTTAGATAACCAATACTTCTCAGCCTCCTAAAGCTCTCCAAAATTACTAGTGGAAGCGGCTTTTAGCCGCGATTTCCTTTTTTAATCGAGTCGAAATGCACCTTTAAAAATAAGATTGATGCTGAATCAGGGAAGATCGTCTTCGCGCGCCGGAGAAAAAACTTCAATCCTCCTTTTTAATTTGTTAGGCTTTTTTTTGCGGGTTCGTCACTCCGGCGAAGTCTGGGCCGGACTCGATTCGGTAGCGGGAGTCCAGAAGCGTGGAGTTTTCTGGATTCTCGCCTTCCAGAGTGTGTCATAATTCAAAAAAGCATTTAATTTCTGCCCGTCATGCCGGACTTGATCCGGCATCCAGTAGTGTAAAGTGGCGTAAAAGCACTGGATTCCGGGTCAAGTCCGGAATGACAAAAGAGCAGCATATGCAGTTTTGACAGTTGCCACACAGTCTGCTTAGTGGGAATGACATTATAGAAGGCCGCTATACCGGCCCCCATCAATCAGCAAATTCTGCCCGGTGATATAACGGGCCCGGGTACCGGCCAAGAATGCAGCCGCAGCCCCGAAATCCGCTGGATCCCCTATAGTTTTACAGGGGATCGCGTCCATCATCTCCCGGTAGACTTCTTCCTCAGGCTTATTCTCCCGGGCCGCAGTGTCCTTGACCAGCTGATCGATTCGCGATGTTTTGTGGGTTCCCGGGAGCAGTGCATTGACGGTGATCCCAAACGGCGCCAGCTCTGTTGCAATGGTTTTCAGAAACCCCGTCAGCCCGGCCCGTGCCATATTGGACAGCAACAGGTTGGCAATAGGCTGCTTGACGGAAATCGAGGTGACAGCGATAATGCGGCCCCAGCCTTTGGCCTTCATCGCCGGTGTGACACCGTGAATCAGCCGCACGGCACTCATCAGGTTGAGGTTCAGGGCTTTTTCGTATTCCTCCAGTGCCGTGCTGGCAAAGGTCCCCGGCGGCGGACCACCGGCATTGGTCACCAGGATTTGCGGGTCCCCCAGGGACTGGCTGACCTCTTTAAGCAGGCGCTCAACTTCTTCAATCCGGCTGACATCAGCCCCGAAACCCATAACCTCTGCACCGCTTTGATCGGCAATTTCTTTAGCCGCCTGTTTTGCGCCAGCCTCATCCCGGGAGCAGATCGCAACCCGGCAATTGTCAGCTGCCAGCTGTTCCGCGCATCCCCGGCCCAGGCCCCGGCTTGCCGCAGTGATCAGGGCAATTTTCCCATTTATTCCAAGGTCCATTTTGTACCCCCCTGTTCAGTTATTAGTTATTTGTTATTGGAAAGGATCGACAACATCCTATGGTAATTCTGTGGTTGTAAAAATATAAAAATAGATCTCCTTCCTCTTTTACTATTAACTAATAAACAAATAGCGGATAACTTTTACTTTGACTGCTCGAATTTATTACTTTGCAATTAGCATTTATGCCCTGGAAAAATTTTGAATAACCCTTTTCATCATCACCGCATCCTCATAGGGCTTGGGCGACTCGCTAATAATGGTGATATCCGGGTTGTGCTTGACCAATGCCCTCGCCAGGGGTTCAAAAAATTTTTGGGTGGTTCTGATATGTTTCTTCTCGCCTTTGGGACCGTACTCAATGCCGGAAAAGTGGGCATGAAACTTTTTTGGCAGTTTTTTAAGGATCAGGGCATAGTCTATGACTCCCTGATGCCTGGCATATAAATGGGAAAAGTCGACGGTGATCCCGCAGCCGGTTTCTTTCTTCAGGCGCAACAGCTCTTCCAGCGATCCGAACTGGGATGGTTTGCCGGTGACTTCCGGACACAAAATCACCTGCCACTTGCGGCGGGCGATCTGTTTTTGCAATCCGACAATTTCTTTTTTGATCCGCTCATAGGTTTGCTCAGCGGTTCTGGTTTGATAGAAACCGGCATGGAAGGTCACGTTGCGGGCTCCCATGGCATGGGCTCGCTGACAGGAATCCAGAATCCGCTTTTTACTGGCGGCCAGTTTTTCTTTTTCCTCCGAGGCCAGGTTGATATAATACGGGGCGTGCACCGAAAGCAGGATGCCTTTTTCTCCGGCCAGGGCGCCGACCTCTTTGGCGGTTTTAAGACCCATCCGCACGCCGTAGGTAAACTCAACCTCCATGCAGTCCAGATCCATCACGGCGCACTTGCTGACACCCTTCAAATTT
>Ga0316191_10002580_pt1 | contig 13206 bp, 9 predicted proteins | sample Eddworburr2cm_MG_FD_204928 | JGI IMG/M metagenome (GOLD analysis project Ga0316191, IMG submission 204928) | Coastal sediment microbial communities from Maine, United States - Eddy worm burrow 2 cm | ecosystem: Environmental > Aquatic > Marine > Coastal > Sediment | place: USA: Maine | collected...
ATTCCACCAGGTTGACTGGAGGCAAAGAGCCTCCAACTCCTGGTTCATTTATCGTGCTGAATTTCCAAATAGCGTGATAACCAACCACGCTGCTTGAATCAGATATCCAGATTGGCAACAGACAGGGCATTCTCTTCAATAAACTCCCGACGGGGCTCTACATGGTCGCCCATCAGCGTGGTAAAGATCTGGTCGGCGGCGATAGCATCCTCCACCTTAACCTTGAGCATGCGACGCACCTCCGGGTCCATGGTGGTTTCCCACAGTTGGTCCGGGTTCATTTCACCCAGGCCTTTGTAGCGCTGGATGCTGTAGCCGCGCCTGGCCTCCGTCATAAGCCAATCCAGGCCCTCGGCGAAACTGCGGGTTTGCAGGACTTTCTCCCCACGCTGGAAGTACCCTTCCTCATCTATCAGTGTATTGATGGTGGCGCCAAGCTCTACCAGACTGCGGTACTCGCCAGAGGAGAAAAACTCGTGGTGATACTCTGTTTCCGATTCGACTCCATGGGACAGAAGCTTGACCACAGGGAAAAATATCTGCCGCTCCAGGTCTTTGCGCACCACTACAGTAGACAGGCTACCCTTGGGCGCCACGGTTTGTAAGCGCTCACTTAGTTGATTAGCGAACGCCGTTACGCGCTGTTCATCCTTAAGATCTTCCAGACCCAGGGGATCGCCGTAAACCATCTCCCACAGTACATCAGGGGCGTACAGCCGGCTCAGGCGCTCGATCGTCGCGACGACCTTGCGGAACTGTTTGACCAGGCCCTCCAGGCCTTCCCCGGATATGGCCGGAGCTTCAGGATTGACAAAGATCGACGCACCTTCCAGGGCAGATTGCGTAAGATATTGGTTCAGCGCTTCATCGTCCTTGAGATACTGGTGCTGCTTGCCCTTGGCTATCTTATACAGCGGTGGCTGGGCAATAAAAATATGTCCACGCTCTATCAGCTCGCGCATCTGGCGGAAGAAGAAAGTCAGCAGCAATGTCCTGATGTGAGAGCCGTCAACATCTGCGTCGGTCATAATGATAATACTGTGGTAGCGCAGCTTGTCCGGATTAAACTCCTCCTTGCCGATACCACAGCCCAGGGCCGTAACAATAGTGCCCACTTCCGCGGAACCAAGCATCTTGTCAAAGCGCGCTTTTTCTACATTGAGAATCTTGCCTTTCAGGGGCAGAATCGCCTGGAACTTACGGTTGCGGCCCTGCTTGGCGGATCCGCCGGCCGAATCGCCCTCCACCAGGTAAATTTCTGAAAGTGCAGGATCTTTTTCCTGGCAGTCTGCCAGCTTCCCGGGCAAGCCCGCTATGTCCAGGGCACCCTTGCGACGGGTCATTTCCCGCGCCTTGCGGGCCGCTTCCCGGGCGCGGGCTGCGTCCAGCATCTTTCCTACAATCGCCCGGGCTTCGCCGGGGTTTTCCAGCAAATGTTCGTTGAAGCGGGTGTTCATCGCCTGTTCTACCGCGGTTTTTACCTCGGAAGACACCAGTTTGTCTTTGGTCTGGGAGGAAAACTTCGGATCTGGAACCTTTACCGAGATAATCGCGGTGAGCCCCTCCCTGGCATCATCACCTGTGGTGTTGACCTTGGCCTTCTTGGCCATGCCTTCCTTTTCTATATAAGAGTTGAGACTGCGGGTGAGAGCCGCCCTGAAGCCCGCGAGGTGCGTACCACCGTCCCGCTGGGGGATGTTGTTGGTATAACAGAAAATATTTTCCTGAAATGAATCATTCCACTGCAGGGCTATCTCAACACCCACGCCCTCATCGTTATACACCTGGAAGTGGAAAGGCTTGTTTACCACCGTTTTGTTCTGGTTCAGGTAGTCCACAAAGGCTTTGAGTCCGCCGTCATATTGATACACCTCTTCCCTGCCACTGCGCTCATCCTTCAGCACGATCCGTGCACCGGAGTTGAGGAAAGCAAGCTCCCGCAGACGCTTGGCCAGTTGGTCAAAGTGAAACTCTATATTGGTAAATGTATCAGACGAGGGCTTGAAGCGAACCGCCGTACCGCTGCTCTCCGTGGTGCCAATCTCAGCCAGCGGTGCCTGGGGTACCCCGTGGCGATACACCTGTTCATACATCTTCTGTTCCCGGCGAATAGTCAATGTCAGCTCTTCCGAGAGCGCATTCACCACGGAAACGCCGACGCCATGCAGGCCACCGGAGACTTTATAGGTGTTGTCGTCGAATTTTCCCCCTGCATGAAGCACAGTCATAATCACTTCCGCGGCAGATACCCCTTCTTCATGCATTTCCGTGGGAATTCCACGACCATCATCACTGACTGTGACGGATTCATCCGGGTGAATGACGATACTGATTTCGCCACAGTAGCCAGCCAGCGCCTCGTCGATGGAATTATCCACCAGTTCAAACACCATATGGTGCAGGCCTGTCCCATCATCAGTGTCACCAATATACATGCCGGGGCGCTTACGCACTGCATCCAGTCCTTTCAGGACTTTAATACTGGAAGAATCGTAATTTTGTTCGTTTTCACTCATGAATAGGTTCTCAATAGTGTTTTGATTATGTTCGCCCGAAAATCAGTCTCCGGGATACGTTCGCTCTAATGTGCCATGTTCCACGTGAAACAACGCCAGATTGGATCCCTTAGGCCAAACCTCCGTAATATCACGCTGGTCCACACACGTTATAAAAACCTGTGCCTGCATCGAATCCAGCAGACCACAAACCAGTTCGCTATGCTCTCTATCCAGCTCCGAAGGCAGGTCATCTATTAAATAGGTGCACTTACCCTTGCCATGCTCGGACATCAATTGACCCTGGGCCAGCTTCAGGCCACACACCACCAACTTCTGCTGCCCCCGAGACAAGGTTTCCGCTGCCAGATGGCCCGCACTAGTCACCCGAATATCCGCGCGCTGCGGGCCGATGTGGGTATACCCCTGATCAAGATCCGCCGATATGCCCTGCTCCAATGCCTCTGCATAACTCAAAGAGCGATCCCAACCCTGTCTATAGCGCAAATCCAGCCCTTCCAGGGAGGGGGCGAGTCGTTCCATGATCTGTTTAAACCGCGGTGTCAGCTGCTGAAAATAGGTTTCTCGGTACTGTCCAATCGCTGCGCCAGAGGCTGCCAGATCTCTGGTCCAGACATCAAGCTCCTGGTCGCTGATTTTACCACGGCGCAACAGCTTATTGCGCTGTTTTATACAGCGCTGAAATCGCTGCCACTGAGCATAAAAACGATGTTCCACGTGGAACACGCCCCAATCCAGAAACTGGCGTCTACCTGCGGGAGCCCCGGTCAGCAGATCAAAGCTATCCGTGGTGATTACTTGCAATGGAAGCTGTTCCACCAATTGTGCGACACCCCGGGCTGGGCTGCCACCAATCCTTATCTGCATCTCGCCGCTGGCTTCCCTGTGCACCCCCAGGGGCACCACCCCACCAGACTGGAGATTGAACAGCTCCCCAAATACCGTGCACTGACTACCCCCATGGCTTATCAGGGTACGAATACTGTTTCCCCGAAATGACCGGGCCATACCTAACAGGTGGATGGACTCCAGGACACTGGTCTTGCCGCTACCATTGCGCCCATAAAAAACGTTTACCCGGCCCAGGCCATCAAGGCTAACCTCTTGCAGATTGCGTACATGATGAATTTTAATTTTTCTTAAGGCCAAAAGCGTAACAGCCGGATCCGAAAGCCGCGCCAGTCCTTGGTGATGAAAGCCCCGGTTTTAAACGGAAGGTAGGCCGCGCCTCTTCTACAGGCGCATTGGCATAACAACATAAAGGGAATCACCGGCCTCCGACTCTTCCAGCAGGGCGCTGCTATTGGGGTCAGATAACGACAGCTTTACCTGGTCACCACTCAGGACACCCAGGACATCAAGCAAGTAACCCACGTTAAACCCTATCTCGACAGAGTCACCCTGATAATCTACAGATACCGTTTCTTCAGCCTCTTCCTGCTCGGGGTTATTGGCGACAATATCCAGGTTATTCTCGGTTAACTTGAGACGCACACCCCGGTACTTTTCATTCGAAAGAATCGCTGTCCGGGTAAAAGCCTGGCGTAATTCCAAACGGGAACCCAGTACCATCTTGTCGGGATTACGCGGTAAAACGCGTTGATAATCGGGGAACTTGCCGTCTACAAGCTTCGATGTAAAAGTGAAGTCGTTGGTAGTAGCGCGAATATGGTTGCTGCCGATAACGATGACTATCTCCGCTTCCTCGTCGAGCAACAGCCGCGACAGCTCGAGCACACCCTTGCGCGGTAAAATGACCTGGGTGTCTCCTTCCACTCCCACCTTGTGGGGGAGAGTACACATCGCAAGTCTGTGTCCGTCAGTGGCCACAACCCGCAATTGCTTGTCGTTCAATTCCCACAACATGCCGTTGAGGTAATAGCGTACATCCTGCTGCGCCATGGCGAAGCCGGTGCGCTCTATAAGCCGCTTCAGCTCCCCTTGCTTAAGGGTAAACTGGTGGGTTCCCATGCTGTCCTCGACATTGGGGAACTCCCGGGCAGACAGGGTAGAGAGGGTAAAACGACTGCGCCCGGACTTCACTGTTACCTTGCTTTCCTGCATGCTGAACTGGATGTCGCTGCCCTCGGGTAGTGATTTGCAGATATCCACCAGCTTTCGCGCCGGAACCGTAACCTCACCGGACTCTCCGGCTGAAGCCAGTTGCACACGACCCACCAACTCCACTTCCAGATCTGTACCTGTAAGAGACAGACGATCACCATCAAGGACCATCAACACATTTGCCAGGATTGGCAGCGTCTGACGACGCTCTACCACACCAGCCACCAGATTCAACGGCTTGATAAGAGCGTCCCGAGAAATACTGAACTTCATATAGGTGTTATTCCTTAACTACGACTATCCGTTATTATCACCAGCCGCCGTTTCACTACGCAGCGTCGGCCCGAACTTATATAACAAAGTTTTCTTGTTGTCTGCTCAAGTTGTAAGCGAGCGCAACAAGTTTTTGTAATCTTCGCGAATGTCTGCATTAGTTTCACGAAGTTCCTTGATTTTACGACATGCGTGCAACACTGTCGTGTGATCTCTGCCCCCAAAGCTGTCGCCAATTTCCGGCAAACTGTGGTTAGTCAGCTCCTTGGCCAGCGCCATCGCCATCTGCCTTGGCCTGGCCACGGAACGGCTGCGTCGCCGGGACATCAGGTCCGCCACTTTGATCTTGTAATACTCCGCTGTGGTGCGCTGGATATTATCCATGCTCACCTGCTTGTCCTGCAGCGCAAGGAGGTCCTTAAGGCCTTCCTTAATCAGCTCAATATCGATGGGTTTCCCTGTGAAGTGGGCGCTCGCTATCACTCTCTTCAGTGCACCCTCTAACTCCCTGACATTAGATCGAATTCTCTGGGCAATAAAAAATGCGGCATCGGGCGGCAGGTCTACTCGTGCCTGGGTGGCTTTTTTCATCAGGATAGCGACCCGGGTCTCCAGTTCGGGCGGCTCGACAGCCACCGTCAGGCCCCAACCAAAGCGCGACTTCAGCCGCTCCTCCAGGCCATCAATCTCCTTGGGATAGCGATCACAGGTCAGGATCATCTGTTGGCCGCCCTCCAGCAGGGCATTAAAGGTGTGAAAAAATTCTTCCTGGGAGCGATCTTTCTTCGCAAAAAACTGTATGTCGTCAATGAGCAATGCGTCAACAGAACGATAGTACCGTTTGAAATCAGTAATCGCGTTTAATTGCAGGGCCTTGACCATGTCCGCAACGAAGCGCTCGGAATGCAGATAGACAACTTTTGCCTGGGGATTATTTTTTTTCAGCGCGTTGCCCACCGCCTGCATCAGGTGGGTTTTACCCAGGCCAACACCGCCATAGAGAAAGAGAGGGTTGTAGGAGTCACCAGGGTTCTCCGCTACCTGCCGCGCAGCGGCCAGCGCCAGCTGATTGGATTTGCCCTCGACAAAATTATCAAAAGTATAGTTTTCCACCAAATGGTGCTGATGCTGCAGTGGACTGTCTGCTTCCTCGCGTTTTCTCAATTCCCCGGGGCGCAATGTCTCCCGGCGCATTGGCGTGACATCTGCCTGGCGCTGCCCACCAAAAACCACCTGTCCGGATAGTGCAGGCTGCATGCCGGCGTTAACCGCTATGTCAGGAGCTGCGGCAGGCTCCGCACTACGCGCAGGTGCGCTTTTCTTGCTCGCCCCTATTTCGAGGACGACATCCATACCCTCGTCGGGCTGCAGTTCTCGCACCAACTCAGAGATTCTCTGGACGAATTTGTCGGACACAAAGTCCTTAATGAACCGATTAGGTGCAAACAAGGTGAGCATCTGTCCTTGCTTACTGGCCTGCAGCGGCCTGATCCAGGTATTAAACTGCTGTGAAGGTAATTCGTTCTGCAGTCGATCTATACACTGCTGCCATACTACTTCAGGCAAAATATTCCCCTTGAAGCCGCTGAAAAGTGGCTACGGCTTGCGCAAATGGTGTGATACTAACGTCTTGTTATTAATCCAGTCCTAAAGCCGGACCAGAGCGAGCATAATACTCTCCCCAAGGGCACTTATCCACACATAAAACGCAAATATGCTTATTTTTATTTCTTATATATATCAGTAACCTAAGCTATTTTTGATCAATTTTTGATCTGCAAAGCCACACCATCTAAAGGATAAGTATTTCTGTGGATAAGCTGTGTATATGTTTGTGAAAGAATGTGGGTCGATGGCTGAAAGCCGCGGTAGGTCTGGCTTTTTGCGATCTACTTACGCGCCTCTCGATTACACGCCCGTTGAGCCGCCACAGCCGTATTTCTATTCTGGTTGCAGTGGTAAAAATACCGCGGTGTGCATTGAATTACAGGGCGCATTTCAATAGAATAGCCCACCTTTTTTCCGGCCGGGACCCGAATCGAGCCTTGAGCACGACACGCTACCCACGCCCTCAACGTATCTGGATACCTCGCAATGAAAAGAACATTTCAGCCCAGCGTCTTAAAACGCAAGCGCACCCACGGTTTTCGCTCTCGCATGGCTACCAAGGGTGGTCGTAATGTCCTTAACCGCCGCCGGGCCAAAGGCCGCAAGCGCCTTTCAGCATAAAGGACGTCTGGCTGGGTGAGTGACCACGCGGCTGACGCCTCTTTCAGCAAGGCTAAGCGCTTACTCACCGCCAGGGACTACAGCCGGGTGTTTGACGGCACTGAGGCAAGAGCCTCTCACAAGCACTTACTGCTTCTGGCCAGACGGAACATTAACGGACCCGGACATCGTCTGGGCCTGGTTATAGCCAAAAAAAATGTTCGCCTGGCGGTAGAGCGCAACAGGATAAAGCGCGTAACCCGCGAGTTTTTTCGCACCTTACCGGAGAGTGAACCACCAATGGACGTTGTGCTACTCGCCCGCCGTGGTATCGGCCAGTTAGACAACGCCGCCCTGTCTTCTCTCTTGCAACAGCAGTGGCTGAAAATGTCGCGTCATGCCAGCAAACTCGATTCCAGCACGGTACGGGGCTCCTGATGCGTCACTTGTTCATTTTCCTGATTTCCTGCTACAAAACCTGCCTCAGTCCTTTTTTAGGCAACCACTGCAGGTTTTATCCCAGCTGCTCCAGCTATGCCCAGGACGCGATTGCCACGCATGGTGTAATAAAGGGAAGCTATCTTTCTATTCGCAGGCTGGCAAAATGCCATCCCTGGCATGAAGGGGGCGTAGATCCCGTACCCCCCTGCCCGCACTCACACTAAAACACTGAATACGATTATGGATTTGCAAAGATCACTGCTTATTGGCGCTATCGCCGTATTGTCTTTCATGCTGCTGACCGAATGGGTGGCCTTCAAGGAGGAGCGGGCGATCGTTCCTGAGGAAGCCAGCCGACTGATCTCGCGCACCGATGCGCCAGCAAACAATGAGCTGCCTGAACCAGGTGCCGTGATCAACTCGGAGCAAGAGGATCTGCCCACGGTCGCCATGGACCAGGACGAGGCGACCGCACAGGAGTCCAGCGACGAAGTCGCCAATGCCAATGGCAGCATAGTCCAGGTGTACACCGATGTACTGCAATTCGCCATTGACCTTCGCGGTGGTGACATCGTCGAAGTCGCACTGCCAAAGTTTCTGGCAAAGCGAGATAACCCGGACGTGCCATTTGTACTGATGGAGCAAAACAGCACCCGCACCTATGTTGCCCAAAGTGGCTTGATAGGCGCCGATGGTATCGACAGTAAAGGACGAGCCATCTTTACCAGTTCCTCATCACGCTTTGATCTTAATGAAAGTGAAGACACACTAACTATAGATCTCAGGTGGCAGAATGACACCGGTATCAAAGTCACCAAACGCTTCACCATGACCCGTGGTTCCTACCTGATAGCAGTGGACTACCTGGTGGAAAACAACAGCGCATCGCGTTGGCAGGCCAACCTCTTCGGCCAGATAAAGCGCGACAGCAGCCCACCGCCCGCGGCAGATTCCTCCGGTATGGGTATGCAACCTTTCCTCGGTGTCGCTATCACCCAACCGGACGAGCGCTTCACCAAGTTCACCTTCGACGAGATGGCAGAGGAACCCTTTAAGGCCAAACTGCCCGGTGGCTGGATAGCCATGATCCAGCATTACTTCCTTAGCGCCTGGATACCGAATCCGGACCAAACCCACACCTACAGCACCCGGGTCACTAACAGTGGCTTTAACATTGCGGGATTCACCAGTCCGAAACTGGAACTGGATCCCGGCCAATCAGGCAGCGTGGGAGCCAGTTTCTACGCCGGACCAAAGGACCAGTACAGCCTTGAGGCCATATCCCCCTACCTGGAACTGAGTGTCGACTACGGTTGGCTGTGGTGGATTGCACAACCGTTGTTCTGGTTACTGACAAACATCTATTCCCTGGTAGGTAACTGGGGCGTGGCAATTGTCCTGCTGACGGTGTTGATCAAGGCGGTTTTCTTCAAATTGTCGGCGACAAGCTACAAGTCCATGGCCAACATGCGCCGGGTGCAACCGAAAATGGCAGACATTCGCGAACAATTTGCGGACGACAAGCAAAAACAATCCCAGGCAATGATGGAGTTGTATCGCAAAGAAAAGATAAACCCCATGGGGGGATGTCTGCCCATCCTGGTACAGATGCCAGTGTTCATAGCGCTGTACTGGGTACTCATGGAAAGCGTGGAACTCAGGCATGCTCCCTTCATGCTGTGGATCCAGGATCTTTCGGTCATGGATCCTTACTTTGTCTTGCCCCTGATGATGGGCGCCAGCATGTGGTTTATGCAGAAACTGAACCCGCCGCCACCGGATCCCATGCAGGCCAAGATAATGCAGTGGATGCCGGTAATGTTTACGTTCTTCTTCCTCTGGTTCCCATCCGGCCTGGTACTGTACTGGGTGGTAAACAACCTGCTATCGATGGCCCAGCAGTACGTGATCACCAAGCAAATAGAGGGCGCGGCTGACGCCAAATCCTGAATTCATCAGCCTGCACGCCTGCGGACACCTGACTATGGCGTGCAGCTGATCACCGCGCCCCTGGTTTCACTGATCGTGGTAAAAGCTTCACCGTCCTGGCGCCAGACACTACACTGTGTTTCTCCTGAACAACTAGCCTGTTGAGCCATGACGGATCTCTCCTTCGCCGATAGCGATACTATTGCGGCAATCGCCACAGCCCCGGGACGCGGTGGCGTGGGTATCGTACGGATATCAGGTAATAAAGCACTGACTATCGGCAATGCCATCACCAAGCTGCAACTGCAAGCGCGTTATGCTCATTTCAGTTCGTTTTACGATGGCGATGACGAGGTGTTGGATACCGGCATAAGCCTGTTTTTCCCGGGCCCAAAATCCTTTACCGGAGAGGATGTGGTGGAACTGCAGGCCCACGGCGGTCCGGTGATACTTGACCTGTTATTGCAAACCGTCATGCAACTCGGATCCAGGCAGGCCAGGCCCGGGGAATTTTCCGAACGTGCCTTCCTCAACAACAAAATCGACCTCGCTCAGGCCGAGGCCATAGCCGACCTGATAAACAGTACCACCGAAAGAGCAGCCCTGAACGCCACCCGCTCCCTGCAGGGAGAATTTTCGCGCAAAGTGGATGAACTGGTCGCCAGGGTAACGCGACTGCGGGTATACGTGGAAGCCGCTATCGATTTTCCCGAAGAAGAGATCGACTTTATACAGGACGGTCAGGTTAGAGAGCAGTTACAGGAAATTATGCTGCAACACCAAAAGGTTCTCCTCGAGGCACGACAGGGTAGTTTGATGCGCGAGGGTATGAAACTGGTTATCGCAGGGCGACCCAACGCCGGTAAGTCAAGCCTGCTGAATGCCTTGTCAGGACAGGAGACCGCTATTGTTACTGCCATAGAGGGCACCACCCGTGATGTATTACGCGAACATATTCAGATAGACGGCATGCCTCTGCATATCGTTGACACAGCGGGTTTGCGCGACAGTGAAGACGAGGTTGAACGGGAAGGTATACGACGGGCCTGGAAAGAAATGGAATCTGCGGATCGTATTCTACTGGTAGTCGATGATAATGACAGACCTGCCGATGCAGCCGCTATCTGGCCAGAGAAAGATAAACACCTGACTAAAGACATAGATGTCACTATTGTTTATAACAAGTGTGATCTTTCCGGCAACAGTGCCGCTATTGAGCATGAACCACATCGCACCACCTTGCGCCTGTCGGCGAAAACCGGAGCAGGCCTGGACCTGTTGAAACAGCACCTGAAGGCCTGCATGGGCTTCGAGGAAGGTGGCGAGGGTCGCTTCAGCGCCCGCAGGCGCCACCTGCAATCCCTGCAGGCAGCGGGTGAATTTCTACACCGTGGGGAACAACAATTACTGCATGCGGGAGCCGGGGAACTGCTGGCTGAAGACCTGCGGCAATGCCAGAACGCACTGGGCGAGATAACAGGAGCAGTTACCAGTGACGAGCTACTCGGTGAGATATTTTCCAGCTTTTGTATCGGAAAATAATTTCCCTACCAGGTGTGAACAAAGCATCCACTGACTATACACAGCTAAACAACGCTGTTAACAGCTTATACAAAACTTCAATGCAAGGCTTTTCATCCAAGCAAGCAATGCCAAAAAAATGTGGAGACTTACTGAACAAGCTCGTCACTGCCTGGGGACGAAATGCCTTTTTTCGCAAAAAAATTTAGAGGGCAGAAATTCGCTCCACAGAAAAAACTGTTTGCTCCACTGGATAGACACGGCATATAGGCGCTGCATACAGCTTTTTCAACTGTGCTTATCATTGTTCTAACTGCTTGATTACTTAACCTAATAGCGGGTTTTCCACAGCGATAGCAGGCTCTAATAACAGTAACAACAATAATCCTTATATACCTACATACATAAATATAAGTAATATGTAATTAATATAAACGCCACTGCTGCTTTCACACTCGCCTGCTTGCCGGGGCATAAAATTCCTCTTCCCGGCAGCGGTGCAAATGCTTTAATACAAGTCGTTTACCTGAGCAACAAAGATCGATAGTCTAATGCCGATACGCTGACCGAAACCCTCCCACCATGACTGAACTTCCGCTGCTGCGTTTCATACCCTTCAGGCGCAGTGACATTGTCAAAATGGTGTACCAGAATTGGTGAGCGGCGCATTGTGTTTACCACCAAGTTGGGTGCCACCCTGTTGTTAATGGGGTCCCTGCTTGGCTTCTGGCTGGGTGTATCCAGCGAACCAGTGCAACTGGACAAAGCAGCGCTACTGGCTCTGGTGGCGGGATTGGGGGCCCTGGGCGGCTATTGTTGGAAGCAATTCAGAAATTTCGGCAACCGCAAACTGAAATATACCCAGGCGCTGACCGAAAACCTGTATTTCAAATTATTGGATAACAATGCCGGGGTAGGCGGGAACGTAGTGGAGGAAAATCCGTGAGCGAAGAACTGGCGTTGTTTCGAGAAAATGTAAAACGTTTTGTAGAGCAGGAAGTATTGCCCGAGTACGAGCAGTGGGAGAGAGAGGAGATATTCCCCAGGGAATTGTGGAATAAACTGGGCGAGCAGGGCTTGCTTGCAGTAGATATTCCAGAGATTTACGGCGGCTTTGGAACCGATTTCCTGTTTTCCATGGTGATACAGGAAGAGTTTGCACTGGCAAACTTCGGGTCAATTGGCGGTCCCATGGCAGTACATTCAGATATCGTCGCGCACTACATCCTGAACCACGGTACGGAAGAACAAAAACAGCGTTACCTGCCGAAAATGGTGAGCGGGGAATGCGTGGGCGCGGTGGCCATGACCGAACCGGGAGCCGGCAGCGACTTGCAGGGCGTGCGCACCAGCGCCAAACCCGATGGAGATGATTACATCATCAACGGTTCCAAGACCTTCATTACCAATGGTCAACATTGCGACCTGGTGATCGTGGTGGCCAGAACCAACCTGGATGTTCCCGGTTCCCGAGGCACCACCCTGTTTATGGTAGATACCAACACACCGGGCTTTCAGCGCGGGCGCAACCTGGAAAAAATAGGACTGCATGCCAGTGACACATCAGAATTGTTTTTTGAAGATGTCCGGGTTCCCGCCAGCGCTATCCTGGGAGAGCTGGACAAGGGCTTTGCCGCACTGATGGGCGAGCTGCCACGCGAGCGTCTGGCACTGGCCATCGCCGGTGTGGCCGCCGCCGAGGGAGTATTGGCCGATACTGTCCAGTATGTAAAAGAGCGCAAAGCCTTTGGCGCACCTATCGCGGAGTTACAGAATACCAAATTCAAACTGGCGGAAGTTGCCACTGATATCCGTATTCACCGCTCCTTCGTAGAGGAGTGCAAGCAACTGATCATGCGCGGCGAACTCGATACAGCCACCGCCAGTATGGCCAAGGTGTCCTGTACAGAGATGCAGGGTCGTGTGGTGGATAGTTGTCTGCAACTGTTCGGCGGTTATGGTTACATGCGCGAATACGGTGTATCCCGCGCTTACGTCGATGCCCGGGTGCAGCGTATCTACGGGGGCACCAGTGAGATCATGAAGGAGCTGATCAGCCGCAGCGTGCTGGCTTAGACGGTTCAGTTTCTGCGAGCTCCGCTGGTCATTGTTGCGCCCTGACGTTTAAAGGGTTTTCAGGTACGGTTGGACCTGGTCCTCGAACAGGCGCAGGCTGGCCCATCCCCTATCCAGCGGCACCCCGCCGGTTAGGGGAGCGAGGTGCAGAGAGCCGGTTTGTTCTATGCTTGCCAGG
>Ga0316191_10002582_pt1 | contig 13198 bp, 9 predicted proteins | sample Eddworburr2cm_MG_FD_204928 | JGI IMG/M metagenome (GOLD analysis project Ga0316191, IMG submission 204928) | Coastal sediment microbial communities from Maine, United States - Eddy worm burrow 2 cm | ecosystem: Environmental > Aquatic > Marine > Coastal > Sediment | place: USA: Maine | collected...
GGCTGTACGACAAGGCCTATGGCTACGCGGTGTTCGGCAACTGGAAGTTCGCGTTCGGAATCAGTGGCGGAGGCGGCAGCGGCGTCGCCGTCAACAAGGGCACCGACAAGCGCACCTACATGAAGATGGGCACGGTGGGTGTCGGCCTCGGCCTCGGAGGCAAGAAGTACCAGGTCATCTTCCTGTTCCAAGACGAAAAGAGATTCACCGGCTTCGTGAATAAGGGCTGGCAGGCCGATACCTCGGCGACGGCGGCTGCGGGTACGGCAGCGGCGGAAGCGGGAACCGGCTTCGTCAACGGCATCGCGATCTACCAGATCACCGACTCCGGCTTGATGGCCCAGGCCGACATCGCCGGCACGAAGTACTGGAAAGACGACAAGCTCAACGAAGCCGAGTGACGACCGTCAGAATCCGCTCCAGCCGAAAACGAACACGAGCTGGGCGATTCCCGCCAGGAAGCCGAGCACGGCGCCGGTGAGGATCAACTTCATCTCGTCTTCCTGAAAGCAGGGGCGCAGCAAGTCCTGGAACTCCTCCGGAGGCAGACTCTCCATCCGCTCCCGGAGGAGCTCCTCGATGATCTGACCACGGTCCCGGTTGAACGGCCAGTGATCGAAGGGGTCGGTGGAAACCTGGACCGCCTTCTCCCCGACCGACTCCCGGATTTCCTCGAGGGCCTCGTCGCCCACCGCGATTCCCGCCACCGTCTCATATCCTTCGAGAGCCTCGTCCACGATCGGCTGGATGTGTCTCTTGATCAGGGCCCGCGCCCGGTCCGAGCGCGGGCCGTACAGCATCGCGTAGACCAGGTGCTGGAGGGTGAGGATCTCGGTGGTGACCAGCCGGCACCACACCGCCGCGACTTCCTTCTGGCGCTCGAGGAACAGTCCCTGAATCGTCCACGGGCCGATCTTCGTCGGACGTAGCGGCCTGAAGATGATGTTGATGGCGAACCAGTTGGTGGCGTACCCGACCAGAACCCCGAAGAAAGGCAGGACCCACCACGACTTGTAGAACGCCCAGACGCCGAGCTGGATCAATCCGAACAGGAACCCGAAATACAGACCGGAACGGATGATGAACTTGAACTCGACTCGTCCCGCCTCGAGGAACAGCCGGTTCAGGAGGTCCTTATCCCCTTCGAGTCTCTCGGTGAGCATGTCCTTGAAGTCGATCAGCTCTTCGACGTTCTCGGCGGCCTCGCGCATCAGATTTCGAACCAGGGCGGGCATCTCTTCCCGCACCCGGTCGTAGATGTTGTTCTTGATCGCCCGGGGAAGGAGCTTCCAAACCGTCGGGTTGCCGTAGAACATGATCTCGTCGGTGTAGGCCTCGAGGCGCCGGTCCATCACCTCGGAGATGTGCGCCGCGATCCGGTCCGGCTCCATGTGTCGGAACACCTCCTCGAGGGTCCCCAGCCGGAACATCGTCTTGTCCACGAAGATCCGGGCCATCTTACCGGCCTTGGAGGGGATGATCCCCTGCCATCCGAGGTAGGGCCGGAGCCCCACGAACTCCAGAGGTTGGAAGGTCAGTCGGACGGCGACCCAGTTGGTGCTCCACCCCACCAGTGCCGCCACCACGGGAATGCTCAGGTGCTTCCAGAACTCGGGGTTGAAGAGGGTTTGCTCGAGCAAGATCGTCGTCGCCGCTCAGTTCACTGGCCACGCCGCAGGGGAAGCAGGATGCCCGCCGCGAACAGGATGGCCCAGATGGGCCAGGGCCCGCCGAAGCCGGCGACGATGGCACCGGCGATCAGGCACGCGCCGCCGAACAGGGTCGCGCGCATGCCGGCGAACGGATTCTCGGCCGGCCGCTTGGTGGCGTCCTCGACGAGCCGCAAGCCCTCGGTGATCAGGCGTGGGGTCTTGGCGAGGGCGTCGACCAGCTCCGGCAGTGCGGTGAGACTCTCCTGGGCGAGCCGGATGGGGCCGAAGCGCTCCAGCGTGATCCGGGTGACGTGCCGGCGCGAGACCTTGGCGACGTCGAATTCCGGCAGCAACATCTGGCCCACCGCCTCGTAGGTGACAATGGCCTTGACCATCAGGACCATCTCGACGGGAAAGTACATGCGGTGACGCGCTCCCTGGGCAACGGATTGCATGATCAGCTTGCCGAGGGAGAAGCCCTTGTAGGTCGATCGGAGGGACCACTGTCGACAGACGTCCTCGACGTCGCGCCTGAATCCGGTGGGATCGGACCGCGGTCCGGTCTCCGCGAGGGCGGCCAGGTAGTGGGCGGCATTCTCGGCGTGTCCCATCACGAGGCAGTAGTAGTAGTACAGCAACGTCCGCTTCAGATCGGCGTCGAACCTGCCGACCATGCCCAGATCGATGAAGCCGACCTCGGGCCCCGGAAGGATCAAGAGGTTCGCCGCGTGGAGGTCGGCGTGGAAGAAGCCGTCGCGAAATATCATCTCGATGATCGCCTGGGCCCCGAGGTCGACGAGCCGCTCGCGATCGGCGGTCGTCAGAAGTGCGCTCTTCGGGTCCGTCGGCTTGATGCCCTCGAGGTACTCCATGCACAGCAGATCCCGGGTGCTGAGATCGCGGTGGACACGGGGAAAGACGATGCCCGGCTCGTCCTTGAAGTTCGACGTGAAGGTCTCGGCGTTGTCCGCCTCGCGGGACAGGTCGGCCTCGCGGAGCGTGTAATCGCAGAACTCGCGGATCACTCGCCTCGGCTGGAACCGGCCGAGGAACGGTTGGAGCAGCCCTCCGAGCATTCGCAGCAGGATCGTGTCTCGCTTGAGGGTCTCGCGGATTCCCGGCTTGACCACCTTGAGGACGACCTGCTCACCGTCTCGGGTTGTCGCGAGGTGGATCTGACCGATGGACGCCGAGGCCAGCGGGGTCGAGCGAATGTGGGCGAAAACCTCCTCGATCGGTTGACCGAGCGCCTCTCGCACCTGCTCGAGGAACCGCTCGTAGGGAACCGCCGGCAGGTGGTCGAGGAGTTTCTTCAACTCGTCGGTGATCGACCGCGGCAGCAGATCCTCGCGGAGGCTGAGGACCTGTCCCAGCTTGATGTAGGTCGGTCCGAGCCGTTCGAGCCGTCGTCGCAGCTGGACCGGAAAAGGCGCTTTCCTGAGCCTCCGGTCGACCGGAAGCCCGGCGATGGCCGAGAATGCCCGAAGGAGCAGAAACCGGATCCGCCATCGCTCGCGCCGCGGGAGTCCGCGGAGATAGGCGGCCAGGCCGCCGAGCGCCAGGCCGTAGCCGTTGCGCGCAACCGCCAGGAACCGCCGGATCAGGCCCTGGCCGCCGGTGTCGACGTGATCCTCGAAGGTCGGCTCGTCACCCGGCTTCGGGGGATCGGGGACCTTGACGTAGGCCGGTTCGCTGGGTTGACGTTCCATGGTTTCGCGCCGGCTTCTCCCCGAGCCCTCTCCGGAGTCGGGAACGTGGCGGATCAACGGGTGGCCCGGACGGTCGCAGTGTACCTAAACGGCTCGGTCGGGGTCCAGTGGAGGATCCAGGTGCCACTTTGAGGATGCATATCTTCCGACTCAGAGTAGATTCTACGCTCGGAGTCGTTCGTGCGCGCAGTTCACGGTCGAGCCGCGTGCCGGGCGAGAATCCCCAAGGGAAGAAAGAAATGAAGAACGTCTCGGTTTTCCGCTTGCTGACCCTGATCGTGCTCGTAGGACTCGTCTCGCTCGGAGGCTGCGACAGCTCGAACAATGCATCGAATTCGGTCCTGGCCGCCGAGGAGACCGGGATCACGCTGACGGCCGATCCGGACGAGGTCGTGATCGACCTGACCGATCCCAACACCCCGACCGACCCCGACACCGGCAAGGCGTACGGAGATGCCGCCCTGACCGCGATGGTCATCGACACGGAAGGTCAGCCGGAAGTCGGCGTGGAAGTGGTCTTCGGCAGCACCGCCGGAGAGCTGGCGTCGGAGGGTCAGGCCGTGACCACCGACGACACCGGCAAGGCCGAGGACTCGCTTCGCGTCTTCGAGGACGACCCCGAGGAGATCGCGGTCAGCGCCGTGGTTGACGAGCGGATCGAGACCATCAATGTGACCAAGACCCTCATCGAGCCGAACGCCCCGCCGGTGGCCGATGCGGGGGAGGATCAGCAGATCGAGTGCGCCGCGGAGTCCGGCGCGATGGTGACCCTGGACGGATCCGGGTCGAGTGATCCCGATTCCACCGAGGGCACGAACGATGACATCGTGAGCTTCGAGTGGTTCGAGTTCTTCGGCGCCGCCGAGGAGACGCTGCTCGGCGAGGGTGAGATGCTGAGCGTCGAGCTCTCCACCGGCAATCACGTCATAACGCTGCGGGTCACCGACTCGGAAGACGAGACCGACACGGACGAGGTGACGATCGACATCCAGGACACCACGCCCCCGTCGATCTCCGTGACGCTGGATCCATCCATGTTGTGGCCACCGAACCATCGCATGGTCGACGTCTCTGCGATGGTCGATGCCGACGACGCGTGCGGCGAAACCACGATCATGCTGATCTCGGTCGCCTCGAACGAAGATGAAAACGCCAACGGCGACGGCAACACCGAGCCCGACATCATGGGTGTGGAGCCGGGCACCGACGATCAGAGCTTCCAGTTGCGGGCCGAGCGCGCCGGCGGTGGGAGCGGGCGGGTCTATACCGTCAAGTACAAGGCGACCGACGAAGCGGGCAACGAGAGCGACGAGGCCACGGCCGAAGTCGTGGTCCCGCACGATCGAGGTAACTGACAGGAGAAGGGAAGAAGAGGTTAGCCCGAAGCCGAGACGCGAACCCGGCTACCGTCGGTGTAGCGCCATTCGTCGAAGCTCGGACGCCATTCGGTGGCGATCCGCTTCATGAGTTGCGGCTCTAGCGATTCATACAGGTTCGTGCGGTACCCGTTGACCGCCGACAGGTAGCGCTCCACCACGGGACGGGCCACCTCGAAATCGGGCAGATCCAGGGTCTCGTAGACGAATCGGAGCGTGCCCACGGGGTCGCGCGTCAGCCCCTCGTACGACACCTCGGTCAAACGATCCCCGGGGATCCGATCCCGGTCGTCGAGGTAGGCGTCGTACATCTTCCGATAACGCCACAGGATGTCGTCGTCCAGGCTCACCAGGTCCCGGCGCTGGAACTGGTACAGCGGGCCGACCTTCACTTCCATGTGACGAGTCGACTGGAAGACCGTGAACGGGTCGCGGTGGATGTGGACGAACCGCGCATCCGGAAACGTCTCCAGGATCAGCGGAATGCGCGCGGTGTGGCACGGCGACTTCAGGACCAGCCGCGTCCCGTACTTCAACGTCAGCTTCTGGGCAAACCGCTTGAGCGAGCTCTTCCAGGTTTCCTTCTCGTCCGGATCGATCTCATCCAGGGTCAGGTAGCGGCGATAGTGACCGTTCCGGGCCGGGAAATGCCACGACATGTGAGGGGAAAGGAGTGTATCGACGCACAGGGCCAGCTCGTCCTCGGCAGGAGTACCGAGCCCCAGCCTGACCTCGTCGTGGGGACGCTTTCGGGGCGCCAGGAAGCCGAAGCGCGAGCCCATCGCCTCGCTGCTCAGAAACGTTCCGGGAAAGTTCGCCTGGTAGTAGTTCGAGAACGCGAACCGAGCATCGACGGACAGCAGGTTGTGCAGGTGGGTCGTGCCACTTCGGTAGTGGCCCAGGATGAACAGGGGCTCTCGGACCTCTGTGGCTCGGACCCGCTCGCCGTAGTCTCTCTCCTCGCGCTTGGCCTGGAACGAGTTCACCACGCTGGTCAAACCCGTCAAGGCGGCGCGGGGCCAGTACTCGGGGTGGATCGTGATGCGGGTGTCGCCGACGATGCGCGACCAGCGGTTCAGGGTCATGCCCTGCAGCGGGCTGAACACCCACCGGGACGCAGCGTTACGCATGTGGTTCAGGGCTCCGGTGCTGCTAGTCACGTGCGACCTTCATCTGCGTCAACAAACGAGCCGGGCGCTGCCCCGGCAACCGAGCAACCGAACCCGTGGATCGGCCTCCGGCAGGCCTCGTCGAGTCCATAGAAGTCTAACGCAAAGCCGGTGTTTTTCCGAATCTGTGGGGATCAGGGACCCTTAACGGTGTTAACTTGTCTGGTTGGACGCAGGAGCGAGCCGCCCTGGATTCTTCGGTTGAGGTGAGCTACACCGCCGACACGGTGTGGGTTGAGAACGCGATGTTCCCGGCGTCACCGCTTGCGCATCCAGATTTCCGTTCCCCCGCGCTCGAACCGTACCTCGTCCATCAGTTGATTGATGAGGTAGATGCCGCGCCCGTGCGAGGCGTAGAGCTGCTCGCTCTTGAGCGGGCTCGGTACCGTCGCCGGGTCGAAGCCGGAACCCGGATCGCGAACGCCGATGATCATGCCTCGCGTGGCATCGCAGCCCACCCACACCTGCACGTTCTTATCCGGGTCTTCCTTGGCCCCGTGGACGACCGCGTTCGCGAGGGCCTCGCGGACCGCCGTTTCGATCTCGAACTCTTTTCCCTCGGCGCAGTTCAGTTCATCGATGAGCTTCATGATGCGGTCGACGACCGGCCCGATCGCCCGGACGTCGGCGGTCACGGTGACGTCGAGACGCACCATGAGCTCTTCGGCGTTGAACTCGCATCCCGGCGACGGATCGGTAGTCATGATCATCCCCTCATCATTCCCGGCATGGCCGGTGCTTACCTTCATTCTAACCCGGTTCCGCAAGGCGTGGTCAAGGTACGACGCGGATGCGTCCCGGCCCTGCGCCGGTGAAGCGGCCAACGATACGCGCGGTGGAGACATCTCGGCGGTGAAGCTCCTCGACCAGGCTCTCGGCCCGATCGGCGGGGACCGCGATGAGAAGGCCGCCGGAAGTCTGTGCATCCGCGAGCACGATCTTTGTAACTTTCGAGAACCCCTCAGGCCATTCGACGTGCTCCGAGACATGCGAGAGATTGTCCAGGGTGCCGCCCGGTACGACATCGGCGGCGGCCAGCTCCCGCACACCCTCGAGCACCGGCACGGAACCGGCTTCCAGCTCCACGTCCAGGCGCGACGCCGCGGCCATCTCCCGAAGGTGCCCCAGGAGGCCGAATCCCGTGACGTCGGTGCACGCGTGCACCCCCACCGCGAGCATCGCCTCCGCACCGCTGCGGTTCAGCGCGCGCATGACCGCGAGGGCGGCGGACGCCGTTTCGGGTTCGGCAACGCGGCGTTTGACGGCGGTGGCAACGATGCCGGTTCCGATCGGCTTGGTCAACACGATGGCGTCGCCGGCCTTCGCGCCGGCATTCGTCAGGATGCCGTCCGGGTGCACGGTTCCGGTGACTGCCAGACCGAACTTGGGTTCGGTGTCCTCCACGCTGTGGCCGCCGATGATGTCGATCCCCGCCTCGCGCGCCGTGTCCGCCGCACCGGTCAGGATTCGCTCCAGAACGTAGAGGGGCAGTCGCCTCGACGGGAAGCCCACCACGCTGAGGGCGAAGATGGGACGGGCGCCCATGGCGTAGATGTCGCTGAGCGAGTTGGCCGCGCTGATCGCGCCGAACGCGTAAGGGTCGTCGGCGATCGGGGTGAAGAAATCGACGGTCTGGACGATCGCCAGATCGTCGCTCACCCGGTAGACCGCGGCGTCGTCCGCGGTGGCGGTGCCCACGAGAACCGCCGGATCCACCACGGGAGGGAGGGAGCGCAACACCCGCTCCAGCTCCTGCGGGCGCAGCTTGCACGCGCAGCCCATCCCGTGCGTGAATCGCGTCAGCTGGACTTCGCCCTCACCCCCGTCCGTCTCGACGGTCGCAGTTCCGCTCCCTCCCAAACGCTCGACCGCGTCGGCCACGATCTCGATGGCCGAGTCGATCTCGTCAGCCGTCGTGCCTCGCCCGACGGAGAAACGCACGGTGCCCATGGCGTGATCGATCGGCACGTCCATCGCCGTCAGGACCGTGGAGAGGTCGACGCCCTCGGCGTGGCACGCCGCGCCGGCGGAAGCGGCGACGCGATCTCCGATCTCGGCCAGCAGTGCGCTGGCGTCAACACCGCGGAAGCAGACGCTGAGCGTGTTGGGCAGGCCGCCGTCCGGATCGCCGTTGGTGCGCAGCTCTCCGAGCCGAGAGGCAAGACCGCCCCACAACCGGTCCCGCATCTTCTTGCAGTGCGAGCTCGTTGCCTCTAGCCGCTCGGCGGCAAGCTCGCAGGCCTTCCCCAGTCCGACGATCTCCATGACATTTTCGGTGCCCGCCCTGCGCCCCGACTCGTGTCCGGCGCCGTGTATCAGGCTCGGGACCTCGATGCCCGACCGGACGAACAGAGCCCCGACACCCTTCGGCGCGTAGAGCTTGTGGCCGGCAAGCGTCAGCAGGTCGACGCCCAGCTCGGCGACGTCGACCGGGATCTTCCCGACCGACTGCGCCGCATCGGTGTGGAATCGGGCGCCGTGCTTTCGAACGATGGCCGCGATCTCGGCGACGGGCTGGATCGTACCGACCTCGTTGTTGGCGTGCATGACGGAGACCAGGATCGTCTCGGGGGAGAGCGCAGCGGCGACGTCGCCGGGATCGAGCCGGCCGTCGCCGTCCACCGGAAGCACCGTGATCCGGTATCCCTCGGCCTTCAACGCCGCGCACGGTTCCAGAACGGCCGGATGCTCCACTGCCGACGTGATGATGTGACGCCCACGAGAGCGCAGGGCGTCGGCGATGCCCTTGATCGCCATGTTGTTCGATTCGGAGCCGCCGCTGGTGAAGAGGATTTCCTCCGGGTCGCAGCCGAGACAACGCGCCACCTGGGCGCGGGCCAGCTCGATCGCCCGCTTGGTCGCCGTTCCGTAGGCGTGGGGGCTCGAAGGATTGCCGAAGTGCTGGTAGAGGTAGGGCAGCATCGCGTCGGCGACCGCGGGGTCCACCGGGGTCGTGGCGTTGTAGTCGAGATAGATCGGGTTCTCGTCCACGTCGGAGCTCCTGTGCAGCTGTCTCGATCGACCCGCGGTACTCTCACCGAGCATATACCAGATCCCCGGCGCCGCCGGTGGCATAGAATCCTCCCGTGCTCAAGCTGTTCTCGGACAACCTGCTGCCGGTCTTCCTCGCCGCGGGGGCGGGCTGGCTGCTGAAGGCGCTGCTCGATCTCGACCCGCGACCGATCGCCAGGACGGCGTTCTACATCTTCGCGCCGTGCCTCATCTTTCGCATCATCGTGGACAGCGAGGTTCCCGGAGAGGCCCTCGTGCGGATGGTGGCATTCGCAACGATCTCCCTGCTCGCGGTGGCGTCCCTCGCGGCGGTTGCCGCGCGGCTGATGGGCTGCTCGCGGACGCTCGTGGCCGCGACGTTCGTCGTCGTTCTCCTTCCCAACTCGGGCAACTACGGGCTGTCGGCCAACCTGTTCGCCTTCGGGAAGCAGGGGCTGGCTCAGGCCGGGGTCTTCTTCGTGACCTCGGCCATCCTGACCTTCACTGTCGGTGTGTTCGTCGCCTCCCTGGGACGGACCAGCCTGCGAACCGCCCTGGCGCGTCTTCCCCGGGTGCCCACGGTATGGGCTGTCGTGGTGGCCCTGGTCATGTCGCGCGCCGGATGGAGCCTCCCGGTCCCCGTGGATCGAACCGTGGAGCTGCTGTCCCAGGCGAGCATCCCGGTCTTTCTCATCGTTCTCGGGATGCAGCTTCACGGTGTCGGGCTTCAGGGACCCTACGGGCCGGTGGCAGCGGCATCGGCGATGCGGCTGGTGGGTGGGGCGTTGGCGGCCTTCGCCCTGTCGTCGGCGTTCGGGCTCGAGGGAGCGGCGCGACAGGCCGGCGTTCTACAGTCGGCGATGCCCTCGGCGGTGATCTGCATCGTGATCGCCTCCGAGTACGATGCCGAGCCCGCCTTCGTCACCTCGGTCGTCGTCCTGACGACCGTCCTGAGCCCGATCACGTTGACGCCGATCCTCGCTTTCCTGGGGGCGGGCTAGAATGGATTCAGGGTTGAACGGCTAGCGCACGGGGAGGTCCAGAGATGTTCGGGAGGAAGGCCGAGAAGGTGACACCGGAGAGCGCCCTGCCGGGTCGTGAGAGTCGGATGCCTGTCGCGACGAGGCACTTCGTGCTGGGCACCGCGATGAAGCCTCCGTTTCCCGGGATGGAGACCGCGATCTTCGGGATGGGTTGCTTCTGGGGCGCCGAGAAGAAGTTCTGGGAGGCCGAAGGTGTTCACACCACGGCCGTGGGCTACGCGGCCGGCTACACCCCCAATCCCACCTACGAAGAGGTGTGCTCGGGCCTGACCGGCCACAATGAGGCCGTTCTCGTCGTCTTCGACCCCGGCAGGACGTCCTACGAGGAGATGCTCCGGATCTTCTGGGAAAGCCACGACCCGACCCAGGGCATGCGGCAGGGGAACGACGTCGGCACGCAATACCGTTCCGGGATCTACGTTTCCGACGATCGGCAGCGCCGAGCCGCCGAAGCCTCGCGCGATGCCTACCAGTCACGACTGAGCGAGGCCGGCCTCGGGGAAATCACCACCGAGATCCTCGACGCACCGGAGCTCTACTACGCCGAGGATTACCACCAGCAGTACCTGGCCAAGAACCCGGGAGGCTATTGCGGGCTCGGCGGCACCGGGGTGAGTTGCCCGACGGGGATCGTCTCCGCCGACTGAGAGCCGCTACTGAAGGTAGCGTCGAGTGCCCCGAAGGCGGTTACCACGCGAAGAAGATCAAGTACAAAAGACCGAATATCAGCACGAACTTGGCCACGTAGTAGAGGCGGCGATTCGCTCGCTTGAAGCTCTTGGCGTATCGCCGGACCCGGTAGACAGAGCCGAATATCTTGTTCAGGAAACCCACCTTGTCCGTTTCCAGGTTCCGCGTCGCCGATAGGCTGACGAAGAATCGGTTGAACGCTCGGCGAACCGCGTCCGCCAATCGATTCTTCATCGGACGTGCGACATCACAGAACAGGATGACCCTGGGGGCGTCGGTCTCGTTCTCGGCGTAGTGCAGGTAGGTCTCGTCGAACATGACGTCTTCGCCGTCGCGCCAGCTATAGGGCTCGCCATCGACCAGGATGCGGCATCGATCGGTGTTCGGTGTCATCAGGCCCAGGTGATACCGAAGCGAACCTGCATACGGGTCGCGGTGACGCACCAGCCGCGAGCCCGGTGGCAGGGAGGTGAACATGGCCGCGCTGATGCCGGGGATCGAATCCACCAGCTCCACCGTCTTGGGGCACAGCTGCTCCGCGGAAGGGAGCGACTCGCCGTACCACTTCAGGTAGAAGCGCTTCCATCCGGTTTTGAAGAACGAGTTGAAGGCCATGTCGTCGTATTTCTCCGAGGCCTTGATGTGCCCGTCTTCCCGAAGGCGTGTGGCCTCCTCCCGAATGACTTCCCAGTTGTCGCGTAGTTTTCGCAGCTCCGGAAAATCCTCGACGTTCAGATAGGGCCGACTCGGCACGGCCGAGAACATGTAAATGAACGTGTTCAGGGGCGCCATCAGCGTCGAGTGGTCGGTGAGCTGCCGGAAGAAACCGAGCCTCTCCTTGCCCCGGAAATGCACGTAGAGCGTCGAGGCGATGAAGACGTACAGGATGATGAGCTTGACGGAAAAAAGCTGTTCGATCATCGCCCACAAAGTTATCATCAATGGAGCGCTCCCCGTCAGTCGGTCCCGGCAGGATTGTCGAAGTAGGGCTGCAGGTCGATTCGGATCATCTCGAGCAGCTCCGGCGAGAGCACGAGGACCTTGGGGTCCGGTTCGTCCTCTTCCCAGATCGTCAGTGTGACCTTGGCTCCGGACTCGAACGCCTCGGGTGGGTACTCGTAGTATCCCCAGTAGCCGACGTCCTTGAAGCCCTTCTCGGAAACCACTTCTTTGATGCGGCCGGGATGGATCGGCTCGACGATCTCGTCGTCCCGGGTGAGCTCCATGCGCTCGAAGTCGGTCTTGAAGCGCAGCTTGCCTCGGCCAATCAGGGTGCCCGCCATGGCGCTCTTGGTGTTGACCTCGGGGTAGGCCTGAACGGTGACCACGGCACGGAAGTTGTCGGAGTCTTTCTGCCACTCATAAAAAGCCTCGCCGGGTTCGAAAGTCTCTTCGTCTTCCCGTCCCTGGCGCTTCTTCCTCTTCCGCTTCTTGCGGCCCTCGAGGGCCTCGCGTTCTTCCTCGATCACCATGGAGGCAAGCAGGACCGGGGTGACGAAGTGGACGTCCAGCTTGCCCGCCTCGATGTGGTAGTCGTCTAGCTCGCGCGCCTCGGCGAGCGCCATGGTCTTCACGGTCTCCGGTGGGAAACGCCACGCCGGTTCCATGGGCAAGGGCCTCGCCGAGGGCGGTTCCGTTTCGGCGGCGCGCGCCCTTGCTTCCTCCAGCAGGGGCGCGGCGAGGTAGATTCGCGCAATGCCGGAGACTCCCGATCCCGCCTCACCGAACAGCCCGAAGCTGCTGATGCCGATCACTTCTCCCCGCATGCTGAACAACGGCCCACCGGAGTTGCCCGGGTTGATGCTCACGTCGCTGTAGATCGCCTCTTCCTCGACCTTGCTGACCAGACCGGAGGTCAGGATCGTCTCGGTGGTCAGCGGGCTCCCGATGGCCAGGACTTTCTCGCCGACGGCCACCGGGGGATGTCCAGGTGAGTCGTCGGCAAGCTTCATCACCGGCCGCCCCCGGACGGTCTCCGGGTGGATCCTTAAAACGGCCAGGTCCTGGTTCGGATCCTCCGCAAGGACTTCGACGCCGAACTTGTGCCGGTCGTCGAGCTCGACGGCCAGATAGAAGGCATCGACGACGACGTGGTGGTTCGTCAAGACCAAGCCGTCCTCGGACACCAGGAAACCGCTTCCGTGCCCGTCGTCGGAGATGACCTTGAAGACGCCGTCCTTGAACCGCTCGTAGAGCGCTCCCTCGGTGGTCACCGTGCCCGACTCGATGGCCGCGTTGTCGTTCGAGAGCTCCACGGCGGTCGTGGAGCCCGGTTCGATCTCGAACTCCACGTCCCAGGAGAATCGCTTTCCCTCGAATTCCACCGCGCTTTCGGTCCGCAGCCGGTAGCGGCCCGGCGCGAGCGCGATGTCGATCCCGCCCTCGAAGCTCGTGGACAGCTCCTTGCTCGCGGCGTCGGCGCCGTGCGGCACGATCCGGAAGCGCTTCTTGGGTACGGGCTTCAGCGACAGATCGGCGGTCACCAGGATCACCCGGGCCGACAAGGTCCCGGTAGTCTCGTCGTCCGCCGATCGAACCGCCGGGGATCCGCACAGCACGCCGAGGACG
>Ga0316191_10002584_pt1 | contig 13196 bp, 13 predicted proteins | sample Eddworburr2cm_MG_FD_204928 | JGI IMG/M metagenome (GOLD analysis project Ga0316191, IMG submission 204928) | Coastal sediment microbial communities from Maine, United States - Eddy worm burrow 2 cm | ecosystem: Environmental > Aquatic > Marine > Coastal > Sediment | place: USA: Maine...
CGCTCGTATCAGTGGTCGTCTATTCGTTCAACGATTCAAAGCTGGCAACCGTATGGGGCGGCTTTTCAACACGTTGGTACGGAGAGCTTTTCCGCAACGATCAAATTCTCGACGCCACGTTTCTGAGTTTGCAAATCGCGGCCACCTCGGCAACCTTCGCAACCATTCTTGGAACGATTGCCGGACTCGTACTGGTTCGTTTTGGTCGATTCCGTGGCCGAACACTGTTCTCGGGCATGATCACCTCGCCGCTTGTAATGCCCGAGGTCATAACGGGTCTGTCGCTGCTATTGCTGTTCGTCAGCATGCAACAGCTATTCGGTTGGCCGGCGCAGCGCGGCTTCTCGACGATAATGATCGCGCACACGACATTCGCGATGGCCTACGTCGCGGTCATCGTAAGGTCCCGTCTCAGTGCAATGGATGAATCGCTGGAAGAAGCGGCAATGGACCTGGGTGGCAGGCCACTGCGCGTGGTGTTCGACATCACGTTGCCGCTAATCGCACCGGCGATGATCTCGGGCTGGCTGCTCGCCTTCACGCTCTCGCTCGACGACCTCGTTATCGCAAGCTTCGTGTCAGGTCCTGGCAGTAGCACGCTGCCAATGTACATTTTCTCGAAGGTGAAACTGGGCGTAACGCCGGACATTAATGCCCTGGCATCGTTGATCATTTTAATCGTCAGCGTAGCCCTGCTGATCGCCTGGGCAGTAATGCGAAAGAATCAGTCGCGCTGAAGCTGCTGTAAAATCCACTCGGTCCACATGCGCTCGGCATTCTCCATATTCGAGAATGGCCCTGGTTTGTAGTAACGCGACTGCACACCTTTCCAGTTGTCGACGATGATCTTCTTATCAGCATGGGTGGTGACGTCCCAAAGCCAGGTCAGCTCATCAACGTCATAATCCTTGCCCTCTTGCGCATCGGCCCTGACCATCCAGTAGATATCACACTTGCAGTTACGCATGTCTGTGGGTGTAAATACATAGGCAACCGCGTGGTCACTGTAGACAAGCAAGAACGAAAAACCACCGAATACGAAATCCGAACCACCGCCATCATAATCGCTAATGTTGCCAAGTAGCGGTGCGACCGGTTTGCCGTCCTTGCTGCCGGTCAGATAGCCTTCGAACAAGGCCGTGCGACTGTAGCCATAACCCATTTCGCCAGGTGGTGCGTTCAGGTCGATCTTGTCGATATCGATCTCTTTGATGCCGCACGCTTCCATCTTATCGAGCATGTGTGTTTGCAAAGGCGCACGCTTGCGATTGTCGACCATCAGCGTATGCATCAAGGCATATTCAGGATGTGCCGTCGCACAGTGATAACACTCCTGGTAATTCTCGATCGCCAATTTCCAGTTAGCGTCGATGTCATAGCTCTTGTGCGCTGCGACTTTCAAATTTTCAAAATCGAAAATCGCCATCGGTTCTGCCAGATCGCGACGGGCGCTTTCGACGCCGGGCGGGCTGTCGGAAAAGCAGATCAATACGAGGCCATGAATGACCTCGAGCGATACCTTGTTGAGACTGTAATCGGACTTGTCGAAATCACCGATCATGCTTCGCGCTGCAATCAGATTGCCATCGATGTCGTACGTCCAGCCGTGGTACGGGCAGCTGAACTTGTTGGTTTTGCCCTCGGACACCAGGCAGACCAGTGACCCGCGATGTCGACAAACATTGGCAAAAGCTTTTAGTTCACCATCACTCCCGCGAACGATAATCGCCGACTCGTTCGCCACGTTGAACACTTTGAAGTCGCCAGGTTCAGGGAGTTCCGACTGGTGGCCAACCAAAATCCAGTTCTGCGTGACGACCCTTTCGATTTCAAGGTCGTAGATCTCCGGATCGGTGTAAAACGGCTGATCGAGTGCATGCCCGGGCTTATGGCTAGCAATCAGTTCGTCCAGTGTTTTGGTTTCATCAAGCATATTACCAACCCTTAGATATCCGAAATTCGTTCATGACGCGGGACGATATCACAGGCTGATATGGTCAACGAAATCCCGGTATGCCGAAATATCGATATTCCTGCGGTTTCAAATCTGGCGCGGCAACTACTTATTCTCAGCCCGCGAGGGACAGCGTAGCGTGGAATCAGACCTGCAATCGGGAGTTGTTGCCGTGCCTGAATACACGATCAATAACCGACTTGTCGATATTGGGACTGACCAGCCGGTATGGGATAGATTTTTCACCGTTGCGCCACTCGTACTGATCGGCACCACTGATGCAGATGGATCTCCCGACCTCGCCCCCAAGCATATGGTCACTCCAATGGGTTGGGAAAACTACTTCGGTTTTGTATGTTCGCCAAGCCACTCGACATGCAGCAATATTCAGAGAAGCGGTGAATTCACAGTCAGTTATCCCAAGCCTTCGCAGGTATTGTTGTCCGGGCTGGCAGCTTCGCCCAGGCAGGATGGGCACAAGCCCGTGCTCGACTTCTATACGACGTTTCCGGCGCAACAGATCGATGGCGTCTTAGTCGAGGAGGCTTATTTGTACTTCGAGTGCCGCCACTTCAAGACGGTTGACGGCTTCGGACCAAATTGCCTGATCACGGGGAAGATTGTGGCCGCCTATGCCGAGCCCGGGTTCCTGCGCTCGAATGAGTTCGACGATCAGGAAGTCGTCCACAACTCACCGCTGTTTGCCTACCTTTCGCCAGGGCGATTTGCGGCAATCGAGCAGTCCAATGCCTTTCCATTTCCGGCCGATATGAAAAAGTGAAGCAAGATGAGCAGCAGGCTCAGTAACAATATTCTCAATCACGTACTCAACCAACGCGACTTACTGATCAGCCTGCTTCGAGACCTGGTGACCGCCGAATCACCATCGGCGGAGCCTGCCGTACATGAGTGCACGCGACATGTCTTCATGTCGGCCCTGATCGAACTTGGCTACTTCGTAAGAGAGGTAGGACTGCCAGGTGGTCCTCGACATGTTTATGCACGCCCCGCCATACGCCCGCGAGGTACAGCAACGCAGCTCGTGGTCGGCCACTACGATACGGTCTGGCCCGTTGGCACGATCAGTGATCGACCGTTTGTCGTTGATGGCAACGTCATTCGCGGACCCGGTGTATTCGACATGAAAGGCGGCCTGGCACAACTGATCATCGCGCTCAAGACACTGCGCGAGCTCGACCTCAATCCCGAACTCTTGCCGCTGGTATTCGTCAACGCAGATGAAGAAATCGGTAGCCGAACGTCAACACGCTTCATCCGCATGCTGGCAAAAACGGTAAGTCGTGCGCTGGTACTCGAACCAGCACTTGGCGAGGAAGGCAGCATCAAGACCGAGCGTAAAGGTATTGGGCGCTTTACGATCACCGTCTACGGTAAAGCAGCGCACGCCGGTCTCGACCCGGAGTCCGGAGCGAGTGCCATTCTGGAACTGTCCCATGTCATTCAAAAGTTGTTCGCAATGAATGACGCTGAGAAAGGCATCACGATAAACGTCGGCACGGTAGATGGCGGCGTGCAACCCAACGTCATAGCAGCGAATAGCTCTGCGGTTGTCGATGTCCGCGTACCGACCATTGCGGATGGCGACCACATCGAAAAGCTTATCCATGGCATTACACCTGAGACCCCAGGTGTCAGACTGCGTATAGAAGGTGCGATCGGCAGGCCTTCAATGGAATCGACACCGCGTAACGAGGCCCTTTGGCACCATACGAAATTATTGGGTCGACAACTCGGACTTGATCTTAGCCGCGCGAAAGTTGGCGGCGGCTCGGATGGCAATACAACAAGCCAATTCACGGCGACCCTTGATGGTCTCGGCCCGGTTGGGCATGGGGCACACGCCACCCACGAGTTCCTCTATATCGACAAGACTCTTGAGAGAGCCGCACTGTTGACGATGTTGCTACTTTCACCGCAAGTCCTAATGGAACTCCGGGAGGCGGCAGGATGACGCAGACGTTTCTTGCCTCGTTGACCCGTATCGCAGACTTCGATGTGAACCCTTACGATGTTCGCGGGCTCAACATGGACAACTGGAACTGCGGCGATTACGTCCTCGTGGAGGTCACCGGATTGCGCTCCGAGCTCTATGCGGTTGAGTCCTGCAGCGGCGAAATGGTGCCGGTACAGGCCGGCGATCAGATAATCGGTGCACTTGGCGATCGCGAAGCGACGCTTGAAGGTGTCGGCAGTTATAGCGCTGTCGAGAGAGGCGAGATGCATGCGCTCACAAGTGCGGCCTTGCTCGGCGTATTCACTTCCTACTCGATACTATTGCCGAAACCCCTGTCAGTGAAGTATCGCGGCCACATTGTCAGGGACGACCAGAAGGTCGTGATGAGCCAGTTTGCAATCAAGTCTGAATTGACCCGCTTTGCGGTGCCGACGATTCTTATCGTTGGCACGTCGATGTCGGCGGGAAAAACAGTCACTGGACGACGCATCTGCGAGGTCCTTTCGAATGAGGGCCTGAATATCGTAGCGGCGAAACTCACCGGCGCGGGACGCTATCGCGACGTCGCCAGTTTCAAACGCGCCGGCGCGACACAAATCTTTGATTTTGTAGATGCAGGCCTACCATCTACGGTCGTTCCAGAAACCGAATTCCGGGCCGCCTTACGACCCCTTCTCAGCCACATCAGCAAGCTGCGCCCGGACTTCCTGGTTGCCGAAACAGGCGCGTCGCCTCTCGAGCCCTACAATGTCGCGGCCGCGATGGAAGAGCTTGGCGAAAACATCTGCTGCGTAATCCTTGCGGCCTCTGATCCCTATGCCGTCGTTGGCGTAGAGAAGGCGTTTGGCATGAGGCCGGACCTGGTTACAGGTCCAGCGGCCAACACATCGGCCGCGGTCGCATTGGTGCGCAAGCTTGCTGACTTGCCGGCACTGAATGTCATTGATCGCAGAACACTTCCGACGCTTCGTGAATTCTTGCAGGAGAGGCTGCAATTTACTCAGCCTGCCAAATGTAGCGGCGATAGATAGGCTATACGGCAGACATAAAGGGCAACGCAATGCGACTTTGCTGGAGAGCGGCAGCGACCTGCCAAAATTGCGCGGTGCCGGTTTCGTCGCCGCGCGGATAACATGATCGTTAATGAGGTAGCGTAACCTCGCCAATGATCGTGTTGTTACTGGGCACCACTCTGATTGGCAAGCTTGGCCGGCGGCGGGCGTAACCACTGTTCAGCCGTTGCCAGCGGTGCGTCGAGGGTTCTGAGAAACGCTTCAAGCTGCCGTAACTCACGGCTACCAAGGCCCAGCGGTTTCGCCTCGTTGTGCCCGATCATCGCCAGCGGCGCTTCGTTATAGTGCTGCAGCACCTCGGCGAGCGTCTTGATTTGCCCCTTGTGCATGAACGGAGCGGTATTCTCGAGATTTCGTAGCGACGGTGTACGGAACGCGCCCATCAACTCGTATCCTGAACGTGCGAATTCAAGCTCCAGGCATTCTTTCGCAGCGCCATCGTTAAACGCGCTACGGCAATTGAACTCATGCGCCTGCACATCGCGAACGCCGGCAATACGGCCTTTGTCCGGCACTTCGCCCGGGTACGAGATCACCGCAGTGTTATGGAATTCGTTGTTCGTAAACAGTGGGCCGTTATGACATTGCGTGCAGTTCGCCTTGCCGATGAACAACTTGAGGCCACGTATTTCGTCATCGCTAAAAATCGACTGTTGCGCAGGTACGTCATCGGCAACCACAGCGTCGACAAAGCCGTCGAAACGCGATATGCCCGGGAGCAGCAAGCGCTCATAAGCTGCAATTGCTTTGCCAATATTGGCAAAAATGGTGTCCACGTTATGCGCATCCGACAAATCCGGAAAGCTACCGAATAGAGATTCGTAATATTGCCGATAGTCAGGGTTTGACTGGATGTAAACGGCATATTGGAGGCGATCGCCACCATGTTCTGCGGGATCTTCGAGCGGCGACAATGCCTGCGCCCAAAGACTGTCACGACGTCCATCCCAGTAAAACCACGGGCTGTAGGCAACACCGACAATACTCGGTGTGTTGCGTTTCGACCTACCGAGTCCCTGACCTTTCTCAAGCCCGTCCGTAAAACCCCGTATCGGTTGATGACAGGTCGAACAGGAAATTGCGCCCATACCGTTCAGTTGCGCGTCGAAGAACAGCTGGTGACCGAACTCCGCTGCCAGCGGGTTATCAGCAACTGCATTCGTGGGGTCTTCGGGCAGCGCCGGCAAGTTGCTGATGGAAAGCGAACGCAATGTCCCGACCTCGGCGTCCGTCCACGTTACCGGCCCGGCCGGCCAGGACCCCAGCCGCAGTATTAACGTGGCAATGATCAACACCGCCGCCATCCACGCTACCGCTTTGCCCGTCCGCGAACTCATAAGCTCAGTTTTATGACCACGGTGTCGGTGCTGCCATTCGCTGCGATCTCGATTGAAATTTCCCAGTCACCTTGCATGTGAAAGCGCATTCCGTCGAGCCGGTAGTTGCCCTCGCCCAGTTCTTCCGTGATGCGTGGGCGCGTCGGCAAACCGTGGTTGTGCAGCGGCATGCCGCCATCTACAGAAAGTTTTGCATTCAAAACGGGTTTGCCGTCGCTGCTTATATGCAGCGTCCACGCATGCATTTGATTGATTTCGATTGGCCGCAACGAGCTTTCATAGCTAACGGTATAGACGCCGCGCGTCGAAACCCAGTCATCGGCATGCGCATCCGGCACGGCCAGCACCAAAAGACAGAGTGTCGCGGCGGCGCCAACGCGCCTCGCCTTCCAACGCCTGAACCGACCGCTCATGACGAAGTACTGAACTTGAATAATAAGCAAGACGACAATGAAGAACGGCCAGTAACCATAGCCGGTGAAACCGACCTCAAAAGGAAATACTGCCCTGTAAATTTTATCTTCGCCATCAACATTGGCTGTAACAACGCCAATGTAATCCCCTTCCTCAGAAAAATCGTGAATAACCGTGAGAAGATCCGGATCGACCACTGGCTCTCGATAAAAGACGGTAACGCTATCAATGTCATCGATCTCGGCGACATCCTCCCAACGAGCAAAGCGACCCTTGCCGGTGACGTCCTTAATGATGCGGAAGTCGACTTCTGCCTTGCCGAGGCTATCGTGCAAGTACTCCATGACGAACACGGTTTCGGTCGCATTTGGCAAATCCTCACAATATTCCTTATGCCCGTCAGTCTCTGGCTGGTAAATTTTGAAGTGTCCACGCAGGTAGTTGACCTTGATGACACACAGGTCCTCTTCTTCGACCACACCACCATGCGCGGATGCCGGGCGCTGCAGAAGCAGTACGCACAGTAGCGCCAAGAAGAGAAAAACAATCGATGTGCGGATCATTCGTCAGACAATGTCGAAGCGCGCGACAGTACAACCAACAGCAAAAATCGGTAGGTCTGGCGTGTAAAATTGCAGAGCCCCCACGCCACGCGCCGCCGCTGCCGCCGCGATGTAGGTGCGAATCTCGAAGCCGCCCTGCCCGCCATCCCGGTAGGTTTCTTCGTCGGTGTAGGAAAGCAACGCTTCCTTGTCCTGACGCAACAAGCGGTCAAGAAACTCTCGATCCCAGGCTTCATTGATCTTTCCCGAATCCGGCGTGGCCGGCCAATGGGAGATGCCGCCTGTACCAACGAGCGCCACTTTCTCGGGGACTGAGTCGCAGGCACGCCGCACCGCCTCACCGAATGCCCATGCTCGATGCAAGGGCGTCAGGGGTGGGCCCTGGCAATTTATGTTCACCGGGATAATCGGCAGGTCGTAGTTTGGCGTCAGAAAGTGCAGCGGCACCATGATGCCGTGATCGAATTTCCATTCTTCGGCATAGGCCGTATCAACCGTCTGCATGATCTCGCGAGTCAGTCGCTTGCCGAGATCGGGCGCACCTGGGACGTCTGCTCTCTGAATCTTGAGCCACTCGGGATCTTCAATCGGCCCGGAGTATTTTTCGCCGATGCCGACGCAAAACGCCGGCATATTATTCATAAAGAAATTTGCGAAATGCTCCGCCGCCATGACAATCAGCGCCTCTGCGCCAGATGCCTCAATTTCCTGGCGCTGCCGATCCAGTGCAGCGTAAAACTCATCGCGTTTATCGATATTTTTCACAAGGTCGGCGCGACCGGTAATACCGGGTGCGTGACTCAATACACCGGAGTAGACAAGACTCATTGGTGCGTATCCTCTTCAGTGAAGGCGTCTCCACCACCAGTCATCGTGTAGACGCCCGCGCGCACAGGCCCGTACTTCTCGATGCCCTGGCGCATCATCTCCAGATAATCAAACCACTCAACGCCGAGAAACGCGGCGTAATGCATAAGAATCTGACCGTTTACGCCGAGTACGTAAAGCAGACCGATGTCGCCATCCATCAATGCACCCAGCTCTTCCTCATTGAGTTCATAGCCCTTGAGCTGGCTCGCGAGATCTTCCCGGCATTTCTCCTGTATGGCCTCATCGCGATTCAGCTCATATAGGAATTTTTGCAGATAGTAGAGACTCATTATTTGCCCAGTTTTGGCACTCGATGTGAGCCGAGCGCAACGCATATGTTTTTGGTTTCCATGTAAAACTCGAAACTGTAATCGCCACCATCCCGGCCGATGCCACTGGCCTTCATACCACCAAATGGCGACGGCAAATGGCGATTGTTCTCAGAATTCACCCACACCATGCCGACGTCAAGATTTTGCGCCATTCTGTGGCCGCGGCCAATGTCGTTCGTCCAGACATAGGCTGCCAGACCGTACTCGGTGTCATTCGCGATGCTCAATGCTTCCGCTTCGTCTTTGAATGGAATCGCGGTTAACACGGGACCAAATATCTCTTGCTGGGCGATACGCATGCGGTTGCTCGCGTTGGTAAACAGCGTTGGCATGACAAAGTTGCCGTCACCCTCAACGGCACTGCCGCCTGCCGCAATTGTCGCCCCATCCTCTAAAGCCGCGCCAAAGTAGCTGCAGACCTTGTCAAAGTGACGCCGATGAATGAGCGGACCAATTTCTGTTTCGGGGTCCAATGGATGACCAACTTTCAGCTTGCCAACTCGCTCGACGAGTTTTGCGTTGAACTCTTCCTGAATCGATTCCTGTATCAGAAGGCGGCTTGACGACGTGCAACGTTCGCCATTCAAGCTGTAGATCATGAATACGACGGCGTCGAGCGCACGATCGAGATCTGCATCATCGAAAACAATGACCGGGTTCTTGCCGCCCAACTCGAAGTGCACACGCTTCAGTGTGTCCGCCCCCTGGTGCATGATGCGGCTGCCCGTCAACGACTCACCCACAAAAGCGACTGCTTTTATCGCCGGGTGCTCTGTGAGCGTTTTGCCCGCATCTTCGCCCAGACCTTGCACACAGTTGAGTACTCCGTCAGGCAAGCCCGCGTCGTGTGCAATCTCGGACAGCATCATCGCCGAGTACGGTGACCATTCAGCAGGCTTGTGCACAACCGTGCAACCTGCCGCGAGCGCCGGTGCAATTTTCCATGTGGACAGCATGAACGGCGTATTCCATGGCGTAATAACACCGACCGGCCCGATGGGCTGGCGCACTGAAAAGTTTACGTGTTCCTCTGCCGGCAATGACTGGCCATTGCGAGCGTTCTCAGCCATGTCACCAAAGAAACGAAAATTTGCCGCGCCGCGAATTGCCGCTTTACTCATAAACTTGAGCGGCTGACCGGAATCGTAGCTTTCGACCAATGCGATGTCCTTCGCATTGTCCACAATTGCGTCGGCTACTTTGTGCAGCAGGCGCTTACGCTCTTTGCCGGGCATGTCACGCCATTCCGCAAATGCCGCTTCAGCTGCTTTGCATGCCGCATCGATATCGTCTCCGTTACCCGCCGCCACCTTCCCGAACTCACTATTGTCGAATGGCGTATAGCCTGCGAACGTCTTGCCAGAGCGTCCGGCGTCGCGTTTGCCATTAATGAAATGCGGCAGGGTCTCTGCCTTGAGTGGTGCAAGCAGTTCTTCGATGCGTTGCAGGTTGGCTTGAAATTCTGACATTGTGTCTCTTCCTCCGGTCTTGCCGGTACTGTTCAATGTTTCTTGTTAGCGCGGTTGGCGAGATAGTCGCGAATGTTGCTGTGCTTCCAGCGATTCTCGGGGTCGATTTCCTGGATCTCAAGTGACAATGAAACGGGTCGTTTGTCGAATACCGGTTGCATGAAATCGCGAAGCGCCTGGAACAGGCGTTCGCCGGCATCCTTCTTCACCTCGGGCGGTCGTGGCGCGATACGCAACGTGACATTGATAAACGTGTTGTCGGGATGGCTGTCCGAAATGCGGTAATAATCGCGCCGCACTGCACGCGTGCGAATACCCCCGATCGGCAACGCATCGATGCCAACCGCTGTTTCGTGCAGGGTCTCGACGAGGTCCTCAATATCTATATCAGCGTCAAGATTCGCTGAATATTCAATGATTTGGTGCGGCATTTAAGTCTCTCTGGCCGGTATTTGTATTTAATTAACGTGTTAAGTATACTGTGCTTCCCTAGTAGCTGCAACTGAAGAACGCGCTATATGCTTGCGACCCATGAAATTACCGCCGCGGCAGACCAGCTGTACTCGGCCGAGAAAAGCCGGATACAGATCCCGCCGCTGACGCTCCGCCATCCTGAAATGGATATGGACGACGCATACGCTGTGCAAAAAGCCTGGGTCGACCGCAAGATCGCGGACGGTCGTAAGATTACGGGATACAAGATCGGCCTGACCTCCCGTGCGATGCAGATGGCGATGAAGATCGACACGCCGGACTTTGGTGTATTGCTCGACGACATGGCGTTTAAGGACGGCGCCAAGATCCGCGCTGCCGATTTTACCGATCCTCGAATCGAGGTTGAGTTCGCGTTCGTACTGAAGGACTCGCTCTTCGGCGAAGACGTGACTGTCGACGATGTGATGGCCGCGACGGACTACGTGGTGCCGGCGCTGGAACTGATTGCGGCGCGGAGTTATCGCGTCGATCCCGAAACCGGCTATACCCGCACGGTCTGCGACACAATTGCGGATAATGCCGCGAATGCCGGATATGTCCTCAGTGACACCAGAATTGAACCCGGCAGCATTGATCTTCCCTGGTCTGGTGCGATGCTGTACGTCAATGGGGACATCGAAGAAACCGGTCTTGCCGGCGGAGTAATGGGTCACCCCGCCCACGGCATTCGGTGGGTGTGTAAACGATTCGCACCGCATGGCATCGGTCTGCAGCCCGGACAAATTATTCTGGCAGGCTCGTTCACGCGACCCGTGATAGTGACGCCGGGCGACAAGATATGCGCGGACTATGGTCCGCTGGGCACAATAGAGGTCGAATTCGTATGAGTGAAATACCGCGTAACCGTTTTAAGGCCGGGCTCGAGTCTGGCATTACACAGTTCGGACTCTGGCTTGGTATTCCTGACAACACTGTCGCGGAGATGATGGCCGGTGCGGGATTCGACTGGCTGCTCGTCGACCATGAACACGGCCCGTTCGATCTGCGCGACGTCATGTCGCATTTGCAGGCCATGGCCTCGTATGACGTCGCCCCCATCGTGCGGCCTGTCGACGGCAATCCGGCGCTCCTTAAGAAACTGTGCGACATTGGCGCGCAGAGCTTTATCGTCCCGATGATCGATACGGCGGAACAGGCTGAAGCCGTTGTTCGTGCCGTCAAGTATCCGCCCGATGGTTCCCGCGGTCTGGGTACGTCAATGGCGAGGGCCGCTCGCTGGAATACGGTGGCAGATTACGCGCAGTGCGCCAACGATGAAATTTGCGTCATCGTCCAGGCCGAAACCGTAACCGCCATCGAAAATCTCCAGGCGATAGCAAGCACCAACGGTGTCGACGGTGTGTTTATCGGGCCGTCCGATTTATCGGCATCGATGGGGCAACTTGGCGATGTTTCCCATCCTGATGTGGTTGAAACCGTTAGCGCCGGCCTGCGGACAATTCGCGCGGCTGGAAAACACGCGGGTCTTTTATGCCTGGATGCGTCGAAAGTTCCGGACTATGTCGGCTGCGGCGCAAACTTTGTAGGTATCGGTGTGGATACGCTGCTGCTCGGCAATTCGGCGCGCAGTCTCGCCGCCCATTTCAAGACCGGTGACGACGATGCGTCAGCACCGGCCGGTTACTAAGGACCACTAAATGAAGTTTTTGAGTTTTCACATTAACGGTAGCAATACGTTCGGCGCTCTGGTCGGCGACAGAGTCATTGATCTGGGCGCAAAACACGGCGGGCTGCGTGACCTGCGCGACGCTATTCGCGCTGATCGGCTCGGTGAGTTAATAGCGGAAGCAGAGAGCGGCGCTACCGACTACGCTTTGGCCGACGTTGAACTCCTGCCAACCATCCCCAATGCCGAGAAGATTATTTGTATTGGCGTCAACTATGCCAACCGCAATGAGGAATACAAAGACGGTTCTGAACCGCCAAAGTACCCCAGTGTATTCATGCGCAGTCGTGAGTCGCTCGTCGGCCACGAGCAGAACTTACTTGACCCACCTGAATCTGATCAACTCGATTACGAGGGCGAGATTGTTATCGTCATCGGCAAGGAAGGTCGTCGCATCCCCGAGGATCGCGCGCATGAGCATATTGCCGGCCTGACAATAATGAACGAGGGATCGCTGCGCGACTTCCTGCGCCACGCCAAGTTCAACGTGACGCAGGGCAAAAACTTCGCGAAGTCCGGTTCACTCGGACCGTGGATGGTTACGCCCGATGAACTCGATCCAATGGGCGAATTGCAGATAATTACGACTGTAAACGGCGAAGAGCGGCAGAATGATACAACCGCCAACATCATCTTTCCGTTTCGTTACCTGATTAGCTATCTGTCGACGTTTTATCACCTGAAACCCGGCGATATTATTGCGACAGGAACACCGAATGGCGCAGGCGCTCGATTCGATCCGCCGAAGTATCTCAAGGACGGCGACGTTGTGACTGTCGAAGTGCCTGGTATCGGCATGCTGTCCAACAAGGTCGTCACGGAAAAAGTATGAGCGATGCGCTGCGCGATTTTCGGCACTCGCTTCCCATGGAGCTGCTCCGTGCGCGTGAGGCCACGATGGCGCGGTTTCGCCCGCTGCTGCGAAAGCACGGACTTACGGAGCAGCAATGGCGCGTTATTCGAGTACTTGCAGAAAATGACAGCATCGACGCCAGTGAAGTCGCGGCACGAAGTTACCTGCTGGCGCCAAGTCTCACCCGTATCCTCC
>Ga0316191_10002585_pt1 | contig 13195 bp, 14 predicted proteins | sample Eddworburr2cm_MG_FD_204928 | JGI IMG/M metagenome (GOLD analysis project Ga0316191, IMG submission 204928) | Coastal sediment microbial communities from Maine, United States - Eddy worm burrow 2 cm | ecosystem: Environmental > Aquatic > Marine > Coastal > Sediment | place: USA: Maine...
GTAAAATTAGAATATAGCTGATATATTTCATCGAATAGTTTCCGGATTTGATGGTTAGATAACATAATCTAAATCTTTAGCATTTTATTCACATATGATGAATCGTACGCCGAATACAGCTGTATGTGTATGATGTATATCAAGCTCTCCTTAATACACAGTTAGAACAAGGCAAGCAGGCCCGCCTGTTAAATTGCACCGAAAAATGATCCACCATTTACACTCAAATATATACCATCAGAACTGCTGTAAGTATGTAGCTACAAACTAATCATTCTTAGCGGAAATGGGTCAAAGCAGAATGCAAATATCCAACTCTATTGGGGCTAATTTTGGTGCAAATTAACAAGCTGTTAATCATAAGGAAAGACTTACCGCTGGTATCTAACAACTGTGCCCAAAAGTGGCAGCAATCATGTAACACAGATGTATAACTTACTGAGTAACCTGTGGAATAAAAGCCGGGGGGCGGTCCTGGCCGAACCTTTTTCTTGGACGGTGACTCAAGGGGTTATCTCGGTATTAGTCATCATTAACAGTCAGTTATAAATCGTCGGAATGGATTTACCCACGCAAACCACCCAGTTAGAAGCATGGTGGGTGCGATTACAACTCTCATCGATATTCACATCGGTCAAGAATGATGAGAAATCTGTAGTGTGGTAAATGGTATCACTTGTGCGTACTGGCTTATTTGATGGCTTATAACCAAGTACGTTTTTGGATCTTATAAGTCCCTAAATGCAGCACGAAATCGAAGATACGGTTGGACATATTGCAAGGATAACGTCATTCTGCCCGATGAAGGAAAACGCCAGGTTATCACTGGCGCAAGTGGTGATCTTGTAGAGTTGTTTGATTGGAGATTGGCTTGATTGACAGGAGAGAGTGTGAAGGCATCAAATGATTGCAGAGTGATACTGATTACCGGTGGTTCATCAGGGTTTGGCACAGCATGTGTCAACTACTTAGCCAGCCGGGGCCACCGTGTGTACGGTACCAGCCGTCGGGCGGAATTCCCGTCAAACGAGGACTCGTTGCGTGCCCCGCTGATCATTCCCATGGATGTCTGTGAAGCAGCCTCGGTCGAGGCAGCCGTGGCCTTCATCCTTCAACGTGAGGGTCGGTTGGATGTGCTCGTCAACAACGCCGGTATCGGGCATGCGGGGTCGATCGAGGACACATCGATTGAAGAGGGCAAGGCGCAGTTGGAGACGAACTTTTTCGGCGTCCATCGGGTATGTCGCAGCGTGCTTCCGGTAATGCGCAAACAAGGGTCCGGATTGATTGTTAACATAGGTTCGATAGGTGGTCTGATTACCATCCCCTTTCAGGGTTTCTATTGTGCCTCCAAGTCCGCATTGATGGCGCTGACAGAATCGTTGCGCATGGAAGTCAAGCCCTTTGGTGTCCAAGTCACGTTGATTGAGCCGGGTGACTTCAAGACCGGTTTTACGGCTAATCGCGTGTTTGCTGCCGCTTCGCAAAACGCCTCCGCTTACGCAGATCGGCAAGATGCGGCTATCGGTGCTATGGAGAGGGACGAGCAAAGCGGCGCCGATCCCAGAGATTTAGCTGTACTACTAGAGAAGATCATGGAAAAGAAACGGGTTCGGCCTCGTTATTTGGTCGGGATGTTTTTCCAAAAGCTTGCAGTGTGGGTCAAATGTATCCTCCCGGCGTCGGTGTTCGAAAAGCTCATTATGTCGTACTACAAGCTCTGAAGGGGTTGCTCGAGCATTCAGTTAACCGACTGTTTGTTTTCAATTCAATCTGTCCGCAATCACGTGCCGCCATAGTGTTGTATGTGTCGTTCGAATCGGTAACTTCACTTTCGTGGATCGTTTTGATCCTCCGCATTTATCATCACCGAACAGCCTTCATCTTCGGCACCACTGACTGATCCAACAATTCAACCGTCTGCTTGAACCGTTCATTCTTCACGAATGCAGCGTATGCCTTCTCAGTAGTCTTAACAGAAGCATGGCCCAGCAGATGTTGTACGTCAGCGCGGCGTGTCAGGCAAGATTTCGGTATGAACAGTCTGGGAAGCAGTGGTAGCGAACTCAATGGGCATGAATATTAGGGAAAATAGCGTTTATTCAGCCTATACTCTACCCAATATGAGCCATTTATGATAATAATATCAACCGGTTATACTTTCTGAGCAGGCTCTATTTACCCGGCTTGCGCGGCACGCCGACCTGCAACAAATGCTTGCCGAATTTTTCAGTAACCGCATCGATCGTTTTCAATAATTGTTTATTGTCTTGCTGCTGTTCGGGTTGACCGAACAGGTCTGTCTGCGCTGGCTGATCTTCTATCCAGCCGCTGAGGCCTATGCCGATAAGACGCACCGGTTTATTTGGCAGCTTGCCCTCTAAAAAAAGCCGCCATGCCGTTTTCAGCATGTCACGTTCATCGTTGGTTCGCGTTGTGTGTTTGTATTGCCGCGTGTAGGTCTCGAATCCCTCGAAACGGATTTTCAGTGTCACGACTGAACCGGATAAGCTCTCCTGGCGTGCTGTTCTTGCCACATCGGCCGCCAGCCCGCGCAGGACATCGTGCAGCACTGTGTTATCGTGGATATCTGTATTGAAGGTTGTCTCTTTCGAGATGCTTTTGCGGCGTTGTCCCGGCAGCACCTGATCCGAGGCGATACCAAAGGCCTGGCGGTTAAAGCTTGCGGCGGCTTTCTTCCCCAGGTGTTGTTCCAGACGCGCTGGCGGGACAGCGCGTAGTTGCTCTATTGTCTTGATCCCGAGACGGTTGAAGACCTTTTGGGTTTGGCGCCCCAGCCCACGGAGGTTGGATACCGGCATGGGTGCCAGGAAGTCGAGCACCTGTTCCGGGGTGATCACTGTTAAACCGTCCGGCTTGCGGTATTCCGAGCCGAGTTTCGCAATCAGCCGGTTTGGTCCGATGCCTACCGATGCTGTTAGTCCCGTCTCTGTGAAGATGCGTTGTTTTATGTTCTGCCCGATCGTTTCGGGTGTTCCCAACAGTTTTTCGAGTCCACTCACATCCATGTAGGCCTCATCGATTGAGGCGGCTTCCACGGCTGGTGCCAGGGTTTCAAGGATCTGAAAGACGTGTCGCGAGTGTTGCCGATAGTTCTCTATATCGGGGCGCACGAACACAGCATCCGGACAACGCCGGTAGGCCTCGGATATCGGCATGGCAGAGTGAATGCCAAATTTCCGGGCTTCATAGGATGCGGCGGTGACCACGCCACGGTGGCCGGGACGTGCACCCACGACGACGGGACGACCCTGGTATTCGGGGTGTTGCTGTTGTTCGCAGCTCGCGAAGAACGCATCCAGGTCCATGTGGGCGATCCAGCGATGTGTCTGTTGGGGGTGTGTCATGCGTTGTTAATGGTGTATGGGGGCCGGATACGTTTTTCATATGATAGGTGACTGCTGCAGAAATGGGTTGGAAATTGTATCTGATAATCCTCTAGCCCCTTTATTGATTCGCGCCTGCAAGGCGCTCCTGCGGTAATTGACAAGTCGACGGGAAAAGATTGCGGACGTGGTTCGCTGCTGCAGTAAAAAATGATTATCAGAGCTACACTTCACTATAGAGTCAATGGAGGATTTGATTATGCCGCTTTATGGTCGCAGTTTTGTTTGTGCCGGTGATCCGGAAATACCGCCGGGTAACCCGCCCGAGATACCGCAACCGGATGTGCCGCCGGATGTTGCTCCGGAAGCGCCACCCGAGACCACGCCGGAACCGCCACTGGGCGTGCCGCCGGGACAGCCCGTGGAAATCCCGTCGCCGCTGCCGGGTGAAATCTGAGTCTGCCTGCCAGACTCAAAGCGAGATGCAAGCGTCCCTGAATCAGCAGATTGCCATGAAGCTTGCCCAGGCAGCGGATCTGCTTGAGCAACAGGGGGCCAATCCGTTTCGTATATCGGCGTACCGCCGCGCCAGTGAGACCGTCTCGCGGCTGGAGCAGGATATCGGTGAATTGACCGAGACCGCGGGCAGTGCCGGTTTGATAGCACTGCCCAATATCGGCAAGGGCATCGCCAGTGCGATCCAGGAACTGGTGACAAGCGGTCATTGGGCGCAGCTGGAACGGCTGCGCGGCACACTTGACCCGGTTCACCTGTTTCAGTCGGTGCCCGGCATCGGGCCGAAAATGGCTGAGCAAATAGACAAGACCTTGCACGTTGATACCCTCGAGGCCCTGGAAACGGCCGCCTACGATGGTCGCCTGGAGCAGGTGCCGGGGATCGGCATCCGCCGTATTGCCGGCATCAGGAGTGCACTGAGCGCCTTGCTGGACAGGGCCCGCAGTCGGCCGCGCATGCAAGTCACGGACGCGCCCACTGTTAAAACGCTGCTCGAAGTTGATTCTGAATACCGTCAGAAGGCGAAGCGGGACCGGCTTCCCTTGATTGCGCCCCGGCGCTTTAACCCGCAAGGCAAGGCGTGGTTGCCGGTGTTACATACCGACCGTAACGGCTGGCATTTTACCGCGATGTATTCCAATACAGCGCGTGCCCATGAGCTGCACCATACGCACGACTGGGTGGTGTTGTATTTCTATGATGACGATCACCAGGAAGGGCAGGGTACCGTTGTCACCGAATCGCGCGGAGCGTTAATGGGCCAGCGTGTTGTCCGCGGGCGTGAGCTCGAATGCCGGGAATATTACCGGCCGTTAGCCGGGCGTTATTAATTCGGGGTTGCAGGGCCGAATTCATTCGGCCAATATCAACCGGTCGAATAAATTCGACCCTGCAAATTACTTTAATCAGCGTTAATCGGAGCAGGTAGTTTTTATTGGCAGTTATTGCGGTCCCCTTTTATTAAAGGGTGTGAGACTTTTCTGGTCAACCCGAAAGTAACCAATCGCGCCATCACGACATTCCAGCAGTACGGTGCCGTTCACGTTCTTGTCCAGGACCTTTTTCAGTTCATCCAGGGTGTAAATTTCTTCTTCATTTGCTGTAACGATCATTTCACCGACAGGCCATTCCATTTCATCTGCCTGGGTTCCCTGGTGAATGTGCGTGACCACCAGAACCGGTTTTTCCTGTTCGATCGTTTGGAGCATTTCTATCTGGGTGTTGGTGTCCACATTGCGCATCGCCTCGATGATTTCCACGCTCAATTCCTGGATGATCATGCCAAACACTTCCAGGTATTTAATTTCATTAATGATGGGATTGGAGCGAACACCGTTTTCAGGGTTACGCATCGCCAGGGCGCTGGCTGTACTGATTTCACCGTTTCTGAGATATACGACTTCAACTTTCTCGCCGATTGGAACCAGCTTCATTGCATCGTAAATATTCTTGTGCCTGAAGTGGCCTTCCTTGCCAATGACGATGCCGTGACGATCAAATTTGACCCCGTTTATGGAGAGGATGACATCCCGCTTCTGAATGTTCGCTGCCTCGAGAAAGCCACCTGGTTTGATCTTGTCGACTATCACGCCTTTTGCAGTCGATTGTTTTAACAGGGGATTAAAGTTGTTCGCATTCTTTTGCAGCTTTCCGCCAATGCCCGCGAAGTGCGGTTCATTTTTCTGTAACAGGTTGTCAAGAATAATTTCTACAAAACCAGCTGGCGTTATAAAACCGATATTATCAGCGTCAATCATGACCGCTGTATTTAGACCAACCACCTTGCCATCTATGTTGATGCTTGGTCCGCCTGAATTGCCCGGATTAATCGCCGCATCGGTAACAAATCTTTCAGTTGTGTGCTCTGAGCCTGATATGAAGTTGGTGATTTCGCCGCCGGAAATATTGGGTTCCACCATCCCCATGGGGTAGCCGATTGCCTTGATCTCCTCGCCGCGCGACGGGCTTGAGCCTTCCCTGAGTTGCAGGTATTCGATGTCCCTGATGGCTAATGTTTTAAAACGCAGCAGTTCCTTATCGGTCAGCTTGAGCAGCGCTACATCAGGCTCAAGTGTTTTTACCAGTCCGACTACTTCAGCTTCGAACCTTTCTTCACTGGTCAGCATTGAGCTGATTTCGATTTTGACTGCATTTCTTACTACGTGCGCATTGGTAACGATATGGCCTTCGAGCTTGTCATGTTTGATAAAAAATCCCGAGCCGGCCCAGATGCCGGGTACTTTGATTGCGGGATTCATTACCGACTGAAAATCTTCTTCCATGTTGCCTTCAACATGGATTTGCACAACGCCGCTCATCATGTTGCGAGCAACATCGCTAAGGCTGTTGTTTGTTTTTGACATATTCTGATTGTATAAGCGAACAGCAGTCAGTGGAATTATTTATTGACTGTTTCGCTATATTAACGTGGCGTGCAACAGAAGCTTGCCTGCTGCTTCGCTCACCTACCTTTACAACATCAAACGGAAATTGAATTAGAAATCCTGATCACGTATAACGGGGTTTTATCAATGAGAGGAGATCAGGATCTGATCTCCTCTTTTCGTTTCCCGTTCCTCCGGAACTGTAAACTCACCCTGTTGGTTTCACCAACCAATAATCAGAAGAACGAATCTACCGGTGTATTCCAAATGTGAGTCGAGAGATGAGTGAAGATGCGGTATTGATTGATTACCCGGTTCAAAAACGATCTGAGGAAGTCTTACAATGGGATTTGATGGCTATCATAGATTGAATTCGTGTTTGATTCATCACCTCATATAAGGACTTTTTGAAAAGTACCTATATATAGTGGTCTTATTAAAAAAGTCCTTATGTTGTTATCAGAAACAAATATATGTGGCTAGGCAATCGGAGATGTCAGGGCGTCTCTATTCGTTGATTCGCTGTAAACCAGTGGCAATTGCTTGGCACGCTATCAAAAATAACATCACTCCAACCCGATGATGCAGTAACTGATTGAAAAGCTGATACGAATCGAGCGTGCAGAAGATTTGGTGGAAACTGTCTGCATGGATTGTGTCTATTGATGAGGCCAGTTGTAGCTTTTAGGTTATCTAACTGCACGATGGTCCGGAGTTGGACAAGAGTTGTCATTCCCGGGCCACTGAAAGCCCCGTTGATTCAGTGTACATGATCGGTAGAAAACGGCCAATCTCGGTAGTACATGTTGCTTGTCGGGAAGGTCCGTTTATGCAGTCAAGACATACAGCTGAATCCTCTGAATGACCATTGGTTCTGGCCATTCTCGCTCCTACACCAGGCGTTTATATAAGACTTCGCTAAAAGGCGGGAGACGACCCGTTCCTGCCATTTATGTTTGAATTCTCAATGGCAGCTATGTAGCGTAAGCAGATGTTATTTTCAGCCAACAAGCTAATGTTCAATGAGATTACAAAATGACTGAATCACCTGATAACCCACGGCTTAAATAGCAGATCTTTGATTATTTCCCAACACTTGATCGAAGCGAGCGAAAGGAGCTTGTTGGACGCATTACAATAGGAGCGAACGGTGGCGTCGATTTCATTGTAATGATGCTGCTTGCTGCAACACTGGCGTCTCTGGGACTGCTTCAGGGATCAACTGCTGTTGTGATAGGGGCAATGCTGGTAGCACCATTGATGGGTCCACTCGTTGCAGCTGGTCTCTCGCTTGCCCATGGTAATCTTAAATTATTCCGCAGCGCAATGTTTGTTAGTGGCTTAGGAGTTCTGATAGGCCTGGCAGCATCGCTGTTTTTTGGTGCGATAAATCCCGGATTTGAGCCATCAATGGAAATTGAGGCACGCGGCGATCCTGATGTGCTTGATCTTGTCATCGCTCTTGCATCAGGCATGGTGGCGGCTTATGCAATGGGTCGTCCCAATGTCTCAGGTACGCTTGCAGGTGTTGCCATCGCTGCTGCCTTGCTGCCCCCGCTCGCAGTAGTTGGTATAGGATTGACGAATAGCCAACCAATAGTCGCTGGTTATGCGGCAATCCTGTTTGCGACAAACATGGTAGCAATTATCCTGGGGGCTGCCTTGGTCTTCAGGTTATTAGGGATGCATGCCACAAGTGGTGTGATGGCTGTGCCCAGCTGGGTGAAAAGGGCTACTGTGTTATTTGCACTAATGGCCGTAATTCTCGCAGCGCCACTTCTGGTAAATGTGCTGGAAAAAAACCGTGTCGGGCAAGCGCGACCAGCAGCATACCCGGTTTCTGCCAGTGTGCGAAAAGCGGTACGAGAGTACGTCAGCAACAACCAGGTACTTCAAGAGATTATTGTGGCCCGTCAGAGCATTGAACCGGAGGCGGGAGTTATGCTCCTCCTGTCAGCCTCAGGTCCGCTTCAACCTGGTGTAAAGGATGAACTGATCCAGATTGTCATAGCTGTTCGGAAAGATGAGAGTTTGATTGTACGGGTGTTTATTCTTCTGGAAGCATCTACAACTGAACCGTGATGTTGAAGCGAATTGATGGGTGCAGATTGCAATCTATAGCTAAATGTCCGCTTTAGAGTCAGTGTCCGCCATTTATAGCTATTTGGCGATCGTCGTGTTTTGGCCGAACGTCACCGTACGCAGTAACGCCAGGGGATGGCCCAGTCCTCGCCGTGAACGGCAGGTTACCGCCAGATTCAGGACCTAGATACTGATTCTAAATAAGATAATACTAAACAGCGGGAGACAAAACAGCCGTTTAGTCCTTACTTATATTGAAGGTGCGTAAGGATATAAATCAATTGGCGTAGAGATACTGCCATGCAGTAGAGCTAGGTTTGTAAAACCTTTTAGGCCATGTAATATGAACGCGTAAAAAGAACTGGAAATATACTTTATGAGAGACATTAGCAGAATTGGGCATAAAGCGATTTCATTGGTAGAGGTAATTGGTCTAATAATTATTGCCATTTCTACTGTAATCGCGGTTGGAATAGAAATTTCATCAATGTTCGAAGCAAGGACGGTCACCTTAGCGGATTTGCTGCTTCTCTTTATATATCTCGAGGTGCTCGCAATGGTGGCGATGTATCTTGATTCTGGTAAGTTGCCAGTTCGAATGCCTCTGTATATCTCGATTGTTGCACTGGCGCGCTACATGATTTTGGACATGAAAAGCCTTGATACCTGGAGAATGCTAGGTGTTGCTGGTGCGGTGTTGCTTATCTCGTTAGCTATCCTTGTAATCAGATATGGACATACTCGATTTCCCTACAGCAAAGAGAATAATAGCTAACAAGGCGCCCAAGCCGGAGGACGGCTTTGCTGCCGCATGGCTTGATCGTTACGAATGACTGAAGTTGCTGCACTCCTGCCGTTCGCTGGTTGTCCGTGTAGGTCAGGAGTTGGCCGAAAGTGTGAGTACAGGGTAGTGGACGTCGCGTTATGTGTGAACCGAGCCTGATCGTGCCGACAAGCTCATGATGGTTGATGATTTTTGAAGGTATTAAATAACGGGCTGGTACAATGAACATGGCGAAATGGATCATGATTGCCGGTGCTGTGCTGCTGGTCGTTGGGGCGATACTACAGTTCGCACCCTCGGCCTTCAGCTGGTTTGGCCGCTTGCCGGGTGATATACGCATCGAGACTGAGCGCGGGATGGTATTCATACCCATAACGTCCATGGTGATCATCAGTGTGGTTTTGACGCTGCTGATTAACCTGTTCAGGCGATGATTGGGTTGTATGTTGCCTGAAAGCCTGTCCTAGGATGCAATATTCTTGGGTGTGGAAGTGCTGTAACCCTTGAAGGTACAGCCAAGATCATTGCCTGCATCGAAGACCCGGTGATCATCAAGAAGATCCTGATGTACATGGAAGACAAATTGCCGGCACGAGCTGCGCTTCAGTTGCCGGACAGTCGAGTGCCGCTGCAGTCCAGCCTGTTCGGCTGATTCACAAGCTCCTTAAGCCAAGGTTGCTGCCACGAGAATGTCGGTGACAGGGTATCGATTGGACCAGAGACAGGAATTGGCAAAGGGAAAGGCAATTGACCGAGGTCCGTTCATGTCAGTGCGGTCAAATTGGGCGAGGTTTCGGTATGGTCAGGCTGGATAGCAGTGGTAACGACTGCACAATGGGGGCTGGTTTCAGGGAAATAGCTTTTATTCAACCTGTACACTCCCCGCGTAGAGTAGGCAATCAATGGAAATCTTTTCATCTCGGCCCAGTATTTGCGACAGAGCCCAAAAAAGAAGCCTGACGCCGTGGTAGTGACGGTGGCCAAGTGGCTAGAACCTACCACTCACTACATTTGCGTGGAGTTTAAAAGCTAATGACGAGTTCCGAGAGAAATACTTCAGCGTGTATCCTGCCGTTTATCGAGCTCAACATCGGGACGGGGGGAACCGCTAGTCCGTGCTGTGCATTAAGTCGTTTGATTACGTCTGATCACCGTATGATGTCGGTCTACAATGACACAATCGAGAGTATTTGGAATTCATCTGATTTACGCTCAATCCGCGAAAGAATGCATGCCAGTGAGAAGCTGCTGGAATGCCAAATTTGCTATGATCAGGAGGCTGGAAACGGTGCAAGCGTCAGAACCTACCACAACACCGCATGGGAGCATGGTTATCTGAACAGCTCCAAGGCAACCGTTGATGACGTAATGTGCCGGGCCCAGGAAACAGACTATCATGTTCCAACAGGCCCAGAGCGTCTGGTGCTCAAAGTGAATAATGTATGCAATCTACGATGTCGCATGTGCGACGGAAACTCCAGTTCATCTATTGCCCAGGACGCGGTTCATTCGAGCTGGATGCCAAGTCACGTGCAGCCGACGCGCTGGATAGGCCAATTGATGAAGATTGGCCCCAGTTTCTTCACTGGCGTGACCCAAGGTGGCGATCTCGATGATTGGGCTCAAAGTTTTCATGATGAGAAAATACTCTCATTGGATGATGCCGTGGTACGTCGATCCGCTTTTCTGCACAGTCCATTGCCGCCGGAAGCATCACTTGTTCGGATCGATCTTCATTCGGTTGGTGTGAACGATAAGCCGTTCCTCACAATACACCTGGATGAGATTGTCGTGAGTGAAGGAATCGTTGAAGAAGGAAAAAATCAGTTCAGTATAACTATTCCGGAAGAATGCAAACTTAGAGAAAATATTACGATTTCATTTGACACAGATAATCCGATCACCATCGACCAGGTTTGCTTGGAGCGCGCGTCATCTAAGAACCAATTTACCGGCAAAAATATACCAAGTGGATTGGCGTGGTACAAAGATCGTTCATTTATAAAGAACCAGCTATTCAATTCATCAACGAACCTCACCAAGGTCAACGTTATGGGCGGGGAGCCGACATTGATCAAAGACGTAAGATTCATGCTTGGTGAGTTAATTGCCACCGGCAAAGCGCGCTCAATGAACCTTGGGGTTACGACCAACGCAACCAAATGCGATGATGAGTGGTTGGAACCACTTGGGTCATTTAAGGCTGTAATGGTCGCTTTGAGTGTCGATGGGTATAGGGACATAAATTCCTATATTCGCTTTGGTGCAAATTGGAATGCTATCGAAGCCAGCATCGATCGCTATAAGGGGCTCTCGAATGCGTACGTGTATTGCCACATGACGGTGCAGGCGTACAACATGATGCACGTCATTCCTCTCGTGGAATTCTGCCAAGCAAAAGGGATCGACATCCAGTTTTATCAACTGGATGACCCAAGGATGTTGAGCATTCTGACGATGCCAAGGCCGGCGCGTGAACTGGCATCGGCAAAAATCTCAAGTTATTTGTTTCGTAATTCAGCCGTCAATTACGCTACCAGCCCGGCAGGCAAGCAGTTGATGGCAGTACGCGATGCGTTGGACTCTGCGTATGAGCGAAGTGACTCGAAACATCTCGAACGGTTCAAGGCTTTTACCATGGAACTTGATGCGGATCGTGGCCAGTCGTTTAGTGGTGTAAACGCCGAGCTCGCATCGTACTTATAATCGACGCTGGTTTTGTCAACTTAACGGCATGAGGGCGACATGAATGAAACCACTTAGCAGAATTGTGGCAATACTCCCTCATGCACACACCACCTCCTGCCAAACCTGGAACGCCTGAGTACGTAGGAATCGATAGTTGACCGCCTGCAACTGGTGGCGGCTAAGACGAAACAGATTTTGCGTCATGGCGAATTGATACTCAAGCCGCTGCGGGAAGCTGATAGATCCCTCGGCAGTGAGTTTGCGAACGGAAGTATTTCAACTTTGTTTGCAGTTTGGGTGTGCCTCCAGCCATTTCAGCCGGCGTATCACCGTCGTGTGAGTTATGGGTGCGATGATGGTTGTAATAGGCATGGAAGTCTGCAAGCTTTCTCTCCAAGTCAACGTAATTCCAGAATAATGTATGGTCAAGAAACTCACGGCGAATGGTTCCGATGAGTCGCTCAATGAAGGGATGCGATAGAGGTGTATACGGGACGGTCTTAATCTTATCAACGCCCAGAATCCGCAAATTGGCTTGCCATTGGTGATATCGGAACAGTGGGTCATTGTCAGAACTGAGGTGGTGCGGAACACCTTGGGTAGAAACAGCCTTGTTGAACATGAGGCACAGGGCGACAGCAGTCGGTACTTGCGCTTTTCGAGTAGGTCGTGAAATTACAAAAGCGTCGATGGCCGAAGAATTACCGCAGCTCGCTGGATCCGGCGTGGATCGAGAAACATCGACCAGAAGCCGAACAGGAATCGATCCAGTGTCGAAAGATTGTGCGCGCGTTGCCGCGAACGATTGATGACCAGAAGCTGCTGCTTCATAAGCAGGCTGTCAGCGACAACGGCCCGCGCACCGCCGGGTCCCAGGAATTTGGCGACTGTAGTCAATAGATGTGCGAGGAGTATCAGCAGATCCTTCATGGCAGAGCAGGGTAGGGAAGGTTACTTTCAGGAACAAGTCTGTTTAAGTTGTCGTTTTCAGGTGATAATTAACAATTCGCCTAGGAGAGGCCGATAAAATATACTGGCAGTTGCGCAACCCCTGATCTATGCTGCAGCGCAGCATGTCTGCATTACAAAAGCCTGTCTCCCTGCGCCGTCTTGTCATTGTCCTCGGGGACCAACTCGACCGTGAAAGTGCCCTGCTGAAGGGCCTCGACGCTGAACAGGACATGATCTTCATGGCCGAGGTTCGCGAGGAGGCAACCCACGTCTGGAGTCACAAGGCCCGCATTGCCCTGTTCCTCGCGGCCATGCGGCACTTTCGCGAGGATCTGCGGGCGCGCGGCTCGCCGGTCCACTACCTGACGCTGGAGTCCCATGCATACCCGTCACTGGCCGCGGCGCTCGCCGCCTTGCTGGAAGACCACCGGCCGCGGCAAGTT
>Ga0316191_10002586_pt1 | contig 13195 bp, 10 predicted proteins | sample Eddworburr2cm_MG_FD_204928 | JGI IMG/M metagenome (GOLD analysis project Ga0316191, IMG submission 204928) | Coastal sediment microbial communities from Maine, United States - Eddy worm burrow 2 cm | ecosystem: Environmental > Aquatic > Marine > Coastal > Sediment | place: USA: Maine...
CCTTGCAGTCGTAGCGGAGGCGATGCAAGTGGAACCCGAAGAACTGGCCGCAGCGACGACTGCCAACGCCAGACGTTTCTTCGGCCTGGCCACCCCAGGCTAAATCTCACCGCCAGGCGAAGCCGACAGCTGGCCTCGCGGCGGTTGGTGGCGTCGCATTTCGCGCCCGCCGTCAGCAGGTCTGGGAATCGTTGCAAAACGCCTTCCCCCGGGCATGACCTGTGCGGCTCTGCTCCTTATCCGGCAGTCGTGAACTGCTGTGCAGATTCGATTCCCGCTTCCGCCGCTACTCGTCATTCACGGCACCGGCGGACGTATTTTTATTTCGATACAATAGCAGGATGAGCCTCATCGGGAACCCGTCATGAATCCAGAAAAAATCAGCGCATTCGTCAATCACCAGTGGGATGACTCGATCGTCCCCGAGCTCTGCGACTACATCAAGATTCCGAACAAATCACCGCTGTTCGATCCCGACTGGGAAGCACATGGATACATGGATGCCGCCGTTGCACTGATGGAGAAGTGGTGCCGCGCTCAACCGATCAAGGGACTCGAGGTCGAGGTGGTTCGCCTGCCCGGCAGGACCCCTTTGATTTTTTGCGAAATCCCCGGACAGATCGACGATACCGTGCTGCTGTACGGGCACCTCGACAAGCAGCCGGAATTTGACGGCTGGAACGAAGACCTGGACCCGTGGAAGCCGGTGATCAAGGACGGCAAGATCTATGGCCGCGGCGGCGCCGACGACGGCTATGCGATTTTCGGATCGCTGACGGCGATCCGGGCACTGCAGGAACAGGGCATTCCGCATGCACGCTGTGTGGTGGTGATCGAGGGCTGCGAAGAGAGCGGCAGCTACGACCTCCCCTACTATATCGACGCGCTTGCCGAACGTATCGGCCATCCCAGCCTCGTCATTTGCCTCGATGCCGAATGTGGCAACTACGACCAGCTCTGGTGTACCACGTCCCTGCGCGGAAACCTGGTAGGCACGCTGACCGCCAAAGTGCTCAACGAGGGTGCCCACTCGGGCAGCGCGAGCGGTGTTACCGCCTCCAGTTTTCGGGTTATTCGCCAGTTGCTCGACCGGGTCGAGGATCCGGTGAGCGGTACATCCCGCGTATCGATTCTCGAACCGGTAATCCCCGATCAGCGGCTGCAGCAGGCCCGCGCTGCGGCGGAAGTCCTCGGCGATATGGTGTACCGGAAGCTCCCGTTTGCCGGTGGCACACAACCGATCAGCAACGACATCGTGGAGTTGCTGTTGAACAATACGTGGCGGCCAACGCTCAGCGTAACCGGGGCTGGCGGCATTCCTTCGCTTGGCCAGGCCGGCAACACACTGCGCCCGCATACCTCACTCAAGCTCTCATTCCGGCTGCCCCCGACCTGCGACGCGCAAGCGGCCGCCGCTGCCATCAAGGAAACGCTGGAAACCGACCCGCCGTATGGCGCCGAGGTCAGCTTCGATGTGGAATCGGCGATGGGAGGCTGGCATGCGCCGGAAGTTGCTCCGTGGCTGGAGCAATCGATGAGGGCGGCATCGACCGATTTCTTCGGTGCAAATGCGATGTACATGGGCACTGGCGGCAGCATCCCGTTCATGGGCATGCTGGGGGAAAGGTTTCCGGGGGTTCAGTTTCTGATCACCGGCCTGCTCGGGCCAAACTCCAATGCGCATGGCCCCAACGAGTTCCTGCATATCGATACCGGCAAGAAACTGACGATGTGCGTAGCCCGGGTGCTCGCCGACCACGCCACCAGAGACCAGGCAATCGCCGCCTGACTCCGTCAGGGACGGCGACAGAGACCCCGAAGACGACTCCAGTGAGGTGCGTACGCCTCGCTGAGTTGTCGGCTCTGGCGCTCGCCCGGTTGCGGAAAACGCTCGACGAGATCATCCGGAAGGCAGACCCCGGCAGGCGGGGTTCCGCTGATTACCGCGTTGGGACCGAACAACACGATACCCTCGCAGGGAATGTCGGCTACGTTGTAACGCACGGCCGCCACTCTTTCTGACAGCGAATTCAGCGGATTCGGAAAACTATAACGCTGGATGCCATCGATGACTTTCCAATCATTGAGCCGCTCGCCCACGAAAACGCTGCCGCGTACATCCTTGATATCGAGCACGAGGAGTCCCTTTGCCGTGAGGACAAGAACCTCGAGATGAATCTCACCGTCCATGCCGTCCGGAATTACGACGTCGCGGACAGAATCGAGGCCGACCCGGGCCAGCGCTTCCTCGATCCCCGGCTGTCTGCGCCGCCGCAACCTGGCAACGATCAGCACTGCGATCAACACCAGCACCAGCGCGGCGACCGCCAGTGCCCACACGGGACCCTCCACTGCTTTATTAAATATACTTTCTATGTTATTGATTTTTGTATCTCTTCTAAATCCAATACGCTGGCAAGCTGATCCAGCTCAGGGGCGATCCGCGTAGCCTTGACCGGCAGGTCCAGCAGGGCCGCGAGCTGTCCCGGTATCTCTACGCTGCGCCCGATCAGGGGTTCGACGATCTCCTCGAACTTGGCCGGGTGCGCGGTCGCGGCCACAACCCAGTGCCGGTCGGCCCGCCGCTTCGCCGAAAGGTGCCGGTAAACCCACATCGCCGTGGCCGTATGCGGACACCACACGCTGCCGTCACGGCGAAAGTCGGCGGAGATTTCTTCGCGGATCTGCTGATCATCGACCGACACCGCACTGACTGCAGCACGCAAGGCATCGATGTCGTCGCCGAACTGCCAGCGCAGGCGCTCCATGTTACTCGGATTGCCGACATCCATCGCAGAAGCGAGAGTCGCAATACTTTCGCGCGGACGCCACTCGCCGCTCTCGAGGAAATCAGGAATCGGCCGATTGGCGTTGGTCGCGAGGACGACATCTGCGATCGGCAACCCCATCGATCTCGCCCAGACACAGGCCTGCGCGTTGCCGAGATTTCCGGTCGGAATAATGAATCCCGGACGCCTTCCCTCGCTGTGCCACAGCGACAGGCTCGCAAGCGCGTAATAGACCGCCTGCGGCAACAGCCGCCCGATACTGATGCTGTTGGCCGAACTGAGCCGGTGCCCCTCGCGCAGCCCCGGATCGGCGAAAGCCTGTTTAACCAGCCGCTGGCAATCGTCAAAACTCCCCTCCACCGCAAGCGTCGTCACGTTGCCGCCCCAGCAGGTCAGTTGTTTCTCCTGGCGCGGCGAAACCAGCCCTAGCGGGTACAGGACCACGATTCTGACGTTGGGGCGGCCGTGAAAAGCGGCCGCTACCGCGCCGCCGGTGTCACCAGATGTTGCGACAAGGATGGTCAGCGGCCGTACGCGATCTGCATTCATCCGCTCGAGCGATGCCGCGAGAAAACGCGCGCCGACATCCTTGAACGCCGCGGTCGGTCCATGGAACAACTCGAGAACCGACAGCCGTTCCGGCGCGGACTGGAGCTCGACAAGCGGAATTGGAAACGAAAACGCCTCCGCACAGATTTCCGCCAGCGACGGCGCCAGCATCGTACCCTCGACAAACGGACGCAACAGGCGCTCAGCCACTTCCGGCAGAGTCGCGCAGGCGTCGAAGTCGTCAAGCGATAGCCGCGGCAGGCTGACCGGAACGTACAGGCCGCCATCCGCGGCGATGCCACGCTCGAGCGCCGTGCAAAAATCAGTCACGGATGCCGGGTCGCGGGTACTACGAAACTTCATTCGACCTGCTCCGTCAACCGCGCACCCGGCGCGTCTATCGCCGAGACCCAGACATCGCAGGCCATTTCCTCGCTCGCAAATGCTTCCGACATCGCCGCCGCGATGTCCGGCGCTGCAGCTGCTTCGACCCATGCAAACAGGCTCGGACCGCTGCCGGACAACGAGCAACCCAACGCACCGGCTGCAATGGCCGCATCTTTGACTCTCGCAAAACCCGGAACGAGGTGTGCACGTTGCGGCTCAATCAGTACGTCGCAAAGACTCCGTCGCAGCAATGCCAGATCACCGCTATGACAAGCAAGCAGCACGCCCGCGAGATTGGCACTGTGCTCGACCAGCGCCGCCAGAGCAACGTTCGCGTCCAGCGCCTCGCGTGCATCGCGAGTTTGTATCTCGCACGCCGGATGCACCAACACGCACCGCAGACCCGCCGGGACCGGCACCCTGGCATAACGCACGTCGCCCTGGTGACCGACATACGCGTACACGAGTCCGCCGAAAAGGCTCGCCGCAACATTGTCGGCGTGGACACTACCGCTTGCGACCGCCTCGCCCGCCAACGCGTGGCTAAACAACCCTGCAAGCTCCAGCGGCTCGCGAAGCAAGGCATTTGCCGCGACCACCGCCGCGACCGCGGATGCCGCCGACCCGCCCATGCCCGAACCCAGCGGAATGCCTTTTTCAATCGCAAGCGACACACCAAAACCCGGCCGCAACGCGTCCCACATCGACTGCACTGCCCTGCCCGCGGTATTGCGCTCGACAACGGTCGGCAAATCTTCGACCACTCCGGTAATACCTGCTATAGAAACGCCCTGCTGGTCACTGCGGTTAGCCACAACGATATCGCCGACGGCATCCAGCGCATGGCCGAGAATATCGAACCCGACACCGACATTGCCGACCGAGGCAGGCGCAAAGGCACGAGCCTGGTATCCGATAGCCATCTATAACGCTGCCCCGAGATAGGAGGCCAACCGCAGCAGGTCGGCGAAAACGCCGGCCGCCGTCACATCCGGTCCCGCACCCGGCCCGCGCACGATCAGCGGGTTATCGCAGTAACGCCGGGTAGTGAACTGAATGACATTGTCAGTAAGGCTGATGGAGGCAAGCGGATGACTCTGGTCGATACGCTCCAGCCCGACCGTGGCATGCCCGCCAGAATGGAGCCGGCCCACATAACGCAAAACCTGGCCGGCATCCCGTGCAGATTCATAAAGCGCCTTCATCTTCGTATCGTGGGGCGGCAACCCGGCGAGAAACTGATCGACGGTGCCCTCGACAAGTTCGGCCGGAACCAGCGATTCGATGGTGACATCCGACAACTCGATCTCCCGGCCGGCCTCGCGCGCAAGGATGATCAGTTTGCGCGCAACATCCATGCCCGACAGATCGTCACGCGGATCCGGCTCGGTGAATCCTTTCGCGCGGGCCTCCTGCACGATAGCGGAAAACGGGCGAGTCCCGTCGAAGCGGTTGAACAGATAGGCCAGCGTTCCGGAGAACACGCCTTCCACCCGCTCGATTTCGTCACCGGTCTGTATGAGATCCCTGACCGTCTGTATCACCGGCAGGCCGGCACCAACATTCGTCTCGTAGAGGAAATGAACGCTGCCACTGCGGCGCGCACGGCGCAGCCGCCGGTAGTAATCAAACGGACCGCTATTGGCCAGCTTGTTCGGGGTAATCACATGCACGCCGCGCTGCAACCATTGCTCGTATCGAGCTGCCGGGTCGGCGCTGGCGCTGCAATCGATGACTACCGCATGCGGCAGATAGTCGGCATGAATATGGTCGACGAACCGCTCGATGTCGGCGTCGAGTTCGGAGCCCGCAAGCTGTTCGCGCCAGTTGCTCAGATCGATTGCGCGCTCACCCAGCAGCATCCTGCTGCGTGACAGCAATCCGCGCATCCGCAGATCGACGTTGTTCTCGTCCCGTAACCGGCGCTGTTCACCCGCGATCTGGCCAATCAACGCGGCACCGACGTTACCGGGCCCGATCAGGCCGATGGAAATGGTCTGCGGAGAAAGATAAAAGCCGGCATGCACAGCACGTAACGCGCGGGTGGCGTCGGCACTGTCAATCACCGCCGAAATATTGCGTTCCGACGAACCCTGGGCAATCGCGCGAATATTGACCCCCGATTCTCCGAGAGCGCCGAACACCTTGGCCGCAACACCCGGCGTGCCCGCCATCCCGTCCCCGACCACGGCAAGCACGCTCGCCGAGCGCGTCACTTCCACGTTCTGAATCTGACCATCGCGCAGCTCGACATCGAACGCCCGCCGAACGACGGCATGGGCGCGGTCCGCGGCAACCTCCGGAACCGCCACGCAGATGGAGTGCTCGGAACTGGCCTGAGAAATCAGAACGACCGAGATGCCCGCCTCGTGCAACGCGTGAAACAGCCGGTCGGCCGTACCCGGCACGCCGATCATCCCGGCGCCCTCGAGATTGATCAGCGCGATCCCGTCGATGCTGGTAATCCCTTTCACCTGGCCATCGGGTTCGGTGACCGCCGCAATCCGGCTGCCGGGCTGCGCCGGATCGAAGGTATTGCGAATGACAATTGGCACCTGCTTTGCAATCGCCGGCGCCATCGTCTGAGGATGGATTACCTTGGCACCGAAGTAGGCAAGCTCCATTGCCTCGTTGTACGACAGTGAATGTATGACCGCGGCATCGGGGACCCGCCGCGGATCTGCACTCATCACGCCATCGACATCGGTCCAGATCGTGATCTCACTGGCCTCGAGCAAGGCTCCGAATATAGAAGCCGAATAGTCGCTGCCATTGCGCCCGAGGGTCGTTTGCACACCGTTCCGATCCGATGCGATGTACCCGGTAATGACGACAACATCGGAGGCCTCCGCCGCCAGGTGCTGGCGCAGCGCCTGCTCGCTCGCATCCCAGTTTACGACCGGCCCGAGTTCGTGCTCGTCAACCGTCAGGACCGTGCGCGCGTCCAGCCATCGCACCCGATCCGGCCCGATCTGCGCCGCCAATAGCGCGCTCAGAAGCTGCGCCGACCAAAGCTCACCATATCCCGATACCACGTCGCGAATCCCGCGATCGGAAGACTTCAGCAAAGCCGCCGCACGCAGAATCTCGCGCAAATCGCCGACGTCTTTGCCGATTACCAGCGCATAGGCCGCGCGCTGCTCTTTGGCCAGCAACTCGTCGGCAAGATCGAGGTGGCGACTGGTCAGTTCGGAAAGTAACGATTCGACATCTCCGTCCCCACGCTGAGCGTGGCCCACGAGATCGAGCAAGGCATCGGTGACGCCGGCCGCGGCCGACACCACCACGGCCTGCCGCGGATCTTCCTGCGCCCGCAGAATCTCTGCGACGCGGCGGAAGCGCTCGGCGTCGGCTAGGCTCGTGCCCCCGAACTTGTGTATGCGCCACCGGCGCTCGATCATGGCGGCCCGCCCCTCTTTGCCTGCAACCCTGACACACACTACCCGCGCCACCCCGGACTCGCGGCGGCCAGGCAGAATGAATGGAAATGTCACCCACGCTCGATGAGGGCACGATTGTAGAACGCGGGCGCAGCGATCGGGAAGGGTCCTGTCGCAATAAAATCAGCGCAAAAAAAACCCCGCGTTGGCGGGGCATGGGTCTGCAGGGTTCTTGTTTTTCTTATCGGCAGATTTCGACTGCATTATTATTATTTTTGCCAGTTCGTTCTTGGTTCTTTCCTGGTTCTTTCGAGAGCTTGCCGCGCGCTTTACGGATATGGGCCGTCAAACGTTCGGCGCTATATACAAAGCAACAACCGTGCCACAACTGAATTCCATCGATTCCTCAATCACTTACAGCATTCGTCTCAGATTACTGCTGAAGTGAATGTAAAGAAACCCGACGCCGCATGAGCATGAAACGCCATAAACAGTTTTTATTATGTAAATTTAGCTGACATACTCCGACCCATAGTTAATGTCTTTTCTTGGTTATATTTTTTAATTATTGTTTCTAATATATTTTTTTCATATCTCTATTTCCCTCCTATCGATTCCCCCTCCGGCTGCACCAGATCGACTGACGGGATCGAGATGCGAGACACGCGTCCAGCCTGGGACATATCGGAGGTCCTGTTGCTCCCAATGGTGACCCGGACAACCGCGTCCCGGCAAAAACCACTAGACTGTTGCGATCGAAAACGCTGTGACAGGCATTGCGACTTTCGCGTACTGAGCAGTACTATATTTCGCGGTACCGGTACTCGAGCCGTTGCTGCAGGAGTAATTCAATGAATCCAGCCGCCCCCGGCGATACGGGGTACCAGTCTCTGGAGAACGTGATCATCCGTTTTGCCGGAGATTCCGGTGATGGAGTGCAGTTGACCGGCTCGTTGTTTACCCAGGACTCGGCGGTAATGGGTCATGACATCAGCACCCTCCCCGATTTTCCGGCCGAGATTCGTGCGCCCGCTGGCACGCTGCCCGGGGTCAGCAGTTTTCAGCTGAACTTCAGTTCGCGCGACGTGCATACTCCAGGCGATCGTCCTCAGGTACTGGTAGCGCTGAATCCCGCCGCCCTGCATGTTCACCTGGCCGACCTGGTTCCGGGTGGTCTTGTCATCCTGAATGAAGACGCGTTTACTGCAGCAGGATTCAAAAAAGCCGGTATCGACAGCGACCCCCGCGAGGACGGCAGTCTCGCCGGTTTTTCCGTGCACGGCCTGCCAATCACCACACTGACGCTCGAGGCCGTCAAGCCTACCGGACTCGGCAAAAAACAAGCCGAGCGATGCAAGAACATGTTGACGCTGGGTGTCGTGTGCTGGCTCTATGACCGCGATTGCGACGTCATCGAGACACTTATCGATGCCCGCTTCAGCGCAGCGGATGGGCAGCTGGCGGCGGCTAACAAGCTGGCCCTGCAAGCGGGATTCGGCTATGCCGACACTATCAGGCTGATGCCGCATCGCTACCGGGTGGAAAAAGCCAATCTCGCTCCCGGCAAGTATCGGCGAATTACCGGAAACTCGGCGGCGGCTATGGGCTTCGTGGCGGCATCGAAGCTGAGTGGCCGGCCGCTCCTCTATGCCTCTTACCCAATCACGCCGGCCAGCGACATCCTTCACGAGCTCGCCCGGCTGCGCCACTTCGGTGTGCTCGCCGGACAATGCGAGGACGAGATTTCCGCAATGGGCGCGGCCATCGGTGCGGCATTTGGTGGCGCTCTCGGGCTAACCGCGACCAGCGGACCGGGGGTTTGCCTGAAATCCGAGGCGCTCAACCTCGCGGTCATGACCGAATTGCCGGTCGTTGTGGTAGATGTCCAGCGCGGCGGGCCCTCGACCGGACTGCCGACCAAGACCGAACAGGCTGACCTGCTGCAGGCGATGTTCGGACGCAATGGCGAAAGCCCCCTTGCCATCATCGCCCCGCAAAGCCCGGCCGATTGCTTCGAGATGGCGATCGAGGCATTCAGGATCGCCATCAAGTACATGACACCGGTGTTCTATCTCTCGGACGGTTACCTGGGTAACGGCTCCGAACCATGGCGGATACCCGAACTGGATGAGCTCGCGCCCATCGACGTGACTTTCGCTACGGACCCGGCCGCCTATATGCCCTACCTGCGCGATCCGCAAACCCTGGCGCGGCCATGGGCGATACCCGGAACCCCGGGGCTGGAACACCGGATCGGGGGCCTGGAGAAAGCCGACGGCAGCGGCGCGGTGAGTTACGACCCGCTCAATCACGAAAACATGGTCAGGCTGCGGGCGGAGAAGATCGAACGAATCGCAGACGATATTCCCGAACTCGAAGTCCTCGGCCCACAGTCCGGCGAATTGCTGGTTCTTGGCTGGGGCAGCACCTATGGCGCAATCCGTACCGCGGTTGAGGACGTGCAGCAGGAAGGCGCTTCGGTTGCGTCCGCCCACCTGCGTTATCTGAACCCGCTACCGCGCAATCTTGGGGCGGTACTGGACCGCTTTGACAAGGTACTCGTACCTGAGATGAACACGGGACAACTCCGGTTGCTGCTGCGCGCACGATTTCTCAAAGACATCTCGGGGCACAACAAGATCCAGGGGCAGCCGTTCAAGACTTCGGAAATCAGCGAACGCATCCGCTCCATGCTGAGCGCCAGTCCGGCCCGGCGCGAGAGCGCCTGAGCCGGTCCGTCGCAACTGACCAAGGCACACTATGGGAAACGACAGTGACACAAGCGGCAAATACTGAATATCGCAGGGAAGATTTCACGTCCGATCAGACTGTACGCTGGTGTCCCGGCTGCGGTGATTACTCGATTCTCGCACAGGTGCAGAGAATGATGCCGCAGATCTGCGCCGAAAGCGGCCTCGCTCGGGAGGACATCGTATTTGTCTCCGGCATAGGCTGCTCGAGCCGGTTCCCTTACTACATGAATACCTATGGATTTCACACTATTCACGGCCGCGCGCCGACTGTTGCCCTCGGTCTGAAAATCGCACGGCCGGATCTGCAGGTTTGGGTCATCACCGGTGACGGCGACGGACTGTCAATCGGTGGGAATCACCTGGTCCATACATTGCGGCGCAATCTGGATGTCAAGATCCTGCTGTTCAACAACCGGATTTATGGCCTGACCAAAGGTCAGTACTCGCCGACTTCCGAGTTCGGCAAGCGTACCAAATCCAGTCCGCTCGGCGTCATTGCGCAGCCTGTCAACCCGCTCTCGCTGGCCTGCGCATCGCGCGCGACATTCATCGCCCGGACCATCGATAAGGATACGAAACACCTCCAGCAGGTATTGCTGCGCGCCGCCCGCCACCGCGGCTCGGCATTTGTCGAAATCTACCAGAACTGCAATATCTTCAACGATTTCGCGTTCGAGCACCTGACCGATCGCAAGGTCCGCGACGAACGGCTGTTGTATCTCGAACATGGCCGTCCGCTCGCCTTCGGCAAAGACGCCGACAAGGTCATCGTCGCAACCGGGCGCGGCGCCACCAGCCGTCTCGGTGTTGCCACCCGCTCCGAGGCACACGACTCTGACATCGTGGTGCATGATGAGACCACCGACAACGATGCCTACACCTATGCGCTGAGCGGCATCGACCATCCCCAGTTCCCCGTCCCGGTGGGCGTTCTGCGCGCAATTGAAAGCCCGACCTACGAGGACCATGTGGCCGGCCAGATCGAGGAAGCACGGCGGCGCAAGGGTCCCGGCAGCCTTGAAACGCTGATGCATTCAGGCGAAGTCTGGACAGTTGACTGAACAACGGGCATCTTTACGCGCCAGACCAGTAAACCCCCAGCAAGGATTTCCCGAAAATGACCCACGTTGTGACGGAACAGTGCATCAAGTGCAAATACATGGACTGTGTAGAGGTGTGCCCGGTGGACTGCTTCCATGAAGGGCCAAACATGCTCGTTATTAACCCTGATGAATGTATCGACTGCACCGTTTGCATCCCCGAGTGCCCGGTAGAAGCCATCTATCCCGAGGAAGACCTGCCCGAAGATCAAATGCAGTTTCTGAAAATTAATGAAGATCTGTGCAAGGACTGGCCTGTCATAACCGAGATCGGCGAACGTCCGGCCGATGGCGACGACTGGGCGAACGTGCCCGACAAGCTCAAACTTCTGGAGAAATAACAGCGGCCGCGTTCCGGCTGCACCCGGCTTACTCGCTGCGGGTACCGTACAGCTGCAGAAAAGTCGCCACGACCTGTCTCGCATGGTCGCCAACCTCGCCCCGCTGCAGTGAATCGCGCACCCCGACCAGACGCGCGTGGAGGTCGTCCCAGAGCATCAAGCCCCAAAAATGGCGCGATGCCAGGGCTGGATTCTCTATCGCGAGATTGCCGAGCGCATTCTGCCCGGCCAGAAACCCGGCCAACTGTTTTTGTACGGCAGCGGGACCACGCTGGAAATAGGCAACGCCCAGTTTTGGAAATCGCCAGACCTCCGAAACCACTACGCGCACTATAGCGATGTGCTTCTCATCGAGTATCAGGGTCAATGCCTGCTCCGCATAGGATTGCAGGGCCCGCTCGACATCGAGATGGGCCTCGGCGAAACCCGAAAGCGCACGCGACAACTCCTCAACGATGCCATCCGACAACGCCGAGATCAGACCCTCTTTGCTGCCAAAGAATTCGTAGATCGCGGATTTGGAACAGCCGGCCCTTTCGACCACCGCGTCGAGGCTGGTACCACCGTATCCCTTCTCTTGAATCAGGCTGGCCGCCGCGGCGAGAATCTGCCGGCGCCGTGCCCGCGCATTGCGCTGCACGCGTACCGACTGTTCCACCTTCCTGTCAGTCATCGCATTCCCCTCGTTTGCCCGGGCGGCTTTTCTCGACCGGTCCTCAGCTTCGTCACCCAGCATGTCCACGACTGCCTATGGCTGGAGCTTGTGCGACAGTGACAGCTCGCTTTTCGTACTATACGGTACCAAAACGTACCGTGCCGTACCGGGGAGCGTATGGCGGCCGTTCAACCCAACGATGACCCGCGTTACGGCCTGGGGAAAACCATAGGACTCACTGGAAATACAAACAGTGCGTCCAATGTGGCGCAAAAATCGTACTGTCGATCGCGGTCCGTATCCGCTGCAACCACATCGCCGCATCGGCCGGGGCCGGCCGGATTCCTCAGGCCCAGCGATCGCGGCGGATCCATTTCGCCCCGGCAGCGCCGAATCGCACGACCGCAGCTTGCCAAGTGGCTTAAGAAATACGATAAAAGGAAAGCACAGACTGTCTCGGTTTTCGCCGGCGGGGCCGATTTCGATTCCATCCCCGGCTGTAATTTTAATGTCACCAGCGGACAAATCGCGGACCATTGAGCAATGACCAGCAAGACACTCCAGCACAAGGCCGAACCACGCGGGTCCTTTCCGCATGCAAAGCGATGCGGTGATTTTATTTTCATTTCGGGCACCAGTTCGCGCCGGCCGGACAACACGATCGCAGGCGCAACGATTGACGCAAAAGGAAATCCGACACTCGATATCAGCGCGCAAACGCGAGCCGTCATCGAGAACATAGCGGATATTCTTAGCGCATTCGGCTGCGGCCTCGAGGACCTCTGCGAGATCAGCGCATTCCTGGTGAACATGGCCGATTTCCCGGCCTATAACTCCGTTTATTCGGAGTTTTTCGACTCGGATGGCCCCACCCGTACAACTGTCGCGGTACACCAGCTGCCGCATCCGTTCCTGCTTGTCGAAATGAAAGCAGTTGCCTACAAACCTGGCCCGTCACCGGAGTAAGAACGAGATTCAAAAAGACATATCGTCACGGAGATCTGATCTTTCGTTCGCCGCTTCGGGTCTATCGCGAGAATCTGCAGCAGAACGAACCGAAACCCGCGGGCGGTTGGCAATCTTCGCGTTTGGGATCATGACCGTGCACGAAAACAATATTGATGCGCCGAAGGTCGACATGCGGTTGCTAAATGTGTCGCATTGGATGCCCCAGCAGCGACACCCCTTCCCCGGCGCAATGAGCTGAGCCGCACTATTTCGCTTACCTCCAAAACAAGACA
>Ga0316191_10002588_pt1 | contig 13189 bp, 24 predicted proteins | sample Eddworburr2cm_MG_FD_204928 | JGI IMG/M metagenome (GOLD analysis project Ga0316191, IMG submission 204928) | Coastal sediment microbial communities from Maine, United States - Eddy worm burrow 2 cm | ecosystem: Environmental > Aquatic > Marine > Coastal > Sediment | place: USA: Maine...
GCAGGTTCGCGGGCCAATCCCGCTGCCAACCCGCAAGGAGCGTTTTACCGTGCTGGTTTCCCCGCATGTCAACAAGGATGCGCGTGACCAGTACGAGATTCGGACGCACAAGCGCCTGATGGATATCGTGGATCCGACAGACAAGACTGTTGATGCGCTGATGAAGCTGGATCTTGCAGCGGGCGTGGATGTTCAGATCAAACTGAATTAACTGGAAATATAACTGGATAAGGCAATGACTATCGGAATAGTAGGACGCAAGGCGGGCATGACACGCATCTTCAGGGAAGATGGTGTCTCGGTACCCGTGACAGTGCTTTCGGTTGAGCCAAACCGGGTGACACAGTTGAAGACTGTGGAAGCGGACGGTTACCGGGCAATGCAGGTGACAACCGGATCACGCCGTGCCTCACGCGTTACCAAACAAATGGCCGGGCACTATGCCAAGGCAGGCTCCGAAGCTGGTCGTGGTTTGTGGGAATTCAGCTTTGCAGACGGTGAAGGTGAAGAGATCGAAGTTGGCAACGAGATCAAGGTTGAGATATTCGAGGAAGGCCAGAGCGTTGATGTAACAGGTACCTCCATCGGTAAAGGTTACACCGGTGTTATCAAGCGCTACAATTTTTCTATGCAGGATGCTACGCACGGCAACTCGATTTCGCATCGTGCGCCGGGCTCTATCGGGCAGTGTCAAACACCGGGACGTGTGTTCAAGGGCAAGAAAATGGCCGGACACATGGGTAACGTAAAGCGCACCACGCAGAATCTTGAAGTTGTGCGGGTAGACGCTGAACGTAATCTGCTGCTGGTGAAGGGTGCGGTACCTGGCTCGAAGGGCGGCGATGTGATTATTCGTCCGGCCGTGAAGGGAGCGAAATAATGGAATTGCAACTGCAGGGTTCGGGTTCTGTGAAAGTCTCTGACGAGACCTTTGCGCAGGAATTCAGGGAAGCGCTGGTTCACCAGGTAGTCACTGCCTGTATGGCTGGTACACGTGCCGGTACCTCACAGCAGAAGAGTCGTTCTGATGTTAGTGGTGGCGGTATCAAGCCATGGCGCCAGAAAGGTACCGGTCGTGCGCGCGCCGGCACCATACGCAGCCCGATATGGAGCGGCGGTGGTGCCACGTTTGCTGCAAGGCCCCGTGATTACACCCAGAAAATCAATCGCAAAATGTATCGCGCCGCGATGCGCTCGATTCTTTCCGAGCTGGTGCGTCAGGATCGACTCGTTGCTATTGAGAGTTTTGGTGTGTCTGCACCGAAGACCAAAGAACTCGCCGGCAAGCTGGCGGAGCTGGGGCTGAAAAAAGTACTGATTGTTATGGATGATCCGGATGAAAACCTGTACCTTGCGGCACGCAACCTCCCGGGTGTGGCGGTATGTGATGCAAGCGGTGCTGACCCGGTTAGCCTGGTAGGTTTTGACAAGGTACTGGTGAGCAAGGGCGCCCTTGAGAAAATACAGGAGCGTTTGTCATGAACCAGGAACGCATAATGAAGGTTTTGATTTCACCGGTGGTCTCTGAAAAGAGTACCCGACTGGCTGACCAGAACCGCCAGTTTGTCTTCAAGGTCGTCAAGGATGCCAGCAAGCCTGAAGTACGCAAGGCAGTTGAGCTGATGTTTGATGTCAAGGTTGATGCCGTACAAATTGCCAACGTCAACGGCAAGATCAAGCGTTTTGGCGGCAAATTGGGCAAGCGTGCTGACTGGAAGAAGGCTTTTGTGACCCTGGCAGAAGGGCACGACATCAATTTTATGGGAGCGGAGTAAGTCGCGATGATTCGCGCGCTTCGTTTGAAAGGAAAAGAAAATGCCACTGATTAAAGCCAAACCAACTTCACCGGGCCGCCGCTTTGTCGTACAGGTGTCTACGCCCGGCTTGCACAAGGGCAAGCCGCACGCAGCATTGCTGGCGCCAAAGTCCAGCAGCGGTGGACGAAATAATGCAGGGCGTATTACCACGCGTCATCGCGGTGGTGGACACAAGCAGCGTTACCGGGTTATTGATTTCAAGCGTGACAAGGTCGGCGTGCCGTCAACGGTAGAGCGTATTGAATACGATCCGAACCGTTCTGCGCATATTGCCCTGCTGTTGTTTGCCGATGGTGAACGCCGCTATATCCTGGCTCCCAGGGGTGTCAAGGTGGGTGATGAGATTCGCAATGGCAGTGATGCCCCGATCAAGCCCGGAAATGCGATGCCTATGCGTAATATTCCGGTTGGTACGCTGATACACAATATTGAAATGAAACTCGGTAAGGGTGGCCAGATTGCCCGCAGTGCCGGCAGCAGTGCACAGCTGGTAGCGCGAACCGGAGAACACGCAACGCTGCGTTTGCGATCCGGGGAAATGCGCAAGGTACTGGCTGACTGCATCGCCACGATTGGTGAGGTGGGTAACACAGAACACGGTCTGCGTTCACTGGGCAAGGCTGGCGCCAGTCGCTGGCGCGGTAAACGCCCGACAGTTCGTGGTGTAGCAATGAACCCGGTTGATCACCCGCACGGTGGTGGTGAAGGCCGGACAGCTGGCGGTCGTCATCCGGTGAGCCCCTGGGGTACCCCGGCCAAGGGTTATCGTACACGCAGCAACAAGCGTACTGATGGCATGATAGTAAGACGCCGTAACAAGAAATAACGACTGAGGAATGTAAATAGTGGCACGTTCGATTAGAAAAGGTCCGTTCATAGATACCCATCTGCAGAACAAGGTGGACAAGGCTGTGGCCGAAAACAGCAAGCGCCCGATCAAAACCTGGTCGCGTCGTTCCATGGTCCTCCCGGAAATGGTGGGCCTGACTATCGCGATTCATAACGGGCGTCAGCACGTGCCTGTTCTGGTTAACGAGAATATGGTTGGCCACAAACTGGGTGAGTTCGCGCTGACCCGTACCTTTCGCGGTCATGCGGCCGACAGAAAAGCGAAGTAAGAGGATAGACAGATGGAAGTCAGTGCGACCCTGAAACAGGCACATATTTCTGCGCAGAAAGCACGTCTGGTTGCAGACCAGGTACGTGGTCTGCCGGTCGAGAAGGCATTGAATGTGTTGATGTTCAGCCCCAAGAAAGCGGCCGTCATGGTACGCAAGGTGCTGGAATCCGCGATTGCCAATGCAGAGCATAACGAAGGTGCAGACATCGATGAGCTTAAAGTATCAGCTATCTATGTGGATGAAGCGCGTACAATGAAGCGTTTTCGTGCACGGGCCAAGGGCCGTGGCACACGAATTCTGAAACGAAACAGTCATATCACCGTCAAGGTGGGTGACAGTCAATAACCAGCTTGAGGCGTTAGAGCAGAATGGGTCAAAAAGTACATCCAACGGGCATCCGGCTCGGCATTGTCAAGGACTGGACGTCGACGTGGTATGCCGATTCGAGTAACTATGCAGATTACCTGAACATGGATCTCGAGATTCGGGAATTCATCAGGAAGCGTCTGTCACAGGCGTCGGTCAGCCGCATACAGATTTCCCGGCCGGCGCATAATGCCGTGATAACTGTTCATACTGCACGCCCGGGTATTGTTATCGGCAAGAAGGGTGAGGATATCGATCGTCTGCGCAAGGAAGTCAGTGCGCGCATGGGTATCCCGGTGAATATCAATATTGAAGAGATTCGCAAGCCGGAACTCGACGCAACGCTGGTTGCGGAAAGTGTTGCCCAGCAGCTGGAGCGACGCATTATGTTTCGTCGGGCCATGAAACGCGCTGTGAGTAATTCCATGCGTATTGGTGCCCAGGGTATCAAGATCAAGGTAGGTGGTCGTCTGAATGGTGCAGAAATTGCGCGTAGCGAATGGTATCGCGAGGGTCGTGTGCCGTTGCACACGCTGCGTGCTGATATTGATTACGGTACTGCCGAGGCCAATACAACTTACGGAGTGATTGGTGTGAAAGTGTGGATATTCAAGGGTGAGGTCATTGGCAAGGTGGTCGAAGAAGCCGAGACTGAAGCGCCACGTAAAGCGGCTTCCTGATAACGGATACCTGATAACGGATAAGAGTCATGTTACAGCCAAAGAGAACAAAATTCCGCAAGCAGATGAAAGGCCGCAATCGCGGCCTGGCACAGCGCGGCAGCAAGGTAAGTTTCGGCGAATACGCGCTGAAATCTACGGATCGCGGTCGTATGACAGCGCGTCAGATTGAGGCGGCGCGTCGTACAATCACGCGTTACGTAAAACGTGGCGGCAAGCTCTGGATTCGCGTGTTTCCGGATGTGCCGATTACCAAGAAGCCTATCGAGGTTCGCCAGGGCAAGGGTAAGGGTAATGTTGAATACTGGATTGCCCAGATACAGCCCGGCCGTATTCTCTACGAGATTGAAGGCGTATCGGAAGATGTTGCGCGCGAGGCATTCAAGCTGGCGGCAGCAAAGCTGCCTTTCAAGACAGCCTTTGTGGCCCGGACGGTGATGTGATGAAAGCTGCAGAATTAAGAAGCAAGACAGTCAGTGAGCTCAAGATGGAGCTGCACAATCTTCTGCGCGAGCGATTCAACCTCGGCATGCAGAAGGGAACCGGACAACTCGCGCGTCCTGACCAGGTGAAAAAGGTTCGCAGGGATATCGCCAGGATCAATACGGTATTAACAGAGAAAGCAAAGATGAGTGATGCATCATGAGTGACGCAGCAGCTGAAAAACGTACGGTTACTGGCAAGGTCATCAGTAGCAAGATGGACAAGTCGGCGACTGTGCTGATTGAACGCAAGGTGAAACATCCCGTGTATGGCAAGTACATACGCCGTTCGACAAAATTACACATCCATGATGCAGATAACAGCTGCCAGGATGGTGATTTGGTAACAATCGAGCAATGCCGTCCGGTATCCAGGACCAAGTCCTGGAAACTGGTGGCCGTTGTTGGACGTAACGACTAATTCTGCGTCAATTGACGTAGCTGGCGAACTAAATAAAAGCGGAATAGAAGCATGATTCAGATGCAATCCAAACTTGATGTAGCTGACAACAGCGGCGCACGCCGTGTGCAGTGCATCAAGGTCCTGGGTGGTTCACACCGGCGCTATGCCGGTATTGGTGACATCATCAAGGTCAGTATCAAGGAAGCGATTCCTCGCGGCAAGGTCAAGAAAGGCGAGGTTTACAATGCTGTTGTCGTGCGTACCCGCAAGGGTGTGCGTCGCGGTGATGGCTCGCTGATTCGTTTTGACGGGAATGCTGCGGTGTTGCTGAATGCACAGCTGCAGCCAATCGGAACACGTATTTTTGGCCCGGTGACCCGTGAACTGCGCAGCGAACGCTTTATGAAAATTATTTCGCTCGCACCGGAAGTTTTGTAGGAATTGAGTCATGAATAGAATCAAGAAAGGCGATGAAGTCATCGTGATTGCAGGCAAGGACAAGGGCAAGCAGGGAAGCGTAATACGCGTTCTCCCGAACGGGCGTTTGATTGTCTCTGACGTCAATATGGCCAAGAAGCACACCAAGCCGAATCCGAACCAGGGGCAGCCGGGTGGCATCATCGACAGGGAAATGTCGATCGATCCGTCCAACATCATGCTGTTTAATCCGCAGACCGGGAAGGGTGACCGGGTAGGCTTCAGGTTTCTGGAAGACGGTCGCAAGGTGCGTTATTTCAAATCCACCAGTGAAGTGGTAGACATTTAGGAAATGGTATATAGATATGGCCAGGCTGAAAGATTTTTATTCTGAAACAGTTACCAGGCAGCTCCAGGAGCAGTTTGCGTACAAGAATGTGATGGAAGTTCCACGCATCACCAAGATCACTCTGAACATGGGTGTGGGTGAGGCTATTGCCGATCGCAAGGTGATGGAACATGCCGTGGGTGATATGACCAAGATTGCAGGCCAGCGGCCAATTGTGATCAAGGCACGCAAGTCTGTTGCCGGCTTCAAGCTGCGTGAAGGCTGGCCGGTAGGTTGCAAGGTGACCTTGCGCAGTGAGCAGATGTACGAGTTCCTGGACCGGTTGATCAGTGTTGCCATTCCGCGTATTCGTGACTTCCGTGGCATGAATCCGAAGTCGTTTGACGGCCGCGGCAATTACAACATGGGCGTTAAGGAACAGATTATTTTTCCCGAGATCGACTACGACAAGATTGATACCTTGCGCGGTCTCGATATTACATTTACAACAACTGCGAATACGGATGAAGAAGGACGTGCACTACTTGCTGCGTTTAACTTCCCGTTCAGGCACTGAGGTAGAACGATGGCAAAGAATTCCATGATTGCCCGTGAAAACAAACGCACTCGTACGGTCAAGCGGTTTGCAGCGAGGCGTGCCGAACTCAAGGCGATTATCAAGAGCACTACCAGCTCATATGATGAACGCTACCAGGCACAGCTGAAGTTGCAGCAGCAGCCGCGTGATGCGAGCCCGGTACGTGGTCGTAACCGTTGCCGTGTTACCGGCCGGCCGCACGGCTATTACAGAAAATTCGGACTTTCCAGAAACAAGCTTCGTGAGGCTGCCATGCGTGGTGATGTCCCCGGACTGGTTAAGGCAAGCTGGTAAATTATTATGATGACTGATCCCATAGCAGATCTTCTGACCCGTATTCGTAACGGCCAGTCTGCCAACAAGGTGGAGGTTTCCATGCCTTCATCACGACTGAAATGTGCGATTGCCAAGGTCCTGAAAGACGAAGGTTTTATTGCAGACTTTGCTACTTCTGACGAGGACGGCAAGCCTGTTCTGACAATCAATCTGAAGTATTACGACGGCAAGCCTGTGATCGAGATGATTCAGCGTTCAAGTCGTCCCGGGTTGCGCCTCTACAAGGGCAAGGGTGAACTGCCCAGCATCCAGAGCGGTCTCGGTGTCGCAATTATTTCGACTTCCAAGGGTGTTATGAGTGATCGTCAGGCCCGTGCTGCCGGTGAAGGTGGCGAAGTTCTTTGTGTTGTAAGTTAAGCGGATAAAGACATGTCTAGAGTTGCAAACAAACCGGTACCCGTCCCAGCTGCGGTGGAAATCACCGAAAAAGGACAGCAGTTGAGTGTCAAGGGACCAAAGGGAACGCTGGCGCACCAGGTGCATGATCTGGTCGAGGTGTCTCGTCAGGATGGTGAGCTGACTTTCAAGGCTCGTGACGGTTCCAAGGCTGCCAATGCACTGGCCGGTACTACACGTTCGGTAATCAACAATCTGGTTATCGGTGTGAGTGACGGGTTCGAGAAGAAGCTTGAGCTGGTTGGTGTCGGTTACCGCGCCCAGGCCAAGGGCAAGGTACTTAATCTGTCGCTGGGTTTTTCACACCCGGTTGATTATGCGCTTCCCGAAGGTGTGACTGCTGAAACACCAAGCCAGACAGAAATTGTAGTGAGTGGCAGTGACAAGCAACAGGTTGGTCAGGTGGCTGCCGAGATTCGTGCATTTCGTCCACCTGAGCCATACAAGGGCAAGGGCGTACGCTATGCGGGCGAACATATAGTCCGTAAAGAAGCCAAGAAGAAATAGGCATAGATTATTATGAACAAGAAACAGACACGTTTACGCCGGGCACGTCGCGGCAGGGCGCATATTCAGAATATTGGTGCTACCCGCCTGTGTATACACAAGACGCCGCGCCATATTTATGCGCAGATCATTTCGCCTGAAGGCAACACGGTTCTCGCCAGTGCTTCCACGCTCGACAAGGATGTACGCAAGGATGTCGAGAAAACCGGTGGTGCTGCCGCGGCTACAGTAGTGGGCAAGGTGGTGGCAGAGCGGGCCAGGACCGCCGGTGTCACGAAAGTGGCATTCGACCGTTCCGGTTTTAAATATCACGGCCGCGTGAAGGCGCTGGCGGAGGCTGCCCGTGAAGGCGGCCTCGATTTCTGACAAGGGTTCAGTTATGGCAAGAATAGACACACAGGCGCAGGGCGACGGGCTGCTGGAAAAACTGGTTACGGTTAATCGCGTTGCCAAGGTTGTAAAGGGTGGTCGTCAGTTTGGTTTTACGGCACTGACCGTTGTCGGTGATGGCGAGGGCCGGGTTGGTTACGGTTACGGCAAGGCACGTGAAGTGCCGGTCGCTATCCAGAAGGCAATGGAATCTGCCCGCAAGAACATGATAGGCATCAACCTGAAGGGTGACACGCTGCAATACGCGTTAACTGCCAGGCACGGTGCTGCCAAGGTATTCATGAAGCCTGCTTCTGAAGGTACCGGTATTATCGCCGGCGGTGCGATGCGCGCTGTATTCGAGGTCGTTGGTGTGCGTGACGTGCTCGCCAAGTGTATAGGTTCCAACAACCCGATTAACGTACTGCGTGCCACCATTCGCGGGCTTCAGGACATGCGTTCGCCGCAAGATATGGCGAGCAAGCGTGGCAAGAAGGTCGAGGAGATCACGGAGTAACACATGGCTGCTACAAAGAAAATCAGGGTATCACAGACAAAGAGCGGCCATGGTCGTCTGAAAAGTCACAAGGCGACGTTGATTGGCCTGGGCCTGCGTCGCATACGACACACTGTTGAACTGGATGACACGCCGGAAATACGCGGCATGATAAACAAGATCTCTTACATGGTAAGGGTCGAGGAATAGACAATGCGCCTGAATACGTTAAAGCCGGCTGCGGGTAGCAGGAAAGACAGCAAGCGCGTGGGCCGCGGTATTGGCTCCGGTCTTGGAAAAACCTGTGGCCGGGGTCACAAGGGTCAGAAATCACGCACTGGCGGTTTTCACAAGATTGGTTTTGAAGGCGGCCAGATGCCGTTGCAGCGTCGTTTGCCAAAAGTGGGTTTCAACTCGCGCACATCACGCTTTGCTGATGAGTTGCGTTTGAACGAACTGGCGCTGGTTGAAGGCGACGTGGTCGATCTGGATAGCCTGAAGAAGGCGAACCTTGTCTCACGTGAAGTGAAAACAGTGAAAGTGTTCGCTTCCGGTACGATTGAGAAGGCCGTTACGGTCAAGGGTCTCAAGGTTACCCGGGGTGCGCGTGCAGCGATTGAAGCAGCCGGGGGCAAAATCGAGGAATAAATGGCTATCGGATCTTCATTACCAGGCGCGGCCACAGGGCTGGGGCAAATGAAAGAGCTGCGTCAGCGGCTCTTTTTTGTCATTGGCGCGATCATTGTCTTCCGCATCGGAACCTTTATTCCGTTACCCGGAATAGATCCGGTGGTGCTTGCTGCGCTGGTTGACCAGCAGCGCGGCACTATCCTGGAAATGTTCAACATGTTTTCCGGTGGCGCGCTGGAACGCCTGTCACTGTTTGCTCTGGGTATCATGCCGTATATCTCGGCCTCAATTATTATGAACCTGCTGACGGTAACAGTGCCGTCACTGGAAGCGCTGAAGAAAGAAGGCGGTGAAGCAGGTCGTCACAAGATTACCCAGTATACGCGCTACGGCACCGTTGGCCTGGCTACCATGCAGGCGTTTGGTATTTCCTCCGCGCTGCAGGGACAGCAGATTGCCGGCAGTAACCTGGTAATGAATCCGGGTGGCGGATTTGTGCTGACTGCGGTTGTTACGCTGGTTACCGGCACGATATTTCTGATGTGGCTGGGTGAGCAGGTCACCGAGCGGGGTGTTGGTAACGGCATCTCGATTATCATCTTTTCCGGTATTGTCGCCGGTTTACCCTCTGCAATTGGTGGCACGCTGGAACTTGCCCGGACCGGTGAAATGAATGTGCTCACCATACTGGTGCTGTTTGCCCTGATACTGGCGGTTACCGGTTTTGTTGTATTTGTCGAGCGTGGCCAGCGGCGCATTACCGTGAACTATGCCAAGCGCCAGCAGGGCCGCAAGGTGTATGCGGCGCAGAGTACGCACCTGCCGTTAAAGCTGAACATGGCCGGTGTGATCCCGCCGATTTTTGCATCAAGTATTATTCTGTTTCCGGCAACCATGGGTAGCTGGGTAGGGCAAAAAGAAGGTATGGGCTGGCTCAGGGATATTGCAGCCACGTTGTCACCCGGTCAGCCGCTGTACGTGCTTTTTTATGCGATGGCGATTGTGTTCTTCTGCTTTTTCTATACGGCACTGGTTTTTAATGCTCGTGATACCGCGGATAACCTGAAGAAGTCGGGCGCTTTTATTCCGGGGATTCGTCCAGGCGAGCAGACCGCGAATTATATTGATGGCGTCATGACCCGGCTGACTGCCGCAGGTGCGGTATACATTACCCTGGTGTGCCTGATGCCGGAATTTCTGATTCTCTACTGGAATGTTCCGTTCTACTTTGGCGGTACATCCTTACTGATTATTGTTGTAGTGACCATGGACTTTATGGCGCAGGTTCAAACGCACCTGGTTTCGCACCAGTACAGCGGCCTGATGAAAAAAGCGAATCTGAAAGGACATGGCGGAACCGGCATGCTGCGCTAGCAGCAGGTCAAACGAGGTAAATGACATGAAAGTACGTGCTTCCGTCAAGCGTATATGTCGTAACTGCAAGGTTGTACGACGCAATGGTGTTGTGCGCGTCATCTGTAAAGATGGTCGCCACAAGCAGCGTCAGGGCTAGGCAGTTTCGGTTTTTATGCAAGATATTGAAATTTCTCAAAATTACTGCATTCCCGGTGGTTCGGCATGGACGTCTGGCTGAGTGTTATGTGATTGATTTATCGGCAGCCAAAGGCTATGCTTACCCGCTTTTCGCGCCGGACTTTTACAAAATAGCGTTGGAGATGATTTAGATGGCTCGTATTGCCGGAATTAACATAGCGCCGCATAAACATGCGGGGATTGCCCTGACAGGTATTTATGGCATTGGGCGTGTTACAGCGCGCAAGATTTGTGACGACAGTGGCGTCAAGCCGGATGTAAAAATCAAGGACCTGACAGAGGCCGAGGTTGAAGCAATTCGTACCGAGGTTGGCAAGTACACCATTGAAGGTGACCTGCGCCGTACCATCTCCATGAACATCAAGCGACTCATGGACCTGGGTTGCTACCGTGGTATCCGTCATCGTCGCGGCCTGCCATTGCGTGGTCAGCAGACACAGACAAATGCACGCACCCGCAAGGGGCCGCGTCGCCCGATTCGCAAGTAATATCCTGAGTAAAACCAGGCAAACCTATATAAACCGGAAAACAGTATGGCAAAGGCACCAGTAAAGAAGAAGGTGAAGAAGGACGTTGCTGACGGCATCGCCCATATTCACGCATCATTCAACAATACCATCATCATGATTACCGACCGGCAGGGAAACGCCCTGGCCTGGGCGACTGCTGGTGGTTCGGGTTTTCGTGGCTCGCGCAAGAGCACACCGTTTGCAGCACAGGTTGCCGCGGAAAAAGCCGGTGATAAAGTTAAGGAATTCGGTATGAAGAACCTTGAAGTTGAGGTCAAGGGACCGGGTCCTGGTCGTGAATCTGCTGTTCGTGCGCTCAACAATGCCGGTTTCCAGATTACCAATATCACAGACGTGACACCGATACCGCACAACGGTTGTCGTCCACCTAAAAAGCGTCGCGTCTAGGAAGGAAAGAGAAAATGGCAAAATATACAGGTTCCAAGTGCCGTCAGTGTCGTCGTGAAGGCGGCAAGCTGTTTCTGAAAGGCGAAAAATGTTTTACCTCGAAGTGTCCGGTCGAAAAGCGTCCGTTCCCGCCAGGTCAGCACGGTCAGCGTCGTACACGGCTTTCTGATTACGCCACCCAGCTGCGCGAAAAGCAGAAACTGCGTCGTATATACGGTGTACTTGAAAAACAGTTCCGTAATTACTACCAGAAAGCGGCGACTACCAAGGGCTCTACCGGTGAGAACCTGTTGCAGCTTCTGGAGGGTCGTCTCGATAATGTAGTCTATCGTATGGGGTTCTCGTCTTCACGCAGCGAGTCACGTCAGTTATTGCGCCACAACGGTATCAGTATCAATGGTTCACGGGTGAACATACCGTCATACCAGGTGCAGCCGAATGATGTGGTCAGCATTAACGAAAAGTATCGCAAGCAGTTGCGTATCAGTTCGGCAATGGAGCTTGCACAACAGCGTGGTATTTCAGAGTGGCTTGATACTGACACCAAGAAAATGGAGGGTGTCTATAAATCACGTCCGGAGCGCAGTGAACTGCCGGCTGATATCAATGAACATCTGATTGTCGAATTGTATTCCAAGTAAGAATTGAGAGGCTTATTTCATGCTGGGTAAAGTCAACGAATTTCTGAAGCCGCGCATTGTTGATGTGCAGGCTGTCACCGGCAAACATGCCAAAGTAACACTGGAACCGCTGGAACGTGGGTTCGGCCATACCCTTGGTAATGCGCTGCGTCGTATTTTGCTTTCATCAATGCCGGGTTCAGCAATTATTGATGCCGAGATTGAAGGCGTATTACATGAGTACTCAAGCATTGAAGGTGTGCAGGAGGATGTTATCGATATCCTGCTGAACCTGAAACAGGTTGCACTGCGCATGCACAACCGCGACGAGGCAACCCTGACACTGAACAAGAAGGGCCCCGGACCGGTTACCGCCGGCGACATCAAGCTGGACCACGATGTTGAGATAGTTAATCCGGATCACGTGATTGCAAACCTGACCAAGGCCGGCGAGCTTTCCATGACGCTGAAAGTTGCCAAGGGACGCGGTTATCAGCCGGCAACACGTCGCGAGACCGAGGAAGGCGAGGGCCGTATTATCGGCAGCCTGCAGCTGGACGCTTCTTTCAGTCCGGTAAGCCGTGTTTCATACAACGTCGACCGTGCGCGTGTGGAACAGCGCACCGATCTGGACAAGCTGATTATCGACATTGAAACCAATGGTACTGTGGATCCGGAAGAAGCCATTCGCCATGCCGCTACTATCCTGCAAGACCAGCTGGGCGCTTTTGTCGACCTGCAGGCGAGTGCGCACGAGCCGGCTGATTCGCCGGAAGCCGACATTGACCCGATTCTGTTACGTCCGGTTGATGACCTGGAACTGACGGTACGCTCGGCAAACTGCCTGAAGGCAGAGAGCATCTATTTTATCGGTGACCTGATTCAGCGCACCGAAGTTGAATTACTCAAGACCCCGAACCTGGGCAAGAAGTCCCTGACCGAGATCAAGGATGTACTGGCCACCAAGGGACTGTCTTTGGGTATGCGTCTTGAAAACTGGCCACCTGCCAGTTTGAGTGTAAAGCTGCCGGAAGCGGCATCTGCAACCAGTAACGGGATCTAACAATGCGTCATCGCAAGACAGGACGGCAATTAAACCGCAACAGCTCACACCGCAAAGCCATGTTTCAGAACATGACCGTGTCACTGCTG
>Ga0316191_10002589_pt1 | contig 13189 bp, 10 predicted proteins | sample Eddworburr2cm_MG_FD_204928 | JGI IMG/M metagenome (GOLD analysis project Ga0316191, IMG submission 204928) | Coastal sediment microbial communities from Maine, United States - Eddy worm burrow 2 cm | ecosystem: Environmental > Aquatic > Marine > Coastal > Sediment | place: USA: Maine...
TTTTTTACCTGGTTTCTGAGGGTGGCTGGGTGCGATTGAGTGGTCAGGATAGTGGACGAGGTACATTTTTCCATCGCCATGTGATTGTCTATGACCAGAAGACAGGTAAAAAATATGTGCCGCTGAAAAAGATCAGTGAGGGAGGTATAGCCAACTTTCTTGTTGTGGACAGCATGCTTTCAGAAGAGGCCGTGTTGGGTTTCGAATATGGTTATTCCGTGGCAGAGCCGCGTGCTCTGGTGATCTGGGAGGCACAGTACGGTGACTTCGCCAACAATGCACAGGTGGTGATTGATCAGTTTATTGCAGCCGGTGAGACCAAATGGCAGCGCATGAGTGGTATCGTGCTTTGGCTTCCGCACGGTTACGAAGGGCAGGGTGCTGAGCACTCATCGGCCAGGCTTGAGCGGTATCTTCAGCTGTGTGCCGAAAATAATATGCAGGTGGTCTACCCAACCACACCGGCACAGCTTTTCCATCTGCTTCGCCGTCAGCATATGATCAGTATCCGAAAGCCTCTGATTATGATGACGCCGAAGAGTATGCTGCGTCAGAAGCTCTCATTCTCATCGCTCGATGAGTTCACCAGCGGGAAGTTCTTTTCAGTGCTTGGTGAGACGGACGCTGGCATTAATCCAGGCAAAGTACGACGCATTCTGCTCTGCTCCGGCAAGGTCTATTATGATCTTCTGGCAGGCCGCAGCGAGCATCAGATTGATGACATCGCGATTATCCGTGTGGAGCGACTCTATCCCTTCCCGTCCGGAAGGCTGAAGAAGCAGACAGCACTCTATCCGAATGCATCTGAAGCAGTTTGGGTTCAGGAAGAACCGAAGAATCAGGGGGCCTGGTATCAGACCAAGCATCATCTGAAACGCTGCCTTTTACCGCAACAGGATCTTCTATTTGTCTCCCGTCCAGCTTCGGCAGCACCAGCGGTAGGATCGGCCAAACGCCATGCCGAAGAGCAGAAGCGAGTGGTTGAAAAGGCGCTGGGCTTAATCGAAATCGAAATCGCGAACCCTTAATTGGAGGAGTTTATGGCTGATGTTGAAATCAAGGTTCCGAGTCTTGGGGAATCCGAATCGGAAGCAACACTCGTCGCATGGCTGAAGGCCGAAGGCGATGATGTTGCCGTCGATGATGTACTGGCAGAGATCGAGAGTGACAAGATCACCATGGAGATTACCGCGCTCGATGCGGGTGTTCTCAAGGCCCTGCATAAGCATGCGGATGATACGGTTGAGCCGGGCGAAGTGATTGGCCTGATCGATACTGCGGCTGCAAAGTCAGCGAAGAAGCCTGCATCGAAAACAAAACCGGCAGAGAAAATCGACAGCAAGGCAAGTGCGGCGAAGCAGGCCGAAGCGACTGTCGAAAAAATACTGGAGAAGCCGAAAGCTGCGGCGCCGAAAAAAACTGCGCCCCGAGTTGAACATGCAAGCGGGGGCGCTGACAGGCTGGAAGAACGAGCGGCGATGTCGGGCCTGCGCAAACGTGTTGCGACACGGTTGAAAGATGCACAGAACACGGCGGCCATGCTGACCACCTTCAATGAAGTGAATATGCAGGCGGTGATGGACCTGCGAGCCAGATATAAAGATAAATTTAAAGAGAGGCATGGTGCCAATCTCGGGTTTATGTCCTTTTTCGTGAAGGCGTGCGCGCATGCAGCTTCCGGGTTCCCGGCCATCAATGCCTTTATTGATGGTGAAGAGATTGTCTACCACAACTACATGGATATTGGCGTGGCCGTATCCACTGAGAAGGGGCTGGTTGTTCCTGTACTCAGGGATGTCGGGCAGTTGAGCTTTTCCGAAATCGAGCAGGGTGTCGCCTCTCTGGCCGTGAAGGCCCGGGATGGTGGCCTGGTGCCGGATGACCTGAAGGGCGGAACATTTTCGATTACCAATGGTGGAGTCTTCGGCTCACTGCTATCAACACCGATTCTGAATCCGCCACAGTCTGCCATTCTGGGCATGCACTCGATTCAGAAGCGACCCGTTGCAGAGAACGATCAGATTGTAATTCGCCCAATGATGTATCTGGCACTTACCTACGATCACCGTCTGATTGATGGCCGTGAAGCCGTACAGTTCCTTGTCGCCGTGAAGGAGTATCTGGAACAACCGGGCATGGCACTGCTGGATCTGTAATCTCTGGCGCTATCCATCGACCAAGCCGCAAACAAGAGAGGAGTTTCTTTATGCGCTGGTTATTGTCGATGATTATGGTCATGGTATTTGTCCCGGCAGTGTGGGCAGTTGAAACCATTGAGCTTACTCAAACTTCCTGTCAGTTCATTGAGCCGGAAAAGGGCGATCAGCACTACCGGGCGAGCAGCTATGAGGCTTGCGAGGCATTCAATGAAAAAAACGCTGAGGATCGGCTGAATCGGGCCAAAGTTATTCAGCTGAAGCCGGGCGATTATCTGTTTCGCGTACATAACCGTGACGTACCCTATGTGTTGGGTTTCTGGTTGCGTGGGGAGGGGATTGGGCGCCTGACGCTTCCATCTGTTTCAGGGGGTGGTATTGAAACAGGAAGCTACAGGGATTACCGCATCAGACTGGAGGAGGGGGACTATCGCTACTCCTGTCCGCTTAACCCGACACCGGATTACAGGTTGAAGGTGCGGAAATGAACACTGCTTTGCTCAAGCGTTTAGCGCCGGTGTTGCTGCTGGGGAGCGTTGTAGTTCTCTTTGTTGTCTTCGATCTTGGTAAATATTTAAGTTTTGAACTTTTAAGGGAACACCGCGCAACTCTGGATTCCTGGGTCATGCAATACTCCCTGCTTGCTCCGCTGGCTTATATTGGCCTCTATATCGTGGTGGTCGCATTTTCACTTCCCGGCGGTACTGTGATGACTCTCAGTGGCGGCTTTCTGTTTGGAGCCTTGCTTGGTGGTATCTATGCAGTTGTAGGAGCAACGATAGGCGCTACAGCGATCTTTCTGGTGGCAAAAACGTCTCTGGGTGATTATCTGCTGGCGAAAGCCAGTCCCGGAATCGGCAAACTGCAGGCAGGTTTTTCGGACAATGCGTTGAGTTACATGTTTGCTCTGCGGTTGGTGCCAATCTTCCCCTTCTTTCTGGTGAATTTGGCGCCGGCATTTTTAGGTGTCTCTCTTCGTATTTATCTGATTGCAACATTCTTCGGGATTATGCCGGCTACCTTTGTCTATGCACTGGCAGGCAGCGGGCTGGGCAGTGTGTTTGATCAGGGAGGCGAGTTTTCTGCCAAGTCGATCATGACACCTCAAATGATTGCGGCTCTGGTCGGGTTGGCACTGCTGTTGCTAATCCCTGTCGTTTATAAACAGTTCCGTAACAAACGTGTTGTAGACGGAGAGGACGTATGACAAGGCTTATTCATACAGATATATGTGTGATTGGAGCCGGTTCCGGTGGGCTCTCTGTTGCAGCGGGCGCATCCCAGATGGGTGCAGGTGTGGTGCTGATTGAGAAGTCTGAGATGGGTGGGGATTGCCTGAATACCGGTTGTGTTCCATCTAAGGCTATGCTGGCGGCTGCTGAAAAGGCGCAGGCATTGCGTGAGGCCGGGGCTTTTGGAATTCAACCGGTTAAACCAGATGTTGATTGGGAAGGTGTACACAAACATGTGCATGATGTGATTGCAGCGATTGAACCGAACGATTCGCAAAAACGTTTCGAATCTCTGGGCGTCAATGTGATCCGCGCAGCTGCTCGGTTTGTTGATGAAAGTACAGTCGAGGCAGGAGATGTTCAGGTTCGTGCCAAATATTTCGTGATTGCTACTGGTTCATCGGCCTTCGTGCCGCCGATTGAGGGGTTGGATCAGGTCGATTATTTTACCAATGAAAACATCTTTTCCAATCGGCAATCGGTTGACCATCTAATTGTCATTGGAGGAGGTCCGATTGGGCTGGAGATGGCGCAAGCACACCGCAGACTGGGGGCCAAGGTTACAGTGCTGGAAGTAGCTCGCCTGTTTATGAAGGACGACCCGGAGCTATCTTCCATCGTTGTTGAGCGATTGCGTCAGGAAGGCATGGCGATTCATGAAGGTGTAGAGAGCCTGCATTTTGAAAAACGGGATCAGGGTGTTGCCGTATATTGTGAGATAGATGGCAGTGAAGCATGCATTGAAGGCTCACATCTTCTGGTGGCGACAGGTCGCCGTGCCAATGTCGATGGGCTAAATCTTGAAGCGGCAGGTATTATATTTTCTCCACGCGGGGTCGAGGTGAATTCAAAACTACGCACTTCCAATCGTCGGATCTTTGCTGTTGGCGATGTGGTAGGCCCTTATCAGTTTACGCATATGGCGGCATACCAGGCCGGTATTGTGATTCGAAATATGCTTTTCAAACTTCCAGCTAAAGTGAATTACTCAGCAGTTCCATGGGTGACCTATACCGATCCCGAACTGGCCCATGTCGGTATGAGCGAAGCAGATGCGAAAGAGGCTGGCAAGAGTGTCCGGGTTCTGAAATGGGGTTTTGCAGAGAATGACCGGGCTCAGGCTGAGCGGCGTACCGAAGGGCTGGTCAAGGTGATAACGGAAAAAAACGGAAGGATTCTGGGCGCGAGTATCGTCGGCTTGCATGCGGGCGAACTGATTCAGCCGTGGATACTTGCCATCAGCCAGAAAATGAAGGTCGGGGCGATGGCAGGCATGATTGCTCCCTATCCGACTTTGGCTGAAGTAAACAAGCGAATCGCAGGCAGCTTCTATACCGACAAACTTTTTTCAGAAAGCACAAAGAAACTTGTTCGCTTTCTGCTGCGGTTTTCTTAGGTTTAACTGACGGGCATTTATTTTAAACGAGAGTTTTGGCAATAAGTTCTTGCCTTTCGCATGGTTATAGGTCTATAAATGGAGTTTACAAGCACCTTAGGGGGGAGTTATGAAACGTTTTTTATTATCATTTATGGCAGTGATGCTGTTTTCAACCCAGGCACATGCCGGAGGCTTTCAGATTCCTGAGATGGGAGTGAAGGCGATGGGTATGGGGCATGCATTCACAGCCATTGCAGATGATCCTACGGCAAACTGGTTTAACCCTGCAGGGCTTGCTTTCCAGGAGGGGCATGCAGTGACGCTTGGTGGCACGCTAGTTTTGCCGAAGGTTGATTTTGTTGGCGCAACCTTCTCTTCCAGCGCTGACAAGAAAATACTATTTGTACCACATACTTATGTTGCAGGCACAAGCGATGAGCTGGGCATTTCATATGGTATCGGTATCAACGCTCCTTTTGGTTTGGAGATGGAGTGGCCAACAACACCCGCAGGATTTACAGGTGGAGCACAGTATGGGCGTCTGCAAGCCGTTAATATAAACCCCAATATCGCATTCAAAGTGAGTGATGAACTGGCATTGGCCGTTGGACTTGTCTATGTCAACATGTATAAGGTTGATTTTAACGGTACAGCCCTTGTACAGAATTTCAAGGGCGATGGAATAGGCTTTAATGCAGCACTTCTTTATAAGGCGGAGCAGTTCAGTTTCGGTGTCAGCTATCGATCAGATGTAAAAATAAAAGCGAAAGGAATTTCGACTTCAGCAACCCCATATCCAGCCTCAACATCAAACAATGCGATCACTGTAACTATGCCGGACATGCTAAGTATCGGTGTCGCCTTTCATCCTGCAGAGAGATGGACGGTAAGTGCTGATGCGGACTGGGTGAACTGGAAGAAGTTCAAAGAGCTGGCCTTTACTTATACTCCTGGTTTACACCCGGTTGTTGGTGTGGGAGGGGCTTCGTTGACGGTGGCTGAGAACTGGAAGGCGACATGGGCATTCCGACTCGGAGCCGAATGGGAATATTCGGATACCATGCGCGCCCGTATAGGCTATACCTACGATCCAACACCGATCAGTGATGTAGAGTTTACACCACTACTTCCCGGTAACGATCGGCAGGCTCTGCATCTGGGGTACGGTGTAGACCTGTCGGATCAGGCAACACTTGATCTGGCCTATATTTATGTGTTGGTAGCCACTCGAAACCAGACGGCATCGACAGGCGCAAACATTGTGCGTAACGGCACTTATAAATCAGACGTACATCTGGCAGGAGCTTCACTTACTTACCACTTTTAGAAGGGAAACATCTTTATTGTTTAAAAGGGGCCTTTTGGCCCCTTTTTTGCGCAGTTTTCTGTTAGTGAAAGAAAGTAGCCTATAATAGTGACAAAAGGGATGAATGGTTAAATGGAGAATCATATGCAGTGGCTGATATTAATCGTGTTTGTTCTGGTGTTGGCCCTGCTTCTGGCGCGAATAAAAGCACCTTTGATGAACTGGAGCATAGGTATTGGTGTCGTGCTTCTACTTCTTCCTATGTTCGGATTGACGGGTTTGGGAATAACGGTTTTTTTATGGGTACTCTTTCTGATATGCATGATCCCGCTGCATGTGGATGAGCTACGCATGAAATGGCTGACCGAGCCGCTGTTCAAACATATGAAACAGGCACTTCCTCCGATGTCCGAGACAGAGCGCTCAGCCATGGAGGCGGGCAATGTCTGGTGGGATGCAGAGCTGTTTCAGGGCAATCCGGACTGGAAAAAACTGCTGAAAACAGCGGCTCCGGCCCTGACAGATGAAGAGGAGGCCTTTCTTGATGGCCCTGTGGAAGAGCTCTGCAGCATGCTGGATGACTGGGATATCACTCATAAACGCAATGATCTCCCCCCCAATGTCTGGGCATTCATCAAGTCCAACAGGTTTTTCGGCATGATTATACCAAAGCAGTATGGCGGTCTGGAATTTTCCGCCTATGCGCACTCCCAGGTGATTCAGAAGATCGCAAGCCGCAGTGTGACAGCTACAGTGACAGTGATGGTTCCCAATTCGCTGGGCCCTGCAGAACTGCTGCTGAACTATGGAACAAAAGAGCAGAAGGAGAGTTATCTGCCGAAACTGGCAAGCGGTGAAGAGGTTCCATGCTTTGCCCTGACCGGACCGGAAGCGGGGTCGGATGCCGGTTCTATTCCAGACAGTGGGATTGTTTGCAAAGGCGAATATCAGGGCAGAGAGGTGCTGGGTCTCCGTCTGAACTGGGAGAAGCGCTATATTACACTCGGGCCGGTAGCGACCATGCTTGGATTGGCATTCCGCGCCTATGACCCTGATCATCTGCTTGGTGAAAAGGATGACCTTGGCATCACCTGTGCACTGGTTCCGACTAATGCTGAGGGCGTGAAAATCGGCAGGCGCCATAACCCACTCAATTCGGCATTTCTGAATGGACCCAATTCAGGCAAAGATGTCTTCGTACCCTTTGAATGGGTGATTGGCGGCCAGGAGCAGATTGGTAATGGCTGGCGCATGCTGGTCGAGCGTCTGGCGGTTGGGCGTGGCATTTCACTTCCCTCCATGAGTTGCGGGGGAGGCAAACTGGCAAGTCTTACTACCGGTGCCTATGCCCGTGTTCGCAAGCAGTTCCATCTGCCCATCGGCAAGTTCGAGGGGGTGGAGGAGGCAATGGCCCGTATCGGCGGGCTTACCTACATGATGGATTCAGCCAGAACCCTGACCCTTTCGGCCCTGGATCAGGGGGAACGACCATCCGTTGTCACAGCCATTGTGAAGTACTACCTCACCGAGGGTATGCGTCAGGTGATCAATGATGCTATGGATGTGCATGGCGGGCGTGGTATCTGCCTGGGTCCATCCAACTACCTGGGCGGGGTGTATCAGACGATCCCGGTAGGCATTACGGTTGAAGGAGCAAATATCCTGACGCGGACGCTGATTATCTTCGGACAGGGAGCTATGCGTTGTCATCCGTTTGTGATGGATGAGATCAATGCGCTGGGTGCAGATGATGAGGATGAGGGAACCAAGCAGTTTGATGGCTTGCTGATGCAGCATCTGGCTTATGTGACTGCAAATGCAGCAAGATCATTTGTCTACGCCGTTAGCTTTGGATATCTGGCTCCGTCACCAGTGTCCGGTCCCACAGCTGTTTATTATCGGCAACTCTCCCGTTTCTCCGCATCGTTTGCAGCCATGGCTGATATTTCACTGCTGGTGCTGGGCGGAGCCCTGAAGCGAAAGGAGAAACTCTCCGGCCGTTTTGCCGATGCGCTCGGCAATATGTATCTCTGTTCGGCCGTGTTGAAACGGTTTGAGGATAGCGGACGACCAGAAGCAGAGCTGCCGCTGGTTCACTGGGCCTGCCAGTATACGCTGTATCAGGTTCAGGAGGCACTAGACGGAATTATTCGCCACTTCCCGGTGACCTTGATTGGCTGGAAGTTGAGGGCAATGATATTTCCTCTGGGTCGTCAGCTGCACATGCCGTCCGATCATATCGGCCATCAGGTTGCCAAAATAATGATGGTGCCGGACGGCGCAAGAGAGGTGCTGGTGGATGGCATCTATTTGCCGGATGACCCGAAAGATATTATCGGCAGGCTTGAGCATGCACTGATGCTGACGATTCAGGCCGACGAGGTTGAAAAGCGTTTGAGAGAGGCCGGCCACCGATATGCACCATCAGAGAGTCATGAAGCGTGGGTCGGCGGCCTGAAAGACTCTGAAATGATTTCAAAAGATGAGGCTGTCCTCCTTAGTGAGGCGCATCGGGTGGTCCATGAGGTGATTATGGTTGATGATTTTCCGGCCGGGCGAAAACGGAGTCGTTAAGGATGCTCTGAAAAACTCAGAGTATCCGTGCGGTCCATGGACGGACCGCCAAAAGCATGCACGCAAGTGCTTGATTTTGTGAGCCAAGGCAAAACCGCGCTTTTGCCTTGGCGTCCTGAATAGGTGCAGGGATGCACTTGTTCAGACCGTCCTTAAAAAAATCAGAGTCCACCGCTTATTTTCCAGCCATCACTCTCCTTGCTGAGTGTCAACTGCTCACGCTGAACAATCTGGCGCCATTTTCCATCTGCCATCACTTTTAATGTATAGCTCTGTTCGCAAAGGGCATGGCTGTCATCAACCTGTTGAATCTGGCGATCATGGGACTGCATCTCGGCTCTGTCGAATCTGTCAAACAGTGCAACCATCTGAGCCACGACATCGACTTTGCTGCGTCCCTGATCATGATAGTTGTTGTTGATCAGTGCACTGTAGTCAGCAATATTCAGATGGCTGTATGCTTGGTCACGGGCATCCATAAGCTCGTTGATTTCACTTTTATCCGCCCCGCCGCAGACCAGAAGAGTGGTAATGATGATCAGGAGCAGGACTCCACCGATCTTAAGGGGATTGAAACGGACGCTGTTGCTGCCGCCTAAATATCGAAGTGGAAAGTGCATGGTTCAGAAGTGAATCAATAGCCCTATAGAAACTCTGCAGCTTTGCTGCTCCATTCACTCTTCGGATAGTTGTGGCGTAGCAGGATAGCCGTGTCCCGTGCACTCGCACTGATTCCCAGCTTTGCATAGGAGGCAGCCAGATAATAGAGCGTCTCTTCAATTGCCGGTGTGGTCTGATGTTTTTTGACAATACCCTGAAACCGGTTCAGTGCAGCAACATAGCGCTCTTTGTCGAAGTAGAATTTTCCAACAGTAAGTTCATGCGAAGCCAGCATGTTGTAGAGTCTCTGCAGGCGTGTAGCGCCATCCTTGGCATAGCTGCTCCTGGGGTTCTCTTTAAGCAGCCGCTTAAATGCTTCGATGGCCAGCCTGGTCTGTGTCTGGTCATGTTCAATATTGGTAATCTGTCTGAAGTGACTCATGGCCAGAAGGTATTTGGCATAAGCGACATCAGGATGGCGCGGGTGGCGTTTAACAAATTGTTCAGAAAGCGTTTCGGCCAGGATTAACTCAGAAGCTTTGTAGGCAGCAAAAGCGCGGAGCAGTTCCGCCTGAACGGCATACTGGCTGTAGGGGTGCTCGGCAGAAAAGCTTTCCAGAAAAAGGTTGGCTTCGCTGTAGTCGCCATCATCAAGCATCGCTTTAGCTTTTTCGTAGTCGAGCTTTGCAGATTCAGATGGAAGCAGCTCATTGCCTGCGCAGGAAGCCAGTAGTAGGGAGAGAGAGAGAAGAAGTGCCTTTTTCATGCGGCGGAGTCTAAAGCGCTTCGGGCAGGGCGACAACGGCCAGATGCCTTCCGGTAGCACCATGATCCCGGCGGTGGGAGTAGAAGCGTTCAGGATGGCAGCAGCTGCAGATGCCGAGAGTCTCAATATGATCTTCTGTCACACCCGCCTCTTTGAGCTGAAGCAGGTTGATAGCGGCCAGATCCGGGTGTGGTTCGGGTGAGTAGACAATAGCCCGCTCTGCTCCGGCCACACTCTTTTTCAGTATCTCTGCCGTATCACTGTCCACCTTAAAGCAGCAGGGACCAATAGATGGACCCAGGCTGACATGGATATACTCCTGTTTTGCACCCATCTTTACCATCTGCTCAACCGCTGTGATGGCAATTCCGGCTGCGGTTCCTCGCCAGCCTGCATGCACTGCGGCAACGATTCTGTTGACCGGGTCTGCCATCAGGATGGGCAGACAGTCTGCAGTGCGAACTGCAATTGAAGTCTTCGGTTCATTGCTGATAAGAATGTCAGCCTGCTCACTATGAAGTGAACCGGGTCCTGAGCATATAAAGTGTTCCATCCCATGCACCTGCTCGGTCTGATGCGGCCTGCCGCTGAGCCCTGTTGTTTCAGCAAGTCTTGCAATATTGGCTTCAACATTTTCACTACTGTCACCAATGTTGTGGCCAAGGTTGAGAGAGCTGAAAGGGGCAGGGCTTATGCCACCATTGCGTTCAGAGAATATGGCTGTGATGCCGATTGCGTTGAGCAGTTCTGAGCGCAGAAAAGCTGGCTTAGCCATAGGCCTGATCGAGCGCATCGGAGAGATGTTTTAGATCATCAGGTAGCGGGGCTATGCAGTGCAGGGCTTCGCCAGTGATCGGGTGTGTGAAACCGAGCACCTCTGCGTGAAGTGCCTGTCGGTTAAGGTCTTTGATGGCGCTTCGGGCCGGCTCGGGGATCTGATTGCCGGGATTAAAATGCCGGCCATAGGTGGTGTCACCCAGGATGGGCAGTTTCTCATGGGTGAGGTGTACGCGAATCTGATGTGTGCGCCCTGTATGCAGGGTGAGCCGGATTCGGGAGAAGAGGCGCTCATAGCTCTGCTCAACCCGGGCATCGGTGATGGCCTCTTTACCGGTTTCAATCACAGCCATCTTTTGCCGATGGTGGGGGTTACGCCCGAGGGGCAGTTCAATCCGCTTCTGACGCCAGTTCGGAACACCACGGCTCCAGGCCAGATACTGACGATCAATGTTGTGCGTTGAGAAGAGCTCGACAAGTTGCTGGTGAGCCTGCTCTGTCTTTGCAACAACCAGGCTCCCCGAAGTCTCCTTATCAAGACGGTGGACGATACCGGGGCGCTCTACACCATTGATGCCTGGAAGCGAGGGACAGTGGTGCAGCAGGGCATGAACCAGCGTTCCATGATCATGGCCATGGCTTGGATGTACCACCATGCCGGCAGGTTTGTTGATAACGATCAGGTATTCATCTTCAAAGAGAATATCGAGAGGAATATCCTCAGCAACAAGTTCCAGCGGTTTGTTCTCAGGCATGTCGATGGAGTAACTCTCGCCCGCCTCCACCTTGATGGAGGGCTTGAGCGGATCGTAAGGGCCGTGGATGGCACCCTCATTCAGTAGCTGTTTGATACGGGTGCGTGAGAGCTCGCTCAACTCCGATAGTGCAAAATCCAGACGCTGGCCATCCAGGTTTTCCGGAATGGTCAGCATTTGGATTTGGTTCTCATGCGTCGTCAGGATGGCTCGCTTACCGAGGCGGTTGAGACGGGCGCACTGCTTTCAGGTTTCGGCTCACGTTTCGGGGCACTGTCCTGCTTAGCTTCGGACTTCGGCTCACGTTTCGGGGCACTGTCCTGCTTAGCTTCGGACTTCGGCTCACGTTTCGGGGCACTGTCCTGCTTGGCCTCGGACTTCGGCTCACTCTTCGGGGCATCATCACGCTTGGCTTCAGGTTTCGGCTCACGCTTCGGCGTATCATCGCGCTTGGCCTCAGGCTTCAGCTCAGCTTTCTGTTCAGAACTCTCTCCTTCACTCCGGGAGGCCTGACTTTCCTGATTGTTCTCTGAACCATTCTCACCGGAAGGGCGACGTCTCCTGCGTCTTCTGCGGCGCTGGCCTTCACCCTTCTGCTCTGCTGAACCACTCTCTTCAGAAGTTACGACTGCATTGAGTTGCTTCTCCTCAGGCTGCTGAGCCTGATCACCTTCACGTTTGGGACGCTGGCGATTTCTGCGCCGGGAACGGCTCTTCTTCTCTTCACCCTGTTTGGCTTCCTGCTCTGGCTTGTCCGCACTCTTGCGGGCACGGGGCTGGTTGTCGCGCGCTGGACGGTTGCGGTTACGGCCACCTTGATCGCGACGTCCGCCACGCCGGCTGTCGGAACGTGTCTTACGCTCCTCTTCAGCCTTTTTCTTTTTACCGTTGCCGAAGATCGATTCGAGCAGTGATGACCACCAGCTCTTGCCGGACAAGCCCTGCCTGCGGCGTTTATCGGGTGCAGGCGGAATTCCTACAACCGGTTTGAGCGGTTTCAGTTTACGGCCGGAACGCGCCGGCTTCTTGCCCTTGGTTGTATCCTCGAGAACTTCGAGGCGCTGCTGGTTGTTCTCATTCCAGTGACGCTCGATACGGTAGTGGGGGATCACAAGTTCAGGACGAATCTGTAGCGTGATCTGTACATCGTAGTTCTCTTCGATACGAGCAATGTTGTCGCGTTTGTTGTTCATCAGGTACTCACCGGTATCGGATGGAACCTGAACCACGAGCGTTGGCTTCTTGCCTGCCTCGGCCAGGTCTTCCATACGGGTCAGCATCTGCAGCGCCATGGACTCGACGGTGAGTACATGACCACGTCCAGTGCAGCGCGGGCAGACCTCTGAGGTTGTTTCACGAACTGACGGATGCAGACGCTGGCGAGACATCTCGAGAAGTCCAAATCTTGAAATCCGGGCCAGCTGAATACGTGCCTTATCGCCCTTGGTAGCGGCTCTTAGTTCTTCTTCTACCTGCTGCGCATGCTTGCGGGAGACCATGTCGATAAAATCGATAACGATCAGGCCACCGATATCACGGATTCGGAGCTGACGAGCAACCTCTTCAGCTGCCTCAAGGTTGGTGGCAAGTGCGGTGTCATCGATATGTTTGCCCTTGGTGGCACGGGAGGAGTTTACATCAATGG
>Ga0316191_10002590_pt1 | contig 13188 bp, 11 predicted proteins | sample Eddworburr2cm_MG_FD_204928 | JGI IMG/M metagenome (GOLD analysis project Ga0316191, IMG submission 204928) | Coastal sediment microbial communities from Maine, United States - Eddy worm burrow 2 cm | ecosystem: Environmental > Aquatic > Marine > Coastal > Sediment | place: USA: Maine...
GAAATAGGCTGCCAGCTCGCGTCGACAGACGATGCCCGCCTTGCTCATGAGCGCACCTCCGACAGGTCTGTCTGTGTAGTAATTTCCCTGAACACCTCGTCCAGACGACCGCTCTCCACCTGAAGTTCGTCCACATGCCAGCCCTGCTCCATGGCCAGCCGGCCAACCGCAGGCAGGATAAATATGCCTTTGCGCGGGACTACCCGCAGCCCGCCGTCTCCAATGTCTTCCACCGTGCGGACATGGTCGAGCCCGGCGAGCCGGTTTTGCGCGTCGGCAAACGGGATCCCGCTCAATTTCAGACTGACCGCGTTATGCCGACTCGAGCGTGCTTCCAGCGCGGCCGGCGTGTCGTCGGCGAGGATTCGTCCCTGCGCAATGATGATTGCCCGACCGCAAACGGCATGAACCTCTTCGAGGATGTGGGTAGAAATGATGATGATCTTGTCGGCTGCCATTTCCCGGATCAGCGAACGGACTTCGTGTTTCTGGTTGGGATCGAGGCCGTCCGTGGGCTCATCCAGGATCAGCACGTGCGGGTCATGCAGTATGGCTTGTGCGAGGCCGACCCTGCGTTTGTAACCTTTGGACAAGGTATCGATCGGTTGGGTGATCACCGTGCTCAGATTGAGTCGTTCCACTGCCTCCGCAGTCCGACGTTTCTTCTCGCTGCCGCTCAGGCCGCGTACCCGCGCGATAAAATCCAGAAAACTTGCCGGCGTCATCTCGCCGTAGCTGGGTGCCCCTTCGGGCAGATAGCCGATCTCGGCCTTGGCCTTCACCGGATCCTGTTCCACGTCGAAACCGCAGACCGTGGCCCGACCCTCGGTGGGCGTCAAAAAGCCCGCAATCATCTTCATCGTGGTGGATTTGCCGGCGCCGTTGGGGCCGAGGAAACCTAGTACCTCGCCCTTGCCAACTGAAAAACTCAGTTGGTCAACAGCCACCAGGCCGCCATAGCGCTTGGTCAGTCGTTCAGTCTCTATCATTGGTCAGGACTCTCAATCTGATCGATTTCGTGCCCGGGTTGACGCCGGAATGGCTGGCCCGGGTCGGTCGAAGGGCCACTCTTTTACCATGTCGCGCCAGTATTTCAAGGGCAGCCTCCCGGGTGCTTGCCCCGCCCGGGCTGTTTTAGTCGGGCCTGGTCGTGGCCCGTATTGTTCTTTCGCCCGATGCGGATTACCGTCACCCGATACGGCCCCACAGCCAGTTCTGCACTCTACGACCGCGATCATCAGCGGCAGTTCCGGCCGCTGATCTCCGGGCCGTAGCAACACGAAGGGTTCAGGGTCCCGGGAAGCGCGACCGGGTCAATACGGTATTCGAACAGTAGTGTTCAGGCCGCACGGCAAAGGTCTTTCAACCCGTTTCGAATGGCGTCCGGGATAGGTGCTTTCTTTTGGCGCTGGTAGTCGTAGGACACGATACGACCACTGCCGGTCGCCGCGATGGCGTCGTGGTTCCGGCTAAACACCGCATAGCCCATCAGGAAGTGGTGCTGCCCGATGTCCTCGATGACCGTGCCGGCGATCAGCATGTCCGGATAAGTGAGAGGGATGCGGAAGCGGCATTCGGTGGAGGCCAGTATCGGCCCGCTGCCTGAATTGTGCATCAGGTCGGGATAGCCGATGCGGTCGAAGCAAGCGATTCGGGCGCTCTCAAAATAACGGAAATAGACGATATTATTGACGTGACTGAAGCTGTCCATTTCACCCCAGGCGACCGGTATCTCCACCGTGACCGGATATTCACCGAGGAACTCATCGACGTTGCTCAGACGCATTGGCTCAGCCGCGTTCCTTGACTACCAGCTGAGGCCCGGATCGCGGACCAAACACGTGTTTCGCGAAGACCCCGTAAACATGGCCGCAGGCCTCGCAGTAGGCAACATTGAACCAGGGCTTACCGTCTTTGGAACGGTCGCTGCTGTCGGCGGCGACGATATGGTCCAGCCCGCTGGCTCCGCAATCGGGGCACTTTGGTTCAGCCATGATGATCACCTGGATGATCCGCGTCGCCCGTTTTCGCAGGGGAAGCGTCCCGGTCCACCTTTTCAATCACGTAGGTGGCGCGGTCGCCCTTGCGATAGTAGGCGAACTGGGTTTTCAGTTCGGCGATACGGTGGGCCCGGTCGCGGTCGCTATGGAACCATTCGTAGCTGTGCCAGTCTTCGCCAAGCAAAGCGCTCATGGTATCGCCTGGCGGCAAGCTCAATCGCAGACCGTAGGCCCTGGGGCCGGACTGCAGGCCGGCTCGGCGGTTATGAATGTGGCAGATATCCATGACAGAGCTCCAGCGCTGAGAGAGGGCAGCACGATAGCCGTTGCTGCTGGTCGACGGCAAGGGCTCAGGACAAATTGCGATCGCCAGCACCTTCGCGATCGCGCCAGTTGAATATCTTGCGGGTGACGAACAGATAGACCGGTTTGCCAAGTCGCATCCAGTAGCGGGAAATCGGGGAGGGGCGATCGAGTATCCCGCGCTCGCGCGCGCTCAGATGCCCGGCACAGTAGTAGCGTTTGTGTTTGAGCAGATGTCTGATGTCCTCGCGCCCCAGCGTCCGGAACAGGGCGCCGCGGCGTCGCGGCGCCCAGGCGAGCTGGAAGTCGATCAGCGCCGGACTGCCGTCTTCCCTGACCAGCCAGTTTGCCTCCTTGGCCAGGTCGTTATGCACCACGCCGGCACGGTGCAGGCGGCAGAGCAGGCGAAACGCCGCTGTGAAATAAGCCGGATCGCAAGGCCGCGCCTCGTGCATCGGTCTGCCAGCTTGCCAGCTACGCGCCAGACTGCCATCGTCGAGTCGCACGAGTTTGGGCACTGCATCCATCGGCGGCAGTGCGGCCAGCGCACGGTTCTCTCTTCTGGCCAGCCATTTCGCCAGCGGTCTGGTCCACCAGCGAGCTCTTGCCGGATCTCGCCTTACCGCATAGCTTCGCGGCTGACGACGACCAACGGGAACCCGTTCGACCACGCCAAACAGGTCCCGTTTCAAAAGTATCGGCTGCTCGGTCTGGTCTGGTCGCTCAGGCGGTGGCTGGTCAGGGGCGGCATTTTTGTGAGGATCTGGCACCCGGAGAGTGTACTATCGGCGGCCGGCCAGGTCCTGACCGAACCCGGGCGTGAGCACGGCAATTGGTGCCAATGGAGCGGCGTTCTGGCAGCCGGCTCCTGATTGATCCAGAATGCAGGTCAATGTCGCCACCGCTGCGCGCATGCTGAGCCCATGGAAGATCTGTCGAAAAACAAGGTCACAGAAATGCCTGCTCCGCCTGAAGAGGGCGGCGAGGCGTTTTATGTTGTCGGCGGTCCGGTGCAGCCGAGGCGTTCCTGCTATCTGGAGCGCGAGGCAGATAGTCAGCTGATCCAGCGACTGATCGCCGGACATTATTGTCATGTGCTGGCGCCGCCGCAGACCGGCAAATCCAGCCTGGTGGCGCGTGCTACCCGGGCACTGCGCAGGCAGGACTTTCTGACCGCAGTCGTGGACCTGTCACAGACCGTCGGTCGCGGCCGGGATATGGAAGCCGGGCGCTGGTACTACGGTATCGCTTATCGCATCGTCCGCGAACTCAAGATCACGGTCGATCTGCAGCATTGGTGGCAGGAGAAGAAACCCTTGCCCGCGCTGCAGCGTCTCAATGAATTCTTCTGGGAGGTCGTGCTTTCCGGTACGCGCGCGCCGGTGGTGATCTTCTTTGATGGCCTCGAAAGCGTGCAGGACCTGGAACATGCGGAGGATCTGTTCGACAGCGTTCAGGCTTGCCAGAATGCACGTGCCTCGGAACCGGAATACGATCGTTTGCGTTTCGTGCTGCTCGGTTCAACCTTGCCGCAGGAATCTAAGAACGCGGATCTGGATCGTTTTCGGGTCGGGCGAAGCGTAGATCTGCCGGATTTCAGTTTCGAGCAGGCGCGACCGTTATGCCGCGAACTTGGACTCAATGCCGGCGACGCCGAGCGGGCTCTGTACCGGGTTCTGTACTGGACGGGGGGCCATCCCTACCTGACCCAGAAAATCTGTCGGGCGGTGGCGCGCAGTTCGGATCCGATAGAGTCGGATGAATCCATTGACCGGCTGGTACAGGAACGCTTTCTTACGGGTAGCGCACCCGAGAACGAACCCAACCTGCGCAAAACCCGCGGCAACATCAGATCAGACAGCAAGTTGGTCCAGGCCGCGTTGCGTCTTTATCGTCGCGTTTGGCGGGGGCGCAATATTCGCTACGATCAATTCTCGGTCAGCCACGAATATTTGCGCATCGCCGGACTCGTCCGGGTCAGCCAGGCACAGGCGCTTGGCGTCCGAAACCGCATCTACGGTCAGGTGTTTTCGCGCCGCTGGGCGAGCCAAAGCCTGCCGTTCAACTGGCAATTTTTTGTAAGCGGCCTGGTGGCAGCGGCATTGCTGGTCGGCGTGCCCTACTGGTACGTGCGTGTGCTTCCGCGACCGTACGTAGAGACCCTGCGTGTTGCAACGGTTGATTATGACGTCGCCGTCGACGCGTACCAGGGTCTGAGTCGGATTCCTGGGTTTGGCCGCACCGCCGACGAATTGTTCGCCGGCGTCCTTGAGCGGCGGAGCGTCCAGGCCACCACCTGGGAAGAAGCGCTGGAGGCCGATGTGCAGATGCGCGGCGTGTATCGGCAGATGCGGCGCGCGGACCGGTTGCTGGCCGAGTTCTGGGACCGCCAGGCCAGGGCTGCTGAGTTTCTCGAGATGAGAGATCGGGCGTTGATCTACCGGGTAAGAGCATTGGAGTCGCCCGACACTCTGCGGCTGCAGGAAGCTGCTGAGCTGATTGGTGAGGACTACCCGCACTTGCGATCGGTGATCCGCACGGGCGCCGGGATCGATACCCTGAGCATGGACCCGAGTGGCGACAAGTTAGTGACGCTGACGACCGATCATGTTGTGCAGACCTGGCATGCGGATACGGGACTCGCTGCCGATGCCGGCGGAGGATTTGCCGCGTTAGCCGAAGAGTTTGTGACTGTGCGCAGACGTCTGGTCATCGACGCTGACGGCAAGGTACGCCGGCCGATGATGCGGGTGTGGATCGATCATCCTCAGCCCAGCGACCTCTGGATGCGTCTGATTGCGCCATCGGGGAAAGCGACCACGATCCCGGTGCGCGGGCAAGCAGCAGCGAGCGGCGAAGCATTCGAATTTGACGTCGGTGCCACGGCCCTTGCCGGTTTGGCAGGCGAGCCGGTTCGCGGCACATGGACCCTGGAAATCGAGGATCGGTTCTCCGGCAGCGCTGGCCTGCTGACCGGTTGGGAGCTGCGTCTGTCGAACAACGTGGAGATCACGGAGGATCAGCCCGGCAATCCCATTCTGATCCCTGATCCGCGGCCTACTTCCCAGGTCCGGGTGATCCTCAGCCCTGATGGCCGCCGTGCTGCCGCGGTCAGCGCCAACCCGGAATCCCGTGGCTTCCTCCAGATCTGGGACGTCAGTGCCGGCGTGCTCAGCGCCCGCGTCCCGGTGGAGGCCGGGGATCGCACTATCGCGTTCGACGCGGAGGGCCGATTTCTGGTCACCGCCGGCTCGGGCACAAAGCCATCGGTACGCATATGGCGAGCGGATTCAGGACAGCCATTGATGACACTGGAGAGCAATGCCGGATTCGTACTGGCTCCCGCGCTTTCAGTGTCGGGTAGCGTGCTGGCGATACCCGAATTGCCCGCCGGCAACACTGGTCTGCGCATACGTCGGGCTGATCTGAGCACTGCTCGGGAGCTGGCGCCGGTCGTTATCGGTGGCGAATTGCTGGCGCTGTCGGTCGGTCCGGAGGGCCAGTACCTGGGTACGCTGGATCGGGAGAATGTGGTCCGCGTGTGGGACAGCAAGACAGGTCAACTGGTAGCGCAACTAGCCCATGATCGCGCAGTCACGCGTATGTTGTTCGATCGTTCTGCGCGCTGGCTGGCGACGGTCGATCGGGCCGGCATGGCCCGGATCTGGGCGCTGGATAACGAGTTGGCCGGGGAGCAGAAAGACACTTTCGGGCGGCCACTGGTGGTGCTGGAAGTGCAAGATCCCTACGCGCTGTCTTTCTCCGCCGATGGCGAGATGTTGTTGGTACAGCCAAGAGCGCGCAGCTATGAATTGCTGGCACTGCCGGCGGGCACGCCGATAATGCCCATGCTGAGGCACTCCGGAGAGATGGCCGAGGCGGCGGTGCCGCCGGCGATGGGCGAGATTTTTTCCATGGCCTTTGACGCCGCGGGGACACACGTCGTCACCGGCCGTGGGGGTCGCTCCGCAAGAATCTGGAACATACCTGCCCAGGCGCCTGCACCGGCAGGTACAGGCTTTGCTTTTGATAATGCCCGGGTGCTCGCGATCAATCCGGCCGGCTATCAGCTGGTGAGTGGGGATCATCATGGCGGGATCAGCTTTCTCGATCGTGGGCAACCGTGGAGCCCGGCCGTAGCTGAGGATCAGACCGCCGGTCATGCCGGTGCCATCACGGTGCTGAAATTTAGCGATGACGGCAGCTATCTGCTGAGCGTTGGCGCCGACGGCAGTGTGTTGTTGTGGGATGCGGCCACGCGCAGTCTCGCCGGACAGCGCTTCCATCATGGGAGCGGTGAGGTCAGCAGCGCGGCTATCGGCCCGGACAATCGCCTGATCGTTACCGGTGGGGAACTCGGCGCAAGATTATGGGACGGGGTCAGCGGCGAACCCGGGCCGGTGCTCGGACCGGGGCGTCAGATCATCGATGTGGCGATCAGCGCCGACGGAGCGCGGATCGCGACCTTGTCGCGCGACGCCGTGGAATTTTGGCGCGCGGATAACGGTGAGCTTCAGTGGTCGGCGCCGTTACCCGCGCGACCCGTAAGTCTGGCCTTACACCCAAACCCGCAGAGGCTCGCTGTCGCGCTGGAAGATGGCCGTGTACTGGTATGGGGCCAGGCGCTGCAGGAGGCGCCGTTGCAGACGGACCTTAACGGGAGCGTATTGGCGATGCGCTTTACGCCTTCAGGACGGAGACTCCTGGTGCAGACCGGGGAATGGATGCATCTGCTTGCGGTCGAGGGAGAACGTCGAGCGGTCGCCAGTCGGCTGCTTAACGGACTGGTCCCGGCGGGGGCCTGGCGCGCAGAGTCGTCGGATGGTGATCAGATCGCGATGGTCACGCGCTCGGGCGCAAGTGATTTGCGGCTCGTGACCCTGAATCTGCTCAAGCCGGATGTCCCGCCTGCGCCGGAGACGCTGGCTGAGCAGGAAGATCTCTGGCTGCAGCGGCTCAAGTTGCGCTTTGATACCTCTGGCGTTGTGGTCCCTGATCTCCGCAGTACTCGGCAGAAGGCACCCACAGGGTTGATTCCAGCGGTCGCTCCGATTCCACCAAAAACTCCGGCAGCGGATCAGCCCTGACCGGCACGCAGCGTGAGGACGCGCTGGTGGAGGTCCGCGGCGCTGACTGATTCCGGCGGCACCGGGTCTCCCACTCGCAGTCCGATCCGTGCCCAGTGCAAGCGCGGGCGATGGGTCATCGGCGGGCCGCCGTCATTACTGAAGAAGCTGCCCCACAGACCCTGCAAGGCCACAGGCACCACCGGTACCGGACTGCGCTCGACCATCCGTTCAATGCCGCCCCGGAAAATGTCCATTTCTCCATCCCCGGTCAGACGCCCCTCAGGGAATATCGCCACCAGTCGGCCGGCGCTCAGTTCACTGGCGACTTGGTCCAGCGCAGCGGCCAGCGCCTCCGGGTCCTTCTTTGCCGATGCGATGGGGATGGCCTTGGCCAGGCGGAAAAATGTACTCAACACCGGGATCTGGAAGATGTATTTGTGCATCACAAAGCGGATCGGTCGCCGTACACAGGCGCCTATGATCAACGCATCCATGTAGGTAATGTGATTGCACACGATGATCGCTGGTCCGTGCTGCGGGACTTTCTCCAGGCCGCTGGCATCGACCCGGTAAATGGTGTGGATCAGGAGCCACATCACCAGTCGGAGCAGAAACTCAGGAAGCAGCAGGAAGATGTACAGGGAGACCGCCGCATGCAGCAGGGTGACGACCAGCACCAGGCCGTGAACGGAGAGGCCCTCGGACAGCAGCCAGTCTGCGCCACCGATCACCAGCGAGATAAACAACAGGTTGTAAAGATAGGTACCGCCGAGTACGCGCCCGAGCTTGCCGCCGGGGGCGCTCTCCAGGATGTAGGCGTTGAGCGGGACCACGAACAATCCGGCCGAGACTCCGAACAGCAGCATGTCCACGGCCAGCCAGCGGAACGCGCCTTCCCCGAACAGATCCCACAGTGGAACGCCGAATCCAAGCATTGCATCCGGCGCAGAAAAATAAAACGCGACGCCGCCTACGGTCATGCCGAATGCGCCAAGCGGGACCAGTCCCAGTTCGACCCGACGGCCCGACGCTGGCCGGCAAAGCAACGATCCGATAAGTACCCCAACAACCGGCAGTAGCACCAGCACTGGGCTCTGCGCCGGGTTTACGCCAAGTACCTGGACACCGAAATCCGGTAGAAAGATCAGGTAAACCAGACTGGTGAACCAGAACCAGCTGACACCCAGCACGGCGAGAAACAGATTGCGATCCTTCAGCACCACCAGCAAGGTGCTGCGTATCGCCGCCAGCGGATTCCAGGCCAGCGCAAATTGTGGCTGTGGCGGGGGTGACCGCGGGACGCTGGCACCGGCAAGTGTGCCCAGCAATCCGGCGATTACGAGCACGCTGCCGATGACTGCGACATGGCCCTCGCTGCTTGACGCAGCCAGCAATACCGCGGGCAATCCGATGATCACCGCAAGCTGCTGGCCAGCGACAAGCAAGCCGCTGCCGGCCACAAATTCGCTCACGTCGAGGTGCTGGCGCACCAGCGTACCTGCAGCCGGGCCAAAGATCGAAACCTGGAACCCGGCCAGCGCCACGGAGGCAAGCAGCGCCGAATGGTCGTTTGCCAGCACCGCATAGGCGCCCGCGGCGGCGGTCAGCAGCCCGGTAGCCTGCGTGATCCAGATCAGCACGCGGCGATCAAAGCGGTCCGCCAGTTGCCCGCCCAGGGGCGCAGCGAGCAGCGCGGGCAGCACGAACCAGATGGCGATCTCGCGACGCAAATCGCTGTTGCCCAGACTCGTGGCCGCGGTGGCGCCGATTAGAAATATGGTGCCCATGCGCAGCAATTCGCTGTTCAAAGAGTTCGTCAACCGGCACAGCCACAAAGGCAGGAAACGTCGCTGCGCCAGCAGTGCGAATTGGGAGGCGTCGCCGGTCATCGGGATCGAGTGTCCTACAGATAGGGCGTGAAAAGCCAGGCGATCGAGTCTCTGATCAGCACCGGCAGCGAGCGATCGTTCAGCTCATCGAGCGTGATTTCGCGGGAGCGGGAACGCAGTTCATCGCAATGCGCCGAGAGTTGTTGGGTCAGATCAGGTTCAAAGATCTCTATCCCCAGTTCGAAATTCAGACGCAAGCTCCGTGGATCCATATTGGCTGAACCGATCACAGCGTATTTGTGGTCGACCAGGAATAGTTTTGTATGCGGGAACGGACCCGGCTGGTAATAACACTTGACGCCCCATCGTAAGAGCTCCCAAAGCATGTTTCGGGTGGCCCAGTGAGCCACCGGTTGATTGTTCCGTGCGGGGAGGATCACCGTCACCTCAACCCCGCGCAGAGCTGCGGCCACCAGCGCGCCGGTGAGTGGACGCGGCGGAAGAAAATAGGGCGTAACGATCGTGATCCGACGGCGCGCGAGAGAAACCGCACCGATGTATATCGCGGCCAGCTTGAACAGATCGCGGCCCGGACCGTCTGTCACCACCCGGCACAGACTGTCGCCGTCTCCCGAAACTTGCTCGAGGTCTGGCGGTGGCGGCTCACGGGTAGCAATTTCCCAGTCTTCAAAGAAGGCAGTATCGAGTTGCGTCACGACGGGGCCGGCAAAGCGGAAATGGATATCACGGATGGTGTGCCCGGCATCATCGGTCGCCGCGAGGTTCCCGGCTGAAATGTTCATGCCGCCGGCAAAACCGACCTTGCCATCTACGCTCAGTATCTTGCGGTGATTACGAAGATTGAGCTGCAGTGAGGGCGGAATCAGCGACGGCGGCCCAAAACGCGCGACGCGCACGCCTCGCTTGCGCAGCAGTCTGCTGATCCGGGGCCAGCTGTAATACTCACCCACGCCGTCGACCAGCACCCGCACGTCTGCGCCGCGGGCTTTGGCCTGCGCCAGCGCATCGACGAAGCGCCGACCGACGGCATCCGAATTGAAAATATAGCTGCTCAGGCACACGCGTTGGCGGGCCTCGCTGATGGCTTCGAGCATGGCTGGATAAGCCTGATCGCCGTCATGCAGGGCGCTGACCGCGTTGTTCATGGTGAGCGGCCAACGTTGCAGTGAGCCGGTCAGTGTTGCCTGCTGGCGCAGTGAGGCCGGGACGTTGTCCGGGAGAGCCGGAGATTCGCCGACCGCAGGCAGGTGTCTTTCGGTCAGACCCAAACGGCGAGCACGCGTGTGCACACGATTGATACCGAACAGCACGTAGAGCACAGGGCCAAGAATCGGCACCAGCAAACACAGCGCGATCCACCCCAGTGCGGAACTCGGATCGCGCACATTAAGCAGGGCATGCAGGGCGCAGCCGAAGGCCAGCACGGTCGTGATGATCGCGATCGCGGTGTACCAGAGCGTCATAAGGAACTCCGTGGCGCCGTGCGTAGGTCCGTTCTTTGCAACGCGAGCGTAGCACAGCACCGCTGGCGGTCCGCGGGTTCGATGCAGCGACGAAACGATGCAGCGGTTGACGGCTCTGTATGCTAGCCTCCACAGGAGTTTGCCAAGCTCTTGGGAGATTGCATCATGGAACTTTGGACCGACCTTCTGTTGGGCAGCCCGTATGGCCTTAGCAGCCTCATCGTAATCATCGCGGTGATTGCAATAGGGGGTTATCTTGGCTGGTTCTTCGTCAAGAAATCCAAATGATGACGAGTGCCCGGACGGGGACTGCAGAGTTGGCAAGCGAGGAATCAAACCGGCGCCGGCTGTACCCGGAAATTGAGCCCTATAACAGCGGCCATCTGCGGGTGTCGGATACCCACGAAATCTATTTTGAGGAGTGTGGCAATCCCGATGGCGAGGCTGCGGTATTTATCCACGGCGGTCCTGGCGCGGGATGCGATGCGCGGGCGCGGCGCTTCTTCGATCCCGATCATTACCGGATAGTGCTACTGGACCAGCGCGGTTGCGGCAGAAGCAGGCCTCACGCCAACCTGACAGACAACACGACCTGGCACCTGTGCGCCGATCTGGAACGCCTGCGGGAACATCTGAACATCGATCACTGGCTGGTATTCGGCGGTTCCTGGGGCAGCACGCTTGCGCTGGCCTATTCCCAGCACCATCCGGCGGTCGTCAGCGGGTTGATATTGCGCGGCATCTTCCTGTGTCGGCCAGCGGAGATCCGTTGGTTCTATCAGTTCGGCGCCAGCGAATTGTTTCCCGACGTCTGGGAATCCTATGTCGCCCCTATTCCGCAAGCAGAGCGCGGCGACCTGTTGCAGGCGTACTACCGTGTACTCACCGGTGACGATCACGCAGCCGCGCTGGAAGCAGCGCGAGCGTGGTCGATGTGGGAGGGCGCGACCAGTTTTCTGTTGCGGGATGAAAGTCACGTGGCCCATTCCGGTGAGGCGGAATTTGCGCTCGCCCTGGCGCGCATTGAATGCCACTATTTCGTCAATGACGCGTTTATGGGTAACGAGCGGCAGTTACTCGAGGGCGTGGACGCGATCCGTCACATCCCGGCGGTGATCGTCCAGGGGCGTTACGATGTCGTCTGCCCGATGCGCAGCGCATGGGATCTGCACCGCGCATGGCCGGAAGCGGAATTGAAAATCGTGCCCGATGCCGGGCATTCCGCACTTGAGCCGGGTAACACATCGGCGCTGGTGGCAGCTACCGATGCGTTCCGCCACCGCCAACGGTCCGGGTGACCGCACGACCGCGGCTGCCATGGCTGCGCGTTTCAGCGCGGATAAATGGTCATCGCTGAATAGATCTCGGTGACCCGCATTTCCCCGCCGTCGAAACGCACCACCTGCTCGCGCTTTATCGGCAAACCTGTTTCCGCATCCACCCAGAGCACGGCGGTGGCTGCATCCTCACCGCTGACGACGATGGTAAAGTGAAAGGCCAGGGCCGGATCGCCATCGATAATGGTGCCGGTCGCCAAACGCAGGTCCTTCACCTGCACCCAATCGCGGACCCCGCCGCCTGCATGATCCGGCGGCGCGCCCGAAGACATCACCGCCAAGTTATGCAGCAGGCCCATGCGAGTCAGGCCCAGGATCAACGCCTTGCGTAATCCGCCGGGAGTCGATTGCTCGAACCCCGACGCGCCGTTTCCACCCTTCATCTTGCCGTCGCGCGCCGTCAGCCGGATGGCGACGTCCTCGCCGGCGAATTGGCCGTCAGCCTCGACACTTACCTCGTCAGCACCGCGCAGGCTTGCAGCGCCTTCGAGATGCGCTGGATAGGGACCAGTGGAGACGATGTCGAACGTCAGCGAAAAGTCGCTTGTCAACAGATTGTTTTCGAGTTCGGCAAAGGCCGCGTCGGCTTCCGTATCAGCCAGGGCTTCAGGCAGCCAGAGCGAACTGGCGGTCAACAGAAGACCCATCGCAATACCGGTCCCGGTTGCAGAGGCCATTGGACCAGGACGACGCATCGCCGAATACGGCTCAGTAACGGTGCAGGCAGTTAAGATCGGTGAACGCGACTTGCAAACGCTTTATCATCGACAGCTCCCCCTGGCGCAGCCAGGCGCGAGGATCATAGTACTTCTTGTTCGGTTTGTCTTCGCCCTCGGGATTGCCGATCTGACCCTGCAGGTAAGCCTCGTTCTTCTTGTAGTAGTCCATCACGCCTTTCCAGGTCGCCCACTGCGTGTCGGTGTCGATGTTCATCTTCACCACGCCATAGGATATGGCCTCGGCGATCTTCTCCGGCTCCGATCCCGAGCCACCATGGAACACAAAGCTGACCGGCATCGGCCCGGTACTGTGTTTCGCTGCTATGTAATCCTGCGAATTCTTCAGGATCACCGGCGTCAACTTGACGTTGCCGGGCTTGTACACGCCGTGCACATTGCCGAAGCTCGCGGCGACGGTGAAATTCGGGCTGATTGCGGATAACACCT
>Ga0316191_10002595_pt1 | contig 13179 bp, 16 predicted proteins | sample Eddworburr2cm_MG_FD_204928 | JGI IMG/M metagenome (GOLD analysis project Ga0316191, IMG submission 204928) | Coastal sediment microbial communities from Maine, United States - Eddy worm burrow 2 cm | ecosystem: Environmental > Aquatic > Marine > Coastal > Sediment | place: USA: Maine...
GTGGGCCGGCGAAATCCTCGCTGCCATGGACGCCTTTGCCGCTGTCCTCGACCGGGGTGAACCGGATGAGGCCTACCAGCAGGCACTGCAGCAGCAAGCCGAGTTAGTCAACGACCCCGACAAAACGCCCTCTGCCCGCATCCTTGCCAGCATGCGTGAACATAACGAGGGCTATTTTCAGTTTGCCCGGCGCATGTCACTGCAGCACCAGCAATATTTTCTGGAACAGGAACATACCGCGGCACAGTTCCAGGCCTTCATGGATACGGCCCGGCAATCGCTGGCCGAGCAAAAATCGCTGGAAGCTGCAGATGAAATTTCCTTTGATGAATTCCTGGAGCGCTACTTCGCGCAGACCCTTTAAGAGCAGGCACTGGCCGCACCGTGCTATTGACTACCCCGCCAGCACAAAACCAATACCGGCGAGATAAAACCCGACCGGGTAGAACCAGCGTTGCGGCCTGTCTTGCAGATAATCCAGCAACAGTGACAGGATGACGCCCATCACCATGTAGAGAGGAACAACCCGGACAGACGTAAAGTGCCGCATATCACCTGGCAGGTAATAAAAATAAAAGGTCCCGTAGAACAGCAGGAAGAACCCGTTCGCCAGTATTTCCAGCAAGGGGCCATCAACACCGGATGCCAGTCCTTTCAGCCACTGTGGCCGGATATTGATATCTTTCGCGCGCAGGACATGCTGCATGAAATAGACATAATAGCCGTACACGGGCCAGATTATGAAATTCAGTGCTGACGTATAGCCATCATGAATCGGCCATACCCGGTACTGCCAGAGCGGTTGCCCGGTGACCAGGTAATACAACTTGCCCAGGTACACCTCACACACAATCGCCACCAGAAAGGCTGCCGCCATGGACAGCGCCAACTGGTAGGGATCAATACGTACCCAGCGGCGTATGAGCAGGGAGCCCAGCAGGTAAAAGACCAGCACACCAAACAAGGCCCCGGAAAGGCCCTGCAGGATCAGGACACCGGCATGCGGAACAATCATCTAGATATGAGCAACCAGCTTTGCCCCGGGGACCTGCTCCTGAATGGCGCCGGCTATCTCAAGACGAACACCCTGAATCGACCGGATCGAGACCCATAACAGGTTCAGCTTCAGATTGAACTCGGCGAACACGACTGCATGACTGAAGTGTGTCAGCACGCTATGCACATCCTGGATGGTGTTGTTGATCATAAACTTCGGCTTGTCGCGCAACCCCGGGATAATCATCATGAAATCGCACAGCGGCCTGCCGTGCTCGTCATGCGATGGTGCACGTTTCCTTAACGGCTCTGCAGCCGTATCCAGTCGAAGCGAGAGTTTTGGCAGGGTCATGAATACATCCGGAACAGGCTCATAACCATGATAGTCGAAATTTGCGGCCGCCGCAGTCGCACTGCTATCGCGTGGATAAATACCTTGCAAACAACGCGCAGGAGCGGGTCACAGCCGCGACCATGTCAGGGCTTCAGTGCATCCCGGACGCCCTCCAGCAGTGCGCGTACTTCACCGGCCAGTTGCTCAATGCCATCCCTGTGAACCAGACCCAGCACGGCAGCAGGATCCATGAAAGCAACGGTAATCGAACCATCATCTTCCTCACGCAAGACCACATTACAAGGCAACAGCAGGCCGATATCGGGATCAGCATTGATCGCCTGGTTCGCCAACCTCGGGTTGCAGGCACCCAGGATGAGGTAGGGTTTGCGGTCAACATCAATTTTTTTCTTGAGCGTGGCCGCCACATCAATTTCAGTCAGCACACCAAACCCTGCCTTTTGCAATTCTTCGACAACCCGGCTGCGGATGTCATCCATATTGCCGGACAGTGATATATCAAATCCGTACATAGCTCCTCTCCTTCGGTTCAAGTGGTCAGACGATCCTGTGCCTCACGGTATTTTGCGGCTGTTTTTTCAATCACATCGGCCGGTAATACCGGCCCGGGGGAGGTCTTGTCCCAGTCCAGGGTTTCCAGATAATCACGCACAAACTGTTTGTCAAAACTCGCCGGGCTGCTACCCGGTGCATAGGATGCAGCCGGCCAGAAACGCGAGGAATCCGGAGTCAGGATCTCATCAATCAGTACCAGCCGACCCTCATCGTCCAGCCCGAATTCAAATTTGGTATCCGCGATGATAATGCCCCGTTCCAGGGCATAGCCGGCACACGATGTATAAATTTCCAGACTGGCATCGCGGACCTGTGTTGCCAGCTCGTCACCAAGCAGTTCCCTGGTCTTTTCGAAGTCAATATTTTCATCGTGATCACCCGCAGCCGCCTTGGTCGAAGGTGTAAAAATTGCTTCCGGCAGCCGGTCAGCCAGTTGCAGACCGGCTGGCAAGGGAATACCGCAAACCTGGCCGGTCTTTTGATAATCCGCCCAGCCCGAACCAATCAGGTAGCCACGCACGATAGCTTCTACCGGCAAGGCCCTGAGCTTTCTGACGACGACGGCGCGCCCGGCTACTTCGGCACGCTCCGCCTCATCCGGCAGCACCTCGGCGAGTGATAGCCCGGCCAGGTGATTGGGGATGATGTCCCGCGTCCGCCTGAACCAGAAATTCGATACCGCCGTCAGGACCGCACCCTTGCCCGGTATCGGATCAGGCAGGACGACATCAAAGGCAGACAGACGGTCGGTTGTGACCATCAACAGGTGGTCGTCATCAACCGAATAAATATCACGCACCTTGCCACGGGCCAGTAAAGGCAGGCTCTTCAGGGTTGATTCGTACAGGGTTTGCAGCATCCCGGGCTCCGCTAGACATAAAAGTCGTATTGTACAGGAACAGGCCCGCTTTCCGCCTGCAATGCCAGTCCGAAATTGACACACTAACCCCCTCTCCCTCCGGGAGAGGGTTGGGGAGTACCCGATTAAGCGCCGGGCATAAAAGGGGATAAGATTATGATAACTGCATAATTCCTATCCCACCATCCTGGCCTTCTCGGCAATCGTTCCATACATTGCTCTACCTCCTGCATCCATGCAGCCGTCCCGGAGTACCCGATCAAGCGCCGGGCATAAATGAGAAGGCATTCTCTTTTGCTTTTATTAGTGATTTGTCATGTCCTGCGCTCCATTGCAATCAGCTTTGCATATATGCGAAACAAAAGTTGTCGAAAATTAGAAAAATCACGGAATAATGCTAGAATGATCTGCTTCCGTTTTCCTAACAGCCGGTCAGCAAAATGAGTGAACCCCCTCTTGTGGGACTTGTCATGGGCAGCAACAGTGATTGGGATGTCATGCGGCATGCCGCAGACATGCTGGAGCAATTTGGCATCGCCTTCGAATCCAGAGTGGTGTCAGCACATCGCACCCCCGACCTGCTGTTCGAATATGCCAGTACGGCACGCAAGCGTGGCCTCGCCTGCATTATCGCCGGAGCCGGCGGCGCCGCACATTTGCCGGGCATGCTGGCCGCCAAGTGCACCCTGCCCGTTCTCGGTGTCCCGGTACCGTCCCGCTATATGAAAGGACTCGACTCGTTACTCTCTATTGTCCAGATGCCAAGAGGTGTACCCGTCGCCACGTTCGCCATCGGTGAGGCCGGCGCCACCAATGCAGCCCTGTATGCCGCCAGCATTCTTGCCACTGCGGACAGCGGCCTCACCGGCAAGCTTGACCGGTTTCGCAAGGACCAGGAACAGCTGGCCCTGTCAATGGAACTTCCCCCGCAAACATGATTCTCCCTGATGCAAGCCTGGGTGTTCTCGGTGGCGGACAACTCGGCCGCATGTTCACGCTGGCCGCGCACAGCATGGGTTACCGGGTTGTGGTCCTCGATCCGGACCCCCACAGTCCGGCCGGCCTCATTGCCGACCAGCACATCAAGGCCGATTACCGGGATCGCGCCGCCCTGCGCATGCTTGGCGATGAATGCGCCGCTATCACCACGGAATTTGAAAATATACCGGCAGAGAGCCTGGAATTTCTCGAACAATACTGCCCTGTCAGACCGTGCGCTGACGCGGTACGCATTGCTCAAAATCGCATCCATGAAAAAACATTCATCAAGCAACACGGGCTGGCCACTGCTCCCTTTGCCGCCATCTATGAAACAGCAGATATTGACGCGGCCCTTGCCGGACTGCAGCCGCCACTGTTAATGAAAACAGCCTCCATGGGCTATGACGGCAAGGGCCAGCTACCGGCAAATACAGCGGATGAGGCACGCATCGCCTTCAGGCAAATGGGTGAAGCCCCCTGCGTCATTGAACAGCGGGTCGAACTGGAACGGGAAATTTCGGTGGTTCTGGCGCGCAACATCAATGGCGAGACAGCCATCTACCCGGTTGCCGAGAATCGCCATGAAAACGGTATCCTCGATACCACCATTGTCCCGTCCAGTGCAGATGCGGCAACGACAGCGGCCGCCATTGACATGGCCCGGCACCTGGCCGATGCGATGAACTACTGTGGCGTGCTGGCCGTCGAGTTCTTCTGCACGCGGCAAGGCGAATTGCTTATCAACGAGATAGCCCCGCGACCGCATAACAGCGGGCATTTCACTGTCGATGCCTGTGCTACCTCGCAGTTCGAGCAACAGGTACGCATGATGTGCGGTCTGAGGCCCAGCAACACACAATTACTGTCTGCCGTGGTGATGACCAACCTGACCGGCGACATCTGGGGAACCAGCGAACCCGCCTGGCAACACGTCCTGAACGAGCCGGGCGCACACCTGCATTTATACGGTAAACGCGAAGCACGCCCCGGTCGCAAGATGGGACACATCAACTGTCTCGCCGACGATGTCGACAGCGCCCTGGAGATCACTGCACGCATCCGTGCGGCATTGAATATCTGACATGGATGTGACCATACTTATACCGCTGGCTATACTGCGCCTTAACATCCTGCGTTGCTGCGCAGCAACACCTGCAAAACTCAGGCAGCAGGCAACTTCAGTATCTGCCTCGATTCTTCCTTGACGAACTTCTGGAACTCCTGAGCCACCAGTGACAGCCGCTTGCCACTGCGATGCACGATATGCCAGTAGCGCATAATCGGAAACTTCACCACGTCCAGTATGACCAGGCGTTTGAGCGCGAGCTCCATTGACAGGGTATGCAGGGAGACAATCCCCAGGCCCAATCCTGCCTCGACACCCTGCTTGATAGCTTCATTGCTGCTCATTTCCATTGGCGTAGACAGGGCAAGCTGGTTTGCAGAAAAAAAACGCTCCACCGAGGAACGGGTTCCGGACCCCTGCTCCCGCACCAGGAAAATTTCCTCAAGCAAACGCTTCAAGGGTATCTGCTGTACCTTCGCGAGCGGGTGATCCGGTGGTGCGATAATCACCAATGGGTTATCCATGAATCGTTCGGCGACCAGTTCCATGTCTTGCGGCGGTTGCCCCATGATTACCAGATCGGTACGGTTCTCGACCATGCCCTTCAGCAACTGTTCACGATTGGTCACCTCCAGGCTCACCGTGACTTCACCATGCTGCTGGCAAAAAGCTGCCAGCAGTCGGGGCACAAAATAATTTGCCGTACTGGCAACCGCGATAGTCAGACGGCCGCGCTTTAAACCTTTCATCTCATCCACCACCTGCTTGAGTTCATCGAGCTGCGTGGTAATGGCGCACGAGTAACGGCTGAGCTCGTGCCCGGCATCGGTAAGAAATACCTTCTTCCCCAGTTGCTCAAACAGTGGCAACCCCACCGACTGTTCCAGCTGCTTGATCTGCATCGACACCGCCGGCTGCGTCAGATGCAGTTCCTCGGATGCACGTGTATAACTCAGATGCCGCGCCACGGAATCGAAGATCTGTAATTGACGGAAGGTGATATTCATTGTCAAGACGACACCATATGTATTCCCTTATAGATAGAAGCACTATTATCTATATTATTTTATACATAAAACAGCTCAGTCCTGCCAATCAACCGGCGCCATGATAGCAACCCTCATACAGTCAGGTGCCTGTTTATTGATAGAATGGGAAGTAGTGGAAAAGTCTCACACAACCAGACAACAGGGGCGAATTATGGAAAGAAAGGAAAATATGCCACTGTGGGTATTTCTAGGCCTGCTGAATATCGAGACCAGAAAAGGCGCCCTGATACTGTTCTGGTGCAGCCTGGTGGTTGCGTTGTGCTGTATCCCGTTATCATATTATCTGCACGACTGGTGGTGGCTGGGCATGATGGTCCCGATCACCCTGTGGTACTGGCTGTCCTTGCGGTGGGCCGACCGGCACTCGGCATGGGACTGAACGACAGCCTCCCCGACCGACATATGGATTAAGGATAATGTTCACCCGCATTGCCAGGCACCTGGGAATAGACACCGGTAACATCAGTCACACGGAGCGACTGGTGTCGACTGCCGGCGGCGCACTGGTGATTTTCTGCATCTTCATCATTACCCGCGCGGCACTCGGACCAGGTGGCGCCCTGCTGATCATTCCCTCCATGGGTGCCAGCGCCGTGCTGCTGTTCGCAGTTCCCCACGGGGCGCTGTCACAACCCTGGAATGTATTTGGCGGGCACATCCTTTCGGCCCTTGTCGGCGTGACCTGCGCCATTCTCATAGCTGACGAGATCATTGCCGCCAGTCTTGCCGTCGGCCTTGCCATTGGCGCCATGCATTACCTGCGCTGCATACACCCGCCGGGCGGGGCAACGGCGCTGGCAGCGGTCATTGGCGGTGATGTCACGCACGCACTCGGTTACCAGTTTGTTATTGAGCCGGTCCTGATCAACGTACTGATCATGCTGATGGTTGCAGTCGTCTTCAATTACCTGTTCCCCTGGCGACGCTACCCGGAAGCCCTTATTGCAAAACCGCAACCGGAGACTGAAGATACCCGTGTCCGTTCACAGCGCACCATTGAACATGCCGACCTGGTGTATGCACTCAGCCAGATGGACACCATCATTCCGGTGACAGAACATGATCTGCTGCAGATCTACGAGCTTGCCACGGGACAGGCAGGACAACGTCAGCTGCAACCGGAGCAGGTGCTGCCGGGGCACTACTACAGCAATGGAAAGTTTGGTGCTGACTGGTCTATACGCCAGATTGTGGATACCTCCCCCAGCGAGCATCCGGACAGGGACAGGGTCGTCTACAAGGTGATTGCCGGCGCAGAAACCAGGAGCTCGGCCATGCTGACGCGAGCTGAATTCGCACGCTGGGCCAGCTACGAAGTTACCCGGGACGGCGGCAACTGGCTGCGTGTCGATGACAACAGCGGCCACTCTTCTGGATAGCACACAGTGGCTGACATACAATCTACAACTGCTTTTCCCCCAGAGAACCGACCGGGAACCTGATAATGAATGAAACGCAACATCCCGAATCATCCTCCACGGCAGACGGCGTCTACACCGCGCCCTGGGAGGGCGCTTTTAACAGGATCCTGACCCCGTTTGAAGAATTCATCCATCGCCAGACCACCAGTGGCCTGTTGCTGATGATGACGGCCATTCTGGCCCTGGTACTGGCAAACAGCCCCCTGGCCTATTTCTATCAGCAAATCCAGCACCTCAACATCGGCCTTGTTATCGGCGACTGGTCGCTGGAAAACAGCCTGCATCACTGGGTCAATGACGGGTTGATGGCGCTGTTCTTCTTCGTCGTCGGCCTGGAACTGAAACGCGAGATCCTGGTCGGTGAGCTGGCAAACCCGCGCCAGGCAGCGTTGCCGATTGTGGCGGCCATCGGTGGCATGGTGGTGCCCGCACTGATTTATTTCAGCATCAATCCGGATGGCGACACCGCGCGTGGCTGGGGCATACCCATGGCCACTGACATCGCCTTCGCGCTCGGCGCCATCGCGTTGCTGGCCAGCCGCGTACCCAGGGCACTGATAACCTTTCTGGTCGCCCTCGCCATTGTGGATGACCTCGGTGCGGTGATCGTCATCGCGGTCTTTTATACCGAGACCATTTCAGTGAGCGCACTCACCGCAGTGGCGATTCTGTTTGGCCTGTTAATGATGCTGAATGTTGCCGGCATCCGGAAAATCACGCCCTACTTCATCCTTGCCATTTTTCTCTGGTACGCGATGTATCGTTCCGGCGTGCATGCCACACTTGCGGGGGTCCTCGGCGCCTTCTCGGTCCCGGCTCGACCAAAATACAACCCGGGCAGATTCAGCGAACATGTACGTGAACTGATTGAACGCTTTGATGCCAGCCACGTGAGCGGCCAGAGCATCATGACAAACGACAAGCTGCGCGCGATCGTGCAAACACTGAGTAATGGCATACATCAGGTAGAAGCACCCCTGCAGCGGCTGGAACATGCCTGGCATCTGCCCGTTGCCTACCTGGTCATCCCGATATTTGCACTGTTCAATGCCGGGATTCCGCTGGAGTTTTCCGGGGCCTGGCAAACCATGCTGCACCCGGTAACGCTGGGTGTATCGCTGGGGCTGATCGCCGGCAAGGTCATCGGCATTGCCGGTACCTGCTGGATAGCACTCAAACTGAACATCGGGCAATTACCGGCCGGGACCCGCTTTACCCAGATTATCGGCGTGTCCCTGCTGGGCGGCATCGGATTTACCATGTCCATCTTCATTGCCGAACTGGGATTTATACACCAGCCGGAGCTGCTGCTGATGGCAAAGACAGGCATCCTGTTTGCTTCATTAGTGGCAGGCATTTCGGGCTTTACCTGGCTCTATCTCGCCGGCAACAAGGATTCATAATCCATCCCGCATCCGGATGAACCTTCGGCAACGCATAGACCTGCCCGTACTGGCACTGGTACTTGCGAACCTGGTACCGGTATTCGGTGTGCTCTACCTGGGCTGGGACGTAGGTGCCATCGTCGTTCTCTACTGGATGGAGAACCTGATCACAGGCGGTTACACCCTGCTCAGGATGTTTGTAACTGCAAGGTTCAGCGAACCGTTTCACATGCTGTTCTTCTGCGTGCATTACGGTGCATTTTGCGCAGTACACGGACTTGCGGTACTGGAACTAACGAATTTTGCCGGTGACCGTGCAGATATTGCCGCGCAGCACAGCTGGCCCGGACCACTGGTGTTAGTGCAGATGTTTGTCAATCTGGTACGTCAGGTTATCGATGCAGCTCCTGCAGAATTCCTGTGGGCCTGCCTGGGATTACTGCTCAGCCATGGCATCTCATTCATGTTGTTATTCATTGGACAACAGGAATACCGTCATACAACAGTAAGAAAACTCATGCACGCACCCTACAAGCGTATCGTGGTACTGCACGTTGCCGTGATTGCCGGTGGCGCCCTGGTTACTGTACTGGGCTCCCCGACGGGCCTGCTGATCGCGCTGGTTGCGCTCAAGACCGGAATGGATATCATGCTGCACAATCGGTCGCACCGCGCTGCACGGCCAGGCGGCATCAAGACGGCTCCTGATGCAAAGGGCCAGGGAGAGGCACAATGGAAGTAGGCGGGATTTTCGGGCTGCTGATACTGGTTGCCGATATCTGGGCCATTCTGAATATTTTTCAGAGTTCGTCGGATACTGTCAGGAAGGCCATATGGATTGCGCTGGTCCTGGTTTTGCCAGTGCTGGGGGTCATTATCTGGTACTTCGCAGGGCCGCGCGAGAGCTGAATGGGCATTTTTGGCAACCTCTTTACGAAACCGCCACGCACGCCAACAGCGGTCAAGGAAGTGAGCCGGATTATCGACCGCTTTGCAACCGCGACCTCCATGGGCGTCGATCGCGAGGACCTGGGACGCTACCCGGCAAAGCAGTACCAGGTCATGGCATTTCATTACGGTGCCATAGAATACCTGGCAAGCCAGTACGGCCTCGACGAGACACAAACACTCGGTGTATTCGTTATGTTTATCAATACCTACTTCACCATGCCGATTACCGAGACCGGCAGCATCAGTGAACGCCTGCAGGGTTTCCGGGACAAACCGGCCGAGCACCGTTTTCTGGAAGCGGGAGCCGCTGTCTTCCGGCGCTGGCATGAACAGAGTGAACGCCGGGCACCGCTGGAACTGGGTGAAATGCTGCAACAAACTTGAGTACCCGGTCACTCAGCAAACTACTGCAGGAAATCCGCACCTGCCGGATCTGCGAGGCGAATCTGCCGCTCGGCCCCAACCCGGTACTGCGTGCCAGCAGCACTGCACGCATTCTTGTTATTGGACAGGCGCCTGGTACCCGGGTACACCAGACCGGCATCCCGTGGAATGACCCCAGTGGTGACCGGCTCCGCGACTGGATGCAGCTCGATCGTGAGCACTTCTATGACGCGCAACAGATTGCCATTATGCCCATGGGATTCTGTTACCCGGGGAAGGGCAAATCGGGTGATTTACCACCGCGACCGGAGTGTGCGCCACAGTGGCACGCCCGCCTGCTGGCAGAATTACCGGCGCTCAAACTCACCGTGCTGATCGGGCAGTATGCACAGCAGTACTACCTCGATACACGTCGCCGCACCCTGGCCGCCACGGTGCAGGACTGGCAGGCCTGCCTGCCAGCATATTTCCCGCTGCCCCACCCATCACCCCGCAATATCCGCTGGTTCCGGAATAATCCCTGGTTTGCAGCGGAGGTGCTGCCTGCCTTTCGCCAGCTGCTAGCCGCGACACTTGAAAAAACCCACAAAACTCCAGGGTGATTTTTTGCATATATTCATTTCCATCTGGCAATCAGGCAATCAGGCAATCAGGCAATAACTGACACGCTGCCTGAGGGATTCTGGTAAGCTAACCGTTATATATGACCGACTTGCCCTACCCCCTTCTCAGCCGCATAGATTCTCCCGCTGACCTGCGCAGCCTGGAGGATGCCGAACTGGTACAGCTGGCCGGCGAACTGCGTGAGTTCCTGATTGAATCTGTCTCCAGCACCGGCGGGCACCTGTCGGCAGGCCTTGGCACGGTGGAACTGACCATCGCGCTGCACAAGGTTTTCAATACCCCCGAAGACCGGCTCGTCTGGGATATCGGGCACCAGGCCTATCCACACAAGATCCTCACCGGGCGCCGGGATGCCATGCACAGCCTGCGTCGCCAGGATGGACTGAGTGGTTTTCTCAGCCGCGCGGAGAGTGAGTACGACAGCTTTGGCGCCGGCCATTCCAGCACGTCTATCAGTGCCGCGCTGGGGATGTCGGTCGCAGCCGCCATTGAAGGCAGTGACCGCAAGTCGGTAGCTATCATCGGTGACGGTGCCATGACGGCAGGCATGGCCTACGAGGCCCTGAATAATGCCGGTGATGCCGACAGTGACCTGCTGGTCATACTGAATGACAACAAGATGTCGATTTCGAGCAACCGGGGTGCCATGCATAACTACCTGGCACGCATCCTCTCCGGGCGCCTCTATACCGGTGTCCGCAAACGTGGCAAGAACATTCTTCACAAGTCGCCACGCCTGAGCAAATATGCGCGCCGCTGGGAAGAGCACATGAAAGGCATGTTCCTGCCAGGCACCCTGTTCGAGGAACTTGGATTTAATTATATCGGCCCGATTGACGGCCATGATATTCCGGTGTTGCTGACGACCCTGCGTAACCTGCACGACCTGACAGGACGCCAGTTCCTGCATATCGTTACGCAAAAGGGCAAGGGCTACCAGCCGGCAGAACAAGACCCCTGTAACTACCACGGTGTCACCCCTTTTAACCGCGCGACCGGGATGCAGGACAAACCCGTGCGCACCAAAACCTATACACAAATATTCGCTGACTGGCTGTGTGATACGGCAGTCGCTGACGAAAAACTCACGGGCATTACCCCTGCCATGTGTGAAGGTTCCGGGCTGACCGGGTTCGCGGAAAAATTCCCGCAGCGATATTTTGATGTCGGCATTGCCGAACAGCATGCATTGACCTTTGCAGCCGGCATGGCCTGCGAAGGCCTGAAACCGGTCGTTGCGATTTACTCTACCTTCCTGCAACGTGCCTATGATCAGTTGATACACGATATCGCGCTGCAAAATCTGGATGTGACCTTTGCCATTGACCGCGCCGGGCTGGTGGGTGCAGACGGGGCAACCCACGCAGGTGTGTTTGACCTGAGCTTCCTGCGCTGCATCCCCAACATGGTCGTCATGGCGCCGGCAGATGAAAACGAATGTCGCAGGATGCTGACCACGGCCTATCAACACACCGGGCCGGCCGCCGTCCGCTATCCACGTGGCAGCGGGCCAGGTGTCGAGGTTGAAAAGGCACTGGACACATTACCCATCGGCAAGGCTGAAATATGCCGCCATGGCAGACAGGTCGCCATCCTTGCCTTCGGCAGCCGCCTGGCTCCGGCCATGGAAGCAGCCGATAAAATCGATGCCACCGTTGTCAACATGCGCTTCATAAAACCGCTGGATGCCGACATGGTGATCGCCATGGCCGGTGAACACAGCGTCATCGTCACTGTCGAGGAAAATGTATTGCAGGGTGGCGCCGGCTCGGCGGTTAACGAGGTACTGCTGCGGCAGGCTGTCGACAACCGCATTATCAACCTGGCCATCCCGGATACCTTTATTAACCACGGCAATCATCAACAACAGCTGGCGGAGTGTGGTCTGGATGCCGCAGGAATTCTCGCTGCGATTACAGCAGCCTGCGGTGAAAATATCCTGCTGGCGGCTGAATCCACAACCCAATCAGGCACGCAGTTGCAGCGGTAATGCGAATACCGGGAAGAGTTTATTTATCCCGTTTGATGACCTCGAAGACATATTCCATACAATCGACTTCTGTTACCGATATACCCTGCAGGCGTCGGTCGGGCAAATAGCGTCTGTCGATGCGAGCAAGGCTGCCCACAAGCCACAGCGGAAATACTGTGGTCATTTCTGCCTGCCGGCGTTGTGATTTCCTGTTGTCTCGCATTTCTCCAAGCACTCCGTCACTATGGTTATTATTATGGACGCCGATAGGTGGCGCTCATGCCCGGCGAGTGGCGGGGCTATTCTCCCCTGAGCATGTCTTCTCAAACTCAACCGGCATACTGCAATATTAGTTGACCGATGCATGCGCTTGTATTGTCCTCAAGTGCAGTCCACGCCAGCATCAGCCAGTCAGCACAGATTACCTGCATACCTGCCAGCGATGCCTATCCGTAGTATTATAAGCAGTCTGCACAAACATGCTGCAAGCAAACTGGCAGGCATTACAACACACCGGCTTCCCAGCACCTTTCACTCCAGTACGGGAGAAAACCCATGAAAAATATCATCCGGATACTGAT